>Ga0247824_10000258_pt1 | contig 24442 bp, 28 predicted proteins | sample 13C_PalmiticAcid_FD_194412 | JGI IMG/M metagenome (GOLD analysis project Ga0247824, IMG submission 194412) | Soil microbial communities from agricultural site in Penn Yan, New York, United States - 13C_PalmiticAcid_Day48 | ecosystem: Environmental > Terrestrial > Soil > Agricultural land...
GGGTGAGAGGGAGGGTGAGAGGGAGGGTGATGTCTTTTTTTTCTTTTTGGATCTTGGCTTCGGCAGTTGGAAGTCAAGGTCGCCTGCTTCGGATACTTGAGCTTCAGGATCTGGATCACCCAGCCAGACTTTAGAAATCTAAAGTAAAGAGAAGAAATGAGAGGGCTGCGTGTTGAAACGATTGCAATCTCTAATGACTATCAGCCTTTACCTGTCGTGATGGGGGTCTCTTCAGATTTGGGTACTCGTCGAATAAAAGGCGATCGACATCATTCCAGATACTTCTCAGGTCTTCTGCAACTTTCTTGTGACCCGATTGCTCGATATCATAAGCAAGTTCATCAAACCAGTCTTGTGATACTCTTCTCTCCGATTGTTTCGCCCACGACAAGAAAGAGCGCGCAGAGACAACCCAGTTGGACTCCTCCACTACACGTAGCAAGGCTAACATGTCGGTTTGGAGATTGGGGGATTGGTCAGCCATTCGGGAGAAATTGAGAGAGTGGAGGGAGGTTGTGGTGAAAAGAAAGAGGAGTCGACTCATATGTGCACGGTCCCATGCCAAGACGTGCATGAGTTGATGACGAGTACAAAGCTCACAAAGCTACAAAGCTACTTACTACATGTTTCCGCGCCCCGTGCAGCGATGTTAGCGATGTTGTGCCCTCACTGCGAACGTCGCATTCTATGGACTGACCAAGTCAGCTTCTCAATACTCCTACATATACACGACGCGCAGGCAATCCTAACTTTCTCTGACCTTGTCCGCGAGCTTAACCACCAACGCCATCACCTTGTAGTGAGCGCTTGCTACTTAATGCTGTTTGCAGTTGACAATTTTCTCTAGAACGACGGGTATTCATAATCTTGGATCGAAGAGTCTACAACGAGCACCAGCGAAGCAAATATTCTAGAAGGTCGTTTAATTGACCACACGTTTGCGGATAAAACATGGGGCCGGCTCTTCCGGTCGTTCTTGGCTATCAGGACAGGCCCGCGGTTTTCGATTGCATAGAACACGCTTACTCTCATGTAGGAGGCGCTCTATGAAACAATTGCAGAAAAGTATCCATATCCTTCAGATCCGCGACGATACATAACTCATTTGAGCACTCATGGGTCACGCATACACAGAGCGAGGCCATTATGAGGAACCAAATGACGAACAAGATACACAACCACCAACATACCTCTCACACTTCTCGGCATGATGTCTCTTCTTTTCAACCTCTCCTTTTCAACCTCTTCCTTTCAACCTCTCACTTTCAACCTCTCCTTCGTATCCGATTTCACAGATCCATCTTTTCAACTCTCTTCATGTTAACCATGTTGTCTCAGGATGCCAGACAGTGTTTAGTGTCACTCCTAAAGATCTACAGCTGCAGGTCGTCAGACTGCATGCTTATTGCTGGATGTGGGTGGGGTAAGACCCTCGTCTACTTCCTTTCCCTGGAGCTCTGGCAAGACTGTGTCATCCTTGTTATCTCTCCTCTGAAGACTAAAATGCAGGAGCAGCACCAAAGTTCAAAGCCCAAACGACCTTCTTCAACAGCTGGCCAGAGGGATGTATAGAGCTGTTTCATGACACCTGAGACTATCTTTGGGAAACACAGTTGCGACTCTGAACTGTGGAACATGAAAGGATGGAAAACCCGACTTCAAGCGATTGTCGTGGACGAGGCACATTGTGGCTATACATGAGTTCAGGACATCATTTTATCACCTCGGAGATTTGCGTGCAAAGATCCGCCCTGGAGGTTGCGTTTGTTGCTTTTTTGGCCACACTACCGCCCCGGGTCCTCAATGTTGTGATAAAGCTCCATTTCAAAGACGTGTATGTGGTCGATGCAGGAAATGACAAACGTCCGACTTGATGTGCGAACATGACACATACCAAATAAGATCTCCACAATGTCAACTATGGCCATACACACAGTATCTTGATGCAAGCAGCTAGAGCTGATAATAAGGAGCACTCACATCTCACGGAACAATTATAGTTGATTGCGGATGCAGGCCTTGGTCCCGATTTCTTTGACGCCGATGCTGCCTATGTGTCCCAGTTCGAGGAGAGTCAACGCCAGCAAGGACGAACCCACCGTCAGATGCTTGCTCACGGCGCTCGTCTAAAAGAGAAGTACCCTCATGTTAAGTTTCCGGTGATGACTTTGGGAACCATCGAGTACTCAGATGGAGGACGCGGACACTTCAAATGACTCGATAGTGTGATTAAGAGTAGCAGAAATGTCTGAAGGAGACGAAAAGGATGCGGAGCAAATGTATAGTCTTGCTTTAGAGTTTTATTGATCCTCAGAAAGACATGATTGTCATCAACAGCTACACCTGGCTTCCGAGTCAGTATAAAGGAAATGCTTGTTATACTACCACTTTTTGCTCTTCCACTTTCGAGGGTGCCAGAACTATGAGTTTTTTGTCAATGGCGGGTAGAGATAAATGGTGCCGATCAGTAGCTAACATCAAAGCAATAGCCTTTCAGACTGGCCTTGATGATCCAGAATAGCTTTTATTCTACAACACCATGCAGCTTAGAACAATGACAATGGACAATGGACAACGGACAATGGACAATGAAATATGAACAATGACATGCCGTAGATCCGTGTGTTTATTGTTTGACGGCTCGCTCTGCCTGCCTTTGGATGTCCCATGGTCCTTTGTCTCCTTTGATGATATCCTGCGACTGATGGACTATGGTCTCCTAGGACGATGGTCTTCTAAAAACATAAACAGATAGAGCGGTTAGAACGATGGCTATAAACAGTTCAATTGATGTCCAAACTCCTTGGTGAATACCTGGTTCATTGATGCGGATACGGTGCACCTTGGCAGCACCCTTGGCAGCATCCTTGGCGGCAGCGAGGTCCAACACTCACTCCCTTCCTCTAGCACAACGTACCTAGTTCGCCATGGCTAGGGGCTTTCAGCCGCGCCGACCTGAAGGTACAGTCTTGCGAAGACCTCAGGTTGTCATCACAGTCGAGGGCAGAGAGGACCGAGAGAGGAGCCAAACGACACGCTGGATGACAAAGACGACGAGCAACTAGACCTGAAAAGGCGTCACCAGCACTCGAATCGGCAACGTGAGCGACTAGTGACAGTTACCTCGACCGCCAAGAACGAGGAGGACGAGGAAAGAGGAGTGGGAAGAGAGTGATGGCGAAGGAGGATGAGTAATTGATAACAAGAGCACGTGACCAAGAACAGAACGCACTTCGTCCAAGACAACGCATCGTCCAAGAGACCGACAGTTGCTTCACCAGGCTGGACTAGAATACCAAGGGGCCAAAATTTTTGGTACAACGAGAAATCGCCAGGAGACCGGCTTTGAGCGATAGTATCATCTCTTAGTGAAAGAGTTTTTGATTCGTGCAGAAGTCAATGATGTGCTTATGACGACAGCTTTTATTTGCTTTCGAACAATCCCCTCCTTGTCGTGATTACATCCTCGTCGTGGCTAGCAAGATGGGCATCGGTGGACAGTGAGATTGACATCTAGTAGAGTAGCTCAAAAGGCGGTTAGGATCCATTCTTATTCCAGGCTGCTCAGCATGAGGGCGGCCAGTTCATACCATTCTCAAGAGCGGCGAGATGGCAGATGGCAGAGCATGAGGCGGGACTTGGAAGAAAGGTGGCAAGACCTGACAGATGGGACGGCAACGATTTGGTAACCATTACCATATGAACCGAACCCAATATCTAGCTGCGAATTCGCAGCCAAACACCTCACCAAGTGGAGTGTTGATCTCGAGCTCAGTGAGGAGGTATTGAGCGAACAGTAGCTGTTGCTACAGTGCGCAAGTCTGAAAAGGACCCAAGAGGCAACAAAACTCCGATATCTAGTTGCGGGGACAACTAAACACCTGGCCGAGCAGAACTCGGCTCAAGAGGTATCAGGTCTGCAGCTACCGGGACCTCCAGAACGCAGTTGTGAGCAACCCCGCTCTTGCTGCGGCAAGAGCGGCTGCCAAAGTCCCGAAGCCGATTCATAAAGGTGGAGGTGGCACATCAACGAGGACCATATGTCAAAGCTCTAGGAGGAGAGCGACAAGCATCGATGATTCTATCAAGAAATCAACGAGAATCGCTGTTAGGTTGATTTGGCATGGGAAGATATAGAGAAAAGTAGATCAAAAGAATACTTGCCTCATACTCCTCATGGTCAAAGAGTGTGGTGATCGTGGTGGATGAGGTGCAAGATGATGTTGCTGTTTGTTTTTCTATTTCTGTTCTCATGACCTCTCTGCAATTGCAAAGTTTTCATTTAAGTCTGCGGCCCCATAAATTTTGACCCTCAATACCATGTAATTTGAAATGAAAACATTTGGTATAGAGAGGGATGGGAACGAGTCTAACCTCACGAAAGAGGAATGATGGAAAGGTGTCAAACGAGGTCGTGTTTTGCTGTAGGCAATTGGGCGGCACCGAGGGCGAGGATGGGGGTGTCCTACACGACACAAAAGAGAGGTCAGGATCACTTACCATGGATGGATAGTTGGTTCAGGGCCATGCCATTGTCTATGGACCGGCATGTCTGTCAGGGTATTCTGAATACACTTGTCTTTGACCAAATCTGAACGTCCGCATCGGCCGCTCTATGCATGCTGCCCAATCCTTCATCCAATCTGTGCCAACAACATCGATAGATGAACTCTTATCAGGGACAGCCTTCATTCGTTGGTCTCTGTCATTTAATGGACGAGTGCACTACGGATGCCGATCATTGCCTATGTCCATCGCCCCATTCATCTTTGCTGATCCCGATTGTTGCTTTCCATTGTCATGGATGATTGCTACTTTCCTGAAACAGCTGAATTAGTTACCCTGTGGTGCTCGTAGGACGAGGGTGGTGGTGGTGATGGTGGTAGTGATGGAATCGAAAGAGTGGATGGAGGGAAACGGAGGCAACAGAGCCTCAGGCCCCGTGTTTTGCTGTGCGCAATCGGGCTACACTGAAGGCGGGGATGGGGGTGCCCAACACGACACGAACGAGTTGTCAGGATCACTTACTATGGATGGATAACTGGTTCATGGCCATGGCAATGACTATGGGAACAATGAGGATCGGCATCGGGGGTCAATCTCTGTCCAAGTGTGCTGCAGGGTATTGCAGGGTATTCCAAATACACTTATCTAGATTTCACCTGACCGTCCGCATTGCCCGCTCTATGCATGCTGCCCAATCCAACAACATCGATAGATGAACCCTTATCCGGGGCAGTCTTCTTTCGATGGTCTCTGTCATTTGGTGGACGAATGCACCACGGATGTCGGTCTTTGCTTATGTCCACCACCCCTTCCGTCTTTTGCTGATTCTGATTGTAGCTTTCCATTGTCATGGTTGATTGCTGCTTTCCTGCAACGACTGAATTGGTGACCTTGTGGTGTTCGTATCGCCCTTGTAGGGCGAGGATGGTGGTGATGGTGCAATCGAAAGAGTGGATGGAGGGAAACGAAGACAAAAGAGCCTCGGGCCCCGTGTTTTTGCTGTAGGCAATTGGGCGGCACAGAGGGCGAGGATGGGGGTGTCCTACACGACACAAAATAGATGTCAGGATCACTTACCATGGATGGATAGTTGGTTCAGGGATGGCATTGTCCATGGGAACAATGAGGATCGGGTCACTGTCTGTCCAAGCGTGCTGCAGGGTATTGCAGGGTATTCCGAACTCACTTATCAAGATTTGACTAAATCTGACCGTCCGCATCGCCCGTGCATGCTGCCCAATCTTCCATCCAAGCTGTGCCAACAACATCGATAGATGAACTCAGCCGGGTTATCCGTCATTTGATGGCCTCTGCCGTTCGATTGGTCACTGCTTATGTCCACCGCCCTACCCGTCTTTTGCTCATCCCGATTGATGCTTTCCATTGTCATGGATGAATGATTGCTACTTCCTGCAACAGCTGAATTGGTCGCTTGTATCGCCCTTGTAGGGCGAGACTGGTAGTGGTGTAATTGGAGGTATCCCACACGACACAAAAGAGATGTCAGGATCACTTACCATGGATGGATAGTTGGTTCAGAGCCATGGCATTGTCCATGGGAACAATGAGGATCGGGGGTCACTGTCTGTCCAAGCGTGCTGCAGGGTATTGCAGGGTATTCCGAACTCACTTATCAAGGTTTGACTAAATCTGACCGTCCGCATGCTGCCCAATCTTCCATCCAAGTGTGCCAACAACATCGATAGATGAACTCAGCCGGGATATCCGTCATTTGATGGCCTCTGCCGTTCGATTGATGAGTGCGAAACAGCTGTTGGTCACTGCTTATGTCCACCGCCCTACCCGTCTTTTGCTCATCCCGATTGATGCTTTCCATTGTCATGGATGAATGATTGCTACTTTCCTGAAACACCTGAATTGGTCATCTTGTGGTGCTCGTATCGCCCTTGAAGGGTTAGAATGGAGGTGGAGGATGGTTTCTGGAAGATATGTGGTGAGTCTGTCTTCTAGTCAATGCGTCTTGGACCTTTTTCCTGTTCTTTATTCAGTTGATTGTTTTAAGTCTTTGGCGCTTCCTTCGCAATCGTTTGATACATGCAACGTTCTGAGCTTTTTATCCCTTACTTTATCCTACACGCTCTTCATCGCTCTTAATTCCACTACACTGTTCGCTCGATGCTGTGAGTATTGGACTAATAGACTAATAGGCAGGATCATCTGTTTCTATTCGTTATGAATCGTTATCTTGGCCCTGTCAGTCGTTCAATGATATGGAGAGGGTTCGAATCCATATTCTGTGAAGGGCTTACATATCTCAATGCTATGTAAGTACCCCTTTCACGGTTAAAGACTGTACCTCTCTCTCCAGTATGATGAAGAGCGGAAGTAGGTGCACATAGGCAGCGGCAGCATGGAAAGAGTTGTTGGAGCAGCAACAATGGAATCGTTCTTTATTGGAGCAGAGGTGAGGGCTACAAGGGCGTGGCTGTCTGTGGGTCGTTGCGTGGACTCTGGGTAAGGTGGAGGGAGGACGAGGGAGTAGGGATAGCCAAGAACGTGGACTTTGCGAAGGAATGATGAGAGACTTTGACCAGCGGGACTCTGTCTACGACGTATTTGGCACTTTGTTGGAGGCTTGAAATTGTAAACAGAGTCCATGAGGTTTTTTGAACAAGCAACAACAGAACACCTGGACCCCCGCTCTTGACCTTGGACACCAATCGTTATGGCACAGGAGCAAGAGACTTGTCGCTTTTGTCTCGAGGACAAGCCCGAGTCGGGCACTTGGATCTGCTGTGATGTCTGCGAAACCTGGTACCATGTTCGATGCCTAAAGTTGAGCGTCGAAGAGTTTGAAGTCATTGACCAGTACCACTGCGCAGACTGCGAACCCAAGGCTGGACCCAGCACTCGTAAGCGCGTTTCTTTCATTTGCTCTCACTCGTAGTTCCTCTCTTTGGTTCAAGAGCAGTAATGTGTATGTCTTTTGCCTCTGACCTTATATGGTCCCTGCTTGCTAGTGCTACGAAAGTCCTCACGCAGAACTGGGAAAATCAACTATGCAGACCTCGTGAACGGCATAGTCAGTCATCATGACAAGTGGCGAGTTCTGCTCGACTCCCACCAGTTTCTGCCGGATAGTTTTGAAAGGATCGAGGGCAAGGATCTGACCATGGACTGGCTTCGCTCTACTGGATTCAAATCACCTGTGGTTGTGAAAATGGGTCAGAGTGGAGCGATGGAAGAGCTAGGGATGACGATGCCGCCAAAGACCTTGACTGTGGATGATGTACGTGATGCCGTAGGTGCAGAGACTCCGGTTGAGGTGATCGATGTTGCAACACAATCTGAAATGTCGGATTGGGACATGGGCGCCTGGGCGGACTATTTCAAGACAGAACCAAAAGAGAGAGTGTACAATGTCATTAGTCTGGAGATCTCAGGAACGCCGCTGGCACAACAAGTTCGCCGGCCAAATGTCGTCAGGGAGCTGGATTGGATTGAAAACTTTTGGCCCAAGGAGCTCCAGCCTACCGAGTTCCCAAAGGTTCAACTGTATTGTCTGATGAGTGTCAAGGATTCGTTCACTGATTTTCATATCGACTTTGCAGGATCCTCGGTATTCTACCACATACTCTCGGGATCAAAGACTTTTTTCTTTGTGGAGCCTACATCGACACACCTCAGAAAGTATGCCAAATGGTCCTCTTCTTCGGAGCAGTCCACTACCTTCTTTGGTGATGAGGTCGCAGGCAAGTGTTACAAGGTGGAACTCAAGCAAGGCGACACGATGTAAGGGTTTCCTATTCGATTTGCTCTGTCCAAACCAAAAGAACCTCGAGATGTGGGGGAGGAAGTGCAATAGTCAAGAGGCGGTATGAGCCCTAGTACCAAGCGTACAGCGACTAATTCAGACATTGACTTGCTCGTCCGACCTCTTCACCATCAAAGGCTGATACCAGCTGGATGGATTCACGCGGTCTATACACCGTCGTCTTCGGTTGTCATTGGCGGAAACTTTGTCCATTCGCTCCACATTCCCATGCAATACCGCGTGTGCGATATTGAAATGGAGACGAACGTCTCGCCCAAATTTCGGTTCCCTTTTTTTGAAAAGCTTAACTGGTTCGTTGCAATTGGCTGCATCAAGCGAGGATCCGACTACCTTTCAACACTCTCAACAACGGAACTCAGAGGCCTCTTGGCATTGACAGTCCATCTATATAACCGTCAGAGGAGTCTGAAGCGGGACGCAGCACATCTTATCAAAGAAGAACGACACATGATCCGAGCGAGCATACCGGCGGAGGCATCAGGGTATGCCAAGGGCGGATCACTGGGCTTACTTAGGGAGCTGAATCAGGTGGTTATCAAGTCGCTGGAAGATCGGCAAGACATGGACTCCTCAACTATGACCGCTAGTGCTACCATCGAACCTGCATTGCGATTACCGAGTGAAGAGGCGGAGAGAGAAGAGGAACAAAAGGCGACGGAGGCGGAGAAGAACAAGCCCAAAATCAAACTAAGGATCAAACTGAGTTCTACAACGTCCTCAGGGAACTCGGGAGACGAGGATTCCTATCATAGTGAGCAACAGGTCCCTGCGTCGGCTGCTTCCGCCACTAGCACAGCTACTACGTTAAAATTCAAGTTACCACTTGTGTCTGGGGACAACAAATTCAACGCACACAATCCTCGGCGCCCCAGGATGCCCAAGGTGCGCGGTACGGACATATTTGAAAGCGGGAGTGAGCTGGACAATAGCGGTGATGATGCATCAGGGTTTCACCAGCAGCTCACCTCGGATGAGGAATGGAATGAGAACCAAATCGACGAAGGGTTCGATGAGGTTAAAGAAGATAATGACGAATTGGATGATGGAATGTTAGGTTTGAGGTCGTCAGATTCCGAATACGATGAAGGAAAGCGCAAGTCGAAGCGGGTTCGTACAGGCAGGAAGAAAATAGGAACAAAAACAGTAGCGGCGGTGGCAGCAACGCTAACGTCAACATCAACATCAACATCAACATCAACATCAACATCAACATCATCAGCATCAACCACAATTACTACTGCTGCCCAAACGGTTTCGAAACCCCGCCCAAAGAGGCCGTCGACTGAGATCGTCTACTTTGATGATTTTGATGATGGCTCTCCAGGTTACTTGAGCCCGCCCAGGGAAGAATGCGACGATGAAGAGGAGGTTGTATTGGGCCTTGGAAAGAAGCGCAAGCTCACCCCAATACAGTTTTCAAAGCTGATCGCTGGCCCAATAACCACGTCCTCGTCACCCAGCTCCACAGCATCCAAGAAAAAGGCGGCGACTGGAGGAACAGCCAAGGATCGTATCAAGAGTTTGCTTATGAAGCGACGCTAGCATGAGATCGCAAAAGATACTATACCTTCTTATTCAAAAGTGATCATTGACTGTCGATGCTATTATGCTAAATTTGACTACAGCAAATCCCTAGTACAAAGATCGTCAGACAACCCTTCCTTCATCTATCATTTCTCACCCCGGCGTTCTCTTGATTCATCTCTATCATCTGCAGTTCGGTGGGCGTTTTGTATCTATGTTCATCATCCTCAAAGTCATGATGCTCCGGAGGGTCGCTAAATGGCTGAGTATCCGATGAAGCTGGTTCGTTCAGTTCGCTCGATTGTAATTCGGACAGAAATGCCATCACGTCCTGTGCAGAATCCTCTTGCCTGCATATGGCTGACGGCAAATCATCGGGCTGACATGAAATGGAACACTTTGTGTTTTGCTCATCATCATGCTGTAGCTGAAGGGACAGCTGTGAAAGGTAAGAATGCTGTGCATGAAGCAAATACTCGTCTGAGCCGAGAGTGTCGCTTGAATAGTGGTTATCGGCGGCATGCATCTCGAATCCTGGATCATCACCACTCACTGTTGAAGGAAGCCATACCGACAAGGTGTCTGGTATTGGGAAAGGTCCAAGGGTCCTGTTCATAGTAATACGATTTGACTGGTGTGGGACCACGCAAGATCCTGTTTCTGGAATACATTCGTTACCCATTTCAAAAATACCAGCTCGCTCGCCAGAGTTGACATTCCCACCACCTATTATCATTGGAATGTTGCTTCGCCGTTGTCGAGATGTCCAAGCATTGTTGCTGCTGTTAGGCGAATCGAAGAACAATGGCTGTGAACCAATATCAGCAAAGGATTCCGCACAGGATGCAGGTGTGCGCCGTTGTGGGTTGTTGATACGGTAAGAGCTAGCATCTGGACTGGTGATAATCACTCCTGCATCGATCCTGTTATGCTTTTGGTCCTGTGAAGAGTGGGATGAACTTTCTGAGGTTGCCTGATAAGCAAGTGGTTGTTCCACTGAGTGTTGGGACTGGTTTGGAAATAGATAGCTAGAAGGCGACATGAACTGTGGTCTTGAGAGGGATTGCTTCGGCGGCAGGTTCCATAGATCACCTCCTTCGACATCATCCTGAAGACAAAAAGGGCGTATGATTGAACCTTCAGACACCCAAGCTTTCTGCGATTGACCTTGAAATGTGATCAAGTTTGAACCTGAAACTTGCGGTAATAGCGGGATACCATTTTGTTCTACAAGCCGATAGAGAAAAAAGTCAGGTACCAGTTATTGTCATAGGGCAGTTGCACGCCGGTTGCTCATACCTTGCTGTTCCACAAGAGCTTTTCGCCTCTTCCTTGGGCGGTATTGTACACTGTCATCGTCCAATGTATTCTCCATTCCTAATGTGGCAGGCCCTTGGCTTCCATTCGAACCCTCTTGCCGTTGCCAGCCGTCGTAGGAAAATGAGTGTGCTCTGGGTACATTCAAGGGTTCGAAAGAGTTGTTCCGTTCGGGAGTGCTGTATCCCACAGGGCCGCCACCGAGGTGTGTCTCAGGCATATCACGCTCCTGTTCCTGTGTACCAACCTTCTGAGCAATCGTATGCTGTGAGATCTGTTCACTAAGGCCTACGACAGCAAAAATAATGTCAGTATGTCATGGTATGGGACTGTATCATAGTACCTGGGTATTAAAAATAGCACCTTTCAGATTACTTGGAAATGAATTAGTCAATGGGAGTGAGGATACACAGGAATCTTGAACAGGTCCTTGGGCCTGAAAATACTCTGAAGGAGTATGGAGTGATCCAACGAAGGATGGTGCCGCACCCTGACCACTGATCTGCGTCGCCATAGGAAATTGAGCCATACTGTTATAGATGTGGCCCCAATGCTCTTGAGGGAGGACCTCGGTTTTAGATGTGCCGGTGCAAAACGTCTCTTGTGGGACCGGGATACGCATGATTGAATTCAGAAATGATCTGGTTCTGTCGTGTAGGTTGCCATCCAGTTGTGCTGCAGGGTGGGGAGTAATTCTCTCCTGCTGCCTACTCATGGCTGAATCCATTCTAGAAGCCGAAAGATGTGAGAGGGGGCCACATTGTTCTCCAGAAATTGTGCTGATAAATACCGGTGGCAATTGTGGATTCCTCGGACCGTGGCATCGAGACGCAGTGGGTGACATGAATTGAATTTGGGAGTTTGATGGAGACGATGTCTCTCCAGGTCGGAAATCACAGCCTTGATTGTCATGCCGGATTTCGTGCGAGTGATTAGGACGATACAAAGAACTGCTGGGATATTGACAAAATTCATCTGTTGAAGAGAAGCAATGTGATTCCCCTCGTCGATTTTCCAGTCTAGGCACTTTCTCAAAACCCCTACGGCCTTCGAGGGAGTTCTGTGGTTCGCCTGCGTCAAGAGGATCATCCACACAGCGTTCCTCGGTGGCGGTTGCAGGAGAAAGTGAATATGACGACGACAACGAACCTCGCGACGAGAGTGAGCCACTTGACCAACCAGTCATAATAGAATTCGACAAAGAACTCGAAGACTCACGGACGACTTCTTTCTGCGGTTGTTCATTCCCATTGGTTCCCTTGTGGGAAAACGTTGGTTGTCCGCGTTCTAGCAATTCGACTTGTCTGTCTCGATTTTGTTGTGAAGACACCTCATCGTCCTGCACCGTCCTTTGTTGAGAGCCGCCCTGGCCCTCAAGTGGTGATTGCTCAAAGAACTGCTCACCAGCTTCTATCGGGGATCTGTCTTCTACACGCTGGCCAACTTGAACTGGATAGTCGTAACAGGTCTCCGATGGTGAGCGCCAGATATTGTAGTAAGGCGAATGGTATCTCGAAGCGCTAAACTGCATGGAAGACGTAGTTGGAAGCAAACGCCATTGCCCATCCATTGTCTTGACACCATGGACTGCCAAATGGTTGTAGTCGAGGTGATGATGGTTTGGGTGCAGCACAGGAGAAATGGAGTTGCTTGCCGTATTTCCATGATGGAATGTTCTATCCTTAGTAGCACCATCCCTCTTGTCTTCAATTAAGCTGGTATCCTGGAACCTGTCATTGAGCTGATTTGCAGCACTTTCTCCTTCCATGGAGCTCTTTTTCGAAAGAACGTCGTGAGCATATGCTGTGAGGTCTGAGAGTGACTTCTTCGTCCTAGATGCTGGCGATGTGACCAGACATTGTCGTTCGAGGCGGTGTTGCTCGACATTTCGTGTCTGGCGGCGCTGGCCTCGTGTCGAATATGAATGGTTGAGGTATACTATCGATCCCGTACGCTTTCTCGGATGCACAGAATCCTCAATGAACCCGTTGCTTGAAGAACTACCATCATCGCTCGTTGTGTTCCCGAATCCTTCGTCATCATCTTTTTCTTTGCATTCGGCACGGTGAGCATTTTTGCGTTTGGTTCTGGGTTTCGAATCTTTCTCCGATGATGCATCATCCTCAGAAGCGCGCCCTTCCACGACACGGTTACTGCTGACATATTCATCAAAAGGTTCGATAGATTGAGCTCCAGGTGCCAGACGTAAAATACGGATAGGGTTGCGGTACTTTTGCATCATGATAAATGTCCTACTCAAAGGGAGGTTCAGAAGTTCAACATACTCGCGGGGGCGATGAAGATTCTCCATGGCTATGACCAACGACCAAAAAAAAAAAAGTTAGACATGATGGCAAAGTTGGCAATAAACAATTTTCTCTTAGGTGGTCTCTTAGTCTCTTACATACCTCCGGGTTTTTCATAGCATACGAGGTGCTGGATTCCAGCTTCAGAGAAGCCCGGTGGTGGAACCTCGGACTTGCGCTTATTCATACGTCCTCGTCCCCGATTGGTACGAGTACTCAATTCTTGCGGCGATGGCAGATTGACCCCTTTGACGCAAATTGTTTTTTTGACAAGTCCATCCTTCTTCAGTACGAATGTTCCTTTCATGCAACCCATGACGACCAAGTTGTCCTTCTCGATTCGCTCCTTCAGCGCTTTATCCTTCAACCCAGACCCATTTTTCATCTTTGCCTTTTCCTTGGGGGTCAAACATTTCTCGTTCGACAACTTTCGGAACAACTCGCGGTACACCAGAAAATTTCCGCAGATTCGTGAAGGGGACCAGATCCGACCATCGGTCCAGCGGCAGATCTTTGACTCTTCTTCATCAAACACAAAAACAGACCCGGGCGTGATCAGGGACGGGCTCGGAAGATCCACCACCTCACTTGAAGGAGCGACATGTGCTGATGATTGTGATTCTTCAGGGAAAGGGGACGTCGGTGTCATAAGCGGCGTGACAGCTGAAAGCTTCGAGGGGACTGGAATATCATCATCCTCGGACTTGACAATCGTGTTGTCCTGAACCTCTCCTCGTTCTGCCGCAAGAAGGCGGCGATTGATCTTGGGTAACACACCCTGCCGACATGCCTCGAGAATTATTAGCGCGTCCAACGTATCCTCAATCCGGCCTAGCGACCATTCAAAGAATTGAATCCATTTAGTTCATTACGAGCTGCTGGAGAGCTACGATGATCACTAACAAGCGGTTGAAATCGTGCGCGGGGGTGATGAGATGCTTGATTTCTTTGCAACTTCACGCACTTACCATGAAATGCCTTGGCCATGGCAGAAGGCGTTCGGAGCTATATCACTCGCAGCTGAGAAAATACATTTGCAGGCGGATGTGGTGTGGCAAGAGGAATTAAATGGTGGCAATATCAGCACTGGAACAGAGTGATTGCGTACTCGTTTTACCCAAGCCCCGGTCAAGTACAGCTGGTCACTAGACTACAGTACTGCAAAACGATGGGCAGGCGAGGACATGACTGCCCAAGATAGGCGAGGAGCGCAAGTCAAGTGTACAAGATCATGAGTCTGTCTATCGTAAAAAGGAAGCAAATCCCCAGCTGCCAAGATAAGGGGATGGGCAGATGGAGGATGGAGGATGGAGGATGGAGGATGGAGGATGGAGGATGGATATTTCATCGATATCGATACCTTGGCTGTTTTCTCTCTCTTTTTATCGAATGGTCCAAGTTCCGGGTAATGCTGCCAAATGAGTCGCTCGAGTCCTGAAGGATGTCCTGAGGAGAGTTGAAATGTCGCTCTGAAGTTGAAGGAAGGGGAAGGGGGGGGGGGGGGTCAGTCAGCCAGTCAAGGAGGATCCCTTGGTGTAGGTAGCGAGCGGTGTGGGCAGGAGTATGGTCGTGAGGAGGCGATGGGACGAATGGCCGGGACAAGAAGCTAGACAAGCAAAGAGGAGAGTCAGAAAACAAGTGACAGTCAAGCAGACCAAGCGATCTTCCGATCGCCTTACATTCACGTTCATCCGAAAACCACGACTCGGGACATCCATCATATAATCTTCTTGCCCTTGGTTCTTGGCGTCCATTCCCGCCGTTGGGATCTCCCAAGACGACGGGAACCAGGGACCATCCGAATCCCAAATGATGCAGCCGCCATGGCTATTTCCTTGAGATCAGTGCTCAATCAACCACAACGAACATCGGGATACATTGCGCCGCAGGTAGCACACCATCATGCCACTATCAGGTCAACAGGAGCACGGGGTCGCGCATGTGAGAAGTGGAGGGATTGATCAGCCCGCAATGCATGCCACCCATCATCATCACCTTGCAACACCAGCCTTGGTTGGTTATCGATACGAATGGTATGTGAGAGCCAAATTAAGGTTTTGAAGATCTTGGGTGGTCAATGCTGATGCAGTTCAGTTGTGCTGAAAGGTAAAAGTCGTGGGCAATATTAATCCCGGCGCTTCAGGTATGGAAATAGCGGTAAATGGAATGACAGCTGCAACTCGCTCTCATGGTCTCTCAGGTCAAGCGTCGTCTGCAGGCACGCAGGTAATTTGCTATGATCGGATCGCCAAGGGATGACGATTAACAATCAAATATATCACTGTGCTTCCCTTGGGCTTCATCTCTGTCATTTCTGACTCTCTAGCGCCTACAACCATGGCCCACCCCCTCCAAAGAGTATCGTGAAAAGCTAAAAGATATCCAATTTTGATGGTATGTATGCAGCTGAGATGCTACGAAATCCGCCTAACAATCTGGACTCGTTACAAGCGTCCTCCACCTGGAGATCCACCTTGATTTCGGCCTGATTTCAGGCATGCTGACTGGCTCGCCTAGATGTGGACGCCCAGTTTGAATCAGGGAGAGGGTAATGGCCAAATGTGAACACAAAAACCCAGTGGATTGTTAAATTGGAGACGCAAGATCTGAAGGTCAGATTTGTATCATTGTTCATGTCATGCATGAATATACCGGTCACCTGGATACTTACAGACTACACGCAGGACGTGCCGGGTGAAGATTTCGGAATTACATAGACTTGACACGGTGGAGCGTCACACCCAAACGTCGCCTTCTGGAGGTTTGCCAATCCGACCTAGCTCATCACGAATCCTCCGATTTAGGGTGGGCTAATGTATCCGACCAAGCCCAGAGAGCCCACAAAGAAAACCAATGAACTGAATGCATGAATGATATTTACTAGTATGTACAGGTTTTATTTTTTAAACTTGACGCATTGGCAAATCTGATGCGTGTCCTGATGCGAGTTCCTCCTTTTCGTCGCGGGCATTTTTCTCGTGTTCTTCCAATGCTTCTCGGTTCTTGTCCACGATCACAACATCGATAATCACCAACGCAGAGAGAACAAGTGCCGCCCATGCGGCTCCTTTGTAGACATCACACAGATTGTCTGAATCGTCTGTGGCACAGACCGCCTTGGGAAGGAACCTTGACAGCACGCTGACGACCTTTCCGACGAAACCGTAGATTGCGATTTCTTGGAGGACGATAAAGCTCTTGAACGCAAGATGCAGGGCAAGATATACCAGGATGAGAGCCCTAAAGTATTTGCCCGTCAAGAAGAATTGCTGAGCTTTCCAAGTATACTTGCATGCCTCCTGGAATGGACCTGGTGTCTGCGGCGCCGGGATTGGGATGGATGTGATGAGGTAAATAAGGCACACAAATGCCGGCAACAAGGCTCGCTCGATCCTCAAGTTGGTCTTTGAGTCGAGATGGAATGGAACCGCTATCTCTTGCTTGGTTGCGATAGAGGTCGATGAGACATAGAGAATACAGGCAACAAGTGCGAGGGTGGCAAGGGCAATGTGGTAGACGAGAAGCAGACGTGAGAGGTTGAAGTTGAGTTGCTGGCCCATGTTGGATAATATGTGCAAGGGAGAATGGTTGTGTGAGTGAGAGGGGGAGGGCAGGAGAGAAGGAGGAGAAAGATGGTGTCTGCGAGTGTGGTTGTTCCCAAAGCTGCCGCCAAAAGTAGGGGGGTTTATATAGAAATCGAGCATTGGGGGTCGCCGGCCGTTGCGGTCGTGCTTATTTGTCAGTGAGCACAGTGGAATGGTGAAGGGGAAATGCCATCTGAGCTAAGGTAAGCGCCGAAGCGGTTGCCCCTCTTTTTCCCCCTTGTTCGGTTTCGTTTCACATTGTGCCCACTGCATCAAGTCCCTCGGCGGATTACGATGAAGCACCTCAGGGGAAAAATTTGAGCCAAGGCTGAAGTGAGCATTTCTGCCTTGCGCTGTAGGACCCATCCCCCAGGGAAAAACCCCGGGCCTCGTTCAAGCAAATGGTACCAATGGTACCACAACCAAACGAACCACGTCCCCAGAAAGGATAGATGGCCATGGGCACTTGCAGTGATGGAATGTCTGTCACAGGTTGCCACCAATTTGTGAATCTGGTGGTTAAATTCTTTTCTTCCAGACAAAGTCATTATATCCAGGCACCATTGTGCGGCTTTCTCTTTGTGTTTGGGTTTGTTTTCTCACTACCCTTCACCTTGCGCTTCTTCATTCCTTCCTCTGAGATCCTCTATGGCTCACCTGGCGGCTGCACTATGTAGAGGGGTGCTGCCTAGAGCAGCATTGACCCCCTCCAAGCCTGCCTGCCAACGACATCTAGGATTCTTGAATCTGTCTGCTATCCGGTCTTATTCTCACAAGTATGAACCAAGAGTGGCACTTTGTCCTGACCGCTTCCCGAGCCTCTTGTGGCTCGAAGCGACACATGATTGTCAGCTCTATGTGGTAACACGTTCTGTATTCATCTCTACATTCGCACTACACTCCCTAGACGAATGACCAGGCTCCAAATCATGACCTCGGAACTAGAACAGGAAGTCAAACAGTTGGAGAGAGCAATAGCCGAACAGGAGCGAAAGTTGGCCGCTAAACAAGCATACGAGGAATCTGTAAGGGAGTCTAGACAGAGGTCAGAAGTAGCCAAGGCCATCTACAAAGACCTGAATATGCCCATGAAGCCGATCCCCAGCAACCCCATTTCACGATCGTACGTTCCAGAGACTTTTCTTCAGGACCTAAAACTTAAATATCTGGATACAAAAGGCAAGAGTGAGGAGGCTCCTGAACAACCTCAAAGCAATTTAGCCTTGGCAAAAGAACTGCGATCTATGACGGTTGATCCCCAACGATTTCAAGAGTCTCAGGACGCAGAGTTGGAGAACATGAAGGATACGGATTCGCAAGACATCTGGCCTCTTTTAGACATGGACGCAAGCACCTTGACCTTGGAGCAAGTTCGTACGATGGGCGTCGACAAGTGGAACAAACTGATCTATGTGAACGCTTTAGAGGGAAACTTCAGGAACGCAGAGCGAGTGCTTCGACTGATGGAGGAGGTTGGGGTTCAGCCAGACATGGAGTCTTTCACCTATCTTGTGGAGGCGTACTCCAATGCAGGATGGCTGGAGCAAGCCCAAGCGACCATCGAGAATATGTTGAAGCGTAAGTTTATCTTCAAAGATCCTCATTGACCGTGACACTTCCTTGGATTCTAATAATCTAATACCATCTTCATTACGATATAGTTGGTCTTATCCCACCTATGCCAGTGTACACCTCACTTATGAGGATTCATGTCAAGAGGCGAGATATCACGGGCACATTTCGAGTCTTCGAAGCACTCAAGAAGCACCACAATCCAGACATCAATGTGTTCACAACGCTAATCAAAGGATGTCTGCGCGCTGGAGAATATGATCTCGGATGGAAGGTTTTTGATCAGATGCAGAGCAGCGGGGTTACGCCTGTGGAAAGCACGTATAGTCTAATGATTCGTGCTTGTGCCAGGACAGATCAGGTCGAGAAGGCACTAGACATCTTCAGATCTTATCCAGCACGACGTTTTCAACCGACCGACATCACCTTCAACAGTTTGATCCACGCCTGCGCGGCGAGGCCTGAATACTTTGTGACGGCATTCACGCTCCTGAACGAAATGCAGAATGTATATGGCTTCGAGCCTGACATTTTGACATATAACACGCTACTGCACGCGTGTTCCAAGAGAGGAGACCTACTTACTGCAAGGAGGGTATTCCAGAAGGTTGTTCAGCTTGATTACGAAGGCACCTTGAAGTTGGATGGCGTCACTATCACCAACTTTCTCTGGTGTGTGACGGAGTGGAGGAGCATGGACGAGCACCTTCGGAATTTCAAAAATCGACTCAGGCATCCAGAGCAGGCACAACTCGAGCCCGCACCTGTATCAGAGGCGGCTACAGCCGACATCTCTGTTAGCCGTCCGTACTTCATGTTGCCAGAAACACCACCCAGGAATGAACGCGAAGCTTTGGGTGAAGGAGAATTGGTATTTTCATGGTTCATATCCCGGTGTGCGGAACAGTTCCCTGTCCTTGGAACCGAGGATATATCTGCTTCTCAAGAATCGGGGACAGATCAGCCTGGATCTGAACAGAAAGTAACATCACAAGACGATGATGCACCAAATGAGGGGAATTCGGATTTCATGGACGATACTGTCACTCAAATTTCGACAGTTGATCTTCCGCTTCCACGTGTATCAACACGATCGTCAATCCGCACTCGTCTTTTGAATGCCTACCTCGCAATGTATGTACGCCATCAGGACATTGAGGCATCGACCAGGATTTATAGAAAGTACTTTGACTACTTCCACCGCAAGAGGGACAGCTGGACGTATTCAATCATGTTGGAAGGGTGCTATAACTGGAAGGACGTTGATCTCGGTACAGAGGTCTTCAGGGACTGGAGGGATTGGCGTAAGAGCACAGGCAAGCTGACAGACAAGAAGAGCCGATACTCTGATTATCAGTGCTATCGTCGTATGATTAACCTCCTGGCCAGGTACGTCGTCTTTGTCCTCTACCGCTGCTACGAATTATGGATCGATATGGAAATGTCGCTCATTCAATGGTGCATGTGGCGCTCTACTGACAAAAGAAATATTTTGTCTATCGAAGAATGGATCATCTTGATGAGTCCATCGCTCTACTAGAAGAACTTTCGATCGCGGCCACCCCTACAGTAGCGTCGAGCCCATCCACCACAACAGCACTAACACCATCACTCACAGAACCATGGGATGCGCCATTGACCAGCGACGCTCCCGCTTCATTGGCATTCCTGGAGCCAATCCAAGATGATTTTGCACTACCTATTTATCCACAGCTCAAGGATTTCCCTGTAGTGTACACTAGAACTTGGGAACTCGAAGACGAAAATGCGCGTAAGCTTTTACTTCGACTCTGTCATGGCAATATCCATACCCTCTCAGCATCTCTACCGCAATCCCTATCCGAGGACACTGAACCACAAGAGGAGACAGTAGATCACAATTCAATTCTCCCAGCTTTCCAGGACAAGCGCCGAGCACGCTACCAAAGAGCCTTGCGCAACACTGCCATCAAATGGAAAGGTGAGCATCCACAGGAGAAAGGGTTCCACTTGGGAAGTCGGCGCATCCGCGAGCTGGAGCAGAATCCATCAACACGCGGTCAGGACCAGCGGAGACGAAACTAGAACTTTTTAGAAACATACGCATCTCATTTAATGTATCATATTGTTGAAAGAACATCCTGGAGGGATTCTGGGAACCAGGTAGTTTGTTCGCTCTGAGAGACGGTCATTATGTGTGGAGCCTATAAGATACCCTCAGGAAGCCCATGAAAGAAGAGAAGTTCCTTGATCTGACGCGTCAACCAGGGACAATCCGTGGGGTTTACAAAAGGGGCTCTATTTCACTTCCTGTAGGCCCGCCACGGCTGCTTGTTCGATTCGAACATCTACAGCCGCTCCTCAATAAATACATATGGTCCGTCGGCGCGGTTAGTCGGCACCTTGGGCAAGGCATAATCGATTCTTTTGTCGCTCCTTTTCTGGTCCAAGTTAGAAATAACGGCCTCAGAGCCGATCGACTATGTAGAAATCGGGATCGTTACATGAGGTGCACTTGGCAATGTGGGGCTTTCAATCTTGGCCGGGTACTTGAGTTCATCAGTCACAATCACGATGATAGGAAGATCTGCGTGCTCTTTCCCGTCGTTACCGCCGATGCCTTTATGACATTGCTGTAGGGTGAGAGGTGGTTGCTTGATGATTTTGATACTCTTCGTAAGAGGCTTGCTTTGGTTGTACTGAACGACTTCATGATACCCTCTCTGTCGATATCGTTGCTGGTACTGCTGGCGGTGTTGCTGTTGTTGATAGTGATTTTTGGACAGGGGAAGGGTTCCATTGCCCTGAATAGAGTATTGTACCCGTGTGTCCAACTGATACGCTGCAAGGCAAATCCGCCTAATTGATTGAGCCCCCTTTAGGGTGCGAGATCCTTCCGCTAAGATCGAATGTTTCTTGTGGCAGGCTTGGTTTTTCTTGACCTTTGGGGGAGGTGAAGGGAATCGCTGTAGTAGCGACCAGCGCGATCTCTCCAATGCTCCTGTGGACTTGTCCAGTGTGGATATCGCTAGATTGCCTTGCTGCAACGGTGTAAACGACGGACTCGTCTTATTGTGGCTGAGAGTGTCAACGCATCGACCATCTGGATCATGAACAACGACCAGCGGCGCATTTACACCCAGCGCACAACCCAGATGCCATGGCTTCAAATCAAAAGGGGTTTGTCCGTTGAGGCAGCGCGACCGGCTCTTGAAGGATGATGTCTGGGACTGGTGCTGCTGGTATCGCTGAGGCTCATGATCGCGGGGTTCACAACTCCACTGATTTACCCCACTCTCGTGGCAGTGTTCGGTCCCGTGTGGTCGAGGACCACAGTATCTCCCATTGCCACCATCGTCAAGTATCTCGATTGTTACTGTACTCCCTCCGGTAACGTTACTACTTCGAGACACCATTCCTCCTGCACCTTGGAGTTGACTTTGGCTTTGACTGGAACCATGGTTACGATGATGAGATTGTGCACCAAGCAATGTCGTCAGGGAAGTTGTGCTCGAGTTATTCTGGAGCTGGCTATTCATCTCTTGATCGATCTCCATGTTCTGCTCTTGCACATCGCCTCCTCGCTGGTGACAAAAAGCAGGCCAGCAATACGCGCGTCGGTACCAACTCCTTGAGCACAACACGACGAGAGATACAAGCGCGGTCAAACCAAGCGCACCCGAAACAGCGGCTATCATTGCAGTTTGAGGGCTCCATGTAGGTGATGATGGCTGGGATACTGGGATATTGGTGGTTGAAGGATAGGAGGAAGTGAGTGAATGCACAAAAGTAGTCGAGAGATACATGTATGTTGGTGCAGGCGGCACAGCGGTCACCAAAGATGTGGTCAGGATTGGGCTTGATATGGTGGAAGGAGGGGATATTGGCTCAGCTGTAGGTTCTGAGGAACCACTCATGGTTTTGCCCACATTGCCCTTGTCTCCCCCAACCTCGCTAGGAGAACAATCCTTTCCTTGAGATACATCAAGGTCAAGGCTTAACAAGTCAGTTGGAGTTGGCGCTGCATACGTTTGAGTGCATTTGGAGGTAGGGTTATCAGTCATGAGTCGAGGCTTGTTGTGAGATGCGCGCGATCGTTGAGTAGTAGAGTATGTACTGAGCTTTGGTGATGAAGTCGACGTTGGCATAGTTCTATGAAGGAAAGGAGCGAGAGAAGGGTGGCACAAATCATTAACTTTAACTCTTATACCACCCCTCTCCATGCTGGCTATTGTTCCAAAAAAAAAAAAAAAAAAAATAGCACTTCTCCACTTCCTCGCTCGCCATGATACCAACAACCCCTGGAGAACAAAAGGATGGTCTTGTGTGATACCACTGGAAACAAGGGGTATGGTCGATGCAGTTCCTTGGACAACACTGTCCCTCCCTAGCCGTGCCTCATTCGTCTCCTTAGGACTCGAGTTTCACGTCCTGGCCGACGATGAATAAACGCGTCGAACACATCGTTATGTTCAGAGAGGCGGACCCCAAGCCAATCTAGAGGAGGCTTTCGGTGCTTGACATCAGTGCCACTAACATGGCCATGGTCAACAAGACAAACACAATTCAGAATACACCGGTGTTATTGTTCAACGGTACTGTCTCTGTCTCAGCAATTCTTTTAGGAGTGTCTGTTTGCCTCAAAAAAAAAAAAAAAGAAAGAAAGAAAGCAGCCCATTCGGCTCTCCTTGGGGAAGCCTTAGTCGATCTTGACAGCAGAGTAGATTCGCCTAATAAACCAGTATGTGCTAATGAACCCGGTTGTGCCCGTCAAGAGTCCGTAGACAAAGCAGATCATTAGGCTGTTGGTAAAGTAGATCAGACCGGGCACAAAATGGTCAATTGACAGCTGTTTCGTAAAGTACACCATGCTGTACAAGAAGATGTAGACAGCTGAGAACGATGGGACGATGAAGCTCCTCCACCACCAGTTGTAATCCTAGCAGGGTTAAGAAAGCAATTCCAACAGTGAACCGCGAGGCATGGTTATCAGTCAGTGCACAGCAAAAATTCGTAAAGTGATGGCTGCCAGTTTGTTGGGCTTTATGCACGGCTTACCTCGTCGCAGAGCTGGAAGTAGGTAACAACAATGGAGACCTCGACACAAGTGACCAGCAGTATCACGAAGACAAGACTCAAGAACCCAAACATGTAGTAATATTGGTCCTCCCAGATCGACTTGAGGATGTAGAACAGTTCGATGAAAATCACAGCAAAGGGTAGCAATCCGCCTAGTACGATCCTATATGGGAGAGAACATCATTTGGTCAATGCCACAGGTGAACGCCATTTTTTTTTTTTTTTTTTTTTTTTGGCAGCAAGGAGCTTACGTGAAACGAGGACGCAGATACCACACAGGTTCTGGGATCTGTCGTGGGATTTGATTAGTGCGTCCTGGGTGCTCGATAACCATCTTACGCTGTCCGAAGAATGCCCCAATGAGTGAAAGTGGAAGTGAGATACCGAACCACATCACCACCAAGGCGAAGAACGTGCCAAAAGGGATTGCATTCGACGAGTTCTTGGACCACACGAAAAGGTTGAGCATGAAGACGATGGTGAATAAAATACCAGGGACCAAGGTCGCAGTGACGATTGCATTTTTGGTCCAGGAACTTCCTCTGAAAACTTTGTATAGACGTGCAGAGTAATATCCAGCGAATGCTCTAATCATGACCATGAACCACCGTAAGTATTCGTCCTTTAAAATCGTAAAAAAAAAAGGGGGGGGGGAGGCAACATTCAGCTCGTTTCTTTACCCAGCAAAGACAAACAGGAACAGGCCAAAGGAAACAAACCCGCCTCTGTAGGATGGGTTCAGGATACCAAGAAGGGCAAATACTATGGATGAATGCAAG
>Ga0247824_10000260_pt1 | contig 24379 bp, 17 predicted proteins | sample 13C_PalmiticAcid_FD_194412 | JGI IMG/M metagenome (GOLD analysis project Ga0247824, IMG submission 194412) | Soil microbial communities from agricultural site in Penn Yan, New York, United States - 13C_PalmiticAcid_Day48 | ecosystem: Environmental > Terrestrial > Soil > Agricultural land...
CGCCCGGGCGCTCCCCTTTCTAGAAGAGGTTTCTCGCGCCGCCGCGGTCGATGGCGCAGTGGCTGAGGGACATTGGGGCCGGCGTCTGGAGCGAGGTGGGCCACACTTGCTCGCCAGCTTCGGACCATTCAACGATACTAACGTGCACGCTGGGCAGATGAAGGGCTTGTACCTTCTCGAGAGCGGTACCGATGTTGGGACAAGCTGGGCGAGGAAGTCACCAACCGAACAGCCCCTCCGTACCCACGCGGAAACGCACCCTGCACCCGAAGCCATCGATCAACAGAGTTCCTCCGAGGATGCTGATGACGAGCAGAGCCAGGCGGGAGAGCCAGACTGGCATCGACCGTCCTCCCAGCGGGGACACAGGGCCAGGGCCACGGGTGCAGAGTACCAAATCCCGAGAAATGTCGTCGAGGCGGTGTTCTTGACGTAGTTGCTTGTTATCGACGACTGTTCGTGGAGGGGATTTTGGGTGTTCCGCTCTGGGACCTTGAGTACGGCGCCTAGATACAAGCAGGTGAGAGATATCGTGGCTTATTCAGTCAAACAGGGTTCGGGTAACAGCGGCTACGAGATAGTAATTCAGGCCATATACCTGGTAGAATTCAGCGCGGTGTTTCAGTTCTTCATCTCCCTCAGTTGGTGGCAGGTGAACTAACTGGGCAGTGTTGCCAAACCCACTGTAGAGGCGGTTGCCCAATTCGGTTTCTCGATTCAACGACAATGGAAAGCGATAGTATCACTAGTATTTTCGTGATAATTGGCTACTGATACGCACTATTCTAATTTCTATGCGGTGTCAACGTCATTCTGTATGTACAACTCGTCACACGTCCAACCCATTCTCCCTTACCCCTTCGCCGGACGTGGACGGACTCGCTGGGCTCCCATCCCCGTTGGCCAGTTTGACCGCCCCGTCCGTCTCTACCACCGCCGCGTCACCAAATCTCGGGTGACGCAATGGCCTGGTATCTATGGCGGCTGGTCTCTGCCGACGTCGCGGCCGCAGTCCGTCCTCCTTCCCACCCCCACCACCACCACCAACCTCACTCTCATCCTCCTCATGATTACTACTCCCCTCGCCACCGACCGCAGTACTCACATCGCTCTCCACCACATCACTCCCTCTTTGCCCATGCCTCCTCACCGCAGCACCACCCCCAGTGCCGTCCCCAACCCCGGGGAAACTAATCGCCGCCAGACTCGAGTTGTGCCTCGCCATCCGATACCTCGCATACTCCTCCCGCGTGTGCTCCGCGCCAGTAAAGCTCTCGAGCGCGTCAAACACGTGCGGAAACACCTGCTCGTGCACGTCGCGCGCCCACAGGAAATCGAGGTGCTCGTAGTGCGCGATCTCGTTGGCGAGCGTCCGCGGCGGCAGCTCGCGCAGCATGGCCTTGATGTCCACTAACGAATCGCTGCCGCCGTAGACGAGCACGATGGGCGTCTTGATGTTGCGGGTCGGGTAGCGGGCGACCTTGGTGTACTTGCTGCCCGAGGAGAGGAGCAAAGGCGGGTGGACGTCGTCGTCGTACATCTGGAAGGACTTGTTGCGGATGATCTGGAACCAATGCACGACGGATTTGGTGCTGGTGTAGGAGTAGAGGTGCGGGTAGGCGGCGAGTTTTTGGGAGGTGCTGATGTTTTGCGTGCGCCAGTTGAAGAGGAAGGAGAGGCCGAGGTCGATGACCTTGGTGAAGAGGGGCGGGTAGAGGAGGGATTCCCACATGGTGGCCGAGCTGAGGATGGAGCGGCGGCCGAAGAGGAGGAAGAGGACCTGCGGGGAGGCCTTGACCAGGGCGTCGACGACGCCGTTGGAGAGGCCGGCGGGCGACATGGCCGGGGCGAGGGCGATGAAGACGTTGACTTGGTCGTTGAGCTTGGGGTGGACGGCCAGACTCGCAAAGGCCTGGGCGGTGCCCTGGGAGAAGCCGATGTACGAGAGGGACGGCTGGCCCGTCGTGTCCAGGATGTAGCTGATGCTGTCCGGGATGTCATGGAAGGCGAACTGGTCAATGGAAAAATTCCAAAACTTGAGCGATGTGGGCGATGAGTAGATGGATTTCTTGGAGTATTTGTTGCCGCGGTTGTTTCCAAGCTGCCATGGTTAGTCTGCTGCGCGCACTCGGTAGTCCCCCTCTTCGCTCGACAAGACTCACCCAAACGTCGAAACCCTTCTCAACCAAAACAAACGGCAGAGCGCGCTGCTCATCCGTGAGGCAAACCCACACCTCGCTGTTCATCAGCAGCCCATGGTGCAGGTACACGACGCGCTTCTTGACGCTCCTGGGGCCGCGGTTGACCTTGGTGTCCTCCTCCCCTTTCCTCCATGCTAACCGGTGCAGCCCGAGCAGGTACCCATCCTTGGTCTGCACGACATGTTCTTCGGCGGTGTACCCAAACGTCGCGCACAGATCGACAAAGTCGCAGGCATTTCGGATCGAGGTCGAGATGGCTGAGGGTGTTTGGGTTAGCCACTCTTTTGGGTAAATAGGTTCTCTGAGCATGGATGCGAGACGCACACTTTCTCCTCTGCCCTGCCCTCTTTTCTGCAGGTGTAGATAGCCTGTTGAACAGGCGTCGGGATATGGCGTAGAACAACTCGAGCAGGGACGAGGCTACAGGGTGTTAGCTGGGCGAGATTTGATGGAGCGGTGTAGCCTTGGGGTTGGCTCACGCAAAGCAAGAGTGAAGATGCGAATGAAGGCCTCGAGGCCTACGAGGACAAAAGACCCGATGAGAGCGACATACTCGGTGCTATCCGAAGGCCGAATGGATCAGTTTTGGGAAGGCAGTCAATGCAGGTGCTGGGGTCTCACATGTTGAGGCGCCCAAGAAACGGGACAGGCATCTTGGCAGCTCCCAAGGACGGGATTCTACCCTGTCATTTGTGCCGTGTTTGCTGCAATTGGAGTCCGAGGTTTACAGGAAAAAAGGGCGATAGCGTTGAGTTAAGTCAGGGGTTGAGGCATCAGGATGCTGCGATCTCGGGAATCTCCTGAACTGTTGGTGGCGGTTTGGGATGGCATCCATGTCCACGAGCTGCTGTGGGGGGCCGGAAGGCATTTGCCTCAAAATGGTGAAACAGGCCCTTGTGACATCACCCGTCACATGCGAATAACAGCATTGTGCCGCTGCCTCATGACCCCTGTTTCCAGTGTTGGCTGGCTTCCGGAAACAGACAAATCAGAGCCAAGCCAGCGTCCAGTACGCAATCGATGCCGATCAGGTTGCTGAGTTGTTCTTAAATCAAAGGTGCGCAATCCACAGACAGGGGATTAAGTTAAAGGTCGACATGCTCAAACATGGTTTCTCTGCCTCGGGATACGAAAAACATTGAAGGACAGGATCAAAGAGACAGGGTCCAATATTCCTGGAATGAATCGGGAAGATCTAACGACATGTTTAATGAAATTATTGTATTGTTGTATTAATAACCGCCAAGAGGTCGGTCTGTATGTACCCCTCCACCTTGTGCTGCGAAAGCCAATCGGGACCCCCCGCAAAGCTTAGACCAGAAGCCCCAGACTTGGCCAGACCAATTCCAGACCCGCGGCTCTGGATTCCTCAAAAGCTCGAACCCGTTGAACCCGTCGTCGCGCCCACCACCACAAAATGCCGAGCTCATGTAAAGACATACGTGCGCGGCTCCTTGCCCGCCCCGCCCACCGAACTCGCACACAAGCTAACATGGTATCAAGGAGCCGCGCTGGCGGAATGCCTCCAGGAATCCGAGTGCGTCATGGTCGAGCGGCACACGGCCGCCGAGTGCATGCGCGAGCCCCTCGTCGACACCCTCCCGCTCAAGTGCCAGCAGCTCAAGAAGGCGTTTGGCGAGTGCCGCCGCGGCATGCTCGACATGCGCAAGCGGTTCAGGGGAAACCAGCCGGTCTCATGGGGCCAGCTTCAGCAAACGGAGAAGACGGGTGAGGGATACCAGCTCTACGCGGGAAAGTCGGCCTTCTCGGGGACGCGGGGCGAGACCGACGGTCGCGAACAGGCTCCTCCGGACTGGCGGCAAGAAGAAAACGAGAAATACCGGGCGGCGGCCGCCGCCGCGGCCACACCGAAGCGACAATAAAACCGAGGGCGATACTGGCGAGCTGGAAACGACGCCCGCGCGCCCAGCCGGACACGACAGCCATGGCAAGCGCCGCGACGCCGGCCGCTGCAGGGTATCGAATGCGACGAGGAGCTGAAGGCATAATCTGCGGGCGCGGGAGCCGTCAGCGACAAGCACAAGGAATGGAAGAAGCAGGGGGGCTGTACGATAATGTGCTGCTGCGTACTGGTGCAGGATGGGTGATGGTGTGATGAGAGCAGCTGTGTACTAGTGCAGAGTGGTCGATGGTGGGATGAGAGCAGCTGGGTACGGGTTGTAAGTTGCGTTTATATCCGCAAACCATTTCAGCAAAGATCTCTTCGTCTCTGGCTGATTAGAAGGGGCAGTTGTCTCAACCGTGTACTATAGTAAGGTTTCCGGCCCATCGGGCTTTCGGGTTGAACCTAAACTTGCAGGATGCAGCTGGTTTGAGCCCGCGGATGGGTGTTTCGGTTTTGCGTGTAGAACTGCCTCGAAGATTAATGACAGACGAAGGAACTGAGGATGTTCATGCTACACAGTATACAGGAGGCGGCTTGAAAAGAGTCAGAAAGTCCATCATAGCATGAATACCTTAGTTGGCCACAGTGTGTTTGTTTCCTATCTTACTGAGCTAGGTAGGTAGGTATAAACGGAGACCCTGGTGCAACACCCGGCCGGGTTCCGCAAGCACGCGCTAACCCGGCCACATGCGTCAGAGTCGATTCCCGGACCCTTGAGAGAAAAGGTCCACCAAACATTATTCGCCGCATGATCACGATGGCAAAAGTCGCGTCTTGAGGTACCTTGTCTTTGCAGCAGGTAGGAGGTTGAGCATAGGGGCAGAATGCGCTTCCTTCCTGTGCCGCTATTTCTCTCCTTTGTCAATTCACCCAACGCTCTTACCACAACTAGACACACTCGCAGCCGCCTCGTCACCATGTGGGTTGTGTCGTCAATGAATTAGCGGATCGGTAACAGGCCTCGACCCTCGACTCGCCCTCTCCACGCGACAGTGTGCTCAGAGTATCGATGGCACCCCATATCATTTATTTGCTCCCTGGCCATCGGCGCGGGCGCAGTCGCTCTGCGGTTGTCCTCCTCCTCGGGAGCGTTACATTCTTCACACTATGTCTCTTTACATTTCATTTGCCGGCGCTGCAACACCTCACCAGCGCCAGGCCAGATGGCGGGTCGATGGAGAATCTGCGGATGACGTCTTCAGCTGAGCTAGCTGAACCAGCTCCGGCTCCGGCTCCAGCTCCCGCGCCAGCTCCCACGCCAGCTCCCGCACCTGCCCCGGCGCCTGCGCCCCACCAGAGATCCCATCACGGTCCCTCAGAACTCGAGGTGATCCTCCGCTTCATTGCGCAGCACATGGCAAACCTCAACACGACTCACAAAATGGAGTACGGGACCAACAGCCACCCGCCATTCAAGGACGACCCGCCACACCTGGTCGCGGACCTGGCCCAGGAGCACATCCCGTCCTATGCACCGCCCTCCCCGACAGAGGGGCCGGGCGAGGGGGAGAACACCACCCAGGGCAAGAGACTGGTCATCGTGGGCGACGTGCACGGCCACCTGGCCACCCTCAAAGTCCTTCTTCGGAAGATCGGCTTTGACAACAAACATGGCGACCACCTCATCCTCGCCGGCGACATAGTCACCAAGGGGCCCGATAGCAAAGGCGTCGTCAAGTTGGCCATGGACCTCGGGGCGAGCGCCGTCAGGGGCAACCAGGACGACAAGGTGCTGGCGGCCGCCAGGGAGATCCATCGTCTCTCGGTCGACGAGCAGTCCAGGCTCGGCCCCCTGCCAAGCGATGTGGAAGACGGTGCCGTCGAGGACGGCGCTGAGGACGGCCAAGTCGACGCAGAGACTCGGAAGAAGGACCACGCTCGCAGGGTCGCCCGCTCCCTCAGCCGCGCCCAGCTTGCCTGGCTCAGGTCCCTCCCCATTATCCTCCGCATCGGGCACCTTCCAGATGCCACTTCGCCTCCATGGAACGCCACCACCATCGCCGTCATCCATGGCGGACTCGTCCCCGGCGTGAAACTCGAGAAGCAAGATCCCTGGGCAGTAATGAACATGCGAAGCCTAGTGTACCCTGGCAAGGGCAAGGGCAAAGGCAAGAAAAAGAACAAGGGCAAGCACCACAGCCCCAAGCAAGCAGACGCAAACAGCGACAACAGCGCGGACGAGGGCGAAGACGACGACGATGAACTCGTCGGCGAGACCACCACAGCAACAGCCAACTCCACCCTCGCCCCCGACGCCATCGCAGTCCCCATCGACGGCCGCGACGGCGAACCCTGGAGCCACGCCTGGTAACTTCCCCTTTTCCCTTCACCCCCCTTCCCCCCTAAGCTAACACGCTCCCCCAAGGAACCGTCATCAAAACCACCTCGCCCCCACCGCCGCGCACACCGTAGCCATCTACGGCCACGACGCCCGCGCCGGCCTGCAGATCAACCCCGAAGTCGACATCTCCGCGTATGAGCTCCCTTCCTCCACGAAAAAGGACCACCACAAGAAGAAGCACCCAAAAGAAAAGGGCCTCCGCTACGCCTTCGGCCTCGACTCGGGCTGCGGCCACGGCAAGACGCTCACCGCGCTGATCCTCGAGGCCGGTCCCCAGGGGGTGACGCACCGGATCGAGCAGGCGGATTGTTCGGCTAGTAACGCATTGTTGGACGAGCAGAACGGGGAGGGGAAGAAAGCTCAGGTTATTGTCGTGGGGTGATGCAGATCCTCGATTATCTCTTTTTTTTTTTTTTTTTTTTTTTTTTCGTGGTGTGGTGCTTCAGGTTGAGTTCGTGTTACACAGCATATTTTTTTCTGGTCCCCTCCCCCAAAGCAATTAAAGTATCTGTCATTCGACTGGGAGGAGGGGAGGGGGTGGGCTGACTGCATGCCTTGCATATCGGTGGCGTTTCGCGTCGGGTGCTTAAATTATCAGGAGATCCTTTTGGGGGTGAGAGAGAGTCGAGAGTTGGGATGAGGACATGAGAATGAATGCATTGTAATTGAGTTTAACGTTGAATAGATGGCACAGGCCAGCATCAATGGACTGTTGTTCTTGTTTCGTCAGTATCAGATGGCTTCATGAATCCAGACAGCCCGATTCAGTCACGGCGGAGCGACAACGTGTTTGGTAGTCTCAACATGTGTTTTCATTTTTGCGCCTGTATCAGCAGTGCTTGCACGCTCCATAACCCAGTCCCGAAAGAACTCATCAGTCTTGCTAACGATAACCCAGTCTACCCGTGCGTGCAGCAGCAAAGCATTTGTTTGTCTTCATCCTAACATCATCATAAAAAAACGTCCATTAACCTTCCCCGTGTGTCTCTCCGCCGCGCTTGCAGATGATTTACTGCAGCTTGGCCTTGATGATGCCCTTGAGGGTGACGGCGTCGGCGGCGAACTTGCTGATGCCCTCGCGAAGCTTCTCGACGGCCATCTGGTCCTCGTTGAAGTCGAAGCGGAAGTTGGCCTCGGAGTTGATGTACGACTTCTTCTCGATGTCGAGGGAGCTGGCGCCGGCGGCGTCGAGCTTCTTGGGGACGTCCTCATTCGAGTTCATGAGGTCCTCGAGGAGGTTGGGCTGTTGACGAGGGGTTAGCATTAAAAAAAAAAAGTGTCGGCAAATGCCCGTGAACAACTTACGGAGATGGTCAGGTAGTCGCAGCCAGCGAGCTCAGTGATCTCGCCAGTGTTGCGGAAGGAGGCACCCATGACGATGGTCTTGTAGCCGTACTTCTTGTAGTAGTTGAAGATGCCCTTGACGCTGGTGACGCCCGGGTCCTCCTCCTTGGAGTAGTCCTTCTTGGTGGCCGCCTTGAACCAGTCGAGGATGCGGCCGACGAAGGGCGAGATGAGGAAGGCACCGGCCTCAGCGGCGGCGATGGCCTGGACGAGGGAGAACATGAGGGTCAGGTTGGTGTTGATGCCGTGGTCCCGCTGCAGGATCTCGGCGGCCTTGATGCCCTCCCATGTTGAGGCAATCTTGATGAGGATACGGTCCTTGGAGATGCCCTCCTTCTCATAGAGCTGTCGAGGGCGAGTTAGCGGGTGTTCTTGCTGTCACCACAGAAACTAAAAACAAACCTTGATGATGTGGAGCGCCTTGTCGACCGAGGCCTTGGTGTCGAAGGAGAAAGCGGCATCAACCTCAGTCGAGACCTTGCCGGGGATGATCTCGAGGATCTTCTTGCCGAACTGGACCAGGAGGTGGTCGAGCGCGGAGTCGACCTGGGCGTCGACGGAGCCACCCTCGGACTTGGCCTGGGCAACAGCGGCGTCTAGTAGCGCGGCGTACTCGGCCTTCTTGGTCGCGGCGAGAATCAAGGACGGGTTGGTGGTGGCATCCTGGGGCTTGTACTTGCCAATGGCTGTGAAAAACCCGCGAGTTAGTAATTGTCGCGATCGGAGGGGACGGAGGTGCCGCGCCAGGGTCCAACTAACAGGCAAAGTCACCAGAGTCGCTGACAACAACCTAAAACAAACGGCATTGTCAGCAAAGACTGCCCAGCATCTGAGAGAATCCAGACGGCAATTGCGGCCGCAAACCACACCGTTACTGATGGCGGCCGCGCCGGGAGCGCAAAGAAACTTGCTCCCCAACGAGGGGTTTGGCGGGGTAATTGGGACTTACAGTGCCAGTGGCCTTGAGCTGCTCGAGAGAGTTGGGCATGATGGGCAAAGCGGATCGACTGGAAAGGGCAATCTCGATGTGAGGACGGTATCAGGCACAGCTGAGGAATGAAAACTTTTTGAAAAAGACAAAAAGGCGTTGCTGAAAGAACAGGATGGACCACCGACTTTTGGTTGGGAACGAGAGAGATCGCGGGTAATATCTCATGCTTTGGGTGGGGCAACCATCGTCATCCCCCTCGCCCCACCGTCCGCCGTCGCCGCCTCTCCCCGCCGCCGACCCTGTCTCACCCAACAGTTGATCCTGCCGCGCTCGGTCCCTTTGCATCTCGTTCATTCTTTGCATCGACTTACTGCCGTGGCAAACGGAAAAACTTGAAACAACAAAGCGAGTTCTAGACGCAGCCACGGCCGCTCCTGCCGCATCACCAAAGCCTGACACAGCACGCGTGGAAGGTGGATGGATGTCCGGTTCTGCTAGGCCCACTGTATGCCGCACTGTCCCTGTCCGATCCCGCCCCACGACATCTCCGCCGATCCCGGGTCTCAACATCTGAGCTTTCTGAGCTGTTACTCAGCCGCGACAGCCAGGTTGGCAGAGCTTTGCTCAGCGGAAACTCAGCGAAAGCGTGGTGCATCCCACGGCATGATTGGGCAATGGGTCAGGGGTCTCCACCGCCTCGAAATACCCGGGTGGGGGGTCTCCTTCAATGCCGCGGAGAATCCCTGCCTCCAATTACGTACCAGATCAAGCGCCATGATGAGAAAGATCGCAGGCAAAAGACGGCAAACGAGCAGAGAGGAAAAAGCACTCGAGAATCAGGGGACGGCTCAGGCAGGCTCAGGCAAGGCTTGGGATACGCAGCAGGTATGTATGCGATGCAGTCAGGCAAGCCCGTATCGTCTCGTGTTTTTGTTCCATCTCCGGCTCCTCGGAGCACACCCTTTTCATGATACGAGATAGTCCACACGTTAGTCACGATCCAACCCCCTCGTTTAGTCCTCCGTGATATCGCCATACTCCCAGATGCCACGGCGCTCATTCTTGGCCTCCGTCTCGGCCTCGCGCAGGTTCTTGAGCACGGGCTCAAACACCTTGCTCCGCTCCCACGCCTTCAGCTTGCGCGCAACCAGCGCGTGCCCGTCCTGGACAATCTTGCGGTTGATCGACTCGGTGCTCTTGTTGGCGCCCTCGGCCTTGGGGTCGAAGATGGTCACGTAGCTGAGGCCCTCCTTGCTGTCGACATAGTCGAAGCAGCCCACGAGCCGCTTGCCCTCGGTGAGCTCATACAGATAGTTGATGGCGTCGTTGAGGTAGTCGGGAGACGCCGGGAGCTGCACGAAGGAGAGCTGCGTGTCCACGGCCTGCGGCTTCAGCTTCTGGACGGTGAACTGGGGCTGGTTGAGAGGTCGGAGCTTGGACCACGGCTGCTTCTCCGAGTTGCCGTAGTCGATATAGACCACCTCGGCCACCTTGGCGGCGCGGTCGTTGGCCCGGATGCGGGCACGGTACCACTCGCCGTCTTCCGTGAACTGCGCGGCCACGTAGTCCCCAGCCTTCGGGGACTCCTTGAGGGTAGCGCTGTTCGTCGGGCTCAGGTGGAACTGCCTGAAGGAGCTCATGAGCGACTCGAGCGCGTCTGTGCCCTTGCCAATCTCCTGGACCTTGATCTTGCCGTTGGAGTCAATGTTGGTGATGACGATGTCGCGGTAGTCCTGGGGCTTCTTCTCGATCGTGACCGAAGCGTCCGCCGTGGGCTCAGCAGCGGCCGTCTCCCCTTCCTCTTCGGCGTCCTGAGACGGGTCCCAGTCCTGCCACAATCCCTTCCTCGCCTCCTTTGCGCGCTGCTGGGCAGCCAAGAGCTCGGTCGCATTGCCCGCCTTCTCCGCCGAGTACTGGTGGACAGAGGCCAGACCCTCCTCAACAAGGGTCTTGGCGAAGCTCTCACGGTTCACGTAGAGGTCGCCAATGAAGCCGCCGACCTTGTCGATGTCGTGAACATCAATCTCGCAGTCCCTCTGGTTGCAACGCCTGTTGGCCAGGTCCAAGGCCTCCTGCCCGAAAGGCTCACCCTTGTCCTGTGGGGTGCGGCCGGAGCGCGGAGCACGAATGCCAGCGAGCACCAGCGTGAGCTTGGCTCCTTCGCGAGGGATCAGGATGGTAAAGCGAGAGCCAGACTTGCAGAAATCGACGACACCCGGAACCTTCCGCTGCCTCGCAAGGGTGGACAGCTGGATCTTTGCCTTTTGGGCGCTCTCCGACATATCTGCGTACTGCTTCACCTTGGGTGCCTTGCCGGACCACATGCCCTTCTTCTCCTCCTTGGCCGTCTCCTGAGCTGCCAGCAGCTCGTCATAGTTGGGGGCCCTATCGGTGTCGTCCTTTCGGTGCCGAATGACCGAGCAGTAGCCTTCTTGCACGAGTTGCAAGCCAATATTCTTGCCATTCTGAGTGACCGTGGCAACCTCGCGGGGCTCGAAATCCTCGCTCGCAGGCTTGGTGCCGTCGACCGAGATGCGGACGTGCTTGCCGATCAGTTTCTTTCTGAGGAACTCTTTGGCTTCTTCCCTGAAAGGCGCCTCGGCAGCTTCTCCTGTGCGGGGTCCCCGGACGCTGCTCAAGCTGATCCTCTTCTCGGCTCCAGCCTTATTCCGGACAATGATGGTGTCGGCGCCAATGATCTTGGTGACGGTGGCATCAGACTCCTTGCTGTCGGTAGACTTGGCGACAAAGGCCTTGTGGAGACGGCGGCGGGCCGCCTGAGCCTCCTTCTCGGCGGCACGGAGGGTAGCCATGTCACCGCCAAGCATCGTCGAGTGGAAGTCATTGCAGCGAGCAAGTCCCTCCTTCAGAAGGAACTCGGAGATGTTGCCGCGGGGGTGAATGATGGCGCCGACGAGCTGGCCCTGGGGGCTGGCACCAACGATCTTGACCTGGACTGGGCGCTGGAGGAGCCGTTGCTCGACAAAGGCACGTGCCTCGTTGCCAAACTCCTCTGCGGGTTGGGTTTGCCCATTCGACTGGTTGACGCGCTCGGTCGAGGGTGTGCGAATACCTGCCACAAGTGTCATGACTTGCCAGTGCTTCTTTTCTGTCAGGAGCAGGCGGACAAGCAGGCGGTCACCGCTGATGACACGCTCAATGATTCCGTCCACCGTCTTGCCCTTCCATTGATTCATGAACTCGGGTCCACCCAGATCGTTCTGAACCTCGATGAAACCGCCGGCTCCCGCATGCAAACCGTTGAGCTCGTCCTTGGCCTGAGCCTCGAGAGTCCGCAGGGTGTTGATCTTCTCGAGGACATCCTCAGACTCCTCCTTTCTGCCAGCGTCCTCTCTGACCTTGAGCCAGCCAGCCTTGACAGCTGCCTCGGGAAGTGCAGTCCCGTCCTGCAGGCTGGCGGTGCCGTATTCCCGGCCAGAGTTGGGGATCGTGTCTGAGGAGCGGATCAGCAATCTGACGAACTTGCATAGTGCGTGCCTACCCCGCGAGAACGCATAAGGCCTGAGGAGTGGCACTTACATGAAACACTAAACTTGACTTGCTTGCCGACGGTCAAGGCTCTCAGGAACTCGCGAGATTGGAAAGCAAACGGCTCGTCTCCGTCTTTGCTCAGGCGCGGGGCCGAGACGTAGGCAAGCGAGAGAGTCCGCTCAGCAGCAGGATTGTTCGGGCTAGCGAGGACAAGCGTGTCTCCGCTGAGCACCGACTTGACGTTGGCAATGAAGGCCATGGTGACGAGGTGCGGCACTTTGAAGCGAGTCGCGTAGCTGGAACAAGGGGGAGGAGCTACGAGAAGCCCGGGTGCTGCCTCTATCAACGTCTGTTAGCCAAGCTCCACACCGCCGTCAAGTACAGTCAGTGGATGCGGGAAAGCAATGGTTTCCTGATGAGCTCTTCGTGTTCAAATATAGCTTGGAAAGGCAGGGCTACGGAGTGCCAGGCGGGTTTAAAAAGCCACCTCTTATGGCGCGACAGCCCAGCGGAGTCGGATGAGAGTTGGCTTAAAGTGTCATCACAGCGTGGCAAGTTGCTGTGGGCCAGAGGGGCTGCCCCAAACAATAGAACAACAGACTGAGGCGGTCCGTGGGGAAGAGATTGAGGGCAAAAGTCCACCTACCGTGATGATGCTAGGAGGAAGCGACGAAAAGGAAGAAAAGAAGATGGCGTGACGTTGCCGGAGGAAAACAAGAACGTTGAATCAACTTCAAGTTGTTGAGGTTCACGAGAGCTCAGGTGAGCTGTGGCCTTTTTGACAGCTTTCCAGATGAATTTGGATTGGCTCCGTTGGAGACGGTGGGGAAGAGCTCTCCCCAGGACACTTTCAGGGGCTGTATCCACCGAGCATCAAGCCAGAACCGGCACTGTGAGACCTCTCGAAGCTCGGCAAGCTGCAGCAGGTTCCCAAGGTCAGGACCGCCGCAGGAAAACGGGCACGATGTCAATGGAATGATTCCATTCATGGAAGTATACCGCCAGGAAATGTCATAAGCTTCCAAACAACACTCTGGCCAAGTAACCAGTCGAGGCCACTCGTCTCATGTTGGAAGCATGTGTCACGACACCGTGTATCGCACTGTGGATGGGAAACAGCCCACAAGTACCGAGACCCCGCACTATTCCGTCATTTTGGAACCCCAAATTGATCACAAGTTCGAGCTCGCAGCACCTTGCAATGGTCCAATTCCTGGGCTACCTAGGTATATTGCTCCCTCTCTCTTGCTAACTGGTATCTTATTTTGGAGAGAATGCAGGCGTGTCCGACGTGCGGGTGCCCTGTAAAAGCCAGAAGCTCCCGCTGCCTTGTGCGACTCTTCTCAACGCTTGAGATTGCTGCTTGAACCGGGGCTGGAGCTGTTCTCGAGCTGTTTACTGCGAGATACCGATGACGCCTGGAAACATGGTTAGCTGGGGACTTATGGCAAGCACTGGCTCTCCATGGTATCCTACCGCAGGCAGGGCGAGCGCCGGCGTTGCCCGTCTTCAGCGACTCCTCGTTGCCTCCCTTGCCGAGGTCGTCAGTGCCGGCGTGGCAGACGACGGTCCGCTAGCCACCGTTAGCATCTGTGCTTCAAAGTACAGCCTTGGGGAACATACGCCAATGACGCTCTCGGGGCCAATGATCTTGATAAACTTGTCGGTCACAGAGCCCTTGGAGTTGCCCTGAGCATCCGTCTCAATGTTGCCGAGGTCACCGACATGGCGGTTCTCGTCGGTCGGCGCGCCGTGGGTCTTGCCGTGGGGGTTGACTGTGGAAAGGCTCAGCGTCTTGTTCACAAACCGCAAAGCTTTGAGCGGGTCAAGAACGACAAGGGCACATACAGTGAGGGCCGGCCGAGGTGCAGCCGTTGGTGTTGTCACCAAAGGTGTGGATGTGCATGCCACGCTTGGCGTTGGCATCGTGGCCGCTGATGTCCCAGGTAACGGTGGTAGGGCTCGACTCGGACTCCTGCTCAAAGGTGACGGTGCCCGAGACCTTGGAGTCACCACGAACGACAGCGACTGGACGATGCGGGTATTAGCAAGGACTCGTCCACCAGTTCCCGTTGCCAGAGTCGTCACTGCGCAGGCCTGATGCAGGGTCCCCGGTGCCCCGGGCTCCAGTTGGCTCATCCAGGCAGCTTTAAGGTGCCCATCAAGGTTGCGGTTGAGACCGATCGGTTGGAGCTGATCGAATCCTCAACCCCTCCCCCCTGGACGGCTCGCGAAGCGCGGGGCGTGCGCGACAAGTATGGCGGGGTAAACCTGAGTTTTGGTTGTTGACTTACCAGCCTTGACCATTTTGACGGTTGGTTGTGGTTTGGTTTAGAGCGGGTATAGTGGAATTGATTGAAATGCGGTGAATCAATGGGAGCACAGGCAAAGATATCTGGAGGAGCAAAGTGGGAAAATTGAGGGCCAAGTTGCTGATAAAGCTTCCCTCCGGGTGGAAGCACTCGGAATCCGAGGACCGCTCGCTGCTACGAGCTGGCAGCGGAGCCGCGCCGGCCGACAACAACCCCGCACCACTGCCGTCATCGCCTGTTCATCCAGGATGCTCAGGGCAACAGCTCTAAAACATGGGGGAGGACAAGGGCGATCCCGAAACCAGCCGTGTCCCGCGCGCGCTTCTGACCAGGCGTCGCTTGGCAAAGCCTCCACAGCATTGAAGTGGAAAGCGAAGCTGTTGTTTCCCACCTCAACTCCTTCCCCCACTCCAGCCACAGCACCGTTATCGCTGCCTGCTGGCAAGGACTCCTCCCTCTGCTGGATGCCTCCCTGCCTCTTTACCTTTGAGTTGGCTCTTCGGCCCAAATGAGGGCATGTGGGCTCTGAACAGGTATGATGGAATGCACGCGACTTTTTAGGTGATGATCCGCGCCATATCGATGAGCCAAGGTGGGAGGCGAGCTCGTCGGTTGGTCTCTGTGTGTGTGTGTGTCGAGAGGAGAGGATACCATTTTCCGGTTTCTCTTTCTCCATATCGGTTCTCGCTCTTTAGACCATTGCAAGTTTTTAATCAGTGCTTCGGGAGGATCTATAAATTACTGCGTGTGTGGATCGAGCTGGTGTTGCAGCTGAGTGACCTGGTGCGACACAACGCGAAGCTCAATGGGATGGAGGTTGCCGCATTTTGCGCATGGCCACATGGCCGCTTCCAGGTTGCTTCTCTCAGCTCTGAGACCAACACCAGGTCTGCAACTTGCCACAGGCCTGGTCGGAGGGTCGCGAACAAATGGCGCCTTGGCCGCCTTCTAGACTGCACAGATGCCAGGTGCCAAACCAACATAAAAAAGCCATACAATTGTATTTCATCGTCTGGAGGTCCGTCCCGTCCGGTGGCTCCTTGGACCTTGGTTTCGTCTCATCCAAGTGAAGAAATCTAGCCCCGCTTTATTTAACGTTGGCGGCGACGAAACCCTTGCCTGTTTCTGCCTCGGGCGTGCTGCGTTCCAAGGGCTTGGTCCTAGCGCCGCGGGGCCTGCGCTGTGTGCCTCGCCCCAGTCAAGGTGTGGCTTGGTCGCCGCTGGGGTTGGGCTCAACTCACCCGCTCAACTACTAACTCGTTAAACGTTATCTCTCGCCGTCTCATAAATCGAAGAATCTGGGCTTGAGATTTACTGTAGCGGCAACTCTCTCCCTCGAATTACAGCGGTGCGTCTTTAGGCTCTTGTTTTTTGACCGTCCAGGCACCCAAACGGGGATTTTGCACCAAAGGGTGTCGATCAAGGCGGGCTCTTTTTAGCAGCTCCTGAGACAAGGCGCCGATTACTCCACCAGACCCTGCAACAACGACAGCACCGCACCACACACCACATCTGCGCCTCAACCACAGACGACCCCCCATGTCTTGACGGGGCCGTATTCGAGCGCATACCGTGTTCATCGTCCGCAGAGGACAGCGCATGACGCGGACGATTGATTCCTGAGCCGTTTTGCTGTCGCGCGACCCCCGCAGCACCGACTTCCATCAAAACGACAAAAACGACACCTCGCCCTCTGCAACTCGCTGTCTCCCGAACGCCTTCCCAGAGCACCGCTCTTGGGCTCCGCCCTCAACCAGCGCACCATGTCATTTCGGAGTGACGATTCGCGCCGATACGGCCATGTGCCGCCAGCACAATACCCCGTCGCTGCTCCACCCCAGGACCCCGCCGGATACCCTGCGCGACGACAGAGCTTCAACAATGGCGACGATGCCACCTTTTTCGATCAGCCCGCCGCCCGGCCCCAACCACTCTACACGGGCAGCACAGGCAGAGCGGACGAGGAGCTCTTCATAACGAGCCCTGTTACGGACACCCAGCCTGCCCAGAACCGAGCAAGCTACATCCCGCAAAGTACGGCCGCAGCTGGCTACCAGCGTCCGTACCAGGCCCAGGCCCCGCCGCCACCCCCGTCGCACTCGACATACAACCCCCAGACCTTCGCTCGCTCGCAGTCGACTTCCCTCCCGTACCACCCCGCCCCGGCCACCAGGTATACGCCGTCGACGAGCCCGACATATCCTGCAGCTCCAACAAACTACACTCCGCAGGCATACAACCCGGCCGCATATGCGAACACCAGCGCTGCGCTACCCCAGAGACATTCCACCATTGCAGGGTACAACAGCTATGGCGGCTACAACGGCTACAACACGCCTTCGGTCCCTCATGTTTCCACAGCCTACGCCCCCCCGCCACCTTCTACGTACGGCGGGTCGCAGCCAGCATCTGCCACCACCCCCTCAGCCCCGCAACGATATGAGCCAGCACTGCATAGTCCGCAGTATGCCCCATCAACAGCGCCGACTGCTGTCTCGCCGCAATACGAACCCTCATACTCGACGGCTTACGGCACGCAACAGTACTCTGGGCCATCTTATCCTGCCAATGGCGTCACTTCCGCTCCAAGCCCCGCATATACAGCGCCGGCCTCGCACGCACCATACCCTGTACACTCCCAGATGCCGGTCGGACCCCAGTACTCCCCTGACCCCAATTCGTTTACCAACCGAGTGTCTCGAGCTGGCTCGCAGCCATCGCCAGTGCCGTCGCCTCCAACCCGTTCCCAAGCCTCCCCCCAGATCCAGAGGCATCCAACCAATGCCCCTCTTCCCAGTCGCCCGATGGACGACTTGCCCGAAGAGGCGGACTGGAGGGTCAATGGCGGCGGCGAAACTGACTTCCAAGTCACCCAGGACAGCTTGATCCAGGACATCGTTTCAGATTTGGCGGTATCCTCGCACACTCAACGCCCTCAACCTGCCAATGGCGCCGTGTCGGATGATGTCCTTGACAAGGCTCAGCGGTACAACTCCACCTCATCGAGAACCACTTCGGACCCTGGGGTGAATCGGTATCCGTCAAATGCCTCTTCGGCTATGAACAACACCGCAGCCTCGATGAACACCGCCTACACGTGGGATTCGGAGGAGAGCGACCCGGAGGGTGCAGCCGGCTTGCTGGCCATGCAGGACGACATGGACGACCGGAGATTTGGGGGGATAACGTTCCCTACATATATGGAGCCACTGGCCGTGCCGCAACAACAACAGCAGCAGCAGCAACCCCAGCAGCAAATACAGTCACAACCACAACCACAACTGCGACCCCAGACCCAGCCCCAGCCTCAGCCGCAACACCCCTCTCAACTGCCTCCGCCTCCAGAAGAGCAAGTGAGCACAGACAGTGACTATGGCGGAATGGATCTGGGCATGTACGGAGGTGGATATCCCGGGAGCCTACACTATGGCAATCAGATCGGCTCTCCACCGTCAACCGCCCCAGCCCAAGACGTCTCTCGTCCGCTGCCGGCTCCACGAGGCCAAGGAGCCGAGTACCCACCATTTTCCGAAGTGTCAGTCGACTATGGGGGCACTGGTGGTCTTCTCCCACCTCAAAACCACCGGTTGAGCTTCGATGATGGGGATGAGCAGGTGTCTCTTCATTCGCGGCAGAGCGGTAGCGATTCTCCTTCCAAAGAGGACTACCCGTACGATCAAATGTTCTGGCACCCCGGCCTCTCAAACCGCCCCCTTCCTGCCCTCCCCCCTCAAGGCCCAGACGGCAACTCGCTCCTCTCCCCTCAGCCATCGATCAGATCCAACTATCAACACAATTACTCCCTGAGCGCAGATTCAAGACTCCCGTACCCGCCTGATACTCCTGAGATGTATGACAGCCAGAGCGCACACCAGCAGCACGTTGAGCGGTCAATATCACTTTCAAATCACAGCAATACACCCCCCGTACAGGCGCCAGCTAGGTCCCGGACAGACGCTGCCGAGGAGCGCAGGCGTGCGATGAAGCACGTGTCTCAACCGCACGCCCAAGCTTATCCCCAGGGCGCGACACCATACGAGGGCTATGAGACAGGAACCCCATCGTCTTTGGCCGCGTATGATATGATCACGCTGCCCACCGGGAGGAGGAAGAAGTTCGTGCCTTCGAAACTCACCGCGGCGGACATCAAACGCTGCGCGGAACCTTGGGCTCTCAGTGGCATTACCGCGTGGATCCGTGAGATGGCAGAAGGCGAACCGGACCTGAAGAGGAAGACAATTGAGGAAGGCGTCCTGAAGCTCTTCTGTGCCAAGGTACCAACAATGAACGTTGCCGACGCGGAGTTGCTGAGCGCCAAGGTGGTCGACACTATGTTCGCGGCCGGCATTCTGATACCGGAGGAGGAATGGGTCAAATTTGGGACTGGCCACTTGTCTGGTGTGCTGTGGCAGCTCACCGGTTCCGGGTGCTATGCTCCAAAGCTGCACGAGGACGAAGGGATCGTGCCCAGGCTGCATGGCAACGGCATACCTGTGAGGTGCTACTCGAACCACTGCGGCAGGACGCTCAAAAAGGTGAACCTGGACAACATGATGTCCGAGGAGGACGTTGTGGTTCTCGATTGGGCCACGTTCCACGGTGTGACCATGGAAGACATCAAGACCAAGCATAAGAAGGAGGTCGAGAGGCAGAATGTGCTGCACGAAATAGTCACGGGCGAGGAGGACTACATGGGCCAGCTCGATGTGCTTCGACTGCTCTACCGCGATTGGCTCCGGGCCTGGCAGCCCCCCATCATTGCAGCGAACCGCATGGACAAGTTTCTCGACGCGGTGTTCGGCAAAGTGGATTCGGTTCAGCAGATCAACAAGGAGCACTTGCTCGCTCAGCTCAAATACCGACAACGGGAGCAGGGTCCGTGGATCGTTGGCTTCAGCGACCTGTTCAGGGAGTGGATTCGGAAGGCCAGGCCCATCTACATCGAGTACTGTTCGTCATTCCCGTACGCCTCCTACCTGATCAGGAAAGAAGGTGCCCGAAACCTCCTTTTCCGCCAGTTCCTTGATGTTGTCCGGGATCACAAGCGTTCCAAGCGTTTGGAATGGACAACGTTTGTCAAGGCGCCGATCACCAGGCTCCAAAGATATGGGCTCCTCCTTGAGACCGTCAAGAAGAACATGCCCGAGGAGAGCGAGGAGAAGGCGAACCTTGACAGAGCTCTGGAAGAGATCAAGAAGGTCACTCATGAGTGCGACGAGAAGGTGGCTGAGATGACGAAGAAGGTCGAATTGCTCGAGTTGCAGTCGATGCTAGTCCTACGCCCTGGCTTCCAATCCGTCCTAAACCTCGACCACCTGGGCCGCGAACTGCTCAAGCAGGGCGATCTCCAGAGGCAAGGGTCAAAGGGTGTTCGTTGGGTCGATACCCACGCCCTGCTTTTCGACCACTACTTCATCCTGGCCAAGGCTGTCCCGTCGAAGGATGGGAGGAGCGACAAGAAATACGATGTGTCCAAAGAGGTATGTCGAGCAAGCTATCAACCCTCTCGCTCATGAAGCTAATCTGTGTTCAGCCGATCCCCATGCCGCTACTCTTCCTCGAGAGTACGAATGACGATCCCGTTGCTAAGCAGAAGAGCTTGACAGCCCCCTTGACACGCACTACCGCCGCGACCGGTTCAGGAACGCAGCTTAACAAAGTCGTCTCTAACGGAGGCGACCGACCCGGGCTAGAGCATACAGGAACTGGCTCTTCCATGGGTTCGCTCACAGCCGTCTCTCGGCTCACATCCGCTGGCGGTGACGACGGAAAGATCATCTACCCCTTCAGGATCAAACATCTCGGCCACGAGATTTTCACGCTCTATGCATCGTCGGCGCAAGAACGCGCCGCTTGGTGCTCGGCCATCATAGAAGCCAAGACCAGACACGCCAGAGCGCTGCATGCGCAGAACGCCGAGCCGTTCCGCCTTCGCGTCATTTCGGATGGCGCCTTCGCATATGACTCGACGTCAATGCAGGGACGGCAACCGAATGTGTCCATTAGGGGTACGCCTCTCGACAGGGCGATCCGAGAGATGGAGCAAGTGTACGGCCCAGGGAGGGGCGCCCCGCCGGTGTCCCGAGCGACTGTGAATTGCGCCTGCGCGTTCACGTCGTTTGGCAAGTCACTCATCGCCATCGGAACCGACTACGGCGTTTACATCTCGGAAACGTCGAACCCCCGAGGATGGACAAGATCTGTCCAGATCAGCAAGGTCACCCAGATTGCCGTTCTGGAGGACTTTTCGGTCTGCCTCCTCGTTGCAGATCGATCCTTGATCTCCTACCCGCTTGATGTGATCGCACCGGTCTCGAACTTCCCAGCTCCATCACACGACAACCCTCGCCGGGCGCCCCAGCGCCTGGCGAAAGACGTCGCATTCTTTGCCACGGCGCGCATGAAAGACCGGATGCTCCTGTTCTACAAGCGCAAGGAGGGCATGCACAACACCTTCAAGGTGCTGGAGCCCGTCTTCCAGAAGGCGACGGAGAAGAAATCCCGCCTCTTCAGCGGACGCCGCGGCGGCTCCGGCACGACCGAGTCCTTCCGCGACTTTGACGAGTTCTACATCCCGACCGACTGCTTCTCGCTCAACCTCTTCCAGAACTACATCGCCGTCGCGACGTCCAAGGGCTTCGAGCTCCTCACGCTCGACAAGAAGGTCACGCAGTCGATCCCGCGCGACCTCAGCCAGCCGGCGACGGCCAACATCGCCTCGCGCATCAAGGAGCCCCACCCGCTCGGCATGTTCAAGCTCAACGACCAAGAGTTCCTCCTCACGTACGGCGACTGCGCCGTTTACGTCGACAAGCACGGCGAGATCAGCCGCACGCTCATCATGGAGTACTCGGGCAAGCAGCGCAAGGCCCGCGCCGCCACCATGTTTGGGCAGTACCTGCTGCTGTTCAACGACGACTACGTCGAGGTACGCAACGCCGAGAACGGCCGGCTGCGGCAGATCATCGCCGGGCGCGACGTGCGCTGCCTCGACTACGGGTTTAGGGGCCCCACGGGGAGCGGCCCGGCGGGCGGTGGCGGGGCGGGCCTGGCCGGCGTGCAGCCGCCGGTGGGCGCGCAGCAGGACTCCAAGGGGACGGTCAAGATTTGCATGAGCCACCCGGAGGTGGTTGGCGGGCAGATTGTGCTGGAGATGTTGCTGAACGATGGGCATGCGGAGAAGGCTTGATGGAGATGAAGGGACGGTGGGTGGTGGTATGATGATGATGACAGGCGATGATGATGAGGACGAGGGTGGAGATGGGGACTCAAGCAGTCAGGTGAAAATCTGATTCTGGGACATGTGCCATGATGGGGAGGTAATGAATGCGTGGGCGGAAATCTCATTTGGAAAGAGCGTGGATGTCGGGATGCGCATGGCTTTTGATTTTTTCTCTCTTCTTTTCTTTCGTCTTCTCTTGGTCCTGTCTACGCTACGGAACGGAACGTTCACTCAGTCGGATGCTGGAGAACAGGGTTCTGGCTTTCGTGATGCGCGTGATTCCTCAGTTACCTTGGTTTGATGTTGGGTTTTCTTGGTTGGTGTATCTAGCTTTTGCATGGCGTTTAAGGTTTCAGGTTTCGGTGAGAAAGGTGGCAATGAGAGATACCTAGGACAGGAAACTGGCTCCTTCTTGACTTCCATTCCCATGTGCCTCTCTCTCCAACCTTGCAGTGTCTTCCAATGTGACAGCAAAAAGGAGGGTTTGGTCGAGTAGACCGAGAAAAGAGAATGCGTCAGCCGCGAATCGAACGCGGGGCCCATCGATGGCAACGATGGATTTTACCACTAAACCACTGACGCGATTTGATTTGATGACAGTGCGGGTCGGAAATAGAGAATCTAAGGCACCATAGTCTCGCACTGCATGCCATCACAAGGAGTGAGAGCTGAGAAGCACCCAGATTTCCTCCTATCCATGGCCCAAATCGCCTTTTTCTCGAGTCTACAAATATCCCTGTCAATCTTGCATGGCTGCGCTTGAGTTTCATATTGTCCTCTTAAGTTGTACATACGAAAAGAGGCTGTGAGAGACTTGGACTGCATCGATAGACGTCAAGACTTTGAAATAGCGACCACTCCGCTATGTGTTTGCACAAGAGATGTGGTGCTGAAGATTATCTTCTACATCTACTGCGTGATAGGTGTCGCGGCTTCTCTAGCACTTGTTCAAGGATCTAATGTTTCCCTCAAGACACGAATCAACACAGACAACTGCGAAGGGTTCACTGTGCGGCCCTGATACAGAGGTGTATGTAATTCCCGTATATTTGGAAAAGAATATGTACTGAACAAAAACACCAACCCTACTCATCATCCCAATGCCTCCGGCTAATGATGATGGGCCTCGCCGGGTCCCACGGCCCATAAATCTCATTCTTGTACTTCTGCAGCCCAATCAGCCACCAGCTGCACCCACCCATGGCCAGCACCGCGATCAAACACCCGACCACCATGCCCAGCAAGCCCTTCTTCCACGGCCACCCCCTCTCGTCCCCCAAAATCATGCCCACCCCGGCGCCGGCGCCCAGCACGAGCAGCACCGTCAGCACGGCGTGGTACCGCCAGCTCCGGTGGCGCGCGTACTGCCGGAAGACGGGGAACAGGCCAAAGACCTCGATGCTGAACAGGGTGAGGCTGAAGACCTGGCCGGTGCTGGGCAGGCGGCTGGCGAGCACGGTGGAGGCCATGAGCGCGGCGTTGGTCGACAGCGAGGCGACGGGCATCTGCTGCTTGCCGTGGGTGCCCGTAGTGGTGCCCGTCCCCCCGCCGCCCGCGCCGCGGCTGCCCGAGTAGTCGAAGAAGAAGATGTTGATGGCCAGCAGCCAGAAGGACATGGCCCAGATGCTGTCGGAGGAGGTCGAGCGGGTCAGGGACTTGAGGATGGGGGACAGGCCCAGGAGGGTGAAGTAGATGAGGATGGCAGACTTGATGGTGCTGATGCGGACGTAGGCGCGGCTGTTGCGTGCTGTTAGGGAGGGATTCATCGGACGGTCGGGGCCGTCCGGGCCGAGGCGGGCGGCGGCGGTGGTGGTGGCGGTGCTCGCCTGGGTGGCTATGGAGTGGATGGACGTGACAGAGCGGGAGTGGGCGTGTGTGGGTACGAGGAGCCCGCTGTTGTCGGTGTGGATGCCGGGTATCTGAGGCCGTTGTGGTGGTTGATGCTCCTGGAGGAGGTTCGTGGTGGAGCTCGAGGCGGACGGCAGGTTTGATGTGCTCGAGATGCTGACGGTGCTAGCGTTGAGCATGGAGTGGTCGAGCCCTGAAGAGTCCTGTCGGCGCGGTGGGCGATAATCCCTATATGCACGCCCGCCGCGCATCATTCGAGCTCTGGCCTCATCATCCCCTGATCCGCCCTGGGTCTCGTGAGCGACCCACCAGTCCCATAGCAACCAGCCCACGAAGGTCGCAAAGCTGCCCCATCCCACCACAGATACCGGGCTGACGCGTTCTTGGAAGATGCCGACGAAGCATACGATGAAGATGATGACGGAGCAGACGTGCTGCACGATGACAGTCGAGTCGGCGACCAGAGGCCAGAAATCATAGGGCCGGACGCGGGGGTTACGCTGGAGGTTCTCGAGGAAAGTCGCTTGGTCGGTGTAGTTGTCGGGATCTGTACAGAGGATATGAGCATTGGGCTTGTTGCGCTAGGGAGACGGAGGGGAATGCGCACACGACTGCTTCACCCAGAGCAGCTTCTGAAAGCGCTTGCGTCTCCTGCTGCGACTCCGACTGGTCTCCTTGCGCAGGAGGCGTCGGGGCCGCGAGTCGGTGCCAGAGCCAGTGCCGCCGCCATCAAAAGCCCCGGGGCGGCGCGGCGGGGAGAAGGAGGCATAGGCGTCTTCGGG
>Ga0247824_10000261_pt1 | contig 24331 bp, 22 predicted proteins | sample 13C_PalmiticAcid_FD_194412 | JGI IMG/M metagenome (GOLD analysis project Ga0247824, IMG submission 194412) | Soil microbial communities from agricultural site in Penn Yan, New York, United States - 13C_PalmiticAcid_Day48 | ecosystem: Environmental > Terrestrial > Soil > Agricultural land...
CCCCTTTGCTCTCCGCACCAAATGATCAATGTCTTTGCCGGCCACTCTCGAGTCTCCGGCACCCGCAGACGCGAAACGCCGTGAGCCCGAGAGTTTTCCCCGGTTGTCAAAAGACTCAAGCGACCGTTCCAAGCCCAAAGTCTTGCTACCTGGCGGACGTGGGGGCCGAACGCGTCCAGCTGCCACTAACCCTTTCAGGTCTCTTGCATGTTGTTGTTCTTGTGGTGGTGCCGAGGGCGAGCCGACGTCGCAGAGCAGAGCCAGGTTCCAGGCGCTGGGAGATGTCCTATTGTGTCTTGTGAGTCACCTCGCGTCTTTGCAACCGACAACTCCTGCTGTTGACACTGCCCATGGCAACCCCAGGGCGCTCATCCATTGAAGTGAGTGACCCATGTCGCGATCACACCGCGTCGAGCTACAGCCAACAGAGGCTGAGAGAAACGGACTAACCCCAAAACGGGCGCGGGGATGGCTGCGGGTGACGGCCAAGTTTTTCAGAGCCTTGTGCATCACTGAGCAGAACGCCTGCCAAGCGCTGTCACCGGTCTTTAGGGGCGGTTGAGGCGTGATAAACGACAAAAGGGTCATTGAAAAGGGACAAGCGGCGGTCAGGGGCTACGGCAATTGTCCAATCATAAGTCCCAACCCACAGTCTCTTGCACGATCAATGTCCTTTTTATAGCTCAGAGCCGTGTCCGTTGGTACGAAGCCCCTCCCTATTCGCTCAGGTCTGCCATGTCAGCACCCCGTCAGTTATGCAGTGGGCCTCAAGCCACAAACTTGGCAGAGCCTGGTGGCTCTGACAATGTCAACAATATAAACTCAACGCGTCCCACCTCGCCCCCAAACTAGCGCCCGTCCCTCTTGCGTCTCTTCTCACTTCTCTTCGAAACCCAGAGTCACCGCAACACCCTCCAACCCCCAATGTCATCGCCGCCGCAAACTTCATGGCAGACTGCACCGCTCGAGGGCGGACACGCCAGAAACGTACGGCTGAAGCTTGGGAGGCGTACAGAGACGTAATACACGGCCTGTACGTGACGCAGGACAAAACATACAATGAGGTTGTTTCCGTCTTGAAGGAGAACTTCGGTCTCCATGTCGAGTAAGTCACTTTCCCCAACTCATGCATGCCCTGATAGCGCTCATGCCACACCTCTCCAGGGTTCGAACACTCAAGCGAAGGACCAAGGAATGGGGGTTCGTCAAGAACCTCCCGTCAAAGGAGATGGACATGATGGTGCGCAAGCAAGAGTGGCGCTTGGAACGACATGGGCGCAAGAGCAAGTTCCTGCGCGACTCCGGCCGGGGACACTACGAGCTTGTCCCGCCGGCAAAGCTGGACAAGTACCGGAAGCGCCGTAGAGTGCCCCGTGCCTCTTCCGTATCTGGGTCCCCCGGTTAGTCTCACAGCCTGCCGCAGGAGCTCATAAGACACGAGCTGATCACTGTCAACCCGAGCAGGTCTGCCAAGTAACACCATGGTTTATACCCCGACAGGGGGCACTCCTACCGGGTCCGCGGGTTCGCAGCGGTCGAAGCTGGGCGTGCATCCCACGCCCAGGTCTGGCAGGCGGGTTGCGAGGCCGCCCCTTGCGGTCCTTGATGGCAACAAACTGACAGGACAGGTCGGAGGTGGTGTGAAAACGGAACACCACGGCGACAACGATCGCGAGGATTATACTCACCTGCCTCCTTCGGCCCAACAGCAGCTTGGGCCTGCGGCTGACCCCGGCAAGCTCGCCAGCACGTGCTCCCGGCTATGCACGGTTGCTCGTGACACCTGCTTCCACGGGTTATATCCGGAGGCCGCAAACAAGTATAGGTTTCTCGTCGATCGCCTCGACACACTCTGGCACCGCACCATACACCAGTTCACTGCCGAGGTTATGGATGCCGCGTCCCATGCCGGCTGTCCTGAGACTTTGGTCTTCAGGGTCGCGGACATCCTCTCTCGGTCCTCTGCGCGGCTCAGGGCCAGGAGCAACGACAACGAACACGACGACCGCGAGCTCAACGAAATGCTCTCTGTGCTTCAAAACACAGCACGCTACTGGACCAACGTACTCGTCCACCGCCGCGCGCTCGAGATGTGGGAACCCGTCCTGGGGCACGAACACGCCATCCCGGCGCTCCTGGTGCGCAACCTCGCCTTGATGCACACCAACCGGGACGCGACCACTATCGCAGACTTCTTGCGTGGTACCGAGGGCGCCGAGATCAGCGTCCTCGGCACACCGCCGCCAATGCACGCCCAACCACCACCCCCTTTATGGACAGCTGTGAGGGATCTCCTCCACCTGAACGAGACCCTCCCCCTCGCCCAACACATCGCCAACCCTGCCATCTCAGGCCACCACCCGCGCCACCACATCGCGCGTCTCCAACTCGGCAGGGAGCGGGCTCTCGACGCCCTCTACCACCACCACCACCCCGGATCCACCAACAATTTCATGCAAACACACGACACTGAATCCTCCATAGACGAGGACCCCTGCCCCGAAATCAAACTGCACCGCATCTTGTGGCTGGCCGAGCAACGGCACAGGATGGGTGACCATGCCGGAGCGCTGGCGCTCGTCCACAAGCAGTACTCGATGCTGTTCATGGGGGCCATGACAGACCCGTCCGAGTTTATCATCAATCACTTCCCGGCGAGGTTTGAGGCGCTGCTCTGGACGATGTTAGGTACCGCTGCTGGTGGCGAGGGGGGTGGCAGTTTGGATGACTGCCCGCCGAGTAACCAGGAGGAGTTTGAGGTATGGAATGGGGAGGTATGGGATGGTGAGCCGAGTTCGGCTGTGATGCAGCCGGGGGAGTTTAATGCGGGGTATTGGGATGGGGAGGGATGGGATTAAAAGTTTGTAGTTGTGTTTGGTGATTTCTTTGTCTCTTTTGTTTTTTTTTTGCCCCCTCTAACGACACGATTCCAACGGGTATGACGGACTGAAGAAAAGGGGAGGAGAGGGCCCTACACACACCCATACACACACATACACACACACACACACACACACACCGCTGCCAGGCCGACGGCCCACACACAAATCCCGAAGAAAGAGCCGAGTTCATCGAGTCCAAAAGGAGAAAAAGGAAAAGAAAACGGATTTCAGCCCGGCTTCCTCCGCACCCGCACCACTCACTCCATGCTATGCTCCGCCTCAGTTAAACCCAGAGTCCCACCGGAGGGCAACGCCACCCATGGATTAGTTAAAGTCTCAGGATGGACCTCAGCTCCTACGTACGCAAGCACCGTCAGCTTCTGTCAAGACTTCCATGCCTAGGTGGGCTGCCACATACCTCAAGTCCGATCTTTGTAGTCGAATCGGAGGTATCGAAGGCGAATCTGGCGAGCTCGCGCTTCGTGCGTTGACGGTCCACAATGCTCTATCAAATCCCTGATCAGTGTCTGCCCAAGGTTTCGGGTGTGGCTCGTGGGGGCCCACCTCTTCGATGGTGTTCGCGGTAACATATCGAAACACGGTGACTTCCCTCGTCTGGCCCATGCGCAGCACCCATGCCACCGCCTGGGCCTCGACGGCGGGGTTCCACTGCGGTTCGACCATGTGCACGTAGTTGGCCACCGCGAGGTTCAGTCTGGTTGAATCAGCGGATGGGGGTCATATGCATGGTGGAGATGGACTCACCGGACGGCTCCAGTCTCGATGGACAGGACCAGGATGTGGACTGCTGGGTCGTCCTGGAACGCCTTGAGGCGAGCGAGTCTTTCGGCGTCGCCTGTTCGCCCGTCGATCTGGCGATAGCCGACGCTCTGTTGGTTGAGGAGTTGTGAAAGAGCATCGAGGGTTGAGATCCAGTATGAGAAGACAATGCTGGGGTTGTGGATGTTAGTGTGCTTTCCATCCTAAAGGTGTGGCAAGGGGTGCTCACTGCTTCACGTCAGATGTTGTGTCGAGAATGTGGCGGACGACGGTTGAGAGCTTGGTCGAAACGATGTTGGAGGGGGTTGTGCCGGTTGATATTGCTGGGGTTCGCGAGGGCGAGTCAACTGCTCGTAGCTCGCTTGGAGTGCCTCGCCCCGAACCGCTATCAGACCTGTTGCCAGGCTTAGGGAACAACAGAGATCGGCCGCAGTCGAGACAAACAGAAGTTGCGTCAAGGACGGTGGTGCTGTCATCCTCGATCGAGCAGCTGCTGCAGAGGGAAGGAGTCGATTCTCGGAGACCGCGCACCTTGCCCAGATTGCAAAACATTCTCATGCGCAGGATAGCGACAAAGAGATGGCTGGAGCTCAACGTCTTGTTTCCGCTTACGGCGGCGTCAATCTCTCGCCCAGCTTGTTGCAGGCAGGACGTCGTCGTAGCCACCTCGCTCCTCCTCAGACAGGCTGAGGCTCACGACCTGGGTGTGGCTCGACGGGATCTCGAGATATTTCTCGGTCCGGCCCAAACAGAAGGCGTGGAGTTACCATCTACTTGACTGCAGTCGCTAACCCGTCGCCAGGGCCCTCTCAAATTCCTGCTGGGTGTAAGTATGGCGTTTTCCAAATAATGCCTGTGGTATACTAAGGCAATCCGACTTCCAGATCTTGCAGACACACGTGGAGTCCCTCGACAAGCTGCTCAACGCCTACGCACAGATCGGCGCAGTCATCCCTGGCTTTCTCCAGTATCACCGCACTTTCGAGAAATACCCGGTTCTCGCAACAGTCTTGGAAGATTATTACTCTGATATCCTGATGTTCCACCATGAAGCCCTTGGGGTTTTCAACCGATCAAGTACTTTCCCTCTCCCCCCTACACACGCCTACTGCCTGGTAACTGCCATTAGAGTGGGAAAAGGTCATCCACTCGACCTGGAAAACCTTGAACAGCGAGTTTGGCCCGATCCTCCACAGCCTCGAAAGCCGGAGAGTATTGCTCGACAGCGAAAAGGCTACCGCAACTCTTTACCAAGTCCAGGCTCTACGCGACGGCATCAACGACTTACGGGAGCAGAACGAACGGCGGGCGGCACGCGAAGAGTTGGACAGGTACAACCAGAGACTTGCGGAAATCAAGGCGAAGATCCAGCCGCCGAACTACCGATCCGATCAGGCGTTCTCAACCAAGACCGGATATGGCTGGTCCTTTGGCCGGTGGTTCTTTGACTATAACGCCTTCCGATCCTGGTATACCCGCGGGTTGCCTGACAACTACGCTCTGTGCCATCCTTAAGAACCCCAAGATCATCATGCTCGACGAGGCGACAGGGAACAGAAGATCCAGTCCAAGCTGATTAGCGGCAAATTCGGTCAGGATCGTACGCTGTTGATCATTGCCTAAGTGGCTTCTGTCTTGATGTTGGATCTCGACTGGCCGCTAATTGTTGCTCACGCACCAGTCATCGGTTGCCGACCATCACCCATGCCGACCAGATCATTGTGGCGGAGCGCGGCACCCACCACCAGGAGCTCCTTGCCCTCAACGGCCGCTACGCCTCCATGTGGGAAGAGCACTGCCGCGCCGAGCGTGCCGTTTCTAGCGACCTAGGGGTATCAATTGTACGGACTCTCAGTGTGTGTGTATGTGTGTGTTGACTTGGTCGCCGCTGTAGTTGTAGAAAGTTGAGCCAACTTGCCCCTAGAACTGTGCTTCTGTCAACCAGAGCTCCCGAAGCGAGCATTATTCGGCGGCTCTATATGCATTAGCTTCCGAGGTGGATCGTACAGGCACCGGCGCTCTCAGAAGACTGGAGTGAGCATCTATAGACACTAAGCCATCCGAGCGGGGTCACCACCGTCGCCTTCTCGCCGGACGGCCGGTTCATCGTGTCGGGCTCTAACGACAAGACGGTGCGGATATGGGATGCAGCTACCGTGGCCGAGCAGTGTGGGCTGCAAGATCAAAAAACGGTTCTACGGTTTCTCTCCTTTTCCTCTCGTAGTAGACATCTCGTTACCGATCGTAGAACCTTACGGTTGCCTTACTCCGAGTGCCGATGTAGCTCCTTCTTCTTCTATCTTTGCCCCTCCTACGGGTCCTAGGGGCCATGTTTAATTTATACTCAGTGCTGCGCCCAAGGAATGCTTCTCGTACCTTCTTGATGGATCATTGTATTGGTCAGCGCTTGACTTGCTTCTGTCATTGCTATGTAAGCTTGGGTGGTCGGTAACAGCGCCACTACGGCCTGCGTGCCTCTGCGCCTCAATGCAGTTGGGTCGGGAGGTGATCGCTGCCGTCGCATCAGATAGTCGCTTAGATTTCCGTCTTGTAACTGCAAAGCCCAGCCACTTCTATTTACAAGCCCTGCCACATCTATTTACAATGTCCGTATCCGTACTTCTACCTTGGCCGTCGGGTCTGACAACATCTCGAAGCCATAATGAAATGACCTTCGGGACACTCCCTTCCTCCAATCGCACATCATACTTGATCAGAATGTTCGCCAGCGCGGTCTTGACGTCGTTGGCCACAAAGAAACGGCCCGGGCAGACAGGCTTCCCCAAGCCGAAGGCAATGTGCTCCGGAGTTGCCGAGACCAACTGGGCGGTGCTGGCCTTCGGGCCCCCTTTCTGGCGGATGTTATAGAATCGATACCCGTCGTACAGCTCGGGATTTTCGTGCGTTTTAGGGACCCACATCGCGGAGGAGTCCACGGCGACGTTGGTTCCCTTTGGCAACACCACTCCATTCGGCATGCGGACGTCCCGGAGAGCCTTCCGTTCCAGGTTGACCAACGACCCGGGCTTGAGTCGCTGCGGTTCCTTGATGACGCTGTCCAGCAGCTGCATCTTGAAGATGCCCGCTGTCACCCAGCTACTCTCTGCAACTGCAGCCAGAGCCTCGTCTCGGAGCGGCTGGATGAGTTCTGGATGCATGCAAATGTCCAGCAGCGTCTGTTTCAGAAGCTCCGAGGTGGTGTGTATGGATGAGATGGCGAATGCAAGTTGGGCAGCGGCCGGATCGAAGGGGCGGCCATCGGCGATTTCTTCCATCCAAGAAATCGTGTCCTCATAGACCGTGAGTGGGCGGCCGGCCTCCAATGCTTCCTTCTTGTCGCGCGCTCTCTTCTCCAGCACAGGCTTGAGGATGGAGCGTGCGAGGTTCACCTGCTTCCGGCATGCTCTACACTCGGGCAGGAACCAGTGAACAAACGGCCTCAAGAATGCGGGCCATCTGCGAAGTGCCCGTACGCCGTTGAACAAGTTTAGCGTGTAGGTGAGAGTAAGCTTCTGCCATTCGGGGTCGGAGGCGAGTTCGGGACCGACGAAGACGGCAGCAGACATTCGGCCAACGAATCGAAGAGCGTGTTGAGGCCAGCCGACGGCATGCCATTCTGTACACCCAAAGTTGTCAGTAACAACACGCGGATTGAGTGACGGTTCGGGCGACCCATTGCTCGCAGACGCAGGGAACTGATACGACAGACTCGTTGCGCCAAAATGCACAGTCGACTTGCCAGTTCCCACCTATATCTCCACTTGCATGCGAGGGTAACCGTCGCAATGGTCGAGGGCTGCCGAGGCCCCGAACCGGGCGGTGCCCTCCGCAACGATCTGCGGCGTACAGATCTGTAGATGCTTCGGGGAATTGCGTCAGATTGTGGAGACGTGCGGGGTGCCGTCGATGGTTGGCTAAGGGAGCAGCCGCGACCAAGCGCGACGACATGGGTGACGCGTCAACTTCGAAGTATTGCACCAGTCAGCGTGGACAAAATGACGAGTGTTTGCCTACTTTGCCCATGCTGTTGGATTGATGACGTTCGCGGTCAACCGGGATTTGGCCGACGCCCTACTAAATCATTGCGCGGCTTGTTTCACGTAACTAATATATATAAAGCTATCCCGACCAGGGTCAAGTTAGAACAACGTTTGCCTGGTGGCATGATTTCTCCTCCTTTCAAACCCAAACTTGTAGTTACTAGTCTTCCAGCATGGATACGCTGCACATCGCAAAACCACGCACTGAGAGCGACAAGCATCATCTTCAGCGGCTCTATGGAAAGATGCCAACCAATGGGCGCCTTGCGCATCACCAATTAGAGGTATTATCATGCTTTATGCCGCTCGGTATTTCGCATTAAGTTAATCCTATGGGCGAATTTAGGGACGAAAGTATTTCGATTCTGGCGACTTTGCGCTCTCGCAGGCTCATAAATCTTCCAATATTGGCGCCATAGTTACCGGGAGCGAACACCCCACCCGTGAGAGCGTATCTCACCCGGCATGTCCAGTACCAAGCTCCAGCAACGTCAAGGGGGGCGCTAATGAACCACTACGAGGCCAGAAAGCCACTGGTGAGGTAATGTCTGCTAGCAAGCTCGATCAGGAGATGGTTACTTGGAATGGCAATTTGCAGGATATCAAGGAGGTGAAAGGGGAGAGAAGCATTTGAACACGGCTATGTCATCCGTGACTTGGGAGCAAAAGTTCGTGCATCGATTATGGGATAGAACGGGCTATTGTTCTCGCGCTCTTGTTGACCAAGGGCAGATGCCTTTGGAGCCCATGCGTGAACGGTGTTTTTCTAGAAGGGCTTTAACCTACGGCGTCGTCCAAGTCACTCGACATGATGCTTCGGCCCTGGGCACCTGAGACGCGGGGAGCGAGACTCCCCTGATTCATAGCGCCGGCTTCTCGCCACCCGTACATCCGAAACGCCGGCGGATCGTACGAGAGACGCAACGCTAACAGCTCAGTTGGTGCCCTAAGGCGACCTATCTATGCAGCAAGGCAAGACCAAGAAGCCAGGTAGCAGACATTTTGTTTGGGGGGGGCATCCTGAACTCATCGCGTCGGACTAGGGCGCTATGTCAAAGCTCCTAGTCCCTTAATCACATCTCGCACATCCTCCTCGTCCAGCCGTCGAAAATTTGCTCCCGAATCCTACGCCTGTTCCCGAGCCTGCTCCCAAAAACGGCTCCCGAGGCCCTCCCGAGGCCCTCCCGAGAGCCTAGACTGACCCAAATAGGAAATTATAGCACGAGGGTATGTGGATGGTCCGGCGATTCGATTCCCGATACGGAGGTTGCCCTCGTCGCAGCAATCAAGCTGACAAACAACCGGCTCTCCATCGATGTCGGGCCCAGCGGAGGTCACAAGGACGTCGCACAGATGCTGGTGGAGAATGGTGGTGACTAGCTAGGGCATTAGAAGGTCGGGGAGGGGAAAGACCGAGGGCAGGAAAAGAGGATAGGAACACCGGGAGGAAAAGATGTCGGTCATAGAATGCAAGGTCTACTATGCACACTCTTGTGGTGAATGAGGGCATCATCACGTCTTAAGGTTTGAGTCCTCCAACGCCTTTTTCGGCAGGCCTTTCTTGTCGGTTGAGATGAGTGATGTGTCGAAGGATACTAGGGAAGCAGACGAGGTGTAGCCAACCACTCCGGAGTGGCCTTGTTCCCCAAACTTTCCAAACTTGGTGGCGTGTGAGCGGAGACTTCAAATGCCGGGTTGTATAGTTAATTTTATATTGTTAGGTACCCGGATAGATGCACACTGCCCGGTCTTTCCGGTCGAGGGTAATCCTTCCGAATCTTGATGACGGCGGTACGTAGTGCCGCCACCACATCCCGTCTCGTTTGCACCCCAGTCCTGTCTCCTGCGATCAACGCCTCTTAGCCTTCACCCCGGCGGTGGAACAAAGTAATACAGCTATCGTACTGACACCGATCCACTAGAGACGGGGCCGCATTTCTTGCGGTAGCTGGCAAGCGACTTTCTTAATCTCTTTAACGACCCCTCTCATTCACATACGACCATAGCCACAAGAGAACTTGGGATCAGTAGTTGGGTCGGTGACGACCAGTGAATCCCTGGTGTTGTATGTATTTTTTTGCGTCGCTCCACTTCTTTTTGTGGCGGCATCGCGGCATCTTTGGCGGTTCAGTCCGCCATTGGGGGAAGCTTATGTGTTGAGATGATGTCGTCACGGACCGACCGACCTACCCTGACGTTTTGTGTGGGGTGAGCAAGCCCTCTTTTGACCCCGCTTCCTTCGCATGCTGCTGTGGCTGGGCGGCCGAGTCCGTGTGAAAATGAAGCGCTACTTCAGTAACTACCAGCACAACGCAGAACAAGGGTTCGCATTCGCAGCCGAGGCAAATCCTCGGGCGGCATCTACAGTATCTACAGTCAACGTCCCATGAAGGCGCTTATACTCGTCAAGCGCCTCCGTCTCTGCCACGTTCTCGTAAGGCTCCCATTTCTCCTCTCCACCTTTCCACTTCACAAGCAGTTCCAGGCCGCCGTCATCCAGCCCCCTATTGCAGTCAGATTGTAATAATTGCCCTTTCGGTTTATCCGCCGGGCGTTAATGAAATGTGAATTGTGAATTGTGAGGCAGTCTCGCTTACCTACCTAACTTCGTCTCAAGTCTGTCGCTGCCGGGTCAGCACTCGACAAACTAAGGCGGGTTGATGGGGTGCTGAGAGCACATACCATGGTCAGATCTCTGCTGAAGCACCAGCATGTTTTGAGCAAGCAGACTGATCTGTTGTTTCATCTCTGCCATGTCGCTCGCCATCTGGGTTAGAACGGCCATCGTGCGTTCGTTGTGCATCGTCAGCAGACGATTCGTCGCCGCTATCTGCTTGGCGCTTGCCTCAAGCCCTTTCGCCTTGGTATCGAGCTCCTTGAGCAAAAGATCCTTGTCTTCGAGCGTCTTTTTCGATAGACGTGCTCTGTGGTCGCCACTTGCGGCTGGGTCGTCGTGCACAGTCCGGATGGTGGCGGAGAATAATTCGGCCAATACCTCGTCCAGATCTGGATCCTGAACGGTATCTCCAAAGTCCCGAACGAAGGTTTCGTGTTGATGGACAACATCGTGAGTCGAGTCGAACGGGTTGCGAACGTTGACTTGCCGACGCAGGAGATAAACCCACATGACCACTTTGGGAATGAAGCCAGCGATGCCATAATCGGCAGTAGGAAAATTCTTGCTGCTAGCGGACAGAGCATCCGCCAGTCTAGTCTTGGCTTTCGACTCGAGTGATGATGCTGCTTCCTCACATCGGATATTCTTGTCGATCGTGCGTTGGCAGGTGATGCAGTCGCGAAGGAGTCGCAACCGCCAGTCCAGGGCCGTTGGGGATTTGCTGGCCATTGATGTCGCGGAGAATCCGAGCTTCTTCGTCCAGGTACAGAGCCGTCCTTGTTTCACAAGGATTTGCCACTCTGAGTACTCCAGGGTCCGGCGCCAAACATTGCCCCATATCCTCCCTCGCCGGTCAGCAGAGTCGTATTGAGCCCCATGGGTAACCAGAGATTCCAAAAGATCGTGGTCGTTCAATGCCAGTGCCATCTGAATAGCGTTCCCGAAAGCAGCGCTAGGGGCATTGAGATCGGCGCTGTATTCGTCCACCAAGAGGTCGACGACCTCTCTCCGGTGCCCAGCGATCGCCGCGTGGAGCGGCGTTCCAAACACGTCGTCCGCTTCGTTGACGTCGATTTCACACAGGATCTCGCGCACGATCGACCCGTTGCCCTTGTAGCATGCCAGTTGTAGTGGCTTCCCCAAAGGCCCGCCAGTCCATGATGATGGCTCACGGTTGTCCAGAACAAATCGAACAATACTGGTGCGCCCAGTCAGTACGGCGTAGTATAAGGGATCGGGAGACTTGAGACGGCTCGTGTGTTGACGCGCCCCATCTTGAATGGGGTCGTAGGTCTCGACCCATCGACCGAGGGCGTCAACGTTGACTGGATCGAACAGGGACCTTGCCAGCCCCAACAAATCCCCCGCACCGGTTCCGCTGTCAATGGCGGTCTCGAGATGTCCGATCCAATGCTGGCAGGCGTACTTGAAGAGCGGCCTTTGGGCCTCCTCTGCGTCCGATGACGGACCTCCGCCACCGAGTATGATTTTGAGACAATCTCTCGCAACCTGCTCCCGCGCCTTGGACGCCGCAGCCGCCTTGGCCTTTGTGAGGATGGCTTCATGGTCTGCATCTGAATAGGCCTCGCTTCTGGTAAAGTCGACGAAGTTTTCGACTTGGCCCGTGACCTTGAGGCTGACGTAGTCCCAGACGGACGAATGTGGGACGGTTATTGCCCCTCGATCAGGCAAGCGCAGGAAGTTCTCGCAGACCTCACGAGTTTTCTGGGTCGGGGCTTCGTCCGCTTCGCCTTTCTGCAACGCAAGGTATTCCTCTCTGCCCAGCTTCTGCTCCGCGCCCAGGACCCACAGAAGCGCTCGCTGGGCAGCACGGTGGACTGTTGCTCGCTCCTTCGGATCCCCGGACGGGAGGCTTCTGTTGTAGGCATCGTCATAGCGTAGGACGAGTTCAACAAGTAGTTGACGGAACTCTTCTTGCTTTACCGACTCCCAGTTGTTTCTAATCTAGGAGGGCGACTTGCGGTAGTCAAGAATCTTCCCGAGGCATAGGCCGGCCAATGTGAACCTGTGAGTGAGGTAAATAAATCGTCAGCGCTGAACCCGTGAAGGTGGCAGGTGAACATGCGAACTGACATTTCCTCCGCCTTCTTGGGCAAGGTCTTCACAATGTCGTCCAAGACCTCGCTCAAGGGCCGACAGTCCTGGTTGTAATACTCCTTGAATCGCTGAACCCGCCCGCTGACGAAGGAGTGCATGTCGTCCATGCTGCTCTTCTCTCCTGTAACAACAAGCTTTGTTGACCGAAAGTAATCTCGTACGGGAACCACGCCCCGACTCGCGAGGAGCAGCCGAAGCCTGCCTGCATCCACTCTGTCGTCGATGTCCTTCAATGCCCTGAGCAGATGCCCGTAATCCGGGAGCTCGTCGAGACCGTCAATGATGATGGTGGCATCGCGCCGAGTGTTGATGATCCGCACCAGCAAGTCTTGCGCATCGCTCAGAGTAAGAGGCACCCGCTCAGGCGCGCCAGGCTGCGACGACTGGTCGAAGGCGGCCTCGATTTCTTCCGCCACCCTCCTCCGATCCGGCGACATGGCGAGTCGTCCCAAGAGCCCTCGGAAAATCCTGGTCACTACTGCATCGTTCTCCAAGTTTTCTGCCGTGTTCGGTATGCCAATGGTGTCGGCGTTCGTGCAGTAGAAGTAAGCGACGTTGTCCCTTTGTCGCATGTGATCCACGATGAGAGCGACCAAGGAGGACTTCCCGGTGCCCACAGCTCCGGTGATCCAGAACTGCCCCGCGGTTTCCTCTTCCCAGGACTTGAATGCGGCAGAACCCAGGAGCCAGCTTCCAGCCTTGTCATATCCTAGAGCCAGGCTCGGCCTCTTTGCCTGATGCTGTTGCTTGACCTTGACATCCCAGACCAACCACTGCTCGACATCCCTGATGAGGTCTTTGAACTCGATCGTCGACAAGTTCTTCAACACTTCGTCCACCTTTCGTAACGACGTGGTCCATCCCAGCAAGGTCACCAAGCTGTAGCATGTTGTCTCGGCCGTCCTGGCCGATTCGAGAGCAGGGCCCCAAGCATCCGCAGCCACGAGGCCCCGGACTGTCCGAAAAGGCGTTGACCTGGCGAAATAACAGGCGGCTTTCATGTAGAAGAGGGCTATTGCGCGGTACAAGGCGATCAGGGATTTCGCGAAAATTCTCGTTTGCCTCGAAGCGACCGAAAATATAATCGTCCTCCACGGTCCGGTATCTCGCCACAAAGCGGGTGACCTCTTCGACGCCGTCAATTGCAGCTTGTCGTTCCTCGGTGTCTTTGATAATGAGCCACGTCTTGGGGTCAGCAACATTAGGGCAATGAATCCAATCGGGCGTATGGACGAACCGGCAAGAGGACGCAAACCCCGGCCAAAGCAAGCCCAACTTCCGGGCTCCCGTTGGCCGCCTGACCGACAAATCCGGAGATATGCTGCGCGATCTTGACGACGCGGACCACTTGCTCGCGGACCTTGAAGACCTGGCCTCGCCACTTCATGACCCATTCCTTGCGTTGCATCGTTTCGAGATTCGCAGTGGCGATGGCTCTCATGGCTTCATCCTGTCCTAGTACCCGGGGTTCCGCAACGGCATCGTCCTCATTATCAGACGGAGCACCGGCATCGGTGTCGTCAGCAGCATCCGCGTTGCCCGCCGTCTCAGATGCCAGGCCGTCAGCTTCCGGTACCATGGCACCGTCGTCTCCCAGCTCCTCGATTCCTTGCTGGGCCATGCGGTCGAGCAGTGCGTCGTACGCCCCGACGATCTTCTGTGTCTTCTCATCTTTGTCATTGATAATTTCCCGGTACGCGATTTCCCAGAACCTGGGCGGACCCGTCTGTATGCTAGTTGGAGCAACGAACTCGGGCTGGCGCAGGGATTGCAGAGCCTGTTACAACGGCGTCAGTCACAGGACTCAGCTTGCTCGGGATGACTTGGGGAACATAGAGTCCATCGTACGGCTACGACGGTTGTTTCCTCTGGTTTCGAGGCCGTCTTCGGTTTTTGGCGCCCCGCTCTGCTGCCACTCCCGTCGCCCAAGCCAGGCTTGGATGGGTCGATTCGAGAAACATTATCGGGATTTTTGGACCCGAATCGCATGAATCTCGAAAAGCGAGCAGGACTCGCACGGCCATCTCCATCTTGCGACATGTCGGGTGTGCGTGCAAGGCGAGTTACCGTGGCTCGTAGTGGCAAAGACGGAACAGGATGGCAAGGAAGAGAGCATGTGTGCAAAAGCCATCCTTCCCCGCTCCTGGGGCCCAATTTCTCGGCCCAACGGACATGCAGAGCTGCACAGTGCTGCAGAAGTGCCTCAGGCTGGCTGCCACCGAGGACGAAAGCCAGTCAGATTCTCTCTCGCCAATGGGGGAATGCCAGGGTGTGTATCCCATCCGTGCCTGCTCTTCATTTGCTGGCAAGAGGTGGAGGACAAGACACCACAATGATAATTAGCTGCGATATGGAGGCCCATCAATTGCTATCACGGGGGTGATGGGATTGTGTTGGGGGTCACTGAGAGAGAGAGACAGATGTGTGTCGTCCTACGAAGATGGGGAGCCTCGGTGGAAATCCCACCAAGAGATGGTGGTGGGCTTGCGCACTGGCCATGCCGCCAAGGAGGGCGGTGTTGGGTCAACAGATTGTCAACCTTGCGATGGGTTTACATAGTATGTGGTGAGCCCCGCATTTGTGCCGTGCCAGACCGCCCAGAGCCATCCCACCACCTCGACGCGACGATCCGGGCATGGGATGCGTCCACGGGCGCCGAGCGGCGTGTGCTACAAGGCCGATGTTCGCATCACATTTTTGCCACAAGGTCTTGGATTCCCGATAACGGCGAAGAGCTACTCTTCCTCCACCCAGACTACCGGGACTCATTTGGGATTGTTTCGAGGAGCCTCGTCATTTCCACGGGCCAAGTTTCCCATGCCGGCTCTCGTACTCGGAAGCGCGAGTAGCCAACTTCCGGAATGGAGTAGCGCAGACGGTCTCCGCAAGAGCCAAACCAAGGTTCTGAAGCATGCTCGAAGTCGCCGGGACTGTGGAACCCCAGGCTAGATGAGCAGTTGGGTCGGTGACGACCAGCGTGTTTTTTATCCCTCGGCAGCTCCGCGGTACCGATGAAACTCCGGATCGCCATCCCGCACCCCGATCCCGCCGCCCACCATGCCCGCCGCCGACCTCTGCCTGCTCGTCCTCGTCCTCCCTCGCTGCTTTCCAACATTCCCTCCCCCGATCTTGCTTTCCTCCCTCCTTCCGCGACGCCCTCCTCACCTGCCGCCGCCCTCAACCCTTAACTATGGATCGACTCGCTCTGATCATCCAGGACGACATGGCCGACTGGGAAGCCGAAGCCCCCAAGATGGGCCAGATCTACCGTAACGCCTTCCTGACAAATTCTATAAAGAGCATCCGCCTGGCCGCACGTACATCCAAACTGCCCGAGGTAATATGGCCATCAACGCCAAGATCCGCTCCCTGCTGCCTGGAAGCACTAAAGCACACCTGCAAGAATATGCGCAAAGTGGTAGCAAAGGCGAAACTGGGAACAGGAACGACTGTCCATGTGGTCGTTGCAGGAGATTTCAACTGCCACGACCAACTGTGGGGAGGAGACGACGTATCCTCCGTGACACAAGGAGAAGCCGATACTATTAACTATTCACTTAGGTAATGAACGAGTTTGTTTTGAGCAGCCTACTCCCCACTCGGCGCGTCGTCGTCGACGAACCCGTAGTTCCTTCGAGCCCATCTCAGATCTAGCCGTGATGTTCATGCTTTCGCCGCTTCCGAGGAGCCTCTATACGCCCACCACGCTCTTCCCCGTAACTCTTGCATTGTTCGCATCCCAGCCCTGGTGGTATACACTAGACCTATTAGTTCCATGTTTGAAATATCGTGTAAAACAATAGTCACCTACCTTCACCTTGGCATCCCGACATCTGTTACACTTCTCTCGGTCCAGCACGCATGGTGTTTTTTTTTGGTACGGCTAGCGTGTCCTCCAGTGGCCTGATCTGTAGCAGCGCGTCTGCCAGCAGCGTCTCCACCAGTATGTCCGTCAGCAGCGTGGCCACGGATATGTTCTGGAAACTCTGATAGAAGCAAGTAAGTCCGTGGGCGGGAAACGGTCATTATCCTTCTAGAAGGGAAAAGGAGACCCGCTGACCGATAATCTCCTGCCTCCCGCGATGGACAGCATGTGAGAAAGATCGACGCGAACACATACGAAACACCATTGGTGGGGTCCAAGTAAGTATAACTTGAACTCAGATTGGCAATTCGGGATGATCTACCTACCTCAGCTTGAAGTTAGTGTTAGTACCTAAGGAAATATATGCCCTATCTGTGGAAGCAGGCACTAAGTTCATAATGGCCCCTAGGCATAGCAAACTAAACCCTAGGCCTAGCATAGGCAAGGTAGATAGGCCGGCCTAGACTATTAACAAGCTAGGCAGAGTTCTAGGATCTTTAGTAATTTGCCTATCAAATAATAGAGAGGCAGGCTTAAGTCTAGCCTAGGCGTTAGTATAGAACTAGCTTGATCTCTGCCGTCGTCGAGCATTTCCAGAACAGGATGACTGAGCTCCGAAACGGCCACTGCTCCATGTCATACTTCTACTTCAATGACCAGCCCACCAAACACACCCACCGAGACTTCCTCCGCGCCCTCGTGGATCAACTCATCACCCAGGAAGCGGCTTTGTCGCAGGAGTTCTTGGACGAATTCTCATCCATCGATTCCTCTCAGCTGTCCACCGACAGGCTGCAGAAATGTGCCCAGACGGCGCTCGCAAGCTACCACACCTCTTACCTGATCGTGGACGGGCTCGATCAATGTACCAAGGACAAAGCCGAGAAGTCGGTTCGTTGGCTCTTATCGTTGACAAAGCAGGGGGCGGGCGGCATCAATGCTTCGGTGCGGCTCCTGGTCTCGGGCCAGCGAGATGGTGTCCTCGATGTGATCCTGGCGGCTGAACCTGCAATATCTCTCGAGATCTCAAGTCACTCGGACGACATCCAACAGTTCTGTGAGGAGATCGCCGGAAGAATTCAAGCCAAGTTTCACACCACAGACGCGTTGAAAGGCTCATTATCTTTCGAGTGTCTGGCGAGGCCCAAGGTACGCCCCCAGCCCTCATTTCCGCATCCAACTTTCATTTGCAGCTCTTGGAGCTAAATATTTTACCGCACGCATGTTTTTGTACGCCAAGATCGTGATGTACAATCTTCTGCATCAGCCAACGCTTCCAGATCTCAACCGAGAGGTCATGAGCGACGAGTTCCCTCGCGATGTCAACAAAGCGTAGGTCCACCTCACAAATAGATTGCTCAAAGAACCTCGAGCCAGGACAGATGCTAATATCGTTTCCCAGATACGAACGAGTCCTCAGTCGGGTCCTGGAGCAGTCCGTGGAGGCCGAGCGGAGCGCTGCGTTGAAGGTCCTAACTCTAGTTCTGTGCACAAAGCGCATCCTCTACTGGAGAGAGATACAGGCGATCTTTTGCATCAACCCTGACAAGGGAACTGTCGATTTCGAGAACCGGCTCCGCGTCACTTGCAAGGAGCTCTGCGGATCTCTTTTGGACGTCGTCAATACTCCCGGCAAGCCAACATGCCCAGACAGCACAGTGCGGATCGTCCACTCCACGGCCAGCAGGTAAATCTTTCGGGGGCGAGATCAGGGGGGACCTGCGGACTGACTCTATGGTCCCAGATACTTGTCTCAACGAGATGAAATCGACACCACGCTCGGCAACGCAGAATTTGGCATCTTGTGCCTGAAACACTTGACCTCAACCCCGTTCGAGAGCTTCGATAACAATCAAATCTTGGCGTATGCCAAGACGGGGTACTTTGCACTCCACGACTACGCCATCCAGCACTGGTATGGCCATCTCCTTGAATGGGCAAGGCCAGGACCGGGCGAACCGCCCGCCGCACAACCCCTAGCAAGCCTAGGAGAGCAATTCTTGCGATCCTATGGCCTCGCTTCCAAGCTTAGTCAGCACCTCGACGAGATCGCCACTCCAGCAGACTTGATCAAGTTGATCCATCTCCTGCCAGAAGACGACAACGAGCGAAGTTCATATTTTTCGATTGAACACCGGACACGCACGCTTCGAAACGGCATCGAGATGCTGAAAAATCAAGCGCTTGAACCCGCCACCCTTGAGGTGCTCGACGGCCTGTGCGGGCCATGGGCAACGTACAAATGTTGCAAGTCTTGGTGTTTCTTCTTCACCGAGGGCATGGCGACGCCAGAAGAGCGAGAAAAACACATGGCTCGTCACGATCTCCCTTTCCGTTGCCATTCGGAACAATGCTTTGCGTACACCCTCGGTTTCGGCGATCAGGACAGTCTTTCACGCCACCAGCAGAGCTACCATGGCATATTGAAGAAACGGCCAGTCAGGTTTCCCTCGACCACCCCGGAAGCGCCACCGACGCTTTTCGGGCCGCTCAGAGCGGGGACCTCGAGATGGTCAAGGCGATTTTGGACACTGGTATGGATGTCAACCAAAAGCGCCCCCAGTCACGATTCGCAACTGCCCTCTATCTCGCTGCAACGGACAACCTGACGGAGATGTGTCAGCTCTTGATAGAGCGTGGAGCCATATGCCACTCCGACGGTTCCCAACAAATGCTGAGGGCGACGATCACTGACCAGAACCTGGTGTTGCTCTCTTTGTTGCTAGCCCAACTTAGATTGCGAGATTCTCGGTACCTTGTTAGCGCATATACGCTGCAACCTGCTGTTCTTTTGGGAGACTGTGCCATCTTCAAAGCGCTGTTACAATCAGGCGCCATCCTCGCCAAGAGAGATGGCCTTGAGACCGCGATCCGCAAGAAGGATCAACCGATCCTGGAGGAGATGATAGGCCACAAAGGCTACGAAGAGTTTCTTGACGAAGATGTGGTGCAGTTGGCTTTTGACTTTGGGCTTGTCAACATCGTCGAGCTCATTTTATCAACTCGGCGACCTCGGATTACCAGCAACAAGCTGATTATAGAAGCACTTCGGGACAACAAGCCGTGGATTGCCAAGACCATTCTGAGATACCCAAGCCTGCGACTTCTGGATCCCGATCTCCAAGAATGTAGGAACTTGAGCCGCGAGATGGGTTTTGAAGCCGTCACCACCGTCATTGAGAAAATGAACGAGACACAAAGCAAGCTTCAGATACTTTGCCACCTTGTGCCTGTTCGGCCTTGGGTTTTATTAATAGAAGGAAGTACAAATGCAGCTCGAGTTGATGAGGCAGCAGCACGACAAGAGTAGAAGGCTAGAGCAAGAGGAACAGGCGGCGCGAGCAGCATCAGACATCGACAAGGAGCTGCCTCGGCTCGGTGGAGCCAGCTGAGAAACATCATAGGGAGGGGGAGCAGTTCTGCCCTAGACGGCATGCCCGGTAAGACTTCGCTATGCTTGGATGCCCCTTTTGCTAATAGCTAGAGAAAGAAAGTCATGCTTCCCTATTGCTAACATGTAGCGGTAACTGGGCCCATGCCGGACGGTAGAAGGGAAATCCGAGGTGTCAGACAAGGGAGGAGAAGGAAGGATTTGAGGCGAGCTATTCGTGTATTCAACCGTTAGTTATCTAAAAATGGAAACACGAGCGCTGGCGTCGAACCGCCATAGTTCATCCGAGGGAATGTTGTTACTTGTTCCCCGCCTACATCCCTACTAATTACCCAAGCAGATAAATGTCAGGGGCTGGATGTCAAGTAAACAAATCATGCTTGACAACACTAGGTAACCCACTCGGCGTGCTTAACCAAGTGTAACTGGCAATTTCCGCCCCTGGTTGGACCTGAATAGGACGTCGTCATGAGCTCCTTGGTCTCGGACCCCTATCAAGTCCTGTTCTTATACCTAACCTTCCACTTTTCTGATACAAGTCTTCCTGTACACGTCAGGTCCAGCAGCTTCTTGTTGACGGCCTCATCATTCCGTAAATGGTACTCGAGGTACGCCACCCCATTCTCTAAGTCGGTAACTACTTCATCTGCTAATTATCTGTGCCCTCCGCACCAAGCAGAGGTTGCCTACGATGCCAACGAGGTTTTGCCTCCGGCATCAGAAAGGGGTCAGCCTCGGTGTCCAAACATCTCTCCAGCTCCAAATTTCTCCGCAGCAGCGTCAACACGCCTGTCTGCTCCCATTCCCTAAACTCATACCCGCACCTGCGCAGCAGCCACGGCACCACCACATCCGCAAAGCTCAGCAGGACCAGCACGCCCGACACGCCGAGAGTCAGCCCAAACCCCAGCGCGCTCAGCGACGTGTGCCTGGGCGACCGGAACTTGATGCCCCCGCACAGCGCCTTCAGCGCCGCATACTTGGGCTGGTCCCACACGTTGACGGCCACGCTGGCGTCGACGCCGGGCGGCTTCTCCACCGTCCCAAAGACCTCGAGCTGCAGCCGCGCCAGGCCGACGGCGAACCAGTACTCGAGCTCGCGCTTCCACTGCTCGCGCTCGATCCGTACCTGCGTGCCGCCGTAGAGGTAGCGGCCGGCCTGCAGGGCCGCGGCGGCCGTCCGCTCGCCGACGCTCGCGGGCAGTGAGGTCGTTTGGAGCGAGAGTTGGATCAGAGTGGTCGACCGCACCATGTCCAGAGCGTCGTCCACGGCGATTCCCGCGCCAAGCACAGACAGGAGATCCGGGTCGGAGTCAAACAGGCCGGTCCAGGACGTGCATTGCCCGGTGAGGGAGTTGCAGAGCTGCACCTGCTCAGCGCAGCCGATCATGGCGGTGGGTTTGTCCATCTTGTAGCGAGCCGAGTTCTGTGCTTGCCGCCGAGCCGAGAAGAGCGGGTCGTCGTTGGGAGAGTTGAACATGATTCCGGTGCCGGACAACAGGATCAGGCTGACCGTGTGCTCGTGCTGGTTTTTTTGCAGAGGCTCCGCGAGCTCCACGCCAGTGAATCCCGCCGGCGCTACGACGGTGTAGGCCTGGAGGTCGTAATCCAGGCTGACGTTGGGGTGTCGGAGATACTGTATCGCTGACCAGGTGCCGTTCGTCTTCAAGAAAGCATAGGTCGAGAACGCGACCAGGGCGTTGGCTGCCACTTCTGGCGGGCTTGGAACCCGAAATCGTTCCGCATCCAGCGGCGCGCAGGTGCTTCGTCGTCGCACAGTCAAGCCCCGGGCCAACTTGGAGTTGATGCCCAGATCTGCAAAGGTGATGTTGCCCGAGTCCATGACAAAGGGGCGGTTCCCCGTGAGGCACACATCGCCCCCGAAGGGGCACTCAGCGTCCGTCTCGGTGCGGAAGGAAAGCTCGCGCGTCAGCAGCTTGTTGCAGCTCATGATCTGTCTCGATGTGGCTCGGTTGCTGTGGCAGTTCCGGACGTAGTTGTCGGCGTCGAGGGTCGCGTTGCGAGCAAGCTCGAGACCCAAGTAGTACACGTCGTTGTCCATGAAACCCCCCTCGTAGGTGGTCGCCCATTGCCCGCATGTGTCGGTGACCCTGGAGACAACGGTCTGGCCGATGATGACCTGCGAGGTGAGGATGCTGGCTGCGCCAAAGGCGATAACGTGGCCTGTCGTGAAGAGACCTAGGAGGAACCCCCTCTGCGAGTCTTTGCGGGTGTTCGTCTCCAGAGCGGGCGTTGAAAGCAGGCTCCGGAGAGCAGCGCTGGGGGTGGCGTTGTTGCGTAGGATGACTTCGTGGCGGAGGAGAGCCGGAGCAGACGCATCTTGGGCTTTGCGACTGATGAGGCTGTGCAAAAGAAAGCGCCAGAACTGCCAACTCCAGGTGGCCGCAAAGGTGACGAGGACGGCCAGGAAGGCCATGAGGACAACGGCATGGCGCGCCCGCAGTGTGAGAGTCGCACCCAGGATGTTGTTGCCTCGATCATGGTCAACCCAGAAGCCCACGAAGGCGGCGTCCTCGCCGGCGTCGTCGTATGCCTGAGACATGGCACCGGTTCAAGAATTTGGGAACATGTTGAGGAGGCTGGTGAGCGAAAAACGGACTCATGATGTTTTTGAATCGTCTGTTGGGAGAGCCTTGCCAAGTGCCAAGGCAGGCGCCTGCATGAAGTTATTGCCAGAGGCTGAAAAAATCCGGGGTCAGAACGCGTGAACGAGCACGAACTTGGTTTGGCGCCCAAGGTGGCTCTCATGCGCGCTGCGCCCCCAAGACTTTGACGCTCGCTTGGCCAACGGCATCTTTCTGGCGACCCGGCGAGCCGGCACCGCATTTCAACCACCCCCTCATGGTTCTCCAGCTCTCCCGAAACGCGAGGACAACTTGCTAGCAAAAGGAAAACTTCCCGACTACATTACCTCAAGTACATTCCGCCTCATCATGGCTGCCAACACTCCTCCCTCCAGCACCAATTCGGCACCGTTTGAGTACAAACACGTAGTGCTGCCATCTGCCGCCACACATATCCGGCTCATCCAGCTCTTCTGCTTCCCAACAACCGAGTCGTCGTCTGGCGGCTCCTACGACGCTCCGCTGAAATGCCGCATGTTCTCAGCACCCCTGGAGCGGCCACCGCCCTTCGTCGCCCTGTCTTATACCTGGGGCACCAACAAGGAGGAGCGGCAACTTCATGTTAATGCCGGGGGACATCATGCCCAGGGTAACCTGGAGCCGGATCCTTCTTCCGCGGCATCGTTCGGACTCCTGACAATCACCCCTTCTCTCGACGAGGCTCTCCGCCACATCCGCAAAGCACAGCAATCCGAGTCGGTAACGCTGTGGATTGACCAGATCTGCATCGACCAACGCAACACTCCGGAGAAGAACGCCCAAGTCGCCGCCATGGGCATCATCTACGGCCGCGCGACACAGGTCCTGGTCTGGCTGGGCCCCAGCACTCCGGGCTCGGACGACTTCATCGACAGAATGGCGGCTGTGGGGTCTTTGGCGCGCAAACAGGGTGTCGAGCGGTACTTTGACCCCGCGAAACGGACGGACGAGGAGTTTTGGGGGTTCATGAGGAAAGTCACGGCCGACGCGGGGACGAATGGTGACGCCGGTGGGCAGCGTGTGTCGGACGATGACAAGTTCGAGACGTTTCTCCGTGGCGCCTCGGAAGCACTCTTCGGCAACGGAGGATCCAAGAAGGAGGTGGCGGCGCAGTTGCGCGCTTGGCTGGACCGCCCATGGTTCACCAGAGTCTGGGTCCTCCAGGAGTATTCTCTCGCGGCCGAAAGCCCCGCGTTTCTCTGCGGCGACAAGACGATCGATGCTGAGCTGTTCTCCCTGGCTCATGCCGTCCTTGTAATGACCTCGGCGGGTGGTCGGGGTGCCGAACAGGCGTCAACCGCTGAGCAGATGTCAGAGCAGAACGAACTCATAAACGCAACCCTCTATAGCAGCCTTGAGAGCCTCGCCCGACTCCGGAGGCATTGTCGATCCATGGTCACGGACAAAAAAGCCGGTGATGACGGTTACTCCCTCGGCGAGCTGGTCCAGGATCTCTACCGCACCGACACGCCGCTGATGCTGGCGACCGACCCGCGAGATCGCATCTTCGCGCTCCTCAATCTTTGCACCGACGCGGCCGGGCTCGGCATCTCGCCAGACTATGCGGCTACCCAGACGGTAGATCTGGTCTACACCCGAGCCGCACGGGCGATTCTCAATTCAGAGGGCGGTATTGTTCACCTGTTCGAGATGCTCAGTTTTCCCAAGACCATTGTCGGCCACGAAGGAGTTGCCAAGACACTTCCATCGTGGGTTCCAGACTTCTACCACCACACACGATCGATTTCCAGGTCTCTGGTCGCCGCATCAAGGAACCAGTGCTTGTATGCGCCGGCAGGGGATGCACGCAAGGCCGAAATCATCCCCAACTCCGGCGGTGACGAGCGGATTCTCACCCTCAAAGGCATCCTCGTCGACACCATCTCTCTCACGGGCGAAGCATGGAACGGCGCCATCCCGCCCGGCAGCAAGGACGCTAACCCAGCGCTGTACCTGCCCTACTTTACTGAGGTCGAAAAACTGTGCGGAATCCCACCCGCCAGCCCCCCTCAGC
>Ga0247824_10000262_pt1 | contig 24326 bp, 35 predicted proteins | sample 13C_PalmiticAcid_FD_194412 | JGI IMG/M metagenome (GOLD analysis project Ga0247824, IMG submission 194412) | Soil microbial communities from agricultural site in Penn Yan, New York, United States - 13C_PalmiticAcid_Day48 | ecosystem: Environmental > Terrestrial > Soil > Agricultural land...
GTAATATCCAGCGCAATCCCTACGCATTGCGCTGGATATTACGTCGCACACACGACCACCTAGCTCTCTCTCTCCCCAGCCCCAGTCCCAGTCCGAGACAACAACGGGGGCGCAACGCGTTGCCACACACGAGTCCCACATTCCACACAATCCCAGCCCAGCCCAGGGTAGAGAAGGGGGGCAAAGGGGATCGGGGATGCTGCGACAGTTGGGAGAATATTTTGTAGTATTAAGAATAGTAATGTATTGCTGTCGTCTTGTCTCACTAGACCTGGATGGATGGGACTGACTCTCGACCGTTTCTGGACTTGCCAATTCTGTGTACGGGAGTAAGACAGCGTCGAGACACCCTTCCCGTTGTGGGACAAGATGAGACAAGGCCACACGAGACCAGACAAGACAAGACATGACAACAACAGAAACGGCTGGTGGCAGACAGACAGGCACACAGGCAAGCAGGCAGGCAGCTGGGGGGTGGACGGGGCGGAGATGAGACTACCATCGCATCACACAGTAAAGGGGGGACTGGCATTCCTGCTCGCCTTACCGGGCTGGTCCCTGAATAGAGTCATTGTCAGACAAATGAGAGACAGATGAACAGACAGTTTGTGACCGGTGCTGACTGGGCCGGGGGTGCTTGAGGAATGCGTGGACACGTTGAAGAGCAGGAGCTCTCAAGACCCACTGGCTTGACGCTGATAGGGTTGGACGAAGATTTGGCATTTTGGAGCAAGGGATGTTGATGGCAAGGTGTTGTTTCATCCTGAATAGACAGGAATCGGCAGATTCGACGTCCTCGGCCGCTGACTGCCTACAATTTTGCCTTGGGGCCTGTCAGCTCGGAAGCATCCGATTCGAAGCTGTCGTGGATGGGCCGCGGCGGGTGTGTCCAAGACAATTGGTAGTCAATTTGGGCACGGCACACGACGTAGGTCGGTTCGGTCAGTGGCCCGTCATTGGAGACTTGAGACAAATGGCGCGGAAGGGAGGCACGAGGTTGATGAGACGAGAGAGGCTCCACCTGTGCCTGTTTGGACCCGGGAGCGGACAGCGGATGGGGCCGGGCGGGATCCGAAAGGGATACTCGGCACCTGGCTTCGCTCCTTGGATCAGGCATGATCGGGCGCCTCGCCCTGATACGAGTCGAATGGGCGAGCTGGAGATGTGGAAGAGGTGACCCCGTTTTTGCCCGACTCGACCCGCGAGACAGCAAACTTTGGATGGCTGGGTCGGGCGCCCGGCTCAAGCACCCGTTCCTGTCGTACGCCCTGAAATCCGGCATGGGATACGCGGAGCGGCTGCCGAGGGCAGCAGGTCTGACCAACGACGGATGGCCGTGGCCTGCATGCTGCTGTTCACCAGCCAGCCACACGCACGCCCGGACAGTGGCCGGCCAAGAGGACCCGCCCGGATCGGCCGTCCAACAAGGTGCCGCCGCGCCGCGACATCAGGAACCGCCCGTGGGGTTCTTCGGGCTTCGCTGCAGCACGCCCAGTCGCAGGCGCGCATATTGGGGAATCCACTGAGCGGCACGGCAGGGCGACAGAGCGGCTGACACGTTGGCGGGCATGAACGAGGTGGCCTCGCCCGGCCAATGCCATCGTCAGCCCGAGTTCCGAGTGGAGCGGGCTCGTAACAAACATCTCCCCCAGCCATAAGCTCTGAGTAGCTTGGCTCTCTTGGGAGAAAGCAACAACAGCCGATCTAGGGGGAGCTCAGGGGAGCTTACACAATAGGAACCGGCACAGCTGGCTGACAGTGGAGCCTCAGGTCTCATCGACGGATCGTCCGTCGTGGTTTTCCAGAAGGCGGCCATGACCGGCGGAGCTCGGATCCATGTCGATCAGGAAAGCAGAAACGACGCAGGCTTGCGGCGTGCGCGGCCCAGCGCCAGGCATTGGCACGAAGCTGCGCACCATGACGGCCTGAAGCTCCCCCGAAGTGGACACGCGTGTTGGAGCTTGGGCTGCTTGGGTCGGATGCAACTGGGACCTGCCATTGCCGAGCCCTGCCTGGAGCCTGGCTGAGCCTGGTGATCGCGAGAGTGAAAATTTTCACCTCTTGTCCTCGCTTGCCGGCCAACAACGTGGTCGCATCGCGAGCAATCTCTGGTTCTGCGGTCCTGTGGGTTTTGGCCATGCCTCGAAACAACCAGGCAGCCCAGCAAGGCAGCGGCCTCCGGCAGATTGCTGGAAGGTGCTGGAACCAGGCCGCCTGGCAACAACGCTAACTGACGTTATGCCGCCGCACAGCAATTTCAGCCGAGAATTGTTAGCTGATGCTAGTGGAGCACAATCAAAAATCGTTGAAGGCCCCCGGTCCCAAACTGGGCTGAATCTGATCTGATGCCGGAGATCGCGAATTATCCGATAGACAGCGGCACGGGAAGGACCCTCCAAACCGCGGTCCAATGAGCGGCCGGCGCAGGATCACAGAGTTCTCCCAACAACAGGGTTCCCGAAACGGCCCGCCGCCAGCAACGATGTCCGGAGCCGGGCGTTGATTGGTCCTAAGATAGATGAAAGCAGCTTGCATTGAAGAGCAAGAAAATTTAGAACATTGAAACAACGAACCATGAAAGTTGGCGCCAATGTTATACCCATCCTCTGCCGAATATCAACCACCAATTGCTGGGAACGGCTCGAGATTGCGTTATGCCCCGACAACCAGTCTTGCCAGCTGGCGGCTGCGGATCATGGAGCCCTTTGCTGCTGCCTTGTTGCGCCCACATTTTTGGCCGTTATGATGCCATACGTGGGGCCTCCCCCAAACGGGTCCCGCTGCGGGATCGCCGTCAACCCTGCTCGCAAAATTCACCGGTGGAGCCGTCATCCCTGGCAGGGCTTGAGACAAAGAGAGAAAATTCACAGGAGTTTCCCATGGAGTGGGATGAGTCAACTTGGCTAGACTCTGCCCAATCAAGGTTACGAAGCAGTCACCCCAAAAATGAGCTTTCTGGCAAGACCGAGATTCAGCAACTCCAAACTGGGCTGAACCGGTGATCCTCTAATTTTGGAATTGGCAAAACAGGCACGAGAAAAATTCGTAGAGCAGCGGAGGATACCGCCGTCAACCCCAACGTCTTCCCGCTTTCCCTTCCGTATCCCTCCACACATTCCACCTCTCCACAGCCACTTCTCGAAACATACGAGACGGGAATCAGACCAGAATTTTTTTTTTTTTTTTCCTGGGGTGACTGTTTTGATGTCATCATACGGGCCAGCCCCCAGCCAGGGCCCACCAGACAAAGGGAAACCTTAAACAATGTTCCACTTTGAGTCCACTTTCGACAAGTTCCAAACAGAGCTGCCTGACCCGCACCGCTCAGCGCATTGTTTGATCGCTGAACCCACCGGTGAGCGCCGTGGCTGGCCGATCTCGGCTGGCGTGGAATGGGATGGGGATCCGTGATCACGGGCAAAGATATGTACTGTGTATACTCTGTGCAGGACAGAGTAATGCACCATCTCTTTTGATGAGCAAGATAGTGAAGGTCCTACGTTGACCCCCAAAACCAACAAGGTCACCCAATTCTTGCGCGGCCATGCTTCGGTGGGGGTCAGGGTGGGCTGGCAGTTAATATCTCTTCCTGCAACGCCCAGCCAGCAGGGTGCCCAACGCAGGATTAAATGGATGGGACCTTGACATCTCTCGGCATTGTCCAAGACACGGCTCGCCTCCAGTGTTGTTGCTGGAAACCTCACCCTCTAGGTCCTTCAACGGCTGTCATTGTGGGTGTGTGTTAATTACGTGTACTGTACGCCGAAATGAAAGGGCGATGGCGAAACCTGGGTTGGTAAGGTGTTTCAGTGTGAGGGGGTGGTAAGGATGCGGTATATGGCGAATCCATGTATTATCACGGTACATTCATACAGAGAGATTGGGCTGAGCCTGACTGAGGCGGGCGTGCTGTAGGTAATTTCTGAACGAAGCTGTTGGAGGCGGAGGGTAACGGTACCCGGCCCCTCGCTCACTCTCACTCACCTTCCGGGGCCGAAATCGGTCAAGCCACCTGCCCGTGTACCAAACACTCACCGAATGGTGTTTATCCAACCCATGAATAATGGAACCAAAACAAAGACTCAAGATATTTTTCGCTCTTCTCGGTGAATATGTGATGTGATTGCCAACAAAGCCCAGTCCGGCTTTATCCGCATCGCCGCAAGCGACGACGACCGCCCACTTTGCTCCCTCCCTCGCATCACACCGTGACACCCGGGGCTCTGGAGCCGGTCGCCCCGGGCTGCCGCGCGCCGTGGCTGCATGCAACCGACAGCACCAGAGAGCACAGACATGGCTGGACAGGGGCGGGTTGGCTGGGACGCGGGACGGGAAGAGGACGTTGACGACATTGACGTTTACGTCGGCCACCGCCACTTACACACAAGACTTTGCAAAAGTCGCGATGCACAACAAGCGATGTATTCCGTCATGTACCTTGGAACGGCGGCTGGATGCAGTGCCCATTCTCCCAGTGCACCTTAGGCAGCCTGTATTCAGCCAGCCAGCCAGCCAGCCAGGCGGCAACGGACCAGATCGTGAATTCGGCTTCTTGCAGCCCAGAACCATGCCATGAATCGATCCAGTCTGGTCATGCGTTCCCGTATGCACAGTCAACGCCACCTGCCGGGACGGGAGCGTGAAGAAAGACGCAAAGTCACGTTACGCCAGCTGCCCAGAACGCGGCGGTGATGGTTCGCGAATTCGGGCTTGGGCCTCTTCGCGATCTTGCCGGCAAGGTTTGTCAGTTGTCATGACTTTTTGCTACGCACACGTCCCCTAGACTCGGGGCGTCAGGGGCGTCGTCGCGGCGCTTTGTGGTGATGTAGGCCGGTTTCTCGGCAGTCCATGCAAGTCAGGTGAGAGTGAGCCAGCGATGGCGTAAGTGGTGGGGAGGCTTTCTCTTTGTCTCCGGGGAGAAAAGGAGGAAGAAAACGTCCCGTCATGCTGGGTCCGGATCCTGATCCGCCAGTCATGGAGGAGGGAGCTGGAGCCGGACTCGGCGGATGCGGGATTGGTCATTTGAGGTCATTCGTCCATTGACGACGACTCGGCTGACGTGACGGGAGCTCTGGGCTTGGGGCTTGGTGATCCCGCTCCTTCCGTTCTTGTGATGGATGATGTGTTGGAGTAGAGGCATAATGCTAGAGATGACATGGCTGCCGGAGATACACTGGCCTCGATACTTCCCTGCTCTTCTTTGTGTGTACGTACCTGGTGTACGGAGACGCGGAGAGTTTGTGGTGAAGTGTGGCAGGCTTAGTCAGTTGGCGATGGCGAACTTGGACTGACATGTTGCTTTCCCCAGATCTTCGGTGCTTTTGCTCCTCGGGCCGTTGGAGCTAAGACAAGTGCCGTAACTTGCATGGAGGGGGAAACGAACAAAAAGGAAGGAAAAGCGGGGGGTTGTGGGGAGGGCGAAGGCGATCAACGTTTCGTTTCCTTGTGCTTCTTTGTCCCAGGCGGGAAGGCTCCGGGCTGTCGGGTCATGTCGACTTCCCTCTCGAGCCTCTCTTGAGAATGCCTGTTCTGTCTCGCCTGTGTAGAACAGCTCCGGCGTCGGCCGCCCTCGGCCCAGATCCTTCGATCACAAAGGTTGTCGATGAGTGAGCCGCGATATCGAACAAACTCGGTCGGGTCTGGACCTCTCCATCAGAACGCCGCGCCAGGAGAAGGTCTCATGGACTCGCATCTGTGCGTCGGCCAAGTGGACACTGACAAGCAAAGGGCGTCAATGTCCGTCGACGGCGGTTGACGCTTACTCCACAGCGATGTTCTGGCCCAGCAGTCAAGGCGCAAATTGCACTTGGGATGAGGTGCAATGAGTCAAAGCCCGTTAGTTCGGAGAAAGTTTTCAGTGAAAGAAAACAGCAATTTGCCACGAGACAGTCTGCGGGCACCAATCAACGGGGCCATGTGCCACAGACTCAGCTCAAACTCAATTCAGGTCCAACCCTGACGGCATGCAAGCCCAACCTCAACAAAACTTTCAGAGAAAGAAGGAGTCGCCTCTCAGTTGGCGGCGCAAGAGATGCTGTGCGACGTGGCGCGTATGGCGCAGACTGCTGCCCGGTGGAGCTTGGTCCCAAAACTGGAACATCAGATTCCCACCCTGCTCGGATGATCACCGCGGAGGAGAGGAGGATCGCTGAGCCTGGGGAGAGCTCTCTCCATCGTAACCATGCACTGCGGCGTGGAGCTGTGTTGTGCCGCCGCGAGCGGCGTCGAGCTGTTTGACCCGCCCCTCAAAAAGCGAGATTTGGAAAATTAAACTTGATCGTTTGCACGGTACAGTACGAGAGACAGGTGGAGCAAACCAATTGATGACATGTCGTGTCTGTTCGATGACTGGGGAGTTGTGTCTCCGTATTATTGTCCACTATGAACGTGCTTCGGAGTCGAATGATGTTTGGCAAGGTGGTCCAATGGACGAGATGCGGAACCGGGACTGCAACTCCGCTCTGCTTCTCTGGCAAAACCGCAATGGCCGAAGGGCAGCATGCGGAGAGAGAGCTTGCTGACTGGCGACTGGCCGAGGTGGATAATTAGGTAAGGCATTGCGAAGCCGAGACGGGCTGTGGAGACACTGAGGAGGAAACATGGCACGCAGTCAGAGAGGATGATACGGTTGGTGGATTGGAAAATGCTTCAATTTGATGATCGCCAATCTCTGTTGAGTTGCCCGCCCATGTGTGCGCGGGGCGTACCCGAGCAGTCTGCTCTCGACTGCTTCGCCCGAGTCCCCGCTTCCAGTGCGACTCCATCATACAACAGAAATCCCCTATCGTGACATGGTCATCAAGTTCCCAATCCAATCCAAAAAAAAAAAAAAAAGACAAGTGCCTTGGCACTGACAGCTCCCTGATGCTGTGTCCAACGCCAATCCCAGTGGTGCCTGTGCCAAAATCCGGGTCCGACAATTTGAGTTGTGCAATGCCCAACACTCCGATGTCCCTGTGGCGTCCAAAACCCGTCCGTATGCATAGGAAAGGATAACAGAACCCGGCTCCCAAATGTCGCTGCGTAATACACGGTATCTCTCGCCCCGAACCCCAAAATTGTGAACCCGGCCAGATACGCCTTGTCCCAGAACCCAAAAGACAGATGAAGAAAAACAAGTGTAGAACCCGGCCCCTCGCCGACCCAAAGACTTTTTTATGATGCTGAGCTCCGATGTATGCAATTCTTTTTTTGTTACAACAAGACCGTAGACCGAAAGACAAAGGAGATGTGAGGAAGGTTGAGTCGTGTAGTGTTCCCGTGGGAGGGAAGACGGATGCGTAGATCGATTGAAGTGGGGTATAGTCGCTCTCCGAGAAGTGCGGTCATCGAAGGTAAGGAGATCGTCGTCGGCTTAGTACGACCGGCGGCGTTGCCCGCGGACGGACTCGAATGAGCGGGCGTATGCGCGGAGCTCCCTCGCCGCCTTCTCGGTCAGCTGCGCAGGGTCGAGCCCCGCTGACGAGTTGCTCCGCATCGAGCAGAGGCTGGTGTGTGATGCCGATGGGGAGAGGGTTTGGCTGTGTGTCGAGGCCCTCCGGGTGCTGGTCTGGGCGAGGCCGAATTCGTACGCCGGAGACAGGTAGAACTTGTTCGCCGTGGTTGTTGGCCTGGAGAGGTTCCAGTCGAGGGGAGGGTTGCTCAGGGACGGGGAGCTCGCGGTAGAGCTCGGCGACGACGGCGAGGTCTTCTCGTAGTCGGCCAGGCGGCAGGATTCAGAGCAGTAGGTGGCACCGTCGGTTTGCTTGTCGCAACCCAGGCAGAACTGGTGTTCCCAGTCGAAAGACATGGCGGCTGGTGGAGTGGACGCGAGGTCGAATTGGAGCAAAGGGGTGTTGATGTTGTTCGTCCTCAGACGGCAGTCGAGCGAGCTGATACCACTGGTGAGGTAGGTGTGAGTGCTCGAGTGTGTGTGGTTGTCTTGTTGTGTGTTGTGGTAGGCGGTGATCTGGTGCCTTGGTCTGCTGGGCTGGTGTTGTGCTGTGTTGGAGGGAGAGTCTGGAGCTGAGAGCTGCTTCCAAAGGGCGAAGAGGTGACTATAAGAAGACGGAGGCTTGTTGACTCATAGCAATGGACGATCCAAGGCAGAGCGGACTGGTGGAGACGAGAAGGAGAGTGTGTGTTCGAAGCTATCTGGTGGTCGCAAAGTGGGAATTGGGGTTGAGGGGAGCTGGGGCAGCCTGGGTTATGTATCCTGGCACTGCCTGCGCTTGGCTGTTGCGTGTGTGTGGGCGCGGAGGAGTGAGGCAGAGGCATGACCACCAAGGACCCACCTGGGGGGCCCACCTGGGGGACTCAGCATTGGCGCCATCGCAGTACCTGCAGCGGAGGGGTCTCCCGGGTACCTCGCCGCCGCAGTCCGCTGGGTCAGGTACGCAGGGAGGAGGTACCCTCTGCACTCTCGACCAGGGCAAAGAGTGTGGTGGGGCACGTCTCGCAAAGGGCCAAAGGCTGCAATCTGCGCTAGCCCCCTTTCGTCATGGACCACGAGCAGGGGTCGCTGTCTTGGTGTGCAAGAAAAAATTCTTTCCTGCCAGGCGTGCGCATAACATGGTCTTGTCGTGGCACCACCCTGGTCATTTGTGAGCAAATGGGTGGAGTCTGGCCTGCCTGACGCCATCTTGGCCATCGTGGTGCTGGCCTGGAGCAACCAGAACGGGCGCTGTGAAGGGGCGTGCGTACAGGCCTGCCTCCCCTTGGTCCTGCGCAGGTCCTGGTCCTGTTCACGCAGGCCAGAAGTGCGCGAGAAGGTGTGCTGTGTGCGCAATTGTCAGCCGCTGTCACAGTGGGATCCCTGGGTGCCTGTCGCCATCGCCTGCCAAAATGTTCACAACGCAAGAGTCATCATCGAGGGAATACTGTGTAGCCCATGCGACTCTGTTCCAATGGCTGCCAAGGCGTAGCACTCCGGTTTCTGGTGGGGGTTCTGGAGGTTGCTCTCTGCTGTTCGCCTGACCCATTACGACTTTTCTCGTGCCATCCGTCACTGTCGGTCGACAAGCCGAAAAATGTGCGGAGAGAACAGCCCAGGCCGGGCGGCCGTCGCCGGCTGCTGTGTTTCCACCCATTCAGTCACTCACCCACTCAACTCGCCCACGCAGTCTGTTCCCCCGCGACCCGGGGGTGCAAGTATGCTAGCCTCAGGCCTGCCCGGGCCAGCGATCAGGCGTTTTGCAGCTGGCGTTCCTCCGTGAGAACAGCAATTTTTTTTTCCTTTCCGGCAGGGCCACCCAATGAAGGCCTTGTCCAGCGACGATGACTGGGCCATGAAACCCACCCGCTGAAACCCAGCGGCTGCGGCCGTGGAGAGGTGTGTGTGTTGCCAGAAACATCTATTTGTGTTGCTCAACTGCCAATCTCGACAAACGTTCATGCCGACGACAGCCAGCCGCCGCCACTCGCCGACCATATCTCAATTCCCGTTGTTTTCCCTGTCGCATTGCCGGAGCCGGGAAGCTCTGGATAAAACAGCAGATAATGCGTGGGGGTTCCGCCGTCTCGTTCGACCCTCAGATTGCCCTGCAGCAGCGCAGCACTTCGCTCGGGTTGCAGGGCACCTACAGTACACTACTGTGGTACAGATAGGGAAGCTAGGGAGCTAGCCCACGCCCGGAGGACGACGACGACGACGCCGTCGAGTGGAGGGGGCGAGCGACTGTTGAAGCTGCAGCTGCAGTGCGACGTTAGCTTCGTCGCGCGGCCCCCCAAAGCTTCCCAATTCAATCCAACCTGCGTCGACGGCAGACTGGCCAGCAGCCCTGGACGGGCGCCTTCATTGGCTGCCTTCGCCTCTCGACTGGTCAATGGCAATCTTGGGCTGGCTGGCTGGGACGAACTCCCTCTGTGGGTGCAGTTCTGCTGCAGGACGAGGGTTGCGCCGCCGCCGGTCGCACGACGACCTTCGGCTTTGCACCATGCCAATCAACGCCGGCGGACGCACTGCAGAAGAGAAACATACCACCTGCGCGCGAGTGGACCGCCGGGCTATCAATGGCGAGGCCGGGTGCCATTGTCCAATGTCACGGCATGGCGCAACCCCGGGATGCCATTTTGGAGTAGTGTCCATGAGGGTTTATGTGCTCAACGCTGGCTGCGGTGCTCGTGACTGGCAAGTTTTGGTCCCGAACAAGAAGGACTGCGTAAAACCTCTCGTCCACTTCCGGTGTCTGCAGAGTGCAGTGAGACATGGCGGGATTCACATCGAGGTCTGTAACAGGCTCTGTGGACCGCTGCAGGGAGATCCCCATGGCGGAGCAGCAGGGAGGAGGGCGGTCGAGGCATTGAAAACAGCACTCTTTCGAGCGGATCATGGAGATCTTGCACAACTTTCCTCACGCATTGCCCGATTCCTCACCCAACCCCTCTGACGATGCCTGCCGCGCGCACCGTCTCATCGGTCGTGGGGAGCTGCCTGAGCTAGGCCGCTTTCGATTTCACCTGCAGCATCCTCTGCTGCGCGGCCTGGCAAATCATCGGCGGACCACGTTTCGTCGACTGTGAACTGCTGCATGTGTGCAGGCGGCGAAGAGGCAACCCGTCTCAAACATGACGAATTGGGCTGTTGTGTAGCAGCGAAGCAGAGCTCAGCCCGGGGAAAGCCTCGCGTCAACGCGGGTGGTTATGAGGTTTGCGAGTGTGGTTGCGCGGATTGCTCAACAGTCTTGTTTCCGTGAGCAAGAATGTCTGGGACATGGTCAAAGGGTTCCATCATCCCATGTGTGTGCTGGCGGCAGAGGGCCGGCAGTCGGAAGCCTCAGATCACCATCCCGTTCTGTGGTCGTCCTCTGATACACATCACACACGCAACGGCACTCGGCACCTCGTCCAGGTTACACATCACAGGGTGGGTCTCGTCCGCAAGTTGCAGTGCAACTCTTCCAACTCTTTGAACTCGCCCGGCGAATGCCATCGCCCTGCGTGGTCTCGTGGTGGCACGATCATTGCCCAAGGGGTGCTAGTCGCAGAAGGCAACGGCAGTTCCCTTGGCCCCGATTTCATGATCCCAGACGGACATCATCGCTCAAAGAAATCATGCCAGGAAAACAAGATGGGCAATCCACTTTGGATGCAACTTTGGCATTTCCTTTCTTCCTTTTCTCTCCCCATCCCATCCACCTGCAGTGCTGCTGCAGGGAGTTGCACATCGCTTCGGAAGAATGAGGGCTCCACCTCCCCTGCGGCAAGCCTGGCGATTCGCCGGCCAGGTGAGAGAGGTCCCTTGTCCCTTGCTCTCCGTCCTCCGGTCCGTCCCCCCATGTCGCGATTTCTGTGGGGGATGGCGCCTACCCTGGCACAGACGAACCCTGACCCAAAGCCAACTTTGAACAACCCCGATCGGCCGCGCTGCCGAGAGCTGTCGGCATCCGTGTTGTTGTTGTCGCGATCGAAGATCTGTCTGATGGACATGGCGTGGATGGATGCAGCAGCGCGGGGTGAGATCCCACGCAAGCTGATTCAAGTTGGTCGTGCGATGACGAGCGTCTACACTCTGGATCGGGGCCCCACGCGGTTGCCCATCGCGAGCCCGCAATGTTTCGGGTTTGGCTCCGGCTTCACGCTTCATTGGGGGTGCTACACACGAGGCCAGAAGGCCAATAACTATCACGGAGGACTAACGACACAGCAGGCGAGGCAGAGACACACGACGACCGCAAACGGTCGGGGGACAGTTGGTGGGCGACGAGTCCCGTCTCGGAGTTGCGAGGGCAGCCGACCAGTCCAGGCATCCTTCTCTGCTCGTCGACTCCGACCTGCAGCAGAACCGGACAGAAGCTCTGAGACAAGAGAATGTCATCATGGCCTCATCTGAGACAGTGTGCCCTCGGCGCTGCTCAGTTTCCCAGCTCGGGAATGACGGCCAGGGGGGAGGAGACAGAGGGTTCGCCCCAGCACGGCTCCTTGCACAGCGTCGGGAGACCGGCGCCGGGTAGATGATGAGCGCCTGTTCACCAGTGAGGTCTCACCATCAACCCCCAGCGCCAGAGGCTGGGAGATGCTGCATTTGTTGTGTTGATCACGGCTCTCTTCGAGGTTCCTGGCGCACGCCACGGCATCATCGTGCTGCGTTTACAGATCGAGACGTGAGATAAGGGGCAGCCCAAGAAAGGGCGACGCCCTTCAACGTGGAAATCACAGGTGACGATCCCTCGGGTAAGCTGAGAGGATTCGTGCACGCTAGACAGTGTCTTGTCGGCGACTCATCAGCGTGCGTCGTCAAATGGTGGCTTTGCAGAGCGTCTTGGTTGATGAGGGTGTGGACGTCGAATCAGCTGAACCCTCGGTGAGCGGCCAATCATCTCACGAGACCGGCCACAGCCCAGGCTGCTGGTGTCGGCGATGAGGATTCAGAGTGCTGATGTTGGAAATTTTTCTTTCGGTCACTTGCCCTTTTGGTCAAGCCGTCGACCGGCCTGCACCCAGACTCGGACATGATAAGACGAACTCGATCAACAAACGTCTGTCAGCCTCAAAGCCTTTCATCATCCATTGCTCCACTCGAACAACTGCGGCGTGGCCTCGCCCTCGAACAAGCGGGCGCCATCTTCCACATCGAGAATCCTCCCCGTTGGTGTCTCAGCCTTCACATTCTCGGAGGAACTGTTTTTGGCGCAGTGGTTCGCGCCTACGGCCGCCAAGAGGGAGTCCAAGATGAGCTATCGAAATCGACGATCATCCACGCACATGGCCGTGGCGTGTTGGCCGTGTCGTCGCCTGCCAGGCTTATCAAGCCCCTTGATTGGCCGCCTGGCGGATGGCTCTATTCCTGCAAAGGACAAGTCCGGTCCTGATGGCCGCGTGGGGTGGCTGTAGCAAGCTGAAAAAAACTGAAAAAATGTGCCTGGAGTTCAGCCAGCATCGATCTGGGACCTTTCCTATCGAGGGAGTCCCGATGACTGAGATGACTGGTGCCAGCGGCTCGGCTGAGGTGTGAAGATTTTTTTTTTCTCTCTTTTGCCTGCCAGCGTGTCACGCCGCACATCGCCTAGGTACGCACGAACTCGCTTGCCTGAGGCCGGGCAGGCTCAGTCCAGTTCATCTTGATTGAAGGCATGTAGGAACCTGCAGCAGGTTGTTGGCCCCGGCTGAATGAGACGGCGGCAGGGACGGGCGTCAAGTTCGAGTGAGTTGCATGCGGGCCAGACCGGCCCTGGCCTGCCCTCTGCAACCTCGTTGAAACGCCCCTCGGCAAGCTCGACCTTCTTCACAGTGTGTCTCTTTTTGTTCTTACGAGGCTGCCTTTGAGGAAGAGGAAAATCTGATATCCAAGCATCCGCACATGGAAGGCCAGGGCCCTTCATTCTTGTGGCTGCCACCAGGCTGGACACGCAATCCAAGACGCCTCCCGAGACTCCCGTTGACGAGGTTTCGACTTGGGCAAAACAACGGCTTGGCCACTTGTTTGTTTTTCCTCTCAAGTGGTTCCGATGAGATCTTCATTTTCGTCCTACCCCTGACGCGGCATGCCCTCTCGAATCTCGATGCTTGGTGTCCAACCGGCACGACAGCGTTGCATCCATCTCACATTCTCGGACCGTGAACCTGGTTGAACTCGGAGCCTCGCCCAAGGCACAGGGCGCCCTGGCGGATCCGGTTGGCTCAGGCTGAGGTTGCCCAAGCCTGGACCTCCGCCATTGGCTGGGCGCGAGCGCGGCAGAGCCCGCGCTATCGTCGCTGCGACCTCGACAAGGGCACAGCGCTAGCGGGCATCCCGCCCTGCATTCGGTTGCTGAATGACGACAGGGAGGACAGGGGATGTTTAAACAGGCTCACAGGTTCGGCAAGGTCTTGTCTCTGCTTGGTGATGTTGTTGCCACCCCGGCCATGCCAGGGCACACAGAAGCGAGATGCGGAAATATTGAGGAATTCTCAAAGGGGACGAGACTGCAGCGGGTGTTGACAATCCATCATGATTGACGAAATGGCTGTTTCAAACCGGGCGTAACGCTCTGATTTGATTCTGCCCGGGGTGAGTGGACGCCCCTCGCGGAGACTCGGACTCGATTCTGACTTGGCTGACTTAGCCTGACCGGGAAATCAACATTGAACACGCCGTGTGCGTAGGGGACTTGAAAAAAAGCCCCTTCAACGAAAAAGCCTGTGATGGATGGATGAGGCTCAACAACAGGGCTCAGCAGGGGCACCACAGAGGCACCAGCAAACAAGGGGTGTTCAACGACAGCCGAAGCCTCCCCCCCTCACCCCCTGCTGTTGCCCTGTTCTTTGGTGAAATTTCCCTTTTTTCCTTGATGCCAAGTTCCAACAAGAGCGACGTTAGCGTTGCCAATGGCAAGGGGCCATCCAACGCTTGTTTGACCCTGCCTCCGCAATTCGAGGTGATCTCAGTGGAGATTCTTCCTGTTCCTTCTTTTTCTTGCTCGGGGTGGAGGCAGGGCTAGGCAGAAAAGGGTCTAGCGCTTCCACCATTGCCAAGCCCCTTGCAGGGCCCCGTGGGCAGCCCCCCCGCAATTTTCATCTGCAGGCTCAACAAAAAGGGGAATGGTGGACTTGCTGGTGGCACAGGGGCTGCCAATCAGGGGTGCCGGAAAGTCGACCGAGAAGGGTGCGGAAAAAGCAGGGGAATTGGAACAAAGAAGAAGGCAAACACCGGCAGGCAACAGAATCCGTCGAGGCAAGGCTCTTTTCTGTCGGCCTTTCGGTGAGCTGGTGAGCCCGCTGAAGGGGAAACTGGATCCAGGTTGAGGGACTGGAACCTGGACGTTCGGGTCAATTGGGTTCCATGGCACCGGGCGCGGGAAGCAAGGGAACCAACACAGGCCGTGTGTTTCACCGATCCGCTGCTGGTGCTGATGGGACGTGCTCTTCCGCCACCGAGCACTGCGCCTTGGACAGTTGCACACGGGCACCACGCTAGCGCGACAACCCAAACAAAAAAAGGTTTCCAGAGACAGACAATCCCGAGTCCCGACGGGTGTCGCTCGAAGGAGGCAAGGGCACGCTGGGAAACCTCAGTTGAGCATCAAACAAACCCACCTGACAGGCTCCTGCATCAGGGACCCTTCCAACTGATTTCGGACAAAGTCAGACATGGATCAAGGCATGGATGAGGCCTGGATGAGGCCTGGATGAGGCCTAGATGGGGTGAGGACCGTCAAATTCCATGAAATTGAGCAGCACAAGAACGCGGGGTAGACCACACACTCCATCGGCACTCGACTTTGCCGTTGCCAAAAACTGAAGTCCACAGGCCAGATGATCTGTCGTCTAACGCTTTTCAGATTCGGAAGATGGAGTCGCTGGGGAGCCAAAATCTGGGGAAATTGACGATGGAGTCGCGCCTCCCTGCCTTGTCCTGGTCAATTGCGCCACATTTGTGCAGGATGGGCTTGGCTCGCTTGGCAATCCGGAGCTGCCCTGATCCCAGGACCGACCCCAGAACTCTCCCCTCTTTTTTGACACAGCAAGCCCAAGCCCTGGAGGCTGCTCCGGTCAAAAAGAGGCACCGGGTTGCTGGCAGGGAGTGGCAGCCCACAGACAAGGGCCCAACAGATGGCTTATGTACACCAGATTCTGCAGCTCGAGTTCTCGTACTCGCCTAACGCATGCAGTTGCACAACGGCGGTGCCTGAAGGGGAAAAGGGTCCTCGTCCCAAGCATGACGACGATATTCCCAACCTCACTGTTCTCGGACACCCGGCACCGCTAATGCAGTCGTCCGCCGTCTCATCCGTGGGTGCTCACCACATGGATTGCTTGGATCGCTAGCGCAGACTCGACCAACAACTGGGCCTGCCAATGAAATGTGTTCCCAGAATCGTCAAGAGAAAGGCTGGGTGTCATCCAGCGCTCTTGGGGTGCGCTAACGTTAGTCCTCTTGTCAACCACGAGGACAACCCCCGCGCTCCCAAGCTGAGCCAAGTCGTCGCCAGTGTCAGCAGCAGCGCCGACGTCTGAGAATTGCCCGGACTTTTTCCAGACTGCCTCCCACATGACACGCCATGCTGTCGCACTGCGCCTACCCACTAGCGTTGATGGTTCCCAGTTCATGCAACCCAACGACACACCTCGCTGGGTCCTTCGTGGGGAAGGAGTTGGCGCTAACACCAAATGTCGACATCAACCTGGAAGACGTTCTCCGGCAGGCAAACCCCCTTCCTTCCAGACACACAATCCCATCCCCAGCACCATGGATTGGCAAAGGTGAGGCAAGCCACCGCCGAAACTCTGCAGCAGAAACCGCCTGACGGTGATGGAGTGTTGAAACTGGCCGACAGGGACAGGAAACAGGGAGTGATGATGTGATGGTTTTGGATCGACATCGTGCTCGCGTTCCTGGTTCTCTTCTTGTTCCTGCCTCTCTGGTCACGGTCAATCAGCGACAATCACACACACACAACCACGGATATGTATCTCAGCTGCTAGTCTCAGACAGCATAGTGGACGCAGACATTCTGGCTCTTATCTGCAGCGATCTGCAGGGACTCGCAGGCGCACTATCTGGGCCAACTTTATCGTCGCTGAGCAAAGAAGGGGTCCTAGGAACCTGCAGAAGAAAGCGAGGGAAGCCGCCGGCAGTCCTGCCTTAGTGTTCGGCGCCTGCATACACATGTCAGACTCCTGCGTTCCTGCAAGTGCATGCATCCGCGCGAGAGGTGTGTGGGTGGTGTGTGTGGTTTGGTGTGGTGGGATGGGATGGATGGCGCTTCAACTGGCTGATGTGTGTCTGTTTGCATCCGGCTTCCTCGTTTTGGCACCACCTTCAACACTGCAGCACCAGCCCCGGCCACCAACGCGGGTTGCCCGAACGGGGCCAGCAGTAGCGTCATGTAACCTGTCGCCCACGCATCCTCAGCCAGTAGCTCGCTGCCCTTGCCCAGAGGCTGGCCTGCAAAGTTCACCCACCCACTCTGCTGTGGTGAGCCTGCATCCTTCCAGCTCCAGCTCCCTCTCGGCGGAGTTTCCAGTTCAGTGTGCTGTATGTACGCCAGCGGCGCCGAGGATGGCGAGTCTGGCTGGCTGAAACGGTTCAGTTCAGTGGAAGACTGCCACATCCACCATCACAACTGCAGCCGCAACCCCAAGCAGCAAGCACGCCTTCGGTGTTCCCGGCTGAAGCTGCACGACACAACCTCCACACACTCCACAACGCCAGCTGATCATCCGCAAGGAACAAAGAACCAGCCAGTCAGCCAGCCGTCGATGAAAAGAAATCAGGGCCATACCATCCTTCCCTCCCGACTGACAGACTGACAAACTAAAACCCTGATATTCGCCACTCTTCCCCCTTTTTTTACGTGACCACCGCCCCCTTTTACGTACTGTACCCCATCCCCCCTATCCAGTACCCAGTATCCACAGCAACATGGCCGGCAGGCTGGCAACCACCACCACACGCCACCTCTCTCTCTCTGCAACCTATTCTTGCCCCCCTATTCTCCCTCCCTCCCTCCTGTGAAGCGCTAGGATAACCGATATTCTTGGTACTGTCAAGCAAATGCGATACCCCACGGGGCGGGAGGCCACATACACCCACACACCTGCATGCATGCACGGTGAGTTGCATAAGGTCAACCAACTCTCCGCCACCCACCTATCCACCCACACACCCACACCTTGCGTAGCACTGTAGTTTAGTTTAGTTAGCTTCTCCTCCAAGACCTCCTGCTGCGACCCTACCGTTTTATCTCTGCCTGTACATACATCGTTAGCTGGATGAGAACACCCTTGGCCTTCTTAGCTTGTTTTGGGGCGGGAGCGAGTGGGATGACAGTATAAGTCGGGAGTTGCGCGGCGCTGTTGGTTTGTTTGGGGGGTTTGTGGTTGTGTGGTGACTGCAACACACCTGAGGACAGTCCGGCGTGGGGTTTGACAGTCAAGTGTCAAAAGAGGGAGATGAGGGTTGGGGAGGAGAGGTCGGTCTGTGGGGGGTGATTGGTTGAGACTGGGTATGGCACTACGGAGGGTATAATGTCATGCTATGAGATGAGACTATGAGACCTGGTTTGGGTTGGGTTGGGTTGGGTTGGGGCAGGTGACTGTTGGGTGGTGGTGGTGTTTGGATGAGTGAGACCGGGGGTTTTTTGTTTTCTTTTGTCCTCGCCCCTGAGGCTGGGGCAGCTGTGTGCTGTGTGGGCGCTAGGGGGGTGGGTTGGTTCAGGAGATGAGGTGGCGATGGTGGAGTTGTTGTGGTGCTTGTCTTGCTTGCCTTGCTTAGCCTAGCCTGGTCTGGGGCAGGTGACGGTTGACAGGAGGGTTTGTGGGAAGAGTTGCTCCGCCCTAGCCAGGTCTGAGTCGGGTCAGGACTGAGACACAGGCGGAAAGGGGGAGGAAGTCAGCTGTCCGATGTTCCTTGTTTTTGACCTGCCTGTTCCTGGAACTGGGCGATCAGGCTGCCGGGTTACTGGAGCCTCATGGTTTCCAGCCAGCACCCAGTTCCCCCTTTACTGCGCAGTAGGGCAAGTGTGTTTGATGCTTTGAGATGGCAGATCCGGTTTCGCCAAGTGACGAGGCTCAAGTGCCGAGTTTGCGTCCATTCTCGCTTCAGGGGCTACGGCCTCAGTTGTGGTTGATGTCTCCATGCCCCTTGTGAAGCTGCTTCTTTTGGCTGACACTACTGGAAATATCCATGCCTTCCATCTCTGGTCTTCTGTTCGTCAATCCTGTGAGGCCAACTGATATGAGAATGGCCGCGGGCAACTTCACCCCGGGTTCACCAGCTGACAAGCTGGACAGAGTCACAAGCTGAACGGTTCCGCCTTTCCCTTGTTTTCTCGTGTTGGATGCTTCTTCTGTCAATATTGTCATAGTAAGGCTGTTCCCGTGAGGCCCTGTTCGCTGGAAAGGGGTGGGAATAGTGGAGATGTGTGTGTGACACTGTCTTCGTCCCTTTTCGTCCGATGCCCCCTCATGTGCTCCCACGCCTTGCTGTACTCCTGTCTAGGACTCCCTACGTACGGGCCCGGAGATGTTCACTCGTCAACGCCAGCTGTTGGGCGACGCCCAACCTCTTTTGGGAAAGACTGAGAAGCTGTGTGTCTGACAGTAGCGGACTTTAATGTCATTTGACGACAGTGACCTGAGCCCCAGGGCCCTGACAGGACTGGTCAGGAATCTGGTCCGAAGCCTGCGCAACATGGGCTGGCTGAGGTTTGGTGGCGTCGTTAACCATGCGGCTTTCCGTTTGGGTTCGGCCGCCTGCCGGATCGTGCGTATGTTTACTGCGGCCTCCCGAATCTCGTGCCTCGTGCCACGGGTTGTTGCATCTGGGTGGGATTCATGTGGCCACCCGTTCCTTGGTTTTGTTTTGGGACAGCGCTGGCCCTGTTTATGGCCAAGGCTTTGTTCTCTCGGGCCGGACTGCCCTCTGCTTGTCGACCTGCTCGCTTGTTTGCTCCGCTCTCGCGCGTATGAGATGTGGGTGATAGGACAAAGCACATGGCGCAACAAGGTAATGACACTGATAAGTCTGAGACATGCAGAGTGTGTGGCAAGGGAGGAGGCAGACCGAGATAAACATTTGCTGCCTTGGGAGTCCCGTGCTGGCAAGACTCTGTCGTGTAATGTTAACCAGCTGCGATGCTGCAGATGCTTTCCTTCATCGACGCAGCGCCGGAGTATCTTCAATGTTGACAAGCTCGGGGTTTGAGATCCGTGAGAGGGCGAACAGCGGCCTGTGTACTGTGACACGATCTCGGTCTTGATCCTCGGTCATGGCCTCGCTGTGTCTATAGAGAAATGTCAATATGTGCCATACCCTCGGCTCCCGGCTTCTGGCTTGTCAGATGTGCCCAAGAAAACCGGCGTTGCATTGCACAAAAATGTTGTGTCCCTGTGTCTCTTTCGTGTTCCTTGGGCAGGCATTGCCGGGTCGATACAACGGAGTACAAGGCTTCGAGGCCAGCCAATTCCAGCAACGTATCGGTTACATGTCTCTGAAAAAGAAAATTTTGAGTGAGAGCATGATGTTGCAACGCCCTCGACCTTCACCGACTTCCTTGTGGTTTATGATCAGGGGGTGATACTGTGAGAATATCAGCATCTCCCCCCCAGCCGAAAGCACAACCTGCATATCTGTGTGGGAATATCTCGGTAATTTAGTTTGCAAGGTAGCCCCTGTTGAGGACAGACAAAGAATCGTCCTGTTTCCCACCCCGGAAATTGGCAGGCAAGTGTTTGCCTGTGTTTCGCCTCTCGCATCCGTTTGCCCTCATACGTTGAAAATGAGCGAGGAGGGCGAGAACCAAGAGGAAGGGGGAAGGGGAGACGGGTAACAAGGAATAAGAGAGAGGAGGAATGAGGGGGGAAGGGATCATGAAAAGGGACGAGAAAGTACTGAAAAGAGTGCTTGACTTTCAGTAAAACTCTTATCTTTCTCCTTTTTTTGTCTCCTCCGTCTTGCTCTTCATCTTCCTCTTCCACTTTTTCTTCTTCGTTTTCTTCTTTTTATATTTTTCTAGGATAAGATCTGACTCCAGGACGACCGGGAGTAGAAGCGCCCCAATCCCAAACTTGGTACACGTTTTCTTCTGGCCACAGGCAGCTGGGTTACGCACCAGATAGTAACCATCACCAAGAAAACAGTTGTTCAACCTGGAAGCCTTGCATTGTGGCGATGACCGTGGTCATCAACAGCATTCTAAGCTCTGCCCGCTGCCCGAGTCTGCTCGCCATCCTGCCATCAAGATTTTGTGTATGCGCTCTGTACCCACGCTCCAAGCCAACAAAAACCAACAAACAAACAATCTGGGTATGGTATATCCTCCTCGTCCGCATCCATGCATCCATGCAACAATGCGATCAACGCATCCAAGAAAAGTAGGCGCTGTATAACCTCTCCAGCACGATGCCCAGCCACCAGCCCGTCCATGGAATAGGCATATGGTGTTCCGTGTTGACGGCCTGAGAGCTCGCCTCTCTTTTCACCTTCCATGTGCGCAGCGCAATGCAATGACCCTCGCCCGCTCCAACAAAACTCCAAACCCAAAACCAACAGCACAGCACAACACAACACAACCAAACATCATTACCATCATTCCTCATCAACCGTTACCAGCGTCCCCTCCAACCCAAACAAAACACTCAATAAACACTCCCCCTAACACTCCTCTCCTCCACCTCGGCCCGACTCAACACCTCGTCCGCCTCGTCCGTCATCTCCTTCGTAGCAATCAGCGCCGTCCCGGTCGCCTCATCCTGGACACAGCACGGCGAGCTCAAGCCCGAGTCCGAACCCTCGCCGGGCTGGTCCTGGTCCTCCTCCTCGTGCTCGCCATCCGCCTCGTGCTCCCCGTCGCTGCTGTGGTGGTCGCCCAGCCTGTTGGCGCGCGTGCCGCGGCCCATGCGGCTCTGCTCGCGCTCGCGCTGGGTGCGCGGGCGGTGGTGGAGCGGGATGGCGGACGGGGGGATACCGAGGGTCTTTTGTTGTTGCTGTTGCTGCTGTTGTTGCGAGGCGTGGGGGGTTGCGGCGCCAGTGCCGTTCGGGGAGGAGACGACGGTTGTGGTAGAGGAGGACGGGGTGATAACGGCGGCGCCGCGGTGGCGGCCGTTGTCGTCGTCTTCGGACGAGGAGTCGGCGTCGTCGCTGGCGGGGTTGCTGTGCCCGCTGTAGGTGCCGCCAAAGTCGCGGCCGACGTGGAGCTGGGCGGACTCGGCGGGCCGCGGGGGCACGTTGGGGCTCTTGATGCGGGAGCGGAGGCGGTCGTCGACGGAGATGAAGGAGGGGGTGCCGTCGGGGCTTGAGACGATCTCGTCGCGGGCCTTGGTGACGTCGATTTGAGGACCAGTGACGGTGAGATCTGGTGCGTTATCGGTTTCGTCAGTGGTTTGAGACTGGAAGCGCTTAGAGGCTGGCCTGCGGCTGACGATGGTTTGGCTGTTGGCTGTGCCGCTGAACGAGGGGTTGGTGATGCCGTGGGTTGAGCCGACGGCGCCGTTGCCGTTGGGGACGGCGGTGTTGGTGCTGCCGGCTGAGACGCTGCTGCTGCCGCTCTCGCTCACGGCCAGACCGACGGCGTGGTTAGAGATGATGTGGTCGCTCTTGACGAGGTCAGCCAGCGTCTGGCGGATCTTGAAGCTCTTGTCGTGGTTGCAGCCGTTTGGACAGCCCCCCCAGCGACGCCGGATCTCGACGGTACTCCCGGAGCGCGCGAGGGTGGAGACGTCCTTACTGTTTCCATTCTCCTTGCCGTCCTCGCCCTTCTCCTTGAGCGCCGCCTGGAGCGCCAGCTCGCGCTCCCGCTTGAGCCCCGACCATGTCCGCAGATTGTTCTCGAGAATGTACTTGCCGCTGTCGTCGTTGCGGCGCATGATGAGGAACTCGCAGTGGTTGACGTTGCGTAGGTCTTCGAAGTACTCGACGCTGAAGTGGTACCACTTCATAAGGAAGACGCGGGACATGAGACCATGGGTGACTGTACGTTTTTATCAGCATTTTGACCTATCAATGCTCTGGGAAGATGGGACGAACCCAGCACGCAGACGCTCGCAAAGTCGTCCTCGCCAAACTGCCGCCACAGACTCTCGTTGAAGCCGCTGACGCGGTCGTAGGCATCGGCAGCACTCTCGCCATTGGGGATCCGGTAGAAAAAGTGGCCGTAGTCGGCGCGTTCCTGCCACATGCGCTCCATCTCGGCGCTGCATGGCTGGAAGTTGCCAAAGTCTTGCTCGCGCAGGCGAGGCTCCTCGTACACCTTGATCTTGTCACGCTTGAAGGCACTCGGCTCCGGCTCGTCGCTGGTCAGGGTGGCCAGGATGCCCTCGGTGGTCTCTCGCGTGCGGCGGTAGGGGCTCGTGAAGAAGTGCAGGGTGTCGTCCTCGCGTAGCATCCCCCGCAGCCGGCGGCCCGCCTCGTACGCCTGCTGCCATCCTTCTTGTGTGATCTTGACACGGTGGTCGGGGATTGTCTGGTGGATGTCACGGTTCTCTGGGAGGTGCAACGAGCTCTGGTTAGTTTGACGGTTCCATTTGGCCGTTGGTCCAATTCAAGAAGGCAAGTGACATACTGTTGCCCTCCGACTGGGCGTGCCGGACCAGGATAATGAGCCTTGGTCTCCCCATGGTGAAGTATTGAACCAGAGCAGTCCAGCCTGATCCTAGAGTTTGTCAAGGCAGAAAAGTAATGGTCGTGTGCCTGGTCAACAGGTCGGGTCAACACGGAGAAGCTCAAAGTTTCAAGATAGCCGATAGCGGGGCCAACAGCAAGGCGGGAAGAGCAACCAACAGCTTGGAGCTCAGTGGTTTGGGTTCAGATGAAAGTCAAAGACTCGAACAGCTCCAGCACAGGGGAGAGAAAGGCTGATATGATATGGAAACCCATCCATCCCGGTCGCTGCAGTCATGGACTCATCCAGAGTCCCGGGTCAGCTGCGCGCTTCTCGTCATCCACTGTCTGGGGCAAGGTATGTATTACCAATGCCTGCACTCAAGAGGCTTCAGGGCTGGAGTTGGGCATGGATCGTGCCGTGTGGAGTCCGGACCCACCCGCAAGGCCTTCTGTTCGAGATGACAGCGCGCTTGCACAGCCCATCCAGTGCATCCAGTGCCACAATAGGCGCCTGATGCGCCGTTGCTGCGCAGCTTGGTGCGCTGTTGGTGCAACCGAATCTGCGTTATCTTGACTCGTTTGAGCGCCGCGCAGGACGGCCAAAGATTGCGGTTGCGCCAGAGGCTCGCCTGCGACCTGCAATGGGACGATCTTGCTCGGATTCTCTGGCAGTTCATGCCACTTCTGGTGCCACCCTGCAGCGTTTGCCTGGGGGCCAAGAGCCGGCGCATCCACCCCTGTCCGGTGCCTGGCGGCCGGCGAATCAGACCGTCTGCCGAGTCCCAGCGACGTAACGAGGCTGTCAACGGCAGTTGCGCCCTCAGTCGGCTGCACTTGCCTAGATGCTCAAACAAGCGCCCGACGCCCGGATTGGCTGCGGATGAATACGCCTATCACCACTGGCGGCTACACAAGCGCCAGCTTCGCCTCTGCCCCTCCACTGCTGCTATCGTCGGTCTTCCATCACCAACCCCTCTCATGACGTTGAGGTTCGCGATCTTGCAGTGCGCCACACGTCATCCATATCTCAGAGCTTAGGTGTGGCTGCGGCAGTGGCTGACACTCCTCGCCAAGCCCACCGCCAAGCCAAGGCCGCCCAACCGCCCCATTTTAAACTTTTTGGTTCCACCTCGATCCATCCCAGCGCAACCTGGAAACCGAACCAAGCTCCCATCCATCAAAACACCACCACCATCAACATCACCAACCCACCTTCCACCACCATAACCAAACCCAACACCTACCACAACCCAAACCCACAACCGCCAACATGCCACCCCCCACAACCACAACCGACAAACCCACCAAAACCGACCCCCTCACAACC
>Ga0247824_10000263_pt1 | contig 24313 bp, 11 predicted proteins | sample 13C_PalmiticAcid_FD_194412 | JGI IMG/M metagenome (GOLD analysis project Ga0247824, IMG submission 194412) | Soil microbial communities from agricultural site in Penn Yan, New York, United States - 13C_PalmiticAcid_Day48 | ecosystem: Environmental > Terrestrial > Soil > Agricultural land...
CTCTTTCAGTGACAACCATACTTCTTACTGCCAGACATCTGTTGAGGAAGAGTCAGTTAACATGCGCGCGTATCATCGGCAGGAATTCCTTCTTCAGACTTTGAGGTAGGCTTGGAAGAACAAAAGAGGTTGGAGAGACATTGTCCTCTCCCTGCGCGTGAGGAGATGTGATCAGAGCTTGTTTTTCGGCAGCATAAAGCACTCTATCACTGACCAGAGTTTCGATCTCATTACAGCGATCGCTGATGCCATGGCCAGACAGCCTCTGTTTGCCGTAACAGGGACAGGATCCGCGGCAAAAAAGGATTGAAAGCACAAAAAAAAGGGCACCATCGGGGATCCACTGTATTCGAACCTCAAAAAGTGCAAGAGGCTTCACCTCGGTTCTTCCCTCATCTCCTCATTCCTCGTTCCCCCATTCCTCCTCGCTCCCCATTCCTCATTCCTCTCTCGAAGTGAACAACGCAATAGCCAGGTGTGTATCATGAACACCGTCACTGTTATTCGCATCATCGAACTCCCCTAACCAATTTGGGCCTTTGATTTGTACCACAATAGCTGGCCAACATTTCAGTACACGATTCCACGACAGCACTGTGCACCATGGAAGAGCGACCAAGAGTTGAATGCAAAAGTATTCTTGATGGTAAGAAGACAACTGCCGATAGCATACGCAAGACCACTCATCTACACCAGCCAAGCTCCACTGACTTACACGTTGCCGCCGTTATCACACAGCGCACACGCTGGATCCTACTGCCAAGTCTCGCGTCATCACCCACACCTTGAAAACAAGCAATGCGGTGGCACCCTGCGTTTCGGATGAAAGGGTTGTGGAGGGGCTACTTGTTGGGTAAGATATGTCCAGAGGAACGTCATCTACAAGAAACTATCTGCATGTTACTAACCGCCCATTTGCTATCTCAATACGAATAGCAATGAAAGTGCCATCTCCTCTTTCACCACCGCTTCGAATACTCCCGACCAAGTGAGTTTGCTCCTCGCCCAGACACAGTACGACTATTGGAGAAAGATTCTTGCCGGGACTCCCGCCATGCTAGACCTCCCCACCGATCGCCCTCGAGCTTCCCATCAATCCAATGATGTATCAAATATCCCGATTCTACTTGATGAGCCGCTGACACGGTCGCTCACAAAAATTGCCTTGGAGCACAACATGGACCTAAGTGCGGTTGTAATGACCGGCTGGGGGGCCGTTCTCTCTCGTCTCACAAGCCAAGATGATATTGTCATCGGGTTTCATGAATATGACCCCGATGGACTCGATAAGCAGACAGGCAACGACATACTACCACTGCGATTGGATCTATCTGGCGAACCAAGCATCTACCAACTACTCCAGCGCGTGCAGAAGATGGCGTCATCATCAATGGATCATCAAGGCTTATCATTGGATAATATTGCCCGAATCACTGGATCACCGCTATTCCAGGTCGCACTCCGATGGAACCAAGAATTACTGCACGCTGCTGTCCCAACCCTTGTTGAGCTCGAGCTACAGCTTCAAGAGCAGGAGAGTGAGGTTGTAGGAAACATGCTGTTTCCCACAGACTTGTTCAATCCTGATACTATCAGACGGCATGTCGGATACCTGCTTTCGATGCTTCAAGCGATGGTGGTGGACGTGGATCGACCAGTGATGTCCGTGGATCTGCTTTCGCAAGCTGAACATGATCTTATTATCAGAGAGTGGAATGAGACGCAACAAGCCTACCCCGACCATCTATGCATCCACCATCTCTTTGAGCAGCAGGTCGAGCGCACTCCACACGCGACGGCGCTAGTGTTCAACGGTCAATCTCTGTCATACACCGAGCTGAATGAGCGAGCCAACAGGCTTGCACACCATCTTATCGGACTGGGAGTTCAACCCGACAATCTTGTGGCAATCTGTGTAGAGCGTTCTTTCGCCATGATCGTAGGTGTACTTGCTATCCTCAAAGCAGGCGGAGCATACGTCCCTCTCGACGCGTCCTATCCGGTGGAACGTCTTGCCTGCATTCTGGAAGATACGGCATCCGCTATTGCTCTGGTGGATACTGTTGGACGCAATACTTTGAGTGAAGCGAGTCAACATCTTCAACATCAGAAAGGTAATTTGACATTCATGATCTCTCAGAATTTTCGCTTCAAACAAATTATCGAGAACTAAACATACTTACACCAATGGTCTAGATGTCACTTCCATGATCATGATCGATCCAAATGACCAAATGCAACCGCCGACTGTGAATCCTCTGGTTCGTGGGTTGACCTCGCGTCATCTTGCATACATTGTGTACACTTCTGGATCCACTGGACGACCAAAAGGAGTGATGATAGAGCATCGCGGTGTTGTGAACTACGTTCGCTCACGGGTCGATGACTATGGCCTTGATGGCTTCGGTCGAGTCATGCAGTTCTCGTCGTTGAACTTTGATCTCAGCGTCATGGAGATGTTCACAGCGTTCACCGCCGGTGCGAGTCTACACTTGTTGGAGGATCGCACACGATTCGACCGAGACGAGTTATGGAGATACATCGAACATCACTCAATCACGCAAGCCATTTTACCGCCTGCGATCCTAAAGGAATGTGAAAACTGTCTACCGCTGAGTACACGATTGACATTGATCAGTACTGGAGAGAAGCTTCCATCTACACTTCTTCGAGCCTTAAAGTCGTTGGTTCCAAATGGCCGTATTGTCAACGAATACGGAGCCACTGAAGTCACGGTTAACGCAACGAGCTGGAAGTGTCCCCGCATTTTCAACGAGGATATTGTTCCGATCGGTCACCCCTTTGCAAACATGACAGCCTATCTCCTTGATCAGTATCGACAACCAGTTCCAATGGGCTCAGTAGGAGAGCTATACATTGGAGGAGTCGGCGTCGCAAGAGGATACCTCAACCAACCAGAGCTGACAGCCAAGGCTTTCCTTCCGGACCCGTTTGCCAGAGACAAAGGTGCAAGAATGTACAAAACAGGGGATCTGGCACGCTACCTCTCCGATGGCAACTTGGTGCATCTTGGTCGTAACGATCACCAAGTCAAGATCCGAGGATTCCGTATCGAACTTGGCGAAATCGAGGCTCGTCTCAATGACCATCACCTGGTTGACAAAGCCGCTGTCATCCCAATTGGCGAAGGATCACACAAGAAGCTGGTCGGATATGTTGTTGCCAACCCAGATGACGACTTGCCGTGTATTCTGCGCGCGCATCTCATGTCATATCTGCCGGGATACATGGTCCCAGCTGCCATTGTCCGACTCGACTCACTACCGATCAATCCCAATGGCAAACTTGATCGCAAGGCCCTTCCTGTCCCAGATGATTATGCGTTCGCTCGCAAGGATTACGAAGCACCTCAAGGCGAGACTGAGACTACGATGGCAGGACTTTGGGCTGAGCTATTGCATCTCGATCGTGTCAGTCGCAATGACAACTTCTTTGCGCTCGGCGGCCATTCACTGCTTGCAATTCAAATGATCAAACGCCTGCGCGGTATCGGCCTTACTCTCGCCGTCAGTGCTTTGTTCAAGACTCCTTCTCTGCGTTCAGTGGTACAATCATTGGATGTCCACCATGATTTTAATGCACCAACCAATCTCATCACACCAGACACGACAACTATCACATCAGAAATGCTACCGCTCATTTCCCTTTCGCAGTCGGACATTGATCTCATTGTTGATTGCGTCCCTGGTGGTATAAGCAACATCCAAGATATCTACGCTTTGTCTCCGCTTCAGGAGGGGATCCTTTTCCATCACCTTCTAGAAACCGAAGGCGATTCATATTTGATCATCTCTCTCGTGGCATTCGAGACACGCGACTTACTCGACAAGTACCTTGATGCCATCCAGACGGTCATAGACAGACATGACATACTGCGCACAGCTGTATTGTACAAAAATCTCTCAACATCTGCACAAGTGGTCTGGCGTCATGCTTCACCTTTGGTCACAGAGATCGAGCTCGATCCATCGAATGGACCCATTGTGGATCAAATGAAGCAGAGACTTGATCCCCAAAGACATCGAATCGATATCACACAAGCACCGTTACTGAGGTTCACCATTGCACAAGACGCAGATGGTCGATGGTTACTTGCAGAACAGCTTCACCACTTGATCGGCGACCAAGCTACTTTTAATGCAATTGGTATTGAAATCAAGGCAATCATGAGCGAGCGATATCCCACGCTGCCTTCACCCCAGCCGTTCCGCAACCTCGTTGCGCAAGTGCAGTTGAGTCATAGTCAGGACGGTCATGAGGGATTCTTCAAGCAAATGCTGATGGACGTCGATACACCATCACTACCATTTGGACTGAAGAACGTACACAACCAGGGAAACAACTCCACATCACACCAGCAACTACCAAAGAATATCAATGACCGGCTGCGAAGACAAGCCAAGCAACTTGGGGTGAGTGTAGCAAGTCTGTGTCACTTGGCGTGGGCGCAGGTGGTATCACGCACGAGTGGAGAGGGTCGTGTTGTGTTTGGCACAGTCCTCTTCGGACGAACGAATTCTGGACAAGGATCGAACAGCGCAATGGGTCCATTCATCAACACGTTACCACTGCGTGTTGATCTTACTGGGACTGTGCGCGACAACGTCGTCCATACGCATGATCGACTTGCATCGTTACTCGACCATGAGCATGCGTCATTGGTCCTTGCTCAACGTTGCAGTAATGTTCCACAAGGCACACCTCTCTTCAGCGCTATGCTGAATTACAGACACAATATCACACCATCTGACATAACATCGGTTAAGGAAGGCATCCAGCATCTAGAGACTCAAGAGCGCACCAACTACCCATTCACGCTATCAGTGGATGACTTTGGTGAATCACTAGGTCTCGTCGCAGAGGTGGTGCAGCCGTTTAATCCGATCCGAATCTGCGGATACATGCAACAGGCTCTTGAGAGTTTGATTTCTGCTCTTGAGCATACTCCAGACATGTCCATCCATGAACTGAACATTCTACCAGAAGACGAGCAAGAACTACTGCTTCGGACATGGAATGGCACACAACAGGACTATCCCGCCGATCTGTGCATCCACAACCTCTTTGAGCAACAGGTGGAACGCACTCCGCAGACTACAGCTTTGATGTTCAACGGTCAATCAATGACATACGCCGAGTTGAATGCGCGGGCCAACAGACTTGCGCACCATCTCATTGGATTGGGTGTTCAGCCTGAGACTCGCGTGGCAATTTGCGTTGAACGGTCAATTGCTATGATTGTGGGAGTTCTCGCTATTTTGAAAGCAGGGGGAGCTTTCGTCCCACTCGATCCAGCCTTTGCAAGTGAGCGTCTGTTGGACATTCTGAAGGATGCTTGTCCGAGGATCTTGGTTGCCGATGACCATGGAAAACAAGTGTTAGGAAACGACATTCTATCCTCCTTGATCGTGGCTGATCTAAGCGCGATGGAGGCAGAAACGAACCCCCTGCTGCCAGGATTGACGTCGCGTAACCTGGTCTACATCATTTACACCTCCGGGTCCACAGGCAAACCTAAGGGTGTCATGGTTGAACATCAAGGTTTGGTGAATCTTGTCGTGACACGTCCTGACGTCTATGGGATCAATGGAGCAAGTCGCATGACACAGTTCTTCTCAATTGCCTTCGACGCCTGCGCCTTTGATATCTTCATGGCCCTGTGTACCGGCGGAAGCCTCCATCTCCTACCCGACGACATCCGCATGGACTTGCCTCGGTTATGGGAATATCTGGAAAGAGAGTCCATCACGCAAGCCGTATTGACCCCGGCCGTACTTCAACACTGCGGCGGCCTACCTCAACTAAGCAAGCCACTGACACTCATCACCACAGCGGAGGCCACGACGCCATCACTCATCAAGGCGATGTATCAGCTAATCCCCGATGGGAGGATTGTGAATGGCTATGGACCAACGGAGACCACAGTGAGCGCGATGGCATGGGAGTGTCCTCAAGACTTTCAAGGCACTAATGTACCGATTGGCCGTCCTATAGCCAACAAGACGATCTATCTCCTGGACAAGTATCGACAGCCAGTACCGTTGGGAGCAGTAGGAGAATTGTACATTGGAGGCGTGGGAGTTGCAAGAGGATATCTCAACAGGCCAGAGTTGACAGCCAAGGTTTTCCTTCCAGACCCATTTACTGGAGGCAAAGACGCCCGAATGTACAAGACCGGAGACCTGGCACGTTATCTTCCTGACAGCAACTTGATGTATCTTGGCCGCAACGATCACCAAGTCAAAATCCGAGGATTCCGAATCGAGCTTGGCGAAATTGAGGCTCGGCTCGCTGAACATCCGCTTGTTCACTCAGCAGCCGTGATTGTGATGGGAGAAGAGAGTAGCAAACACCTTGTGTCCTATGTTGTCGCCAAGCATGATGACCAGCTCCCCCGCACTCTGCGGTCACATCTCACATCATGCCTGCCAGAGTACATGGTTCCTGCTGCCATTGTGCGACTCGATTCACTGCCGATTAACTCCAATGGCAAACTCGATCACAAGGCTCTTCCTGTACCAGACAACAATGCTTATGCTCGACAGGTTTACGAGAAACCTCGGGGCGAAGTTGAGTCTGCAATTGCTCATGTCTGGGCCGAGGTGCTCGGTCACGATCACGTGAGTCGCAACGACAACTTTTTTGCTCTCGGAGGCCACTCTCTCCTTGCTGTGCGTCTGATGAACCGCATGGCCACCCTCGGTGTCCAGATGCCTCTATCGTCCGTTTTTGCTTCACCTACGCTTTCGTCCTTCGCTGAATCTGCAAGTCGGTGCATGGGCAAGGAGCGATCCACATACTCTACCATTCACCCTATACCTCGAGAAGGAGACCTGCCACTCTCGTTCTCACAGCAACGGATGTGGTTCCTTGCTCAAATGGAAGGAGTCAGTGATACGTACCACATACCAATGGCGGTTCATCTTCATGGGGATCTCAACCGTGATGCATGGCAACGCGCACTGGATACACTGTTTACTCGACACGAAGCTCTGCGCTCTGTGTTCGTTGCTATTGAAGGACAGCCGCAGCTGCGTCTATTACCAGCTCAATCCGGAATGCCGACTCGTTGGGAGGATCTTCAGGGCTCATCAAATGCAGAATTGCTGTTGGAGCGAATGACCGCCAAGGAGGCTAAGGATCCCTTTGACCTGATTCATGGTCCTTTAATCCGCATTCTCATGGTGCAACTTGACATCTACGAACACGTCTTCATGCTCACTCAACACCATATCGTATCTGACGGCTGGTCATCGGCGATATTCAATCGCGAGTTGAGTGCACTCTACAGTTCATACTGCAGTGGCAAGTCCGATCCACTCCCTCCTCTGAGCATCCACTACCCAGACTACGCTGCATGGCAAAAGCAATGGCTCTCTGGAGGTCGACTCGACACTCATACTACGTACTGGAAGTCCACTCTGAGCGACGCACCTGTGCTTCTCAACCTGCCAACAGACCGACCAAGACCTCACCAGCAATCCTACGCAGGTGACAATGTACCCATCTGTTTGGATTCGGATCTCACACGCGCACTCAAACAGCTGTGCCAGCAACATGGAGTGACATTGTACATGGCTGTTCTTGCCGCATGGAGCTGTGTACTATCGCGGATGTCAGGACAGGATGATATCGTAATCGGATCGCCTTCAGCCAACCGGAACCACCGTCAGATCGAGTCTCTGATAGGATTCTTTCTCAACACACTTGCACTTCGTATTGATCTATCTGGAGAACCGACAATACGCCAGGTTCTTGAACGAGTACGAAAGGTGTCCCTTGATGCTCAGAATCACCAAGATCTTCCATTCGAACAAGTTGTTGACATTGTACAGCCGCCACGGAGCCTTAGTCACTCACCACTGTTCCAGGTGATGTTTGTTTTGCAGAATAACGAGATGCCCGAATGGCACCTACCAGGGCTTCAGGTTGTTGATGCCAGTGTAAGCTACGATACTGCCAAGTTTGATCTGACCTTGGAACTATACGAATCGGAGAACGAGATCATGGGAAGAGTGTCATACTCGACTGCACTCTTCGACCGTGCAACGGTGGAGCGACATGTTGGATATCTATGTTCGATGGTTCAGGCAATGGTGGAGGATGTGAATCGACCCGTCATCTCCGTGGATCTACTCTCGCAAACTGAACGCAATCTTGTACTTGGAACATGGAATGAGACGCAACAGTGCTATCCCGCCGAACTTTGTATCCATCACCTCTTTGAGCAGCAGGTCGAATACAATCCACAGGCTACCGCTCTTGTACTCAACGGTCAATCAATGTCATATACCGAACTGAATGAGCGCGCCAACAGACTCGCACACCATCTCATCAGTCTGGGAGTGCAGTCTGAGACTCGTGTAGCCATATGTGTTGAACGGTCGACTGCTATGATCGTGGGAGTCCTAGCTATTTTGAAGGCAGGAGGAGCATATGTCCCACTCGATCCAGCGTTCGCAAGCGAGCGTTTGCTTGACATTCTGATGGATGCTGGTCCAGGGATCTTGGTTGCTGATGACCGTGGAAAACAGGCGCTAGGAAACGACATTTTAGCCTCCATGACCGTGGTGGATCCAAATGTGACAGGAGCAGGCTCTAGATCAAAAAGGTACCTGCCATTGATGTGCCTGTCATTACGACCGTATCACCAGAGCATTTTGCATTCTAACAAACATAAATCTCGACACTCATTGATCAAACTACATAGCGATGCACCCGGGGGCTCATACTCCAATCCGCGGGCGCCAGGGCTGACGTCGCGCAATCTCGTCTACATCGTTTACACGTCTGGATCTACAGGCAAACCCAAAGGTGTCATGGTTGAGCATCAAGGTTTGGTGAGTCTAGTGACAACACGCCCTGAAGTCTATGGGATCAGCGCATCAAGTCGCATGACGCAGTTCTTCTCAATCGCCTTTGATGCCCACGCCTTTGATGTATTCATGGTGTTGTGTACCGGTGGAAGCCTCCATATCCTGCCTGATGACATCCGCATGGATCTGCCTCGGCTATGGGAATACCTGGAAAGTGAGTCAATCACGCAAACCGTACTGACCCCAGCTGTGCTTCAACATTGCAACGGCCTACCTCAACTGAGCAAACCGTTGACACTCATCACTACGGCGGAGGCCACAACATCGACACTCATCAAGGCGATGTATCAGCTAATCCCCGGTGGCAAGATTGTGAATGGGTATGGACCAACAGAGACAACGGTCAGCGCGATAGCATGGGAGTGTCCTCGAGACTTTGAAGGCGCCAATGTACCGATTGGTCGTCCTATTCCTAACAAGACAATCTATCTCCTGGACAAGTATCAACAACCAGTGCCATTGGGAGCAGTAGGGGAACTGTACATTGGAGGAGTCGGAGTGGCAAGAGGGTATCTCAATCGACCCGAGTTGACGTCCATGATGTTCCTTTCAGATCCATTTGTGAGAGACAAAGATGCTCGAATGTACAAGACGGGTGATTTGGCACGCTATCTCCCTGATGGAACCTTGGTGTATCTTGGCCGTAATGATCATCAAGTCAAGATCCGAGGGTTCCGAATCGAACTCGGTGAAATCGAGGCTCGACTTATTGACCATCCACTGGTTGAGAAGGCCGCAGTCATCACAACTGGTGAAGGGCCGGACAAGAAACTTGTCGGATATGTTGTTGCCAAACCAGATGACAACTTACTGAACACTCTCCGGTCGCATCTCATATCATGTCTGCCAGAGTACATGGTTCCCGCTGCCATTATCCGACTCGACTCACTACCGATCAACTCCAACGGCAAACTCGATCGCAATGCTCTCCCTACCCCATGTAGTCACGATTATGCCTACCAGATCTATGAGGAGCCTCAAGGTGATACCGAAACCGCAGTGGCGAAGATTTGGGCCGACTTGTTGCACCTTGACCGCGTCAGTCGTAATGACAACTTTTTTGCATTGGGTGGTCATTCACTCCTTGCTGTTCAAATGACCGAACGCTTGCGTCGTGTCGGCCTTACTCTCGCCATCAGTGCCTTGTTCAAGACCCCTACTCTCAGCGCACTGGTACAATCGCTGGATATCCACCATGACTGCAATGAACCAACCAATCTCATCACACCAGACACGACAATCATCACACCAGAGATGTTACCCCTCGTTTCTCTTTTGCAGTCGGACATTGACTACATTGTCAAACGTGTCCCTGGTGGAGTAGCCAATATACAGGACATCTATTCCTTGTCGCCACTTCAGGAAGGGATCCTTTTCCATCATCTCCTGGCAGCTAAAGGCGATCCATACCTACTCATCTCCTTCGTGGCTTTCCAGTGTCGTGAACTGCTGGACAAGTACCTTGAGGCCAATCAGATGGTAGTGAATAGACACGACATCCTGCGTACAGCTGTACTGCATGAGAATCTCTCGACGCCTGTCCAGGTAGTCTGGCGTCAAGCCTCACTTTCGATCGCAGAACTCCAGCTCGATCCATCGAATGGACCAATTACTGATCAAATGAAGCAGATACTTGATCCGCGACGATACCGTATTGACCTAACACAAGCACCACTAATGAGATTCACCATTGCACAAGACGCAGATGGTCGATGGATACTTGCACAGCTTCTTCACCACTTGATTGGCGATCACACAACAGTTGAGGTCACCTCTATTGAAACCAAGGCGCTCATGGATGGTCAGGGTCACACATTGCCCGCACCTCAACCGTTCCGTAACCTTATTGCACAAGCGCGGTCGAGTCATAGTCAGGAAGATCATGAGAGATTCTTCAAGGAAATGCTGATGGACATTGATACACCATCATTCCCATTCGGACTGAAAGATGTACACAGCCATGGAGACAACGTCTCCACATCGTACCAGCAACTGCCACAGGACCTTAACGACCGATTGCGGAAACAGGCCAAGCAGCTTAGAGTGAGCGTCGCCAGCCTGTGTCACGTGGCATGGGCTCAGGTGGTAGCACGCACAAGCGGAGAAGATCGCGTTGTGTTTGGCACAGTCCTCTTGGGACGAATGAATTCTGGACGAGGATCAGACAGCACGATGGGCCTGTTTATCAATACACTGCCACTACGTGTTGATGTTACTGGACCTGTTCGTGAGAGTGTACTTCAGACGCACGACAGGCTTGCAACACTACTCGAGCACGAGCATGCGTCATTGGTCCTTGCTCAACGCTGCAGCAATGTTCCACAAGGCACGCCTCTCTTCAGTTCACTGTTGAACTACAGACACAACGTCTCATCATTCGACGAAACATCAATTTCCACCGACATCAGATATCTAGAGCATCAAGAACGCACCAACTACCCATTCACATTATCGGTGGAGGATCATGGTGTATCTCTCGGTCTCACAGCGAACGTCATTCAGCCGTTCAGTTCAATTCGGGTTTGTGGATATATGCAACAGGCACTCGAAAGCTTGGCCAGCGCCCTTGAGCACGCGTCAGCTGTGAATACCCGTGAGCTGAATATCGTACCAGAGGGCGAGCAAGAGCTACTACTTCGTACATGGAACAAAACTCAACAGGACTACCCGACCGATCTATGCATCCACCATCTCTTTGAGCAGCAGGTCGACCTTACTCCAGAGGCAACAGCTCTGGTTTTCAACGGCCAGTCGCTGACATATGCCGAGTTGAATGAACGTGCCAACAGGTTAGCGCACCATCTCATCGGCTTGGGAGTGCGGCCCGACAGCCACGTTGTGATCTGTGTGGAACGTTCCTTTGCCATGATTGTGGGAGTGCTCGCCATTTTGAAAGCAGGAGGAGCCTATGTCCCTCTAGATCCGGTGTATGCAAGCGAACGTTTGTGTGACATTTTGATGGATGCTCGTCCAAGAATCTTGGTTGCCGATACTCATGGGCAACAGGCGTTAGGAGTAGGTATTCTACCCTCCTTAACAGTGGTGGATCCGAACGTAAGGGAAGGAGAGTTTGACGCGAACAGGTAATTGCTATGGATCGGGCTCTTACCTAACCACGGCACCATGTCGTCCCCCCTTACATGTGCTAACGTATGCCTCAACATCTCTTATTGACTATTAGCGCTGCACTCGATGGTTCACTCACCAATCCGCAGGTGTCAGGATTGACGTCGTCCCACTTGGCGTACATCATTTACACTTCCGGATCCACAGGCAAACCTAAAGGCGTCATGGTTGAGCATCAGGGTTTGGTCAACCTAATCATGACACGACACGATGTATTCGAGGCGCGTGATTCGAGTCGAATGTTGCAGTTTTTCTCGTTCGCCTTCGATGGATGCGTCGTGGGTGTCTTTACGTCGCTTTGTTATGGTGGAAGCCTCCATCTCATGCCTGACGCCATTCGCATGGACCCACCTCAATTGTGGGATTATCTGGAAAGAGAGTCCATCACACAAGCCATATTGACCCCAAGTGTGCTTCAAGACTGCAGGAACCTACCACAATTGAGCACATCATTGACACTCATCGTTGCAGGGGAGGCCCCAACCACATCGCTACTCAAAGTGATACAACAGCTGATCCCCAATGGCAGGATTGTGAATGACTATGGACCAACCGAAGCAACAGTGAGTGCGATAGCATGGAAATGTTCACCGGATTTCGATGGGGATATCGTACCAATCGGCCGTCCCATCGCCAACAATACAGTTTATATCCTCGATGAGAATCGACAGCCAGTACCAATCGGCGCCGTTGGAGAACTGTATATTGGAGGAGTTGGAGTCGCAAGAGGATACCTCAACCGACCAGAGTTGACATCCCAAGTGTTCCTCCCGAATCCATTTGCAGCGGACACAGATGCTCGGATGTATAAGACTGGTGACCTGGCAAGGTATCTTCCCGATGGAAATATCGTCTTCCTTGGTCGAAACGATCATCAAGTCAAGATCCGTGGATTCCGGGTCGAACTTGGAGAGATTGAGGCACGATTCAATGACCATCCACTTGTAGATAAGGCGGCTGTCATCGCAATCGGCGAAGGACCCGACAAGAAGCTAGTTGGATACGTTGTCGCCAAGCCAGATGTTGAATTGGTGAATTCTCTGCGGTCACATCTCACGTCGTGCCTCCCAGAATACATGGTTCCCGCTGCAATTGTCCGTCTGGATTCGTTACCCCTCAACTCCAATGGAAAACTCGATCGCAAAGCCCTGCCTGTCCCGGATAGCGATTCCTTCGCTCGTCAGATCTACGAGGCACCTCAAGGCGACACAGAAATCTCAGTGGCAAAGATATGGGAGGAATTGCTTCAGCTCGAGCGAGTCAGTCGCAATGACAACTTTTTTGCACTCGGTGGCCATTCGCTCCTTGCTATCAAGATGATCGAGCGCTTGCGTCGTATCGGTCTTACTCTCGCTGTCAGTGCTTTGTTCAAGACCCCTACTCTCAGTGCACTGGTTCAGTCGGTGGATGTCCACCAAGTTTGTGAGGCTCCCACCAATCTCATCACACCACAGACAACCACCATCACACCAGAGATGTTACCACTCATCTCTCTTTCACAGGCGGATATCAACTATATCGTCAGGCGCGTCCCTGGTGGAGTAGCCAACATCCAAGACATCTATGCCTTGTCACCACTTCAGGAGGGGATCCTTTTCCATCATCTTTTGGCAACTGAAGGTGATCCATACTTGCTCATCTCCCTCATGGCATTTGAGACACGCGAATTACTGGACAAGTACCTTGATGCCATTCAGATGGTAGTGAACAGGCACGACATTCTTCGCACAGCTATATTACATGACAATCTCTCGACACCTGCACAAGTGGTCTGGCGCCATGCTTCACTTTCGGTCACAGAAATCGAGCTGAATCCATCGGATGGACCAATTCCGGATCAATTAAAGCTGAGACTTGATCCCCAAAAGCACCGCATTGACATAACACAAGCGCCGCTACTGAGGTTCACCATTGCACAGGACGCGGATGGTCGATGGTTACTTGCTGACCTGATTCACCACTTGATTGGCGACCATACTACTCTTGAGCTCATCTCCATTGAAACCAAGGCCTTCATGGATGATCTGGGCCACACATTACCTGCACCGCAGCCGTTCCGTAACCTCATTGCACAAGCGCAGTCGAGTCGTAGTCAGGATGACCACGAAGGGTTCTTTAGAGAAATGCTGATGGACATTGATACGCCATCACTGCCATTCGGATTGAAGGATGTACATGGTCAGGGTGACAATTTCACTTCATCGTACCAGCAGCTACCAGGGGACCTCAATAACCGACTGCGAAGTCAGGCCAAGCAACTTGGTGTGAGTGTTGCAAGTCTATGCCACTTGGCGTGGGCTCAGGTGATATCACACACAAGTGGAGAGGATCGAGTTGTGTTTGGAACTGTACTCTTTGGACGAATGAATTCTGGACGAGGATCAGACAGTGCGATGGGCTTATTCATCAACACTCTACCACTCCGTGTTGATCTCACTGGCACTGTCCGTGAAAGCGTACTCCAGACGCACGAACGGCTTGCGTCGTTACTGGATCATGAACACGCATCGTTGGCTCTTGCTCAACGCTGCAGCAGTGTCCCACAGGGCACTCCTCTCTTCAGTGCTATGCTCAACTACAGACACAACGATGCATCATCGGATCCAACATCGGTTGCTGCCGGCATCGAGTTCCTAGAGTCTCAAGAGCACACCAACTACCCATTCGGGCTATCAGTTGAGGATTCTGGTGTATCACTCGGTCTCACAGCAGAGGTGGTGCAACCTTTCAGTCCGGTCCGAGTTTGTGGATACATGCGACAGGCCCTTGAGAGTCTGGTTTGCGCTCTTGAGCATGCGTCAGACACGGTGATCACAAGAGAGCTGAATATTCTACCAGAAGATGAGCAAGAGCTACTGCTTCGTACATGGAACAAAACTCAACAGGGCTACCCGACCGATCTATGCATCCACCATCTCTTTGAGCAACAAGTGGAGCTCACTCCAGAGGCCACGGCTCTGGTGTTCAACGGTCAATCGCTGACATACACCGAATTGAATGATCGTGCCAACAGACTTGCCCATGATCTCATCGGGTTGGGAGTCAAACCTGATAGCCTCGTTGCGATCTGTACCGAACGCTCTTTTGCCATGATTGTGGGTGTACTCGGTATTTTCAAAGCAGGAGGGGCGTATGTGCCACTGGACCCAGCTTATCCAAGTGACCGCCTGAGGGACATCCTGACAGATGCTGCTCCCAGCATTGCCATTGCTGACGAATTTGGAAGAGGGGCTCTTGGAGAAAAAATCCTATCTTCTCTGACGGTCGTGGATCCCGATCCTGATCCTGTGATCGCTCTTGACAAGTCTAATAGGTAACTGGGTTTTTGCGTTACAAAATCCATGTCATAATGGCATTGCCATGGAGTATTATGCTAACCCTTTGTTCCATGCCATGTCATTGGTAGTCGCCACACGCCCAATTCACAGGTACAAGACATCACACCAAACAGCCTGGCCTATGTCATCTTCACCTCTGGATCCACAGGCAAGTCAAAGGGTGTCATGATCGAACATCGTGGTGTGGTCAACCTTGCTAAGGCTCACGTCAAGTTCTGTGGTATCCATCAAGACAGTCGTGTCTTGTCTTGGGCGTCCTTGAGTTTCGATGCAAGCGTCTGGGACATTGTGCTCCCTCTTTCTTCTGGCGCCTCCTTGTATTTGATTGCCGACTCTATCCGCCAAGACAGGGACAAATTGTGGGAATACATGGCCAGGCACTCTATCACCCATGCAGCGCCAGCACCTTTATTCCTACAAGATGGGAAGAACTTTCCTGTCCACATTTCTCGACTCATGCTTGTTCTTGGAGGTGAAGCATTGGATCCAATTCAAATTCAGAACATGGTTGCTCAAGGATACACAGTCCTAAATGACTATGGACCCACAGAGACAACCGTTAGCGCCATCACATGGAACTGCCCTCAAGACTTTATGGGGGATACTGTACCGATCGGTCGTCCTGTTACCAACAAGACGGTTTATATCCTCGATAGCCGCCAACAACCGGTACCATTGGGAGCCATTGGAGAACTGTACATTGGTGGAACTGGAGTCGCAAGAGGATATCTCAATCGGCCAGAGTTGACATCTCAGGTGTTTCTTCGAGATCCGTTTTCTCAAGACAAAGATGCTCGTATGTACAAGACTGGCGACTTGGTACGGTATCTTCCCGATGGAAATATCGTCTTTCTGGGTCGCAACGACCATCAAGTCAAGCTTCGAGGGTTCCGAATCGAACTTGGCGAGATTGAGGCACGTCTTGGAGAGCATCCACTTGTTAGGTCTGCGGCAGTGGTGGCCATGGGAGATGGAAGCAACAAGCGACTTGTAGCCTATGTTGTGGCCAAGCGCAACCATCAGCTCGTCCACACTCTGCAATCGCACCTCACGTCATGCCTACCGGATTACATGGTTCCTGCCGCGTTCGTACGCTTGGATGGTCTTCCTATGACAGCAAACGGCAAGCTTGACCGACATCGGTTGCCATGGCCCACCAACCTTACGAACCCCCTTGCGGAACTATTGAAACTGCACTGATGACGATCTGGATGGAATTGCTCAACATTGACAGAATTGGACGACATGACAACTTTTTCATGCTCGGTGGCCATTCTTTGCTCGCTATGAGAATGATCTCCAAGATCCAGTCCTTGATGGGATTCAAGATCACACTAGGAACACTTTTCATGGCACCGACAATTGCTGAATTGGTTCCACATCTGCTCATCACTGGCAATTCTCAAGACGATGCATTCAATGTGGTGCTCCCTATCAAGCCTCGTGGAAGTAGGTCGCCTTTGTTCTGCATTCATCATGGACTCGGTCTAAGCTGGAGTTACATTGGCTTGTCCAAGCACTTGCATCCGGAACAACCTATCTACGGTCTGCAGGCGAGAGGATTTATTGATGGTGGACAGTCTGCTACAACACTTGAAGACATGGCACTCGACTACATTGAAGAAATCAGACGGATCCAACCCCATGGGCCATACCATCTGCTCGGGTATTCGTTTGGCGGAAGAGTCGCCCATGCGATGACCGCATGCCTCGAGCGTCAAGATGAGCAAGTGGCACTCTTGGCCGTGATGGACACTATCCCGACCGACCCGACGGCAGAGACACAAGCTTCCAATTGGAGCCTAGACGATGATACCATGTTGTTCGTGAACCGTGTTGCGGATTCACTTCCAGACAGTTCAAGTCCGTACCTTGAAAGGTTCCGACAAGTGTGTTCCCATATTGCCCAGCTCGACAGGAACCACACCTCTTATCCCACGTGTCACAGTGGCATGATTCTCTTCCGTGCAATGGTTCAGACGGATCCAACAGAGCCGCTTGTTTCCACGGATGCATGGAAACCCTATGTCATGGGAGGCATTGAGATGTTTGATATCAATTGCGCGCACTTTGATTTGGAACAACCAGGACCTTTGGCAGAGATTGGCAGTGTCTTGGCCCAGAGGCTCAACGAGATTCATTCGGGAAAGGTGGAAGGTGTTTAGGGGACAAAGGAGGACAATTTGACTTGCGGTGTGTGATTTGTAAGGGCTACTCGAAAAAATAAAACGCTGTGGAGAGTCATACTGCTATGAGTTCTCTCTGTCGATGCCTTGGAGCGCGTGCTCATGTTTATTTTTAGCTCACAGTGTGAGACGCGTGCAGCCAAATTTGGGTGGGTTGGCAGTAGCAGTCACAGTAAACAAATGCCATCGGGACGCACGGCTGGAGACTTCACGACTCTTGGTCCTCAAAGTGGAGCGGCCGAGAATGGCGAGCGATTGGATGCGCTATGGTGTGTAGTGTGTGCTTGCCGAGGCTGAATAGTGGCAGTCCCCCGCTCGCTGGTAGCTACTCCTGTGTTAACCGTTGTTGTGGTCCCTTTGGATTTGTCGTGAGTTGGAGGGCAAGAAACACAAGAAACAAGAAGCTCCTTTGTTGCCTCGTAAAGACGATAAGGGTGGTCTGCACCTGTGCTTTATTTCCTAGCTGCCTACAATACACTCCGAAAGATATGGTGTCTCCTTGAAGGCACGATTGATCCTGATGAAAGCGCGACTCCAACACACACTGGTACACGGGTTGGGTTTGTTGGAACATCTTTTCTGACATCTCGCGAGGCGGTTGTGTCTCGATCAAGTGTCAATATTATACTCTGAAGAGGTGTCCTCGAGCATCCATAGTGATGGTCTGTGGAACCTTCCTGCTTCGTTGTGGGTCCATCACAGATGCGAAATCTTGCTGCTATCCTAATGGAGTTTTCATGGCTGCTTCGCTCGAGACAGATGGAGTGATCCGGAGGTCGAACTGAGGGCGAGGGGCTGGACCACACCTGAATTTTGGTTGAACAAAGTGAGGGGGATCCTAACCATGAGTGCGACCCTCTTGAACAATCCTACAGGGAGCGCCGAGTTGATGCTCCTGGATGGACGTTCCTCCAGCCCACACATCGTCGATAGACTGCTGCATTGCTTCCCGGAGCGTTTGGGGCCAACTGTTCCAGCACCGAATTGGAAGCCCTGTCCATCGGCGGTACCTGTATCTCCTTTGTGCAGTAGAGCTCCTTAGCATTGGAATCACCCCTTTCAGCATCTGTTTCTCCACCTGGAGCTGTGGGTGCAGCCTGCTTTGTCCAGCATGAAACGCCCATGGATTTTCCGGCTCTGTATAGCCGTGCAAGCTGTGCAATAGATCCTTTGATAGAATTCTGTGCCTCGCGCGAACGCAGCCTTGAAGCGAATGGAACCTCCCAAGACGGTGATAGGCCAGAGTCAGGAGTCAGACGACGGGCCACTGGCGTTGTTGCGTCAGTAGCATTCTTAGGTCATGCTGCAACTGACCGCATTCCTGATCTAAGAACGACATCGGTTGCTGCCTGACAATCTCGGGACCGCCGTAGAGAGCGTTGAGACAACCCATTTAAAGTAAATGGTCACTCTAGAGCCATGTTGCAGGTGTATTACCATCCATGTGTGACCCGCTTGAAGACTGATCCATGTCCTCCATGATGAGATGTCATTGAGTCGATGCCATTTGTTGCCTGCCCCGCCCAATCCGACATGGAATCGAGCGGCGTCTATCGTTTTCAAAACAACCACAACGGTTACTACATCTGACGAAAGACATGTTGCTAGAGAACAGCACGACTGGTCGGAGTACACGACAAACTGACTCGACGAGTCCTTACCGGCACAAGACGCAGTCCAACAAAGACGCCATTCCATAGTTTTAGAACACGTTGCTTGTCGTGCGTATGCAGCCCGGCAGCGATCTCGACAGCTAAAGTCGTGCCTTTGTGATCGTCAATGGTGATCAACGCCAACTTGCTGGGTTGGTCGCGGACGGACTTGACGGGTGGCTAATCGTTTGAGGGTGCATAATAGATCAGTGGGAATCGGTCAGAGTGGATTGCAGAAAGAGGACAAGGGTCTTTGTCCAAACAGACCCCAGGATCAGCGGTGAGTGATGTTTGCTTACAGGAGAGAGTCCGTCATGAAGGAGGAGAGTTGAGGTTGAAGCGGTACTGATCGTTGTTGTTGTCCCGCACGCTCGGAGGGATAGATCAACAAGGAGAAAGACAAGGGAACCAGTAGGCGGGCAAGGATAGGGGCGAGAGTAGGGGGGGAAGGGAAGTGTGTGCGGGTGGGTAGAGAGTGGAGTGAAAGAAAGACTCCCGCTCACAGAGTTGGGGGACGAGAAGTCGAGAAGGGAGCTAGAATTAAGGGGCAAGTTGGAGAGGGTCTTGCTCTCTTCCTCAGCATTCTTGGTCCGCTTCCTCGGCACTTTATCAGCCATGGGTTTCGGTCTCATTACAGCGACCGTTGATGGCATGGTCGGGCAGCCTCTGCTTGTGTCGTAACAGGGACAGGATCCTCCGATATCCGTGGCAAAAAGGATGGAAAGCATTCCTTGGCACCGTCGGGATCCACTGTTTCCGTTGAACCTCAAAAGGTGCAAAAGGCTTCGCCTCTGTTCTTGCCTCATTTCCTCATTCCTCGTTCCCCCATTCCTCATTCCTCCCTCAGAGTGAGCAACAATGACCGAACGCAATGGCCAGGTGCGTATCACCGTGAACACCATCGCTGTTATTCCCATCATCGAGCCTCACTAACCAACGTGGGCCTTTGATTTGTACCCACAACAGTTGAGCATCATTTCTGTACAAGATTCCGCGACAGCACTGTACACCATGGAAGAGCAACCAAGAGTTGAATGCGAAAGCATCCTTGATGGTAAGAAGACAACTGCTAATAGTATACACAAGACCAGAACTGCAGGAAAGCACCAGCCAAGCGCAATTGGCACAACACGCATGCTAGGTCCAACTCTCAATCCTCCGCCACCGCCCACACCTTGAAAGCGAGCATCACAATGGTACCCCCCGCGTCGGATCAAAGGGTTGCAGAGAGGCTGTCTGTTAGGTAAGACATGCAGAAAGGGTCCTTTACCAAAAGCTCTCTGCATGTTACTAACCCCCTTATGGCGGCCATGGTTTTGCCATGTCAATATGAATAGCAATGAAAGTGCCATATCCTCCTTCACTACCGCTTCGAATACTCCCGATCAAGTGAGTCTGCTCGCCGGCCAGACACAGTATGACTTTTGGAGAGAGATTCTTACCGGGACTCCCGCAATGCTGGACCTCCCCACCGATCGACCTCGAGCGTCTCATCAATCCACCAATGTATCAAAAATCTCAATTCAACTTGACGCACCGTTGACACTGTCGCTCACAAAACTCGCCTTGGAGCACAACATGAACCTAAGTGCGGTTGTAATGACCGGCTGGGGGGTCGTTCTCGCTCGTCTCACGAGCCAAGATGATCTTGTCATCGGGTCTGAATGTGGCCCAGATGGACTCGACAGGGATAAGCGTACAGACAACAACATACTGCCACTGAGATTGGATCTATCTGGTGAACCAAGCACCTACCAACTACTCCAGCGCGTGCAGAAGATGGCGTCATCCTCAATGGATCACCAAGGCTTATCATTAAATAACATTGGCCGAGTCGCCGGACCACCGCTATTCCAGGTCGCATTCCGATGGAACCAGGAACTATTGCACTCTACCGCCCCAATCCTTGTTGATCTCGAGCTACAGCTTCAAGAGCAGGATAATGAGGTTGTAGGAAACATGCTGTTTCCCACAGATTTGTTTCATCCTGATACTATAAGGCATGTCGGATACCTACTTTCGATGCTTCAAGCGATGGTGGTGGACGTGGATCGACCAGTAATGTCCGTGGATCTGCCTTCGCAAGCTGAACGTGGTCTTGTTCTCGGAGAGTGGAATGAGACGCGACAGGAATATCCCAATGATCTGTGCGTCCACCATCTCTTTGAGCAGCAGGTCGAACGCATTCCACAGGCAACAGCCCTGATATCCAACGGTCAATCACTGACATACACCGATCTGAATGAGCGTGCCAATCGACTTTCACACCATCTTATCGGATTAGGCGTCGGACCAGAAATTCTTGTGGCGATCTGCATGGAGCGTTCATTTGCCATGATCGTAGGAGTACTCGCAATTCTCAAAGCAGGTGGCGCGTATGTGCCACTGGACCCAGCCTATGCAAGTGATCGCTTGCGGGACATTTTGGCAGATGCTGCTCCAGGAATTATCATCGCTGATGAATCTGGAAGAGGAGCTCTTGGAGAAAGTGCCCTATCTTCGCTGACGGTGGTGGACCCTGATTCTGTTGCTGCTCTTGACAAGTCCAAGAGGTACTATTGTCGTCCAAAGTCCCGCTCATAATGCCTTTATACTTGGTTGCTATATTAACATTTTGCAATGCGCACCAAAACATATGTAGTTGCCCCACGCCCAATCCACAAGTACAGAATATGACGCAGGACGGCCTGGCTTATATCATCTTCACCTCCGGATCCACAGGCAGGCCAAAGGGTGTCATGATCGAACATCGTGGAGTGGTCAACCTTGCTCAGACACACACAAAGTTCTGCGGCATCCAACAAGACAGTCGTGTCTTGTCTTGGGCATCCTTGAGTTTCGATGCAAGTGTCTGGGATATTGTGCTGCCTCTTTCTTCTGGCGCCTCCTTGTATTTGATTGCCGACTCGATTCGCCACGACAGGGATAAAGTCTGGGAGTACATGGCCAAGTACTCTATCACCCACGCATCGTTTACGCCTTCATTCCTGCAAGATGGAAAGAACCTTCCAACTCGCATTGCTCCACTCACACTTGTTCTAGGAGGCGAACCATTGGGCGCAGCGCTCCTGCAGTGTTTGATTGCACAAGGATACACGGTCATCAATGACTTTGGACCCACAGAACTCACAGTCAGTGCTACGACCTGGCGCTGTCCACCGGACTTCAAAGGCGATATTGTACCAATTGGTCGGCCAGTTATTCACTCGCGAATCTATCTTTTGGACAAGCACAGTCAGCCAGTGCCATTTGGATCTATCGGAGAGATGCATGTTGGAGGGATCGGAGTCGCTCGTGGGTATCTTAATCGGCCAGAGTTAACAGCCAGCGTATTCCTTCCGGATCCGTTTTCCGGTGACAAGGACGCCAGATTGTACAAGACAGGAGATCTGGCACGGTACCTTCCTGACGGAAACTTGGTCTATCATGGGCGCAACGATCATCAAGTCAAGATCCGAGGTTTCCGAATCGAGCTTGGCGAGATTGAGGCTCGTCTTCAGGATCAGCCACTTGTTCGGTCAGTGGCTGTGGTGGTGACGGGAGATGGGAGTAACAAGCAACTTGTAGCCTTTGTGGTCGCTAAGCATGATGACCAACTTGTCCACACTCTACGAGCACATCTCGCATCGTATCTGCCAGACTACATGGTTCCTGCCGCGTTTGTACGCTTGGACGATCTTCCTCTATCAGCGAACGGAAAGCTTGGTCGGCACCGGCTGCCACGGCCTGATAGCGGTGCCATGGCTCACCAACAATATGAACCGCCCCATGGAGCTATTGAAAACGCGCTAATGGCTATCTGGATGGATCTGCTTCACATGGACAAGATTGGGCGACATGACAACTTCTTCATACTTGGCGGTCACTCCCTGCAGGCTGTAAGGATGGTCACCCAGATCCGGTCATTGATGGGATTCAAGATCACACTTGGAACACTGCTTATAGCACCAACGATTGCGGAGCTGGTTCCGCATCTGCTCACCGTTGGCAATACTCTAGAGGATGCATTCGATGTGTTGCTCCCTATCAAGCCTCGTGGAACTAGGCTTCCTCTGTTTTGTGTTCACCACGGCTTTGGTACAAGTTGGGGTTACATTGGCCTATCAAAGCACTTGCACCCAGATCAACCTATCTACGGTCTACAGACCAGAGGATTTGTTGATGGAGGACGGTCTTTTACGACATTCGAAGACATGGCACTCGATTACATTGAGGAAATCAGACGGATCCAACCTCATGGGCCTTACTGCCTGCTTGGATATTCGTTTGGCGGTAGAGTGGTTCAAACCATGGCCTCACACCTCGAGCGCCAAGGCGATCAGGTGGCGCTCTTGGCCGTGATGGATGCTGACCCAGGAGATCCCATGGTGATGAGTCAGTCTTCAATTGAGGATCAAGATGATGAATCCAACATGGATGCCGAAGTCCAGTTCTTTGTGGACAGTGTTGAAGATGCACTTTCAGGCAGTGCAAGACTATATATCGAAACGTTCAAAATAGTGCATGCTCAGCTTTACCGGCTCTACCGGAACCATACTTCTCCCAAGTGTCGCAGTGGCATGATTCTCTTCCGGGCAATGGTTCAGACGGACCCATCAAAGCAGCCCATTTCCCCCGATGCATGGAAACATCATGTCATGGGAGAGATTGCGGTGTTTGATATTGGTTGTACGCACCTTGAGATGGACCAGCCGGCACCCTTGGCAGAGATTGGCAGTGTGTTGGCCCAGAGGCTGAACGAGATTCACACCAGAGGGGCGAAGGAAGATTAAGATAGGACATTGGACGGTGGATTTGTAGTGTGATTGAAAAAGACAGTAAAGCTTTATTAACCCGAAGAGTGTGACACCAAAGTACCCTGGAGTGGACATCTTGAATGAGAGGTTTCTTTTCTGCTTCACTCATTGAACGCGCACTAACGTTTTATCATGCTGTGGTCCCTACGACAGGGGAAGGACGACGCGTGGTATCATCTTGCATATCCAAGTCTTGCAGAGTCTGACACTCAGCTCGGATCGCTTGCGGCTCCAGTTCGGGCACGTCCAATATGAAGCGATTCGTAGATATGTGTTTGTCCTCGTTGGTAAAATATTGAGCCTCGAGAGCGGCTTTCT
>Ga0247824_10000264_pt1 | contig 24280 bp, 14 predicted proteins | sample 13C_PalmiticAcid_FD_194412 | JGI IMG/M metagenome (GOLD analysis project Ga0247824, IMG submission 194412) | Soil microbial communities from agricultural site in Penn Yan, New York, United States - 13C_PalmiticAcid_Day48 | ecosystem: Environmental > Terrestrial > Soil > Agricultural land...
CATCGGGGACGGCCGCCGCCGCCTCCAGTCCCCATGCCGCCGCCGGCCGTCCCCGATGCGCCCCCGCTGATGATGACACCTGCCGTACCCCGCTCGTCGAAGAAGGAACGGCCCAAGGTCAATCGCGAGGGCTCGTCGTCGTGGAGCGCATGGACTGCGACCCCAACCAAGGATCCGAAGAAGTCTTCGTCCAAGATGAAGGCGGACAAGGAGCCGAGTGCTAGGAAGAAGTCTTCCTCAGCCGACAAGGCCGACAAGGCCGAGAGACAATCATCAAGGGAATCTGGCTCAGACAAGGCGGACAAGCCGCCCAAGGCCAGCGACAACCTGGGCCGGTTCCCCAGCGTATTCGCAAGCACACCGCCCCTCTCCCGGTCGATGTCGACCCGCGACAAGCGCCACGGCGGAAGCAAGTCGAGCTCGCGTCGACACTCCGTCGATATGAGTGGTGGCCTGATAAGCCCTCCTCCCGAGGAGATGGCCGCGAAGGCGGCCAAGGTCCTCGGCATCGGTGCTGGTCTTGTTGGGGCTGGCGTCGGGCTCTCGAGGTCCGCCAGTAGGCGCAGCAGGAAGGGTGAGGACGCCATCAGCCCCTGATTGGAAACCGGTTTCTGACTCTCGTATAGCCGAAGACGACGACGACATCGTAATGGTCGGCGCCGCTGACGCCACGCCCAGCCCTGAGAAAGCCGAGCGCCGAAGGCAGAGAGTAAGCCGAGATCTCTTGCTGCGACACAACCAATGTAACGAACATGAAACTAACATCATCTCTCACTGCAGCAATACCCGCGGGACGACGACATCGTCATGGTCGACATGGCCGACGCGACGCCTTCGAGGCCACCCCTGAAGCGCTCCAACTCGACCGCGAAGAAATCGTCCGGTTTCTCCTCCCTATTCGGCGGCGTCTTTAACACGCCAAAGGGGGATAAGGCAGATCCACGCCTGGAGCCACGCTCAGAGCCCCGCCGTCGTGGAACGTACCAGACAACAGATGACGAAGCAGGTCGACGGGGCGAGGATACAGACGCGGAAGCCCGCCGTGCCGCCCGCCGTGCACGGCGAGCTGATAAAGAAGCCGCTGAACGGGCTGCGGCAGAACAAGCCGCTGAGGAGGCCCGTCGTGCCAAGGACGAGGCGCGTCGCGAGCGGCGGAGGAGACAAGAGGAAGAAGACGAGGCACGTCGACAACAGGAAAAGGAGGCACGCCGGGCCGAGAGGCGGGCACAGCGTGCACGGGAAGAGGAAGAACGCCACGCTGCCGAACAAAAGGAAGCCGAGCGTGCCGAGCGTAGGAGGCGGCGTGCCGAAGCAGATGCGGCCGAAGTCGAGGCCGACGCCCGCCGTGCTGCCAGGCATCATGAACGCCGCCGCAGCTACCAACCAGAGGACCCCGTCCGCGACGACGAGGAAGAACGCCGCCGGCGCCGGGACGCCAGGCGCGCTGCCAAAGAGGGAAGGGACCAGGACGATAGGCAAACCCGGCGTCGGCCTGAGGTGGTCGATGACCATGTCTACCCGAGGGCATCCCGTGAGAACACTGGCGGTTCCTGGCCGCACTCGGGCACATCGTCCTGGGTCAAGGAGCACTCGGACGCGCCGCCCCCACCAGACAATGTGGCAGAGGTCCCACCGCCCCCGGCTGAGGTTGTCGACGACGATGACGAAGAGGCGCGTCGCGAAGCCCGCCGGGCCAGGCGCCAGGCCAAGTATGCCGAAGCAGCGGGCATGACTCCCGAGGAATACGATGAGGACCGCCGCCGGAGGAAACGCCGCGAGGAGCGCGAGCGCGAGAGGGATCGTGACAAGTATCGCGAGAGAGAGCGAGACAGCGGCAGGGAGAGGGACAGGGACAGGGATCGCCGCCCTGGCTCCGATGGCAGTGATGGCCGACGCGATAGCCGGCGGAATTCGTCCATGTTTATGGACACCACTCCGAGAAGCTCGTGGTGGAAGAGGTTGACAGGCGGTGCTGAGCGATGATGATAGGTTTCATGGGTTGATGAGTCATGTCGGGATGATGTCGGATGGTCACGTTCAAGAGCGAGTGCGAAGCGTTGGGGTGGAGGAACATTTACCCTGGTTTCCTTGGGATGGTTGCATATATAGCGGATGAGGGAGCATTGTATTAGTTTTCTGTCCTGGTTTCTCGCGTTTCTGATATCCCCCTGCATCACACCGGCGCTTTGATCGGGCAGTGTGGTCTCCTGCTGGGTTTGGGACTGCTCACCCCTGTATCTTGGCCGGATTCTTGCTCATATCTAGCATGCTGTTCTGTCTCATTTGAGTTTGAAATTGAGTTTTGTTCGGTTGTGCTTGAGCCACGCTGGGGATCAAAGAGACTCTTCAATCTCAGTCAACTCGGTGAAGTCTCTTACATAACTCTCATCTTCCCATGGTCAACGCTTAATGTCACCAGTCACTCTTTGCAATCGGCATCGGACCAGAGACGTCTCACTTATTACATCCAGCCTGTAGCAGCGGTCTCTATCTTTTGGCCAGAGAGAACCCAGCTCTAACAACCTTGTGTTCTGCTCGCCCATATGTTGTTGTCCCGTTTTGCTATGCTTCTTCTCCTCCTCATTTCGACCACCGGCACCAACATTCGTTCCGCGTGCTCGTCCTACGTTGACCAGAGGGGAAAGACTAAAGCAAGACAGTATATTTCCTTTTTAAGCTCGGTAACATGATATGTTTCACCTCCTCGCGTCTTCAACTTGATTCCACGGCGGCAGCCGCAGCCTGCTTCTCACTCTTTTCTAGCCTCCGGATCCGCCTCTCCTCTCGCCATTGCGGTCCCTTCTTGGTCAGAATCCACATCAACGGGGAGAACACAACCAACACAAGGGCCCAGAATGTAAAGGTCCAGCCCCGGCCCAGTGCCCTGAGCATGGACTCGATAAATGCCGTCCCCGCGGCGCCGAAGAGGCATCGCACTAAGTTATTTGCCGCCACAGCCGTTGCCGGAGCCTCTGGGAAAAGGTCAACGATCAAGATATTGAGAATCGAAAACGAACCAGTAACTGAAAACCCGACAACAAACAGTAGAACCAGCGGGCCAGCGAGGTTGGTCTCGGCCTGAAGGACCCAGCCGTAACAGATGACCGCCGCGACACCCGCAGACAGGAGCGGGTAGACTGGCATGATCCGGGCCTCTTCGATGGGGAATTCGCGCAGGTCGTCGCCCCGCTTGTAGTCGATGGTGAAACCGATCTTGCGGGCGATCCTGCGGTAGTTGGCGTCGAGGATGTAACCCTGCAAGACGGCAGCCACGCAGCAGCCGAGCCCATAGGGCAGGTAGCAAAGCCCAACTTGCAAGTCGGTGAGGTGGTAGATATCGGCGAACTCTGTTGAGAGAGTAGCAGCGATGAGGATGAAAACCAGATAGACCATGGTGTTGTAGAAAAGCAGAAGGGCGAGGTCCTTCTCCAGGACCACCCTGAGGGTGTTGAGGGGGTTTGGAAAGCGCAGCTCGCGCTTTGGAGCGCTGTCAGAGACCACGAGGTCCTTCGGTTGCCGACGACTGCGAACAAAGTCCATGGCCGTCATGTTCCACCCCCGTGCGGGAATGGTACCGTTGCCAACTATGTCCCTGCACGTTTCAGGGATTATCAGGCCGTACAATAGAACCCATAGGCCAGCATAGATAAGGCAAAACCAGAAAATGCTTCTCCAGCCAAGATATTGCGAGAGGAGACCGCCGAGGACTGGACTCAATGCCGGTCCGACATTGATGCCAGTGCCGACGACGCTCATATACTTCCCCCTTTCCGCGCTGACGGCGACATCGGCAACCATGGCGAAACACAATGACAGCGTCCCGCTGCTCCCCGCGCTCTGGAGCATCCGCAACACCAGTAGCGCGGCATAATGATCCTGGAGGGCAAGGCCGAGGTTGGCAAAAATGTATATGGTGAACGAAAGAAGAAATGCCGGGCGTCGTCCTGCCCGATCACCAAAATCACCAACGATGGTGGGCGAGATGGCTTGAAACACCATGTAGGTCGTCAGGGTCAGGTTGATGAGGCTGACTGAGACGCCGAGATCCGACGCAATGGCGTTCAGGGCCGGAAAATAAATGTTGGCGCTCAAAGGACTGACAAAGCCGGCGAGGCTCGCTATGGCAATGATAGATCGTTTCGTTGGCGTTGAGAAGGCGCTGTAAGCTGGGCCGCTCGAGACTTGGTGAAGCGACTCGGGGACGACCCGGGCGTCGGGTGACCCGTCCCTGCTGGGCGCGACACTCAATGTGCCGTCCGGAGACGTCGGAAGCTGATTCTCAGCCTCGCCCGCGCTGGGCTTCTGTCTTTCGCGTGGTGGATCTTCTTGAGGTTCCATGACGCAGTAGAATCCAGGAGTTCAGGGGGGGAGTCGAGGAGGGAACGACACCAACCAACGGTTTTTGTTGTCGCAGTGGTGGTCGGTTCACACAGCCAGCCGGCTAGACAACCTGCACTTGCATGCTGGGCGGACCAAACCGGACTTACGACACCATGTTGAGCGCCACAGAGGACAGCGAGGGTTTCGAACTTCTTTTATTCCCGAACAACCCGCGAGGAGCGTGGAGAATAAGCGGGACCTGATGGGAACTAGGGAGGGTTCATGGTCATTGGGACGCTGACGATTGGCAGTAAGAACATCGGCACGAAGCGGCATTGCGGTATCGGCGCCGGGGTGCAGGAGAAGGGGAAGCCTAGTCAGTCGACAGATAACCCGGAGGCCGGCACCGAGAACGGGCCCTGACGTCGGAAGAGGAAAAGCGGCCTGGCGCCATTGGACCGACTTTGACGTGACGCGTGACGAAGAGTCGGCAGAATGCGGGAGAAAAGCAGACAAAACACTCGTGAGTCCAGCGAGACAATGAGGTTTTTGATTCTAGCAACGCAGTCCGTTACTTGCAGATGGTGAGAACTCAGCACGATGTTATGGTTGTTGGTGTCGAATATTGGAACAAGAAGTGGATAGAGGGGCCACGGGAGCAGTGCCGAGTGGAGAGCGGGACCCGAGCCTTGCCCGGTCGGGATCGATGCTTGGCTGCTTGGCGTACCTGGTCAGCCACCATTAGCCACTCTAAACCCAGCCAAGCCACAGTGTGATCTGGACAGTTCCGTCATCGACGTTCTGCGAGACCTTGAACGCCGACGCTCTCACTCCTGGCGCTGGAACTGATGCCGATATGTCAAACTTGACCACGGCGTTCAACGCCATATTAAAGAGCCATGAGGCCCCCCCTACCAAGTCATTCAGCCTCGACACAGCCGACGAGTTTCTCAAGGAAGCATATCGGATAGTGCGTTTTCCCGTCCGCACTTCTGCTCTCTGCTGCGCTCCGTGAGAACAGCATGCTGACCTTTTTGCGGTCCAGAACTCTCTCATTGCACACCTGCACACGGAATTGCGCAGTTTGCGTCAGGCATATCTCTCGACCGCCGCCCCGCGCAAGACACATCTACGGACCGCCGCATCCCGCTCGGCGCCTTCACAACATGCCTCACTCACAGATCGAGACCGCGAGGAAATCGACGCCAATGCCAAGATGAACCTCCGCGACCTGAACGCCCACATCCGCGCTCTCGAAGATGCTGAGCAGCTTCGCCGAGAGACCGAAGCGGCCCTGCTCCGCAAGCGCCTGTCTCGGGGCCTGGGTGTTTTGGGACCTTGGGCGGCTGGTGACGGCGCCCGCAACGAGCTGGCCGTTTTGGAGGCTGCCGCTCGCCAACTTGGAGCTCACCGGGAGAGCGTCATTTGGTTCCTGAGGACGCGCCTGCAGGAGACTGCGCGGACTCAGCAGCGCATGATGGAGACGCGCCTGACCCGGGAGATGGAAAAGAACAGGAGCGTGCTGGCGAAAGCCAGGGGTCCGGCCACGGCCATGGTGGGGCATAACACCTCGAGTCACGGCATTGCGAAATCGCCAACGAACATGACTTTCGCCGGTACCGGTCTGCCCATGCAGGAAGAGGAGGAGCGAAAGCCGGTGGTGGACAGCCTCACTGAGGATCAGAGGCACATGTTCGAGAAGGGCAACCAGGATATGCTCAAGCATCTCGAAAGCACGCTGGACAAAGTCAGGTAGGTTTTCCAGGCCAGCAGACGTCAGTCAAGTCGTCTAACCATGGTGTAGGACGGCCGAGAGCTCCCTCATAGAGATTGCCGAGCTCCAGAACCTGCTCGTCAGCAATCTCGCCACGCAATCGGCGCACATTGATCAGCTGGTTGCCGATTCGTTTGAGACAACCGAGGGCGTCGGCAAGGGAAACAAAGAGCTCAAGAAAAGCGCAGGTAGAGCCAGCCCGGCACGTTACACCTTCTTTGCTGCTGCAGGGTTGTGCACCGTGCTTGTCTTGTGGGACTTGATTATATAGTGCTTAGATGTTCAATTCTCGGGCAGCCCGATTCAGTGGTTTGTCATACAATACCCCAATCTTGTCAGGCGCCTCATTTCGCAGCTCTGCGTACTACGTCTTCGTTGTGCTGTCGGCATTTTATGGGATGCGATCTGCCTTCTTGTCGTCCGCAGAGTTCACATTGGTCTCAGGGTTATTTCCTGGTCAGGGGCGCCTTGACTGCTCTCCTGTTTAGTGCATAATTCTTTCCGCAGCGTAATTTGCGTCCGATAATTTCCATGGTCTGGTATGGCCCGTAACATTGGCAGGTACTGGTGTAACGTCATTACCATACAGCCTCGGTGAACCCGGTGACGAAAAGCGGGGCCTAACAAAACAAGCAGCTCGTGCAAGCTCGGACTCGGGCTCTCGGCATTTTCGCACTGTAAGCCGGGATGAGGACCTTCGAAAACCCAAATCAGGGGCATCTTCCCTAACAGGACATGGTGCTCCGTCGGAGACCCTGAGGAGAACCCTTTGGCTGCTGCCTCCGCTCCCAAACGCGGCAGGGTATCCGCTGCATCCCGCCGCATCCGTTTCACTCCTGGAGCTGCAGGTGTACTCGAAACCCGGCGACCGGGACTTTCTTTTTACACGACTGCTTCTCGTGGTCAGCGAGCAGTGTTGCCTCGTTCACTGTTCGTTTTGATCCGGCCCACCTGGTGCCGTGGGGACCGCGCGCCGTCACATGCAGCAACTCCGTGTGCGAATAACATCCAGATTACTCCGGCGTTGATCGCTGCAGTTGCCAACCCAACGAGAAATGGATCCAGCCGCGCCCGCGGTCCCGGCCAACCCGGCTCGGCTGCAGAACCCGGAGAGCGGTCCTGAAACCGCCAACAATGGAGGAGACCCGGTGCTCGTTCTCTCGCCAGGGGTGACGCTCACCCTTGGGCCGGATGCCCTTCTCTTGTCTGGTATGTCCCCTACATTCAACCAGGCTAATGCTCTTTGTGTGTCCTGACCCCCCTTCGCAGGCCAGCTTGCCACCAAACCCAGCCGTTCGTGTCTATCTTGTGTTAGCATCCCAGGGACCGGTGGGACGCCAGGCAGCATACCTTACTACAACATTCTTTGGGCCGAGATTGCCGGCGACCGCAGGTGGCTGCTGGTCGACTACGCTGACCAGACCGACCCGCATTACCTTCAAGTCCGCCATGCCAAGTTCGCCATCTCGGAGCTTGCTGACGAGCAGACCCCCGCTGGCGTGGGCGACCAAGTTGCTCCTTGGGTTGACCGTCTCCTAGACCGCGCCTACAGTGGTGCGGCTCGCCGGAAGCGTGCGTGGGTGCTGGTGAACCCCCATGCTGGGCCCGGTGGTGCCGACAAGATCTGGGAGAAGGAGGTGAAGCCCATCTTTGAGGCCGCACGGATGCCCATGACCATCGTGCGCACCACCTACTCTGGCGAGGCGGTGGACCTGGCCCGGGACTTGAACATCGACGACTATGACATCGCCATACCATGTTCTGGAGACGGCCTGCCACACGAAGTGTTCAACGGCCTCGCCAAGCGTCCGGATGCCCGCCGCGCACTGTCCAAAATCGCCGTGTGCCACATCCCCTGCGGCTCTGGCAATGCGATGAGCTGTAACCTGTACGGCACCCACCGGCCCACCCTGGCGGCGCTGGCCATCGTCAAGGGTGTGCCGACGCCGCTGGACTTGGTCAGTGTTACGCATGGGAACCAGCGCACCATCAGCTTTCTCAGCCAGGCTCTGGGCATGATCGCAGAATGCGATCTGGGCACGGAGCACCTTCGGTGGATGGGTGCGACACGCTTCACCTGGGGCTTCATCATGCTGGTCTTGCAGAGGAAAACATATCCGTGCGATATTGCCGTCAAGGTCGAGATTGACCAGAAGGACGACGTCAAGCGACACTATCGGCGCAGGGTTACCCTGCCAGGGGCCGAACTCGAAAACCCGGGGAGCTCCGAGCACACGCAAAGCCCCAAAGACAAACATGTCGAGGTTTCATCTCCTGTCAATGACGCGGTCAGCGGCGGCGATGATATGGGCCTCCCGCCCCTGAAATACGGGACCGCCATGGACAAGCTGCCCGAAGGGTGGGAACTCATCTCACATGAGAAGCTCGGTAGCTTCTACTGTGGCAACGTAAGTTTCTCGGGGAAAGAATCCCAACCTGTCCCAAGCGCTTGACGTATCTGACCAACAAACAGATGGCCTACATGGCACCAGACGCCAACTTCTTCTCAGCGGCGCTCGCAAACGACGGCCTCATGGACCTCATCACGACCGATGGCGACATATCACCCTTCAAGTCGCTAGGACTACAGCTGGCCGTTGAATCTGGCCACTTTTTCGACAGCCCGCTCGTGTCATACCGCAAGGTCTCGGCGTACCGAATCATTCCGCGCAACCAGGAAACGGGCTACATCAGCATCGACGGCGAAGCCATCCCCTTCGAGCCGTTCCAGGCCGAGGTTCACCAGGGTCTTGGTCTGACCCTCTCCAAGAAGGGCATCTTCGAGGCGCCGGGCCCCCTCAACTGGGACACTGTGACCACAAGTGAGCGGCTCTTGGCTTAGCTGCCCTTTCGGAACGGCCATAAAGCCAACGTGGCGCCATGTGCGGTGTCTGTGGGCATGCGGCCGGATGTTCGGTCCGTCTTCTCCGGCGGGCCATATGCTTTGTATCTTTTCCTTTTCGTTAGGTTTGACAGTGATTGTCATTGGGAGCGAGATACCCTTCGTCAGAGGTGAGAGGGCTTGGTCCGGAAGCAGTCCGGCGGGTCAGAGTTGGAGATTTGGCGTCACATACCCCTAGGCTTCGCAAGACGTATTTAGGTCTTTTGCCTTGTACAATAAGTTGACCATGGTGCCTTGGAACTCGGGAGAATCCTCAGTTTTAGTTGGCCTGAACCAGCCAAGGAAATCAAGGCTCCATCAAATTACTTGATTTGTTCAAATGTCTCGTCTAATCATCAAAACCGTCCCAATCCCCACCATCCCCTTGGGCGCCCCCCTTGTCTTGACTCTCCTCGGCATCACCCCCAGGCTTCCTGTTCCCAGGCAGACGGTCGTCAGCCAGCGACTCCTTTGACCTGGCTCTCACAGCAGGGCTTGTCGTAGCCTCCTCGAGGGCATCTATCTGGTCCGAAATCCTCTGGATGATCTGTGTCGCCTCTGCGTCGTCCTCTTCCAGCAAGCCCGCCTTCTCCGCCTCGTCGACCCAGACATCCAAGACGTGCAGCCTCAGTCCCGCGGGGATCTTCTGCTCTATTTGCTCCTCCTCCTCCGCGCTCTGCTCTATCCGCGCCTCCTCTTCCAGCGCAAACGGCCACTCGCCCAGCAACCCCACCATGTTGTCGACTTTGCTCGCATCCCATCCAGAAGATCCCGCCTTCTGCCCCTTCTTGCCGCCCTTCTCGCCCCCGCTTCCCTTCCTCATCCACTTGAGCCCGGCGCCCACGACCCGCCTGACAAGTAGCAGAAACTTCTCCATGCGCAGCACGTCGATGCCCGTCCACTCGCGGGACATGGTGGCCCAGAACGCGCGCAGCCAGGGGACGACGGCGTCGCGCGGGAGAATGTAGACGAGGTCGGCCAGCTCGTTGCAGAGCGTCTGTTGCGGGATCGCGCGGTCGCACATCCAGAGCGCGTAGAAGAGGCCCTTCCACAGCTTGAGCGTGTCGAGCGGCGTGAGCGCCGCGGCGACTTGGCGGGCCGAGAGGAAGGAGTGGAGGGAGGAGAGAGCTGATGTGCGGATTTTGCGGTCTGCAGAAGGAATTGGGTGTTAGACTCTAGAGAACTTTTTGGCAGGAGAGTGGAGGAGAGGGGTGTAGACGGACCGCTCGAGGCGAGGTTCTTGATGAACGGCATGCTCCGTTCTTGGGACGCCATTTTGTATGTGGTGATCTGAGCGTATCAACTGGCACAGCGAGATACAATGCCGGTCTGGCGCCTGTGGTTCCAGCCCTCGAAGATTGGACGTGTGAGGCTGTGACCAGATGAGGTCCTTCGCAGACGATAAGACTGCAGCGCGCTGCCAAAATCTTGTCCGCCCGGCAGAAAACACCCCTGTCAACGTGGGGCAGCGCTGGAGAAAAACTCCTCAGCGCTGATTGGTTCATTCAGAACCCCGGGCTCTCAACGGACAACTTTGGACGGCGTTTTTGGTCTTTCGAAATGACGCATGACGGGTTCGCAAACTGCTCTGTTTGCGGCAGGTTTCAGAGCGCCCGAGGGCCCGAAAAGACTTTGAGAATGCAGTCATTGGGCCGGCTCGCTCAAGCAGTGAGGCCATTTGGTTTCGTGCCCCTCCCGGTCTTGAGTTTGCAGGCGTCTTCTTCTGGAACTCAACAGATATCAAAACTTCAGCAACGAGCTCCAAAGAGCATCGCCTTGCCGGTTGAAACCTTTCCATGTTATCGGTCTCTTCTGGCTTCCAAATCTAAAAATGGCTTCATCTACGGAAAACCTGATGCGATCCCTCGCCGAGCCCAGATCAGGCACCGTTGACTAACTGGTGGAGCCTCGGCAGCGGATGTCATCCAGACCATCCTTGGCACACCATCTCGACACAGTAACCCCGAAGTTCCCACCAAGTCCACGCGTCTCGTGGCCCGGGCATCACGTAATTCATCCAGCATGCCCAATGGAGCACACAGTCTCGTCTCCTGACCCGTCTGAGCCTGTGTCACAGGCAGATCATATCCGCGATCAATGAGTCCCACAAATGCAATTTCCCCAGACGTGGCCTGACGCCCCCAGCTTTTCCCAACACCGCGACAAGATTCCTGGACCCAGCAGAAGTTGCCTCGGCGCGACTCGGGTGTCCTCCGGCTGGCCTCCGGCTTCACATGCACCTTGACGGTTGGTGATTGACCTCATAGCTAGCGTACATACAAGCTTGATCTCCCTCCTTGCTCTGCTTCCCCAGACACCCAGTAGTTTCGCCCAATACTTCCCAAGTACAGTCCCTTGTGGCATCCCGAATCACACACCCATCCAGGTCTCCCTTCACTTAGCCCTGCGACATCGTTGCACCACAATCGGACGACTCTCTTGCATGAATCGTGCACTTGTCCTGCGGTCCGGACCCTGCCATTCGTCGCCCTGCGCCCGATCGAGCTTGAAGGAAGAAAGCAGCTGCAGGCTAGCTGCTTGCTAACGAATACGCGCGAGCGAACATTCTGTCCGCTGTCGGCTGTCGGGGTACGGGCTGTGCTGCCGGTGCTACCACTGGAGCGGTTGCAGTGTCACAGTGCAGGGGCAGCAGGAACGAGACCGGAAGAAGTCCCCCAAAACCAGTCATTAAAAATGGCGGCCAAGTCACCTCGTGTCACCGCATCTCCCTCGTCATCAAAACCCCTCCATTCTTCCCCCATTGCCCGACTCCAAAGCATCGCAAACCACATGGCGTCACCATCAATAACGAGCTTCCCCGCCGAGGTGGTTCCTCAGGCCCCCGAGGACCCTCTCTTTGGGTTGATGCGGGCTTACAAGGCCGATTCAAGCCCAGACAAGGTTGATCTGGTGCGTCAAGAGCCCCCCTTCCCGCTGTTTGTTTTGTGGCTCAGGGCATCAATTGGGACTAACGGTTGCGTTCCAGGGAATCGGTGCCTACCGTGACGACAATGCAAAGCCCTGGGTTTTGCCAGTGGTCAAGAAGGTATGCAGAGCTTGATCGCAAACCATATCCCATTCTCGAGCGACAGCCGCACTCCAACAGCTTTCCATTGGAAGCTCGGGGCGTGTGCAGCATTCTGGCCCCTCCATCTATTTACCCGCCCCACCATCCCCAACTCTCCCGGCGCGCGCATCGTTGTGCCCCTCCCCCGCACCGCCCTTAGACACGCCAAGCAGGCGAGCTGAAGCTAACACGCACACCCTGGGAACACTAGGCCGACGAGATTCTGCGCAACGACCCCGAAGCCAACCACGAATACCTTCCGATTGCCGGCCTCGCCTCGCTCACCAGCAAAGCTGCCGAGCTGCTGCTCGGGAATTCAGCCCCCGCCATCGCAGAGAAGCGGACGGCCTCAGTACAAACCATCTCTGGCACTGGCGCCGTCCACCTGGGTGCCCTCTTCCTGGCCAAGTTCTACAAGATCCAGGGCGCGAACCGCACCGTCTATGTCAGCAACCCGACCTGGGCGAACCACCACCAGATCTTCACCAATGTCGGCCTGCCGATCGCCAACTACCCGTACTTCAACAAGGAGACCAAGGGTCTGGATTTTGAAGGGATGAAGACAGCGCTGGGCGGCGCACCTGATGGCAGCATCATCCTGCTCCACGCCTGCGCGCACAACCCGACGGGCGTCGACCCGACTCCCGAGCAGTGGCGCGAGATTGCCTCGCTCATGAAGGCGAAGAAGCACTTCCCCTTCTTCGACACTGCCTACCAGGGCTTCGCCTCGGGCGACCTGGACCGGGACGCTGGCGCTATCCGCTTCTTCATCGAGCAGGGCTTCGAGCTGGTGATTGCCCAGTCCTTCGCCAAGAACTTTGGCCTCTACGGCGAGCGCGCCGGCTGCTTCCACTACGTCGCCGCCCCGTCCTCCAATGCCGCCGAGATCACGACGCGCGTGGCCTCGCAGCTGGCCATCCTGCAGCGCTCCGAGATCAGCAACCCACCCATCTACGGCGCCCGCATCGCCTCCATCGTCCTGAACGACCCGGCGCTGTTCGCCGAGTGGCAGGCAAACCTTCGCACCATGTCGGGCCGCATCATCGACATGCGCAACAAGCTGCGCGGCAAGCTGGAGGAGCTGGGCACTCCCGGGCAGTGGAACCATATCACGGACCAAATCGGCATGTTCAGCTTCACGGGGTTGAGCGAGGCCCAGGTCCTGAAGCTGCGGACCGATTACCACATCTACATGACTAAGAACGGCCGGATCAGCATGGCTGGTCTGAACTCGAGGAATGTGGACTACGTTGCCACGGCTGTGGACAAGGTCGTCCGGGAGATCCAGTAGCCTCGTTCGGTGTTGCTTGGCCAGGAGGGCCCTTTTTACTATGGCTGAGACCATGATTTGACGGTTCATTAGACAGCAGGGGAGTTCATTGCAAATTTCACAATGGCCTGCAGGTAGCACCAGCTTGCGCTATCCTCGACTTGGGTCACTGTTCCAAGTTTTAGATGTCATTCGGAGCAAAACGTATCGTGACACTAGCATTCCCATGTGTCAGTTAGGTCCCACCCAAGCCCCTCGACGGTAGATCACTGAAAAGCGTGATCAAAGCTGTTTGTCGTGTGATACATCCGTAGAGAGAAGAGAGGCGGACAGGCGCCAGTGTTCGTCCCAGTCCAATGCACACAACCAACGGAAAGAAAACAAGGCGTTTTTATTTACCCACACAAGCAACCACTCCACCCATGCTGCCCTTCTACCACATGACTGTGCTACTTACACGATACCGCCTTTTTTTTCTCTCTCTCTGCAAAGTAGACATCAGCTTGATGCGGATACCACCAGCCCCCTGACCTTGACCCCGGACCCATGGTTAACACCGAGAAACCACCGAGAAAATGCCGTTGTAGCTCCAGAATCGGCGGTCGTCAGGCACCAACGGCAAGCGCCATTGCAGTTACCATTCCCTTGCTCTTCAGCGTGTGTGGAGATGTGCGGGGTGCCTTCCCGGATACCTAAGCCCCGGGCACGCCAGACAGCTCCGATTCAATGACTTCCTTCACCTTGGGCGCCAGCGAACCGAGCGCGCCGTCCAGAGCCTTCCGCAGCCTGGACGCCTGATCTTGGAGCTTGGGGTGATCCTTGTTGAGAGCGAGCGCCGCCTTGAGGCAGCGCAGGGCCAGAAGGTACTTGTCTGAGGCAAGCATTAGCAGATGAACACGGGACCGGGGGCATTGGTTGTACTTACTCCTACGGATAAAGACCTCGAAGCCGGCGATTTGGCCCTCGATATTCTTGGGGCTGAACTGGAGCATGTGCCCCAAGAACTTCATCGCATCGCCGAGAGGTTCCGTGGTGGCAGCGAGCTTGACGCCGTTCGGGTCCTCGTCCTTCTTCTTCGCCTCCTCGCCGTCCTTGCCCTTCTGGGCGCCTCCCTTGTTGGGGTCCTGCTTAGCAGCCTTCTCGGCAGCCTCCCGCTCCGCCTTCTGGGCCTCCTTTCTAGCCTTCTTGGCCGCCTTCTTTCTCTCGGCAGCATCGTCGCCATTTGCGTGGCTGCCCTCGGCGCCGTTGGCGCCGTTCTGCGGCTTGTCGTGCATCGAGAGATAGAGGTTGACGGCGTCCAGGGCGGCCCGGAAATAGAAGGGGTGCTCCCGGAGGCGGTCTTCCCAGCGGACAAGGTCAATGTACGCCCGGATCTGGCCCTTACGCAGCGAGAAGCTGTGGAAGTCGAATTGATCCTCCTGCCAGATGTCGAAAATGTTGAAAATCGTGTGATAGCGCTTGAGGGCCAGGCCGATGTCGCCGCGCCGCTGCCACGCCTCACCATCCTCGGTCAGGAACCAGATGCACTGCATGTCGGTCAGATCGGCCAGGGGGCCCCCGACTGTCTCGGCCCGAGTGAACAAGCCCATCGTAGCGAGCGCCTTCTCGTTCTCGTCGTTACGCAACTGGTACTTGGCAGCCTTGGAGTTGATGTAGCGATCCCTGGTGTCGAGCGAGCGAGCGTGGTCCATTGCCTCGGCAGCCTTTGCGAGCTCGCCATGGTGTTTGAATATCCTGGCCTTGGTCATGTGGAAGTCGACGTTCTTGGGATCCAGTTCGATTGCCTTGTCGACAAACTCGGTGGCCTTAGAAAGGTCGCGGGACATGTAGTAATTGTAGTGCTGGGCCAGGAAGTAGAGGGCCGCTCCTTCACCTTTGGAGCTGTCGCCATTCGCTTGAGCCTCAGCGCCCGAGCTATCGCTGTGTTCCTTGAGATAGTCCTCGGCCACGAGAGGCAGCGTCTCTTTCTTGAAATCATCCGCGTACAAGTGCTTTAGGTTAGCAAAGGTCGAGGGGACGCCCTTGTCAAACATCAAAGACAAGTACGCCTTGGCGGCGGTGCGAAAGCGGTCGCCTGGAAAGCGTGTCAGCTGCGGTCCTCGGCGGTAGAATGATGGTGAGCCATACCAGACAGAAAGTCCAGAGGAAGGCGCTTCGCCGCATCACAGCGAGGGTTCTTGGCGGCATACTCGTCGTACACGGCCTTCAGGGCAGCCTCGTCCTCTGCCGGGACGTCCAAGTTGGCCATCAAGCCCTTGTAATAGTCTGGGTGTTCAGGGTTCCTATCCAGCAGTGCCCGGTACGCCTTTGCGGCATCTTCTTTCCTTCCGAGCTCCGTCAGGTAGCGCGCCCGAAGCTCCATGACGGCCAGCCGGTCGAGGCAGTTCTTGCAGTCCGCATCCAGATGTTCCAAAGCCCGCGCGAAATCCCCCATCTCGGCAATAATCGAGTTCTTGTACAGCAGCGCCTCTGAATTCTCGAAATCGGTCCTCAGGGGGGTGGTCGTGACGGACTTCTCGTAGGTGGAAAGAATATTCTCGGCCTGCTGGAGATTGCCGTCCAGGTGATAGGCGATGGCGAGCGCAGTCCAGTTCTGACGGACTTGGGGCCGCGCCTTGAGCATGACAAATCTGCTCTGGATGTATCCCGCGTAGTCGCGCATCTGGACCTGCAGCACGGCCAGGTCGCGCTGGATCTGGTGCGAATCAGGCTCGAGCTTGAGGGCGAACTTGTACGCCTTGATGGCCTCGTCGAAGTTCTTGTTGGTGCGGTAGAGAATACCATAGACGTGCCAGCAAATGTACGACTTCATGTCAATCGTCAACGCATCCTTGGCAAGGGCAAACGCCTCGTCCGTCTTGCCCTGGGCATTGAGGATCAGGGCCTTCATCGACATTGTATCTCCATGCTTGGGGTTCCGCTTCAGGATCTGCTCGGCGGCCTTGAGGCCGCGCTTGTACTGCTTGTCCTCATAGTAGCGAATGACGGTACGAAAGAGGTTGGCCTCTCTCGTACTGAGCGTTTGCGGCATCGGGTGCGAAGTGGGGGACTACGCGTGTGGGAAACGGCGAGGTTGGGTCCGGTACTAGGATGGATTCAGCGGAGTGTTGAGATCGAGGATATTCGTCGAGACCAACGGTGGAAGTGTTCGGTGGAAAGGGGTGCTCGGCTGTCCTTGGAACTTGGATGACGGTCGGGTCGGGTTAGACAACGAGGAGGTTTCGATTTTGTTGTTGTGCGCAGAGCTTTAGGACGAAGCCTTGGACGCAAAGCAGAAAGGCTGTAGTGAAACCAAAGAAAACTTCGGGATCTCGGACTCAGCCCAGCAGCCAACGCAGTTCGCGGGCGGATCACGCGACGCTCGGTTCGTTCTCGCGGGGGTGCTCGCGGGGCCGATGATGGGTGTAGGTTGCGCTTTGCAGACTGCGGGATTGGATTTCGGGCAGGCTTGGCAAGGACCAGAGGTCTGCCCCACCATGCACCGGCCTCGGGGCTCGGGAGGGACCCGCCTCAGTGCGTCAGGCTCCGGGCGGTCCTTGGCACCGAGACAACCTGGAAGCCAGGCTAAACAAGTTCAAGGCACCGTGAGACCAACGTCGGATCATGATAACATTCTCGTCTGAATTATCCCAATGTGGCATGTTGGAGGGGAAGTCGAGAAATACGCTCAGAGGGTGGTCCGTCTTCAACTACTCAAAAACATGGCACAAAGCCAAAGAGATACAGTACATTTGCACAAACACATCAGTCGTCACTATTCGTACAACACTCGGTATCAACAACAGACGCCTGTGACCTCACCGACTCCCTTCGGATGCATCTCTGGTCCTTCGCCAGTCCGCCAAAGCCTGCTCCCAAGACACGTACGCTGGCTCGCCGCATCTTCGCCGAACGATATCCCATGTCCTGGACCGGACAATATTCTCTATCCCCATCTCCTGCCGCAGAATGATGGCAAGGTGCTCAGTTCGTGCCTCGCGGGGGAAGAAGCGCGCCGAATACGGGTCGAGTCTCTCGTCAACGACACGCTCCCGGTTCTTCTCCTTCTCCGCCTCCCTCAGCGCTCTCTCCGGGTCATCCGGGTCAGGGCTCGTGGCGACCAACGAGCAGTAGCTCAGAACATCTGATCGAGCCTGCCACGAAGGGAACAAGACCTTCTCCTTGAACGCGTCGCAAGCCGCTGCATCTATCTGATGCGACAGCGGCCGCGGGCCAAGCCGGGACGTCGAGGTTGGATCAAACCCAGCCTTGGCCGGCGTCTCCAGGGCGTTCAGGTTCTGAGTTATGGTGTCATCGATCGAGCTCCGCGATAGGCGGAGGAAGTCTACTGCAGTATCAGCAAAGGCTGGCGCAACGAGACGAGCGATGTAGCCCGGCAGGCCGGCAATACCTCGAAGAGCAGACGTGGAGAAGCAGAAGCGAGGAGTCAACGGTGGCAAGGAGGAAGGCTGGGTCATCACGCCGGTGCTTGAGAGCTCAGTGACCTGCGTAACCTGTGCTGGGGTTGCGCCGTCTCTCAACCGAGCCGCCGAATCCGTCCACAGAATGCCCGCCAGCGTGACAGATGCCGGGACCAATTGGGAAATCTAGAGTTACAGAGCCTCCGGTCGCTCTCGCTCAGGGCGTTGCAGCAGTTTCCGTTGCAGTGAGATGGGCAACTCGTGAAAGACCTGACGGGACGTGAGGCTTGGTGTGGATTGTGAGTTCAAGAAGTGGCGTCATCCCGCGCTTCACTGAGTTCTATTGCACATTCCGATTGGCCCAAACTTTCCATCAGCTCAAGCTCAAGCCGCCAAGGCCAAGACTGGCAGGACTCGCTCCAACGAACACACCAATCTTTGAGATACGCCTTAAAACCCACTTCTATGCCCTATGTATTGGTGTTCGAGATGCAAAAGTCGCAAGAAACATTGTACTGGACGATGGAAGACAGCTTCGAAACCAAGGGCACTCAACGTTTGCCCAACTCAGGGCTGCTTGCCGTCCTGGATGTAGGTGGCCACACTGATCACTGGTATTAGGAGTTGCTGGAACCTAGACTGTCGAGACAATGGATGTCGTCGATGAGGATTCTGGTCACGGAATGTTTGTGGCTGATGAGTAATGTTCTGATGGTAGCTGGTAGATATTGCCGTCATTGAGTGTGCTGTCAACCAACAGAGATGCCGTCCCTGCCTGCCGAGGGCCCTGAGCTCTTGTGGGTTGCCATTGAGTGAGGACAGAACTGAAGCATCGTAATGATCGAATATAAATGAGGCATCCGTCAAGTTCCCGGTTCTTTGAGTTGTTGGTCCTTGGACACCCGTGGAGGGAACCATCTGCGGGTGACTTGTCACTCGACAAGAGACGACAGGAGGCCAACTTGCCAGTTGACCATATGTAGCCGTAGCGCCATATTTTGGTGGTCCTTGCAGCAGAACCATTCTCTCCAGGCTCACTGCTCAGAGCGGAGGGTGAGGATCTTGGGCTCAGTTGTGGCGGAGCAAGCCGGTCTGGCCGGATCCGTCCAACCTTCGCAGCCTTGAATGGTCGGGCACCATTGTCTGTGTCAGCCCATCGACGGCCTCACGGGCACGTAGAGCCGGCAGCAGCACGCTACGTCGCGCTCTAGATAGGGTTTTCCTCGGCCATGCCCCGAGGCTGGTCCTGCCGGAAGAGACGCCCGCAGGGGTCCTCTCCATGTCTCCGTTGCTGACCTGTCAAGTGTCGACCTGCCTTTCGAGCGCGGAGGAGGGGGCAGAGATGTTGACCAGAGATGCCACGATGCCTGTTGGGCCTTGAGCGAAACCCATGTCGGCCACATCGCGGCGAAGGATGCGCGCTGAGAAGGGTTGCTTGGCGCTCTGTGGTTGTTGTGGAGGAACCGGCCCGCAGAGCCGGACCGATTGAGTCAGGGGTCCCACAGCGGTCCCCTGCAGGGCTGCCCAGGCAATGGGTCCCTCCACAAAGCGACGGTTTATCCTCCGAGTTGCTTCTGGTAAACGAGCTCCGCCCGTGTGCTGCAGTCTCAGGCAGCCCGAAAGATTCCAGAAGCAGAGCGAAGGTCACATCGCCTGTTCAGTAACCAAAACCGCCCCTTGATGTTCCAAAGTTTGAATCCCGTCGCCTATGCACGAGACTGAAATCGGATGTCGAAACGCGCCTTGGCGGGCTACAGAACCCAACGCCCAGGGGAAGATCACCGGGCAGGCAAAGAGACAAAGCCTGAGCAGCCATTAAAGCCTAAACTGCCACATGGAAATCAGCCAAAACCCCAGCAATTTGTCCGAGAGCCCTCCCCCTGGGCGAAAAGAGCGGGATTTGCTACCATACCACGTAGCAAGCCGTCCTGCGCTTCCCATCTGCCCGGAACGGCGTGCGAAAACATGAGGGTAAATGGCCGCTGCTGATGTGGCCAAGGCGTGACGTGGGCCCAGGGCGTTTGAGAGAGCATTCACCCCCCGTCGTTTCGCCGCGCTTGGGGGCCTTGTCCCCCAAAACTCTCAGCCAAAGAGCTTGCTTGTTCCTGGTGTCCATTGGGGAGCACTGGGTCGACGCGTCGTGTCGACACAGAGCACCAAGTGTGGATTCTAACATCCATCGAGTGGGCAGCCCCCGCAGAACCGAGGCGCAGCACAGATCCGCAGCGGCTGCATCAGGGTCGCCAGGATCGGCGCCGGTCGATGGACCGGCCTGGTTGCACGTGAAGGAGATCCGAGACGCTCACGACTGCTGAACGGAAGCGTCCACGGCCAAGTTGAGCAGGGCTTCGCCGTGCCACCGCACATGAGCGGCAAGCCAGCAAAGCATTGGGCCAAGAAAGAGGCGAAAGCTGCTTGATGCCTCGCCCTACGACGGCCAGATAATGGCCGTCTGAATTGCCCGCGGTCCGAGGGAGGTCAAACTGAAGGTCTGGGCATGCGATCTGAGCAGCCTCACGACCAGCAACCAGACAGGGGAGGGTGCGCTAGATCGGGGCTTTTCTGTCGGGCATAAGCGATGCTGCATGTCAACCTGTTTCACCCTGGATAAACGGCCTGTGGAACGGGGGTGGAGAGAGCCCTTGCCGTCTCGCAGGTCAAATCTCGGAGCGTCTGTCTCCAAGCCTTGCATCGGGCCAGCGCGGCTGGCAGAACCGGTGAGGATGGGTGACCCGGGGGGAAACTGGCCGAGCAGGCGGGCGCTTGCGGTCGTCTAATCTTGAGCGTCAGTTCGGTCCGCGCGGTACTTGGCGCACAATGACCCAGGCCATTCCTCGCAAGCCAACCCTCCATCGAGCTGCCTGCTTGGAGTCACCCAGAGATCAATTTCGCATGCGAGGAGACGACGTGGCTGCGTGGCGGCCCTGGAGCGGCATGCGGTGAAAAGCGTCACCACGCACGCACGCTGAAGATGGGAAGAAAGTGGACCTCTGCCCGAGGCCGGCCACATTGACGGCCGAGTAGTGTACCTATGGCTGGCCTCGGTAAGGAAGCAAGCCAGAGGCGCCACTCCCAGCTTGACAACCACGGGCCCTCTCCAATCGCCGGCCTGCCCTCTTTATGAATGGCTGACAGGAGGTAGCTTACGAGCAACGACGAGACTCTGGGAATCACCTTCACCTGGCGAGGTCGATGATTCGGGCGAGTACGGTCCTGCTGTCCGGCTGGTAGCTGCTGGGCCGAGAGCCTTCCCGGTGGACGACCGAGGGTGCCCCGTGGGTTAATTGGTTGGGTTATTGCTGCTTCAGGTCGGAGTTTGGTGTCCCGGAGCTCGACTCCAAGGGGTGCACCTGCAGGTTTGTGCAAGTCCCCAGATTCGTTTGGCTGACTTACAGCCCGCAGAGACTCGGGGCCGGGCGCTTCAAATCCGTAGCATATTGTGGGTGGCAAGGAGCACTCCAGCTCGTTTCGCCGGGCCGTCAGCAAAAATCCCGTCGTGGAATATTTTTCGAGGTTGTTGCTGGAGTCGTCGACTGCCTGTCCGAGCTCCCATTTGACCGGGATAATGCGACGCAGCTGCCAGCGAACGAATTGCGCTTGCGGGCTGCAGATTGGATAAAATCAACTCCAAACCGGCACTGGTCTGTGCTTCCTCACCAGCTCTGGCAGCGGGAGCTTTGGTAACTTGGGACCAGGTAGTTAGGTAGTGAAACCCCAGTTCCATGGGAGTTTGGCCGGATTGACACTCCATGATATCTGAGGGCTGCCATAAAGTTTTGCCCCTCCCCCCAGCCGTTGAGATCGAGATTACCGGGCTACCTACCTGAACTCGCCTACCACCTGGGACAGAAGGAGCGGACAACTGGGATGAAGTGGATGGATGCTCTGACTTTGCCGAGGGTTCAAAGTCGCAGTGGGGCCCAGCGCGTTGAGAGGGCCTGGCCTGGAAAGAAGTTGCTTGTGGGTGGTGTGGACAGAGGAAGGCACGGGCCACTGGCGTTCCCGTTGGACCCCCCTGGTCTCGGCTGGCATCTCCAACGATCCGCCAGAGACCCACACCTGGCTTCCACTTTTCCCTCGCTCGCTTCTGCCCGCGTCGGCTCCAGCAAAGGAGGGCAACAGAAGATAGCCGACGTGCTCAAGCCACCTCGTCAATCCGACAATTTGTCAATTCGAGCCACTCAAACCGGCTCTTCGATCTGTCAACGGGCGCGCGGCTAAGCCCGCCCGTTGAACGACCTCCAAGCCAGGGCAACCTGTCCAGCCTGTAGAGGCCGTGACGCCGTGACGGCCGTGTTGAGCGGGCGTCGACCCTCCCTCTCCCATGCCGTTAATTCATGCCTCTGCCGCCCCTCCGAAGATCCAGGCCCACTTCATTTTCCATGCTCGACAATCCTGGCAAGGGAGGGGGGTTCGAATCAGGCTGTTGGTCCCGGCCACCCATACCACTGTCGGCGCGTTCCCGGGCGTCGTGAGAAACGAAAAGGGGGAGCCGTCAGGTTAAGCTTTGGTCACACAAGTGCGCAATGTAGACGTCCGGAATGATGGTCCACGCCTCCCAGATGGCTTCAGGACAGGAAAACCAGGGGAGGCCCGGGATCGTGCATGCGGTGCCTGCGGACCAGGGGCTCCTTGAGTTCCGTCCAACACCATCTCAGGGCAGGGGGTGGTGGGCAGGGGGCCCAGTGGCTGCGAGGAAGTTACCGGGAAGGGACACGGGCGCGTTGCGCCTCGCCAATCGAGGTACCTGCCCAATGTACCTTTTCGAGTTGTGCACACTGCACATCGTCGAATTTGAGAAAGAAGCCACACCAACAACGGGCAGGTCAGTCCACGCTGGAAACCCGGCCCCGGGTCGCGTCGCTCCCCTGGTCGCCTTTTTTTAGGGTCATGGAATCGTGGCTCCATAAAAATTTCTAATTAAATTCCCAATCATGGCTCAACCCCCCGAAGCAGCCCCGTTGCGACTGCAGTCGTCTCTGGACTCGGCTCCCGTTCAGCCGCGTGTGCAGCCAAACCTCGACGCGCTTGTTGAGCAGAAGCAGCACCATAGCCCGCAGCAGCAGTCTCAGCAAAAACAACCTTATCCCCCCCATCATTCCTCCCAGCAGCAGCAGCAACAACAGCTACGACAGCAACAACAACAGCACTTTCACCAACAACAGGCTCCAGAGACCGCACAGCTTCAGGGGGCACCGCACATCAGCGGCGCGCAGGCCACCTTCACCACCGGCGGCGGCGGCAGCGGCAGCGGTATCCACGCCCTCGACAGCACCAAGGGCGAGTGCAGCGCTGGCATTGGCGACGAGAAGACGAGAGCAGATGGCATCTTGACAGCCAACGCCGGCTCACACATTCACACGTCTGTTGCAGGCCCTGCGGACCCGGTCGAAACTGCTCTCGGCGCCCGGAGCGATACGCAACAGCAGCACAACGGCGGCGCGCCCGCCCAAGGCATTCCGGACATGTCCAACACGCAGCCGCCCCCCGGGCCTGCTCGGCACCCCGTGACATACGCGAGCCAGGCAGCCTATCCGCCCGCCGGCATGCCGCCCGTGTCTCAATACATGTATTCGGTCCCATCCGACCCCTACCGGCCGAACCCGACGACGCTCCCTAGCATGCGGACGCTCGACCACCGGCAGCCGCAGCCACAACCGCAGCACGGAATCCCTCTGAGCGCGCACATGGCAAGCCCGATGACCCCGGCACCCGCCCCCGCCCACATGGGTTACTACGGCGTCCACCCACACTCCCACATTTATGGACTTCCGGATCCCAATGCCATGCGTTTTGCGCTTGCTCCCGGCTTGGTTCACGATCCGCGCATCGCCTTGAGCGGAGGGAGGCACAAAAAGGTACCGGCACGACGCCATGGCCCAAGCATGACGTGCAGAAGAAGTCGAGTGGCTGACTGTTGGAACTTTCTTGGTTTCTGGCCGATAGGAGATCAAGCGGCGGACAAAAACCGGGTGTCTGACCTGCCGAAAACGCAGGATAAAGGTACGTTTTGCATGCCCGCTGCTCAATTTCATTTTCGTCTCCCGTCCCCCGATGCGGATTTCCGCGGTTGCGTACTTGCTGGAAACATTGCTGGGTTTGGGTTTGGGTTGTCGGGTCAGGGCCGTGGTTTTGGATGAAATGCATGCGGTGGTTGGAGGGCAAACGCAGCGGTCGCCCGGGCCAGCTCGATGAGGCGCTCTCGCTTGTGAGCGCTTCGCTACCTGACTTCGGACCCCAGGGTCCTGGCTGGCAAGCGAGCGAGCAAGCAGGCGAGCCGCTGATCTCCGTCCACCGCCAAACTGCCCCACCACGACACGCTTCCTGCGTGCCCATTTTAGCCCTCTCCATCAACCCTGCCTCGCTTTCATCCATCTTGCGGCATGCGCCATTCTAGATACACCTTGTTCTAACATCACATTATTGAAACTAGTGCGACGAAGCGCATCCGACCTGCAACAACTGCAAAAAGTCAAAACGCGAGTGCCTCGGGTACGATCCGATCTTCAAACAACAGCAAGGCCCAGCAGCCATCCAACCTGCCCCGAGCACCCAACCTCCCGCCGCC
>Ga0247824_10000266_pt1 | contig 24181 bp, 45 predicted proteins | sample 13C_PalmiticAcid_FD_194412 | JGI IMG/M metagenome (GOLD analysis project Ga0247824, IMG submission 194412) | Soil microbial communities from agricultural site in Penn Yan, New York, United States - 13C_PalmiticAcid_Day48 | ecosystem: Environmental > Terrestrial > Soil > Agricultural land...
GGTACACAAGAGAACTGGCATGATGTCGTTCTTCGCGTTATTAATGGAACGTTTTCGATCCGTAAAGACTGGTACAAGAAAAACTTTATCCAGTGGGACGAAGACTATTGGCAGAGATATGCCTATGAGATGGCAACCGCCATGTTCAAGATGCATTGGCTTCCCGCCGGTCGCGGACTGTGGGCGATGGGGACGCCTTTCGTATTTGAACGCGGTAGTATGGCTCTTAATAATTGCGGCTTTACTGTTCTTGGCGGGAATGATCGTCTCAGTGATGACCTTCACTGGATGATGGATGCTTTGATGTTAGGTGTTGGTGTAGGCTTTCACCCGGTTCGTGAAGAACTTAAAATCTATCGGCCAGTTGGTGAATTCACTCACTATGTTCAGGACAGTCGAGAAGGGTGGGCTGAAAGCACTAAGCTCCTAGTAGATGCATTCACTAAGCCTAATCACCGTAAGCCTAAGTTCAAGTACGACTTTGTTCGTAAAGCTGGATTGCCGATTAAGGGTTTCGGTGGCCTTAGTTCCGGCCCAGAACCATTGATAACTCTACACAACGATATTGAGGCTTTGTTTGAGACTCCCGGAATTGATCCAGTACGATTAAAGACGGACATTGGCAACAAGATCGGTGTATGTGTAGTCGCTGGCAATGTTCGTCGATCTGCTGAGCTTTGTGAAGGTGATGTTCAGGACGAATTATTCCTTGATCTCAAGGATTATGACAAGTATCCTGAGCGCGAAGATTTTGGCTACATGAGTAATAATAGTGTCATGCTGGAGCGTGACAGTGATTATGATATGCTTGGGGAGGTAGCAAAACGAGTCGTTGTTCGCGGTGAACCTGGAGTAATTAATCTCCGCAACTTTAAATATGGACGCGTTGGAAAGCCGATCCCGGTTCGTGAAGATAAAGCTCGCGGACTAAATCCTTGCGGGGAAATCCCACTTGAGGATAAGGAACTTTGTAATGTTGTTGAGACTCTGCCAACAGCTTGTCCGAACGTTGAAACGTGGTACAAAGCCTGCGAGTACGCGACGTTCTACGCTTCGACTGTGTCGCTGCTACCTACTCACCGAGAAGAAACTAACCGAGTTGTGGTTCGTAACCGACGAATCGGCGTTGGTATCATTGACTGGACTGGTTGGGTTAAAGAGCAGGGACTTTACAAAGTAACTTCTTACATGCGTAAGGGTTACGACGTTGTAACTAAAGTTAATCAAGAAAGGAATTCTGAAGCTGGTGTTCCGGAGAGTTTGCGTAAGACTACCATTAAGCCAGGCGGTACTACTCCAAAGCTGAAGGGGAAGACTCCCGGTATTGGTAATCCTACGTTTGGTGATACATTGCGTCGGATGTCTGTTGCGGCAAGCAACCCAATTTGTCCAGTGCTTGATGCCGCAAATGTGCCTTATAAGCCTTGCTTCTTTGATCCTGAACGTACTAGAATTTACGAATATCCGATTAAGCAAGGTCCGTCGCAGCCAGCAGAAGAAGTATCGCTTTGGGAACAAGCGATGAATCTTGTGACCGTTCAACGTGAATGGTCAGATAACTCTGTAAGTAATACGCTTTACTTCAAACCGAAGTGGAAGCTAATCTTGAGTCGAGATACTGGTCCTAAGGAACCTTTAGAAGGTTTTGGTCAGTACATTTACGGGTCTTGCGGTTCTGCCTTTTGGGAAAATGCTTTTACTAATTTTCTTGCAACCCCAACGGACAACTTTACCTTAGAAGATACTGCCTATAAGGTTAAGGTTCGATTGAATAAGTTCGGCTCTTATGAGCTTAGAATTTATCAATTTGATCCTATGCATGAAGAAGATGATATCGAAAAGGTATTGTCTGCGATTACTCCTCTGATTAAAGCTTGCTCGCTCCTGCCCCACTCCGCGAAGGGAGCGTATCGTCAGATGCCAGAGGAGGGTATTTCGGCGGAGGAATACGAAACGCGACTGAAAGCCATCAAGAAGATTGATTGGGCTAAGTTCTGCGGATCGGATGGTATTGATGAAAAATTCTGTCAGGGAGCCTCTTGTGAATTACCCTTTGTTAAAGACCGGGCTGATTCTTGATATCAATAATTTATATTTTGCTATCCAGAAGAAGCACGGACAAAGAACGTTAAAGATCACTGAGTATCTTAAAAAGCTTGAAAGTCGCAATCACCTATTGACTTACAAGATTGCTTATGCTAAGCCAGAATCTAGCGATGGCTTCGTACAATTGCTACATAATTTGGGGTTTGAGACACACTTTTGGAAAGGCCCGTATTCTGTAGCAATGGCGTTGCGTGTGGCTGACATTGTGCCTAATGTTGATTCTTTAATCCTAGGAACTAATAGTTCTGAGGCTACAAGAATCTTTCAGTGGGCAAAGTCTAAAGGCAAGATTACTAAATGCTTTGCAGCAGACATTCCTCCATTCTTTAGGCAGTCGGCGGAATGTATTGAAATTCCGCCGGAGATTTTGAATGCACCTGCAACAGCAGCCAAACCGTTGGAGCTGCATTCCAACGTCAATAGCGATGGTACTGAATGTACCAGTGAAGGAACTGCTTGATAAGCTAGGTCACGATGGCTCAGAAATACTCTGGCCAGATCAACCAGAACCACTCCGTAGGAAAGCTTTTCATTATGAAGAATTTCAAATGTTAGCTTTAGATCACTACGGAGTGGTCCTTTGTCCATTCCTCATCGGCCTTCAGTATAGCCCAACAGGTGAGAACGCCCATACCATTAAGTTTGATTTGCAAGGAGTCCTAGATATATGTGACGGCGTTCTACTTGGCTCCTATATTGGGTCAAATAAGAACCATGCGGTTGCATGGAATGCAACAGAAAGGTTACTTTATGATCCCTCCGGCCCTAAAAAGGTCTCTCCCGACACCTTTCAAGTTAACGTTTTTCTCGCCGCCTTCCGAAGCGGAAGCTGAGTTCTTCGACGTAATAGAACAACTTGAAAGGGTCGCTAAAGGGTTCGCTCGCCGTAGGTTGAAATCGATAGACGAAATGTTTGTAGATGAATGTATAGCGGAAGCCTATTTTGTAATAGTGGAGTTGATCTATACTTCACTTGAAAGCATTAAGGCTGAATACCCTAACTTAGATGACCGCTACAAATTCTACAGAACTACTGTCGGTTACAAATTGAAAGAGTATTGGTCCTACCGTGCAACATCTACCATCTCATTCCTTAAAAAGAAAGGAATCTCTGTACAGCATTACTCTCTTTGGGAGGGTGCCGCAATTCAATACCATAGTAGTCTAGATATCTACATCGCTATGGAACATGCTGCTCGCAATGACCTTGAACGAAAGGTTGTTGAGTTAACAGCAATGGGCAACCCTAAGGAACTAATTGCTGAAAAGTGTGCTTTGAAACCGAAGCAAATTACTAAGATACTGAAGCGTGTAGAGAATAGGTTAAAAGCATGAATACTTTTCTACCGTATCCTAGCTTTAAAAAATCCGCTGAAGTATTAGATACAAAACGCTTAGGCAAACAACGTGTTGAAGTTCTACAATTAGTTAAATGCATTACTGAAGAAAAGAAAGGATGGGCTAATCATCCTGCAACAGTAATGTGGCGACCATACCTCGATGCTTTGATTCATTATGGAATGACTTGTGCAAAGGTATGGCAAAAGCGTGGGTATAAGGATACGGTATGGCTGTCATTGTATATGTACCTTGAATCCCCGTTGGATCAAGGTGTAATGTATCCTCCGTGGTTTGGCAGCAGGAGATTTCATGCATCACACCGTAGTAACCTCTTGCGAAAAGATTCAAAGCATTACAAACAATTCGAATGGCTTGAGCGGGACAACTTGTCATACTTCTGGCCAAAACCAGACTACTCCTGGAGAGATTCCAAAGCGTCGGACAGTCAAGACTATTATTATTTTGGATAGTTGGAAGTATCAATTAGAAGTTGAGCTAACCGCCTCGAATGAGCATGATAATATGCTCAACATCCAACGTGCAGTAGATCAGTTCATTTACTCAATCTTTCGAGGGAAAAGTGACAAGCCTCCGACTTCGGCTAGCTAAAGCTCGTATCGCGTGGCACATGCAAGGTCATGGCTTTGACGATGAACAACAAGAGCGTTTGATGGGTCGTTTGGGTGATGGCAAGATTCTTGAGATTATCAAGAAGTATGGTCCAATCGTTTTTCAAATTTTTATTAAATATATTTTGCCGTTCCTATTGCTTTTAGAACAACCTAAAAACCCTCCGATCTTTAATTATCAAATTTCTGAAACTGAGGATTAAATGCCCACTAATATTGAAATAGTTCGTTCAACGCCTTTCCTACAATTTGTAGGTAGCAAGCATTGGGTTGCACATAAGGTAGCCAAGATACAATTAGTTGATGTTTTCCTTAGAAGATATTTTGGTCCTGGCGAAAGTACAATTGACGAAGAGATTGATTCTGTTATTCATTGGGCTGGAACTAATACTTATTATGTATTAATCAAAGCTAAATATAACGGATTAACAATCTATCCGTGGTCATTGCAAGCAGTCTATGGATTAGACTTCTTTAACCCGGCAATGAACTCGCAATGGCACTTTGATAAAGCAGGAATCACAGTTTGTCCAGTACCAGTTCCAATTGACACTGACAATGAACTTGCCGAGATTGCCGTAGTTAGAACACGAGCTTTCAATGATTACTTAGCTGCTATTCCTAATTTACCTGCACCATCTAATCAGTCATATCCATTCCAATTTACGTCGAGTCCGACGGCGTATTTGAAGAAATGGGATATTAGCCACACATCATTAGGTGAGTGGGTGCAAGAGAAAGCTCAGTACATCTATTATCATCAGAATTGTTATTATATTTTTGTACAATCTGAGGTAATGAAAAGCGGGCACGCAACTTTACAATGTCCGTGGCAACGTGGCAATTTCATTGGCGGATTCTATGACGCTAATGTTGGAATGATTAATACTGGATTCTTTGTCAACGATTGTGAAGAGATGTCGTTACCTGAAACTGGACCGGCTCCGCCGATTCCTCCGAGTCCTGAATGAAAATAGCTGTATTATTCGACGGTGCAGGATTAGCTAGACTTGGGTTAGAACAAGCTGGCTATTCCTGCACCGGCTTTGAGCTTAACAAATATGCACACTATCTATCGAAAATGGTGGGTTCTGGTAATTGTGTTCATTGTGACGTTAGAAGTGTCGATCTTGACAATTTTGATGGAGTATGGGCTAGCCCGCCTTGTCAGCTTAATTCCGTAGCTCGAACGCAAGGATCACCAGAAAGTGATTACTCAGCAGACTTCTTACAATGGTGCTTAGACTTACCGCATGAACCGCTTTGGGTTGAAAATGTGGCTGTTCCAGGTGCTACATGGGGCAAAGTCTTCAACGCTGCACAATTTACTGAATCTCCGTTACAGAATCGTAATCGGATGATTGGTGGTAGGTATCATGAACCCGATGTCTACCGACCTTATAAGAAAGCCTATGAAGGTATTTGTCCAGCAATACTAGCAACTGAGTATAAGGGTTGTGCAAGTGATCCGCGGCGAGCGTCACGGTTCTATGGACGCAGACTCACATTAGATGAGTGTGCAAAGCATCAAGGATTCACTATTCCTCAAGGTTGGTATTACAACCCATTCGGTATGACTCAAAGCGAGTGGGAGCAAGAATTGTACCGTGCAATTGGTAATGGTGTCCCAGTGTATATGGCTAAAGCCTTCGGTCAAAGCCATAGAGAGTATTCTGAATTAGGAGTATTTTAGATGAGAATGCCACGTTACTTGTCGCCCACTAGTCTCAAGATGTGGGACACAAAGCGAGATGATTTTTACATTACGTATTTGTGCGATACACGCACAGAACGTCCGCCACAAACTGGACCGATGGCAGTTGGATCATCATTCGACGCCTATGTTAAATCGTTCTTAGTTGAGCGATTGATTGGAAAGCAACCGGAGTTTGAATTCAACACTATTTTTGAGCAGCAAGTCGAACCTCATAATCGCGACGCTGCTCGTGTAGAAGGGAAGGAAGTCTTTGATGCGTACACAAAGCAAGGTGCGCTCGCGGATATTCTCCTTGATCTGGAAGGATGTGTTGGCAAGCCTAGGTTTGAAACGGCAATCGAAGGTTACGTCTCATCTGTATCTGTTGCGTTAGGTGATGTACCTTTACTTGGCAAACCTGACATATTCTTTATTACGAAGAAAGGTGCCCGAGTTATCTTTGACTGGAAGGTTAACGGCTTTCATAGTAACTATAATGTAAGTCCAAAGCCAGGCTATATTAGGCTGCGTTCTCCGGGTTCGGATAACGGACAGTCGCATAAGAAAGCAATGGTGATGGATCACCAAGGTATGCGTATCGCAGTCACGCATCCACTATGTACTGTAGAGCCTGATTGGGCCGCACAGCTTTCTATCTACGCTTGGCTCTTAGGCGAAGATGTTGGTTCAAAGTTCATCGTAGCTATCGATCAGATCGCTTGTGGGCGTAATGCTGTTGGGCAACGTGAATTCCGCGTAGCACAACACCGTTCCTTAGTTACTGATACGTTTCAGCGAAAGCTCTTTGAGAAAGCACATACGGCTTGGTACTCTATCCAAAGCGGTCATATCTTTACCGATTTGACTCGCGAGGAATCTGACGCAAAGTGTCGTACCTTAGATCAAATGGCAGCATCTCCGCCTGACGATGCTTTTAATGATCTAATGAGATGATATTCTAATACTCGTTAGATCATTAAAATGGGTTGACTATTCAGTCAGCCGGGTAACAATCGAGTGTAGGGGATTCTACGTTTCCACACTAGGGGTATGCCATGCTGACTGAACAATTTCGCAATGCCATTAGTGAGGGGAGTGATACGGGTATGCTGGTCGCGGCCGACGCATTACAAGAATCGGCCGACGCAACCGAGAACAGTCTAGGTGAGTTGTTGCGGGCATATGTCGATGTTCAAACGTATATTAGAATGTCGCAACCGACGCCTCCTGCTTTGGCTGACAGGTTTGTCGAACTGCAAGGAAAGTTTCGGACGCCTGAACGTCGTCGGATTGAAGGGGATTACTGGGGTTCCGAGTATCGAAAGCCGCTTGGAACCTTTTACACTGAACTTTCTATTGCTCAGGAACCGTTGGCAAACAACCTTAATCTGCTTTCAATCGAACCGATCCGGACCTTGGAGATTAGTGACTGTACCGCAGATGATAACTTGAAAATGATTCTGCGAAACTACCGAATGAACTACATGGTTCACCTTCGGTTGATGTTCTCCCGGACACGCCGTACAACCAATATCCAAATGGAGGTAGCGAAAGCTGTAGCGACGATGAAGGCTCCAATGTTACAGAGCCTTTCGATTCACGGGCTTGTTGATCGGACGAAGAAGATTCAAGCGATGTTCATGATGAACCGCGATATTGCAAGGAACTGTGTTCTTCGGATGGCAGATAGTTGGTACTCCACACCTGAAAGGTTGCAAACGCACAAATGAACTACTCTCGCAAAGAACTGATTGTCGTGGAAACGATTCCGTCCGAGTTAATTAATCTCGGACGGCGTTTGGAACAAGCCTGGTCTAAAGCACAGATTGGGGATCAAGTTCCCCATGAAACCTTCATGATGCGTGACGCTAAAGAGATCAGGTTTGTGGTAGATCAAGAACGAAAGCAAGAGGAAGAATTCGCTGCAAAGACGCCGGAACAAGGTCCACTTATTGAGCTGATTTGTGGACCTGTCTCACGCAGAGTAAGAGAGTCTCTCCAATATACTAATTACGGTTGGCGCGTTGGAAGAATGACTCTCGACGATCTAGGTTTTAGTCCACTTGCCTTGACAAGCTTTGGTTTGCGTGTTATGGTTAACGGTGTACAGGTTGCTGTCTTCTCACGGGAGACGTTCTATGTGGTGCCTTCTAGTTAAAAGCCCGGCTGAAGTTCAAGTGATCGGACCGTTCACTACGCATGTCGAAGCTGTGATCTTTGTGCGTGACAAGTTCACAAAACCTGTAGATAGTTCCGCAGTAATCCTGCGGATGGTTTCCCCTGATACCCATACTCCCGACGGACCAAGATGAATCCTTATTGGATTGAACCTCAGAAGGTATGTGTTGAAGCTCAGACCGAAAGTGAAGCTAAGGCTATAGCTGAACAGCTAACCGGACTCAGGGTAGAGTTAATCAAGATTCTGCCCTATCCAGGTGGAAAGCGAATCGGCGAGATAAGTAAGTGTCCGAGTTTCTGTTACTCGCCTGAAGTGTGTGCGGGCTATCACTCTTGTCCTAAGAGCTATGCCTGTTCAGAGTAAAACAAGCATCGGGTCATCTAACTGGTAAGACCGCGGACAGGCGGAATGTGGGTTCAAGTCCCACCCCGATTCTTTGGAACTACGCTTTGTAGTTCCGCCTTGAGGGTATGTCATGAAGTTCTATGTGTTTCCTGTGAAGCTGGAGGATCACAAGATCGTGTCCCGTGACAAACCTAGTGGTGTCGAAGTCGAGGCTGAAAGCCACAATGAAGCGATCCTTGTGGCTAAGTTGAAAATTGCGTTGTACGAAGATGAACAACTCGCTGTTGTGAGGATCGGCTAAATGATGACTCTTGCTCGACCACCGCCTAATTAAGTAATTGTGACCTTTGGTTACTTTATTTACTTGCCTAGCGGTGAGAAATACGCGGTGCATGGAAACGCCATGACGCGAACGCTTAACTGGAGTTACTATGACTAAGTAAGCGGTAAATTTAGATCTAGATTTTAAAGCTAATGTTTCGATTACTAAGACTATTTTACATTATCTTCCGCAAGGGAGAACGCGGGCAGTAGCGAAAGCTACACGGGGAAGGAGCCTACCTATAGGTAGGCTCCTCATGATCCGAAAAGCCCGTCGCGTCCCCGTACTCCAACGGTAGAGAGAGTAGACTTAAAATCTATCAAGTGTGGGTTCGAATCCCACCGGGGACACTATGACAAAGCAACAAGCTAAAAAGTTGTGGAAACTGATTAGAGCCTACGGCGATGGCCTTGTAGCTCAAAGCTGGCAAGGTCAATATCCTCCCGAGGAATGGGATGAAATCGATAAGGTCGCAGCCAAAGCATACAACGAACTCTTTAACTTCATTGAGGAACTCAAAGATGCCGTTCCACCTGATTCTGGAAAACAATCAAAGTAAAGCGGACATGTTGATCGCAAAGTTTCGATTGGAAAAGTCGGACTATTGCGTAAGTCGAAGTGTGATCAGAGCAAAACAAATTGTTGATACGTTGTGCAAGGAACCGTTTTCCTTCATCTTGTACGTGGATTATGAGCTTGATCCGGGCTGTGGCTTTGGAACTGAGTTTCTTGATTACATGATCGCTAAGTATCCTAGCCACATCTTTAGTGTGGTCGTTACAACTATGAGTCGTGAAATAGCTGGTAGGATGTTGAAGCAGTGTAGTGCTGCTTTGATTCCTGCCACCCAATATTGCTAAGGTTTGGATGAACAGTCGCCTATGACCTAGTAGTTACAATCATCGCAGGATGATGCCTTAGCAATGCCGCCAGGCGGTATATTTAACTTCCGCAAGGGAGAAAGTGGGACACCTGGCTCTGTCCCATTATTTACACAAGGTGTAAGATGCAAGTTGAACTTGATAAGCTGCGCCAAAGTGCAGTGTTGCTAATGACTCGTACTCAGGTAACAAATCCTCCTAGCAGGTATGAAATCTTTGCACAACAGAAGATAGATTGTCAAGATTATAGCGACGCAATTAAGCCTTATTGCCAAAAGATGTTGTACACCCATGTCCGGCCCGAACCTCTTAAGCTTAAAAATCCATGTCGAGAAATTCTATTAGATGGCCACCACAGATTCAACGCTTTTATTGTCACTGGTAAAGTGTGGCCTCAATATATCAATAGCGATCAAGTTCGATATTTAATCCGGCATCTGTATATATGGGCCTATCCTATCCATAAGGATACCCCTTATATTATGTGGCTCGGGCATAACAAGCTTAACAGATTAAAGTACCAGAAATATGGAAGGAAAATTGATACTCCAGCATATCACGTTTTAGCTGCGTTTTATTCAAAAATGTTCCATCAATGGGCTACTTTAAGATACATTAGTCAATCTATCTATGAAGATAGTGAGTTTGCAGACGAGTTTGTAAAAATCCTTTACGATGCTATCGGCCCAAATGATAAGCTGGATATGAAGTATCGTACAGGTACGGTCATGAGCCTTATCCGTACTATGAGGCAAACTGAAGATTTCTCAGCTATGCCAATCTTAGCAGATGCTTTGGAAGAGGAAGGTTTTCCTAATCGTCAGTTGCTTGACCACTACCGTACAAGCAAGAACTTTAGTTTGGGTTCCTGGATATTTACAAAAGCAGGTGTACTGTGATCCGAGGAATCCTTAATCTGTATAGCCAGTTTCCAAAGCTCCATCCTCAGACTAATCCCCACAGTATAATTAACTGGGTGATTGGAAAGATAGACTTAACATGGTGGAACGTAGATGGCAAACGAAAGCTCGTTGTCCATACCGGCGATCCCCGCTACCCGAAAATCGAACGAACTCCAAACGCTTTTAGCAAGTACATCGCGCTACATACTGAAGACAGCAGCACAATTATATATCAAAGCGACATACGGGACAGGTTCCGTTCGGGCGGAAAGTTATGGCTCGTTCTTAGCAACGGCAGGGTTCTCGATGAAGAATATGTTAGAGTATATGCGGACAAATGCCGGAGTTGTAGAACAGTTCCGAGTAGTCCAAGAGATGTTTCCCTGCAAAGGCGTCAACACCGCACCTGTGCCAAGTGCTTTGTTAAGTTTCTTCCAGAGGATACACGCTTCTGGTATCACTCATGTATACAAAGAGTGGGAGTCGGTACCGAAGGATATAGAATTGATTATGACCCAGTATTGGGTCTGGTTAAGAAACTCTAACTTACCTATAGATGAACACTTGACGGAGCTAATACGAAAGATGCAAATTAAAAGAGATGATTCGATTTTGAATAAGAGCCATAGGGTAGTGCTTTGGGAACGAAGTGGAACTTATGATCCTCATAACGTTGATAAGTTTTACAAGATCAATAAGACTTGGTTAGGCAAATCAGTAGCTATGGCTACTAATGACGTAACAACCTTCGATACCTCAAGTATTAAGCTTTGGTTATTAGATGTAACTAATAAAACTGTCCCAGTTAAAGCTTATGTTTGGTGTTTGTTTGCAGGCAATGCTTTCAAAGGACAGGGAGTTAAAGATAACAAGGAAGACGCTTGCGAAGAGCTTTATCATTGCTTCTTTGACTTAATGACTAAATTCAAGTACCGTGAGGCAAGTCTCCCTTTAGATGGCAAGGAGGTAGTAGTCTATGGGAACTGGCTTTCTGAGGAAGAATTCCTTTCTAAGAAGATGGATAAGAATAAAGCTATCCGAACTGACATGCGGACTATGGAAGTCTTCTGTGTTGGATTGCCTAGCTTGCAGAAAGAAACGTATCACACGAAAATCATCGACTACAAGATTACATCCCGCTACGCTCACAGCCATCTGGATTACCTCATTGAAATTGAAGAAGGTCTAGAGTTAACTTCTGAACACTGTCGTGTGTATAACACGCAGCGTTATGTAAATGGCGAAGTGTATTGTAGTAGTTGTAAGCAGCTTTACGAAAGTCCAGTGGCAGGTGACGTTTGTGAAGTACGTGGTTATATGCCTATGTGCGGACCTTGCCGTGATGAGCTAGCTTTGAAGATCGATCTAGAGTCGTTAGTTGATCCGTCATTCTGACACTTGTTAGTACGTTAAAATGGCTTGACTTGTTACTTACCCGTTGTACACTTCAATAGAGAGCAATAGCGATCTAAGGACGCTCAAACGAGGATTAGAATGAGAGCTGTCTCCGCCCGCAGAATTAAAGCGCCACGCAAGTGCTACTATGTAGCTTTAATTGAAACGAAGCCCCGTATGGAGGAATTGCCCGACAATGAAAAGGTTGTAGTTTTGGCCCGACGCGACTTGATTATGTTGCAACGATATTTACCTAAAAGCTGCCCTATGAAGAGGCGAGTTACCAAACTCTTAGATGCCCTATGACAATCACAAAGCAGAATGTGTTGAAGTTCTTTGAGAAGCCACGAACTCAACAGCAATTGATTAAAGAATTCAAGATTGAAGATCCCGATAACAGGTACGGATTACGTATCCGTAAAATCATCAACAACTTGCTTCAGAAAGGACTCTTAGCACATATTGGCAAAGAAAAGATCGTGAGGGCAAATGCACAACAAGATACTACAACTGTTGACGCAGCTAGCCCAGTTGAGGTTTGAAGTAAAGCGTGAGAAAGCCCGGAGATATCCTTTCCGGGTTTTCGATAGAATCTCTAGCAAGACTGTTGATCAGTTTGACAGTGAAAGCGATGCAGATAGTCACAGGAATCGCTTGATAGATTCCTTCATTCAGGAGCAATGTAATGAACTCTCTGCTGAGTCAAGCCTATGGGTCCATGCGACTTAATGAGATGTGTCGGCTTTGCATCGGCAATTCTCGACGCTGGCTCGATAAGCACCGCTGTCCGCTTTGCCGTAAAACGCATCAAGATTACAAGGACGCTAACCTTGAACGTGAAATTGAAGAGATGACTTTCTTGCGACAGACATGGATTAAGTGTCGCGAGTTTGTTCAGGTAACTACTGGTATTAAGCGGCTTGACTTAGTAATCACAGTGCTTTGGGGTCCACCGCACAATCGTAACTGGCGTGACTATTCTAAGGCTCACAAACCTGTGGTCATGGACGACCATATTATACTAAGATTGGTGAGGGTATGATGTACAAGGTAATGTACATTAATGGCCAATGGAAGTTGATACAAGGTGAGCGTGTGATGACTACACAAGGAATAGTGATATTCTATAAAACAAAGCATTCACAACATTATGCTGACAGTTATCACGTAGACCTTGATACTAAGTCATGGTATCAAACTCCGCAAGAGGCGTTACTCGAACCTGTTGATGAAGAAAATCGTAGGCATGAAGCCGCAATGAAAGCAATCTATGAACTATCTGTGCAAATGTAAAGGTTGTGGGGTTGAGGTATGGGTGCCTGGCCCTATATGTAATGATCCTGAAACTGGAGCTTTGGACATCAACGAAGAGAAGATTATCTTTGATTGTGAATGTCCTGACTTTGATTATGAAATCATAGACTCCGAATATCAACATGATGACCCTAATTGGGAGAGAGAATGAAACGCTTTATCTTCTTTGCCTACGATTCTTATTACCCTTCTGGTGGTTGTGATGATATTAAAGCTGACTTTGATACACTCGAAGAAGCGATGGCTTATAAGCCTAAGTATCAACCGACTCATCTAGAAATTCTAGACACACAAACTTACAAGAAATACTATCGTCGTTGGGAAAAAGAAGAATGGCAAGAATCAAAGTTAGAGCTTCCAATCTCCGAGTAGGTGATATCTTTTATACTCAGTTACATGGATGTTGGCTAGAGATTAAGTCGATTACAAAGCTCTCTGAAGATGTAGTAGTTAAGGTGTGGGAAATGGACTGCACCTTTACTATACCTGTAGATACTTCTGTTAGTGTCTACAATCCTCAACCTTTGATAGTGGAGATGTGATGAAGTATTTTGCTATTGATCTTGAAACAACTGGACTTGATCCAGAAGTTCATGCGATCACAGAGATGGCTGCTATCTACGCAGATATCGAAGGAAAGCAGCCGATCAAGATGTTCTATCGTTGGGTGAACCCTGAAGGGTTTGTGTGGAGCCAATATTGTCTGAATCTACACGCGGAATGGTTGACTAAGGTTAATCTGCGTGTGAAAGCAAAACAGTTTGACGGTAACCCTGTCATCTGTGAAAACCACGACCAACTTCGTAGTGACTTTGAATCGTGGATTCATAACGAACTTGAGAAACCCTTGTTCGATCCGCAAACACGTAAGCAAGTAAGGTACAACGCTGCGGGTAAGAACTTTGCCAGCTTTGATCTTCAATTCCTAAAGAAGATCGGGCTTGGTGATATGTGGCGTCACCGCTCCCTTGATCCTACACCTTTGTATTTGAGGAAGGGTGATGAAATCCTTCCGGAGTTGAAGACGTGTAAGGAACGGGCAATACTTGACGGTGCAAAGCTTAATACGTCTGAGGTCGCACATAACGCGATCCAGGATGCAATGGATGTCGTTGATCTGATCCGCTTTGGTTTCACTAACCATGTGGTGTTAGGATGAAAGAATATATCCAGCCGGGAGTGGTAATCGATGGTCAAATATACTATCCTCCCGGCTGGATGTATGTTTTGGCCTTTGCTATTGCTGGTTGCCAGTGGGCTATTGATGAAATTGAAAGCGGCAAATACGATGGCTGGCTTAACGAAGGAGCTTACATATGAACGTGGACGTTGTAAAGATGTTGGGAACGAAGCCTAAAACATCGATTAGGGATGCTGTTCATATTGCTGTAGTTAGTTTGGACGTTGCAACAACGGTCTATCCTGGCCAACGTGTTGGGGTTGAAAATGGAAAAATCGATCCCACCAGTGCCCTTCTGGTTGGGATTGTCGATCCGTTTCTAAATAATGTGCCAGTAGTTCCAGGAGAGAAGTGCTTTCTTTATCTGTTTCCCGGAACAATTACCTCGTTGATGCATGTGTGGACTCACCCTGATGTCCCCGCATCTAATGATGTTGAAGTGTTGCAGAAACGGATTAAGGAACTTGAAAGCAGGAATGCTGAACTTGAGGAAGAGTTTGAAGTCAAGGAAGATAAGATTAAAAGCTTAGAGAAAAGTATCGTTGGAGAATATTTCAATAATAGTCAGGAGGCTAGAAAGTTTCTTGAAGAAGTTTGTAAAGATCACTGTATTGACTTTCACGCTTTAACTGCAGCCTATATTAGTCGAGGAGTCTTCGTTCAACAAGGAAGTACGTCTTTGGAAAATGAATTTCCGGCAGATAGTGAATCAGAACGTAAGTTACTAAATGCTTTGTACTTAGTAACTAATGTTTCTAAAGGCCCATACGAATACGGGTTCTTTTCCTGCTCCTGCTAGGAGAGATAATGACAGCTTATGAACGCAAACTAAATCAGATTCTAGATGAAATCTTCGTAGCGTTCAAAGATTGGACTCTTAAAGAGATAGCCGATGTCTCTAAGTTAGCAATATCCACGGTGTGGAATATTGAGCAACGCCATACCAAGTTGCCAAGATTCAAGACTGTATTCATGCTAGCAAAAGCCGCGGGCTACACTATTGACGTAACCCTTAACAAACGATTGAGGTTACACGCCTAATGTGGTTCTTTCTTCAATTACTATTCATACTCTGCGGTGATACCGACTGTACAAACGGTTGTGTAAAGCACCGTGGAAAGTGCTTAATCTGTAACCATGATTATAATTGAACAGAAAATTCTTGAGTTTGACGGAGTACAAACTCCAATCAAAGCTTGGGAGGTATGGTTCAGGACTATGCGTGGATTGCATCGCTCACTTGATGACGCCTTAAAGCACGCAGAAGAACTGGAAATGCCTCCCGAGCTTATCATCCCTGTAACTGTCGCAGTAGGGGAAAATGGACAATACGAAGCTATCTATCGTTGAAGCCGAGATTACATATGCTCGCTTTAACTTCAATGGAACTGTCATTACGTTCGCGTTCACTAACTTTCCTACAAAGGCAGAGTTAGAGTGCATAATAATGCGGACGTGGCGTAAAGCTCCGCAAGAAATGCAGGACGCTAATTTTCATATACCTATCTTCTTTGAAGGTATAGAACCGAACAAGTATGGACACTATGAGAACTTGTTCGGTGAACTAGATATCTACAAACGTGTGATGTTTGTTAATGGAGAATTAAATGTCAAGGCGAACTAACCGCGAACTTGTCATGTTGGCTACCGTCTTTGACAAGATGAAACATCGCGTTGCTGGAATGTACTTGTCTGAAAAGCTAGATGGTCAACGCTGTCTCTGGTTACCTCATACTCGTGGAGTCCCGGTCAAAGCTATTCCGTTTGCTAACCGTGATAAGGATAAGAGGGAGCATATTGCCACTGGGTTGTGGACACGCTACGGTAAGGTTATTCATTGCCCTGATTACTTTGTTCAAGGCTTCCCTGACTACCCTCTTGATGGAGAGCTTTTCTTAGGACAATCTCAGTTTCAAGGATTGATGAAAGTAGTCAAAGAGTTGATTCCTGATCCTGTTAAGTGGAAGGATGTACGCTACCTAGTCTTTGATGCTCCGCAATATTCTAGTATCTTCCAGGATGGCAGAATTAATAATCCGCAATATAGTAAAACTATTGTCTATGAAGACAATGTTAAAGCTTTGAATCTACCAACAAGTACAACACCTAATAACTTTGATATTACGTACCGTACCCTTGACAAGTTACTTGTAGGTACGCAATATCTACAACTGCATCAGCAGCGTCTATTGCCATTCAATACCGCAATGGCAATGGAAATCTTAACTTCAAAGCTCGAAGAGACTCTTGAACAAGGTGGTGAAGGATTAATTCTCAGGCATCCTGCAAGTATGTGGGAACCTATTCGCTCTACATTCTTACAGAAAGTGACGCCGTTACTCGATGCCGAAGCAACAGTCGTTAGTTATAGAATGGGACAAGGAAAGTTCTTGGGAATGTTGGGTAGCCTTACCGTGTCTTATGGAGGTATTCAGTTTGAGTTGTCCGGCTTTAAAGACGAAGAACGTACCCTCACTGAGCCTTGGTATCTTTGGGGCAATGATAATCCTGGTCGTCTTTGCACTGACAATCCTGTGCTGCTGGCTGATACTCCAATCGTATCGAATGTGTTCCCTGTTGGGTCGAGTGTTACCTTCCAGTTTCGCGAGCACTCGGAAGGTGGCGTTCCAAAATCCGCTCGCTACAAACGAAAGCGTGAAGACTAATGCGTCGTCGAATGTTCCTTAGTTGTTTGTTTGCGCTAGGTTGTGGTGCGTTGGTTGCTCAGCAACCACCTAATCCAGTTGCACTTGAAAGCATCGCTGTCTATGACTACAACATTGTAGCCTACGACAAGAACACTGGCAACTACACGATTGCTGGTAACTCAATTGTAATTGGCACCCCTAATGTCAAGTACAATGTGATGGCTATGGCCGTAGATAGCAATGGTGTTGAGTGGTGGCTTGATGGCCCTCTTGGACCTGGCTTACCTGACAATGTGTTTGTAATGCCTGCTAACGGTGCAGCTTTCCCTTTCCATAAGTGGACTGTGCCGTTTGGCAATCAGCACCTTGTTAACAAGCAGATTAATAATAAGGGGTATGCTGATATTCGAGTTAAGTTGTATCAGCGGACAGATACTCCCGGTGGTGGGTTTGCTGATAAGCTCATCATGCAAGCAGAAGGTAAAGCTTACATCCCTGAATGAGTAAGCTTTAACCATAGGCGGGGATCACTTCGGTTCCCGCCTCTTTCTAGGAGGTATCATGGATCGCATCATCGTTCCGACTGAGACTCGCGAAGTTGAAGTTGTTACACCGAATGACCTTGACCTCTACAAACAGGCAATTATTGGCCTTGAGAGCCGTGTTGCAAAGTTAGAAACAACGACTCCGCCACCGCCACCGCCACCGCCACCGCCACCAGTGACTTTACCTACTAATGGGGATTGGTATAAGGCTGCTGGTGCAGATGGTTATTTTATCGCAGCACTACATCCGATTAACACTACGGGCACGCTTCATGTATGGGCTAGCAAGACTTCAGAAGAACGTGCTTTAGCAAATGGTGCAACTAGATTTGCTTCCTGTTGGTATAACGCAAAGAGCTTTGAAGTAACCTTCAATTATACAGGTAAGGTTACGCTTTACTTCTTAGATTGGGACCGTCAAGGTCGAGAGATTAAGGTTGACATTAACGGTCAATCTTTTGATATTAAGGAATACACTGAAGGTAAGTATCTTCAAGTTGATGTCAGTGGCGATACTAAGATTGTTGTAACTAATCTTCTAGATAAAGTTAATGCTACGCTTTCTGGTATCTTCTTTGGAGGTCCGACAACTAATCCTGAACCTCCGCCACCTGCACAAACCGTGATGCCAAATGGCACTAAGTTAAAGCTATTGGGTGGTTGGGCAGTACCTGCAAATTCAGGAACCAATCCTAGTCTGAATTTTATGGTTCGTGCGTTAGCTGTAAAGCGCGAATCTGATAAGTTGAAATTTGCTACTGGATGGGGAGCGCTTGTAGAATTCACTGCTGATACTCCGATGAGTACCAGCAAGGATATTGAAGATTGGCCTTGGTTAACGCAAGTTGCTGTGGATAATGTATCTTACAAGCCTGTTCAAGATGATCCTTTAGATACAACTGTAACCGATCCATCACCACAAGGTGTAGAGTATTGGGACGATAAGGTTATCCGCTCAGGCTTTAATACGTATGCTGCGCCTGTACCTAATGACCCGTTCCTTATTGTTAGAACTAAGCTTTACGAAGCCGATGGAAAGCAGGTTGCGGATACTGAAGGTCCGTATGGGTTCGGTGGTGGTTGTCAGATGTTTGGTGGCGGTATCGTTAGACTTCCAAAGCATATTGCAGATGAATACTTCGATGGCTTTGATTTGCTGTTGCCTTCTGGTGGCTATCACTCTGGACAAGGATCAACAGCTGGCGCGGCAGCGATGATCGCTAAGTTTGATAAGCTGGCTTATAAGACCGATCCAGCTTTCTATCGCGAACTGATTAGGTTTGGAAACTTCGGTGGTACGTCAAAGCATGATCGTGAACGCCGTGACCCGAACTATTCGACACCTGTTTGGTCTCCTCCGCCTGATGGAGATATTGGTTATTGGGCTGCTGATGAAGTTTTATCGGATGGATGCTTTATCGATCACCCGAAGTTCAAGGGTCTGATCTTTTCTTGTGCAATTGGTCAGGGTCCGATGAATTATAGTTGGCAGACCTTAACCTTTGCTGATAGTATTAAGCTTTATATGTACGCCTATACGCTGGAAGACATGGTGAAGGTCTTCCGCGGTGAGATGAAGCCTTATGAAATCCGCGCTCAGTATATTGAGTGGATTAATCCGTTTGACTTCCGCAAGTTTGATAAGATGTTTGCCCCGGTGGGACTGAAGTTCTTTGAAGGAAAGTTGTACGTTATCTTTAAGTGGGCACGTCAGCGTCATATTGAAAGCACGCCGGTGCTAGGCGTGTTTGAATTGGAGTAAGCTTTTAATCTAGGGCGGGATCATCTGGTCCCGCCCGCTTTTGAGGGAAAGATGGAAAAGTTCTTACACACTTTGTGCGATCACTATAAGCATGATACTATTGCACCTGGATTGCAATTAGCTTATCTCCCTGAGAAGAAGCAGTATTACTGTGCAGTTCACCGATTCCTTACGGGCAACATCAATAGCCGTAAGGTGGTAGCTAAAGCTGTTGAGGATGATCTTATTGGTGCCTTGATTAAATGTGCTAAAATCTGGCAGGAGATTGTCGATGCAGAAAAAGCAGCTAGTAATGGCGTCAATTAGGATGACCTATGACACTTCAAACAATAGCTTTTATTGCTATTACGCTGAAGTGGTAGATGGCGAAGGTAAGCCTACAGTCCAGCCTTATGCGTTCCAAACGTTAGGTAAAGCGTTGAACTTCTTTCAACCCCATATTATGGGTGAGTGGAAAAACGATGATGGCACATGGTGGGCTTACATCGGTAAGTCTGATGTGTTCAAAGTCACGGACCATATGGTCTTAATTAAAACCTTAGTGGTGATAAAATGATTGAATGGGTTGCCAAAGATATAGATATTCATGAAATCTATTGGAGTGATTGGTGTCTCGGAGCATTAATCCGAACACCAACTAATTGGAAGTTTGATGGTCTAGGCAAGATAGTTGTCGTTAGTGGTAGTGATACTCCAATTGAAGCCGTTAAAGAATTTACTATTCGTTGGCTAACTATTGAACTATTCACTATAGGTAAATCATTGGAATTCAAATGAAGTTCTTCTGGCGTGTAAAGGAAGAGGATCGCAAGATTGAGCTTTGTATTGAACCTTGCTCAGTCTTGCTTTCCTTAGTCAAGCAGTCCTATGGATGGACTATTCAATGTCTGAGTGAGGTTGTCAAGCCTCCTAAGTTAGAACTGCCTGAGTTGAAAGAGTATGCAGCTAAGTGGTTAGTTACTCACTTAGCAAAGATACAAGCTAATATGTCTATTGCCAACTATAAATTTCCAGGGTGATTAATGTTCAAAGCTAAAGTTATTCTTGATTCGATTAATAGTGACGGTAACCGATTGACTTCGATTGAATTGACTTACCCTCGATTCATTCACGCGGAGTTCATGACGCACCGAGATAGGGCACGCAATGCAGCGTCATCCCGAGCTATTCCTTGGAAAGCTAAGGGTCCAAAGTGTACGATTAAAGAAATGCCTGAAGGTGCCATCCCTATTGGTAAGGACATCTTCGATGAAATTTCTCTTAATCCGTTTGAAACTTATGAATACTATAAGCCTAATTGCATGTATGCAATGATCCGCCGTAACCCCGTTGTACCACTTAGCTTTGATGGTGAACAGAAAGGAATGCAGTCCGCTGGCCCTATTAAAGATCAAGATGAGGCTACCAAGATTTGGCTTGAAGCTCGCAGTAATGCATTACTCGCAGCTGATAGATTAGCAAACCTTGGAGTTCATAAGTCAATCTGCAACCGACTTGTTGAACCGTTCATGTGGATGACAGTGCTTTGTACCGCAACTGAATGGAAGAACTTCTTTAGACTGCGTTGTCATCCCGCGGCAGAGAAGCACTTCCAAAAGATTGCTTGGATGTGCCGTGAGGCTTTGAACAACAGTAAGCCTACGCCTATTGATAAAGGCGGTTGGCACATGCCTTACATTGATTGGGAAGATCAAATTCTAATCGCTCAAGACTATCGCAATAGGGCATTAGAAGTAACTAAGAAAGTTAGTGCAGCACGTTGTGCCCGACTATCTTATCTTACTCAAGATGGTAAGCGTGATATCGAGGAAGATTTGAAGCTAGCTGAACGGCTGATCCGCCCACCTGGAGATATTGACGAAGAGGTAATGCACGCTAGTCCCTTCGAGCATGTTGCTCAAGCAGGTACAAAGCAGGACCGATCCGGGCCGTTCAAGGGATGGCTACAATACCGAAAAGAATTTTCCAACGAAAACGTAGAGGGTTAAGATGCGTCAACTTATCAGATATAATTACTATGGCAAAGCTAGATACTGTAACCCTAATGACAAAGAATCCTTAGATAAATTAGATAAAGAGAAAGTTCCATATTTTCTCACCAATGTAATTGAACATAGGGAGTGGAATGAAGGCGATCAATATTGGCGATTAGTTTCAAAAGATGGCCTACATCTTGACACATTCAAAGAGTGGATTAAAGCTGGCAAACCGACTGGAGAATTGTACAAAGATTTTGATACTAAAAAGGTTGTTGATAAGTATGCACTACGTAATTTTTATTGTACGAAGTATTCTTTTGCAATAACTTCTCCATCTACAATCGCAGCTTTGAAAGAGCTGTTACCGATTATTGAAATCGGTGCGGGTTCTGGTTACTGGGCACGCATGGTTACAGAAAAGTGGGAATTATCTGACTACTATGCTTTCGATAACTTTTCCACTCATGTATTCCCGGAAATGTACTACAATGTAACTGATGTTGAGCCTAATCCTAAGGGCAATGAGACGTTTTTCTTCTGCTGGCCATATATGAATTCGATGGCAGCGGATTATGTAAAGAAGTACAACCCAAAGCGTATTGTCTACATCGGTGAAGGTAACGGTGGTTGTACGGCTGACGAAGAATTCTTTGAATTGCTTGACAAACACTACGACTTAGCTAAAAGTCTTGACCACCCTCAATACGAAGGGATTCACGATGTCTTTGAGCTTTACGAGCGTAGATGACGCCCGAAATAATCTAATAAAATTAGGTTTCAAAGCTACACATAATGTCCCTGAAAAACCTAATACTTTTGTTGAAACAATAGCGGTGAATGATGTCGTCTTCCATATCCGAACAAAGCATGGAGATGTCTTCATGTGGGTTTTTAACAGGATTACCGGAAGATTTAAAAAGCTCATCAGTTAGTATGTTCGGTAATCAGGTTACTGCTACAGGTGGTGATACTCTACAATTAACTATTGCACAACAAGGTGAAATACTTCCTATTATCTCAATAGAAATAACCCGATACTGTGTTATCTATGGGGTTGTAATGTATGGGAAAGAGTGGTTTCATCTAGTTACCGATCTAGATAACCCTGATTTGTACAGAATTACCACTAATGATCGCATACTTCAACAGGTGCCTGATGCACAGTTTTAAAAATTCAGTTGCTGTGATAAGAGGAGATTTACTTATCATTGTCATCAATGGTAAATATATCGGAACAATTGAAATCGAAGAAGATGCTGTTGTTTGTGGTGTAACTAAAGACTTAAAGCTAATAGGTGCCCAATGACTCATGATGAAAGCCGTAGACTCAGAAAGGCTATTGCAGAGTTCGTTAAAGATACACAAGATGTACGTGAGGCTTGCAAGCGCTTTGAAGTTTCAACAACTTATGTGCGTACAAGTTGTAGAGAGCATGGAGTAACTATTACTAGACCTCCAATTATTAGAGTCTTGCATATATCTACTTACAAGATCATAGCCTTGCTTGTAACCTCAGATATGAGCCTAAGACAGATAGCTAAAGAATTAAGTACATCACCGCAAAGAATATCTGATGTAGCAAAACAGTGCATTAAAGCAGGTATTCCAATTAGGTCACACGATGAGTAGCTTTGAAGAACTAATCGATTTAACTAATGTTCTCTGTGCGCATTGCGGAGCGCGTATGGTTCTTCGTGGAAAGTTCTATAGCTGTAGCGGGTGGCCTAAGTGTAATTACAGTCTTGCAGTTGGTAAAGAGTCAACGTATCAGTTAAGAGCTGCACGCAAACGCGGACATATTTTAATTGATACGTTGGTTTTAAAGCATGGTTGGACACGTAGCCAAGTATACGCCCACATAAGAAACAAAATGAAGATACCTGGAAAGGAATGCCACTTTGGATCTTTTAATCTTAGTGATTGCCTTAGGGCTATTGACATACTTCGTTCTGCAATTGGAAAAGACACCAATATACGACGAATTGCAGAGCAAGGTGAAGGAACTTAAAGACAAGTTGTATTGTGAGTTTGATTATAACGAAAGGTTATTACCTCACAGTTACAAGCTCATTCAAATAACAGAGAATCGCTTTAAGTTGCAAGTGTGTGACCAACTGGATGTTGTTCAAATTTTTCTTTATGACCAGGAGGGTTACCTCATTGAGCAATCAACGGTGACCTATGGAGAACACAAAGAACAAGGTACAGGAGAGCCAGCTTCGGATTTCCCAGTTAATTACGACCGATAATTGGGACGGGTGGTATTGGATGTGTAAGGATTATAAGTATGATCCTGAAACTACACCCAATAATTACCAATTGACTGAAGAAGAATTCGATGAAGCAGTCCATTACTTCGAAGCAAGAGGAATCTGCTTTGAACCTGAAGATAGCGTCTCCCCTTATGAGACACTTCGACGACGCTTTACTTCGTTGTCAAGATTGGATATTTCGAACTCTACCAGAGGAGTACCTACTATCCCAAGATATAGCCCTAACATTAATTAGATACTTTGAAAGCCTAGGCTACTGCTTCGCAGACTATATTGATATGAGGGAAACATGAAGATTCGCAAGCCTCCCACTAGTAGATTGAATCACTTACTCTATGGATGTAAGCTACTGACAATCCTTAAATCTTCAAAGAAAACTAATATTAAGGAAAGTATTTTAAAGAATGTTAAAGAGATTAAGGAGGCAAGGACATATTTTGAGATGTTAGGTATGTGCTTTGGAGATAACCTATATGAAGATGCATCCAAACTGGGAGGGCAGAATATTCCAGTGCTTAGAATTCCTATTTAATCATGAAGTATGGTTACAAACAATGCGGACGTACTTACAAAACAATAATTTCTTTTTGGCTACTATTCACCTTGACGATATAATCTCTAATATTATGGAGGACATTCTTAGCTTTGAAAAATTAGGCATTCAGTTTGAACCTGAAATGTATC
>Ga0247824_10000267_pt1 | contig 24102 bp, 49 predicted proteins | sample 13C_PalmiticAcid_FD_194412 | JGI IMG/M metagenome (GOLD analysis project Ga0247824, IMG submission 194412) | Soil microbial communities from agricultural site in Penn Yan, New York, United States - 13C_PalmiticAcid_Day48 | ecosystem: Environmental > Terrestrial > Soil > Agricultural land...
GGTTGAGATAGGGCGGTACGGAGCATGGCTTGGAACGATGAGACCATGATCTGCTCGTATGACCCGACGCCGGTACCGAACAGCGCTCCGACCCAGTCGACAGCATCAACCTCGGAAGTGCCGATGCCAGCCTTCACCATCTCCGGCGTCGGCGCCATGAGGGCTTCGATCACTGCGCGGGCGGCTAAGCGAGCGGCTGCTTGCTCAACCTTGGCGTAGTCGGACCACTCCGCAGTCGATGGCGCCGGAGGAAACGACGCGCCGTGGCCGATCGTGGCGAACGCGTCCATCCAACGGATCATCGTCACCGCACACCTCTCCACCATGTTCTCCCCCTCAGTCATGGGAAGACCGGATGGCTTGGGCGCACTCGTCGCATGCGAAGCGCTCAGTCAGAGAACCGAGCGGCTGGTTAAAAGCGTATTCCTGGCTAAGGAACCCGACCTTCTGGTCCTCGCACACTTTGGCGCACCGCTCCGTTTCAGCAAGGATGGCGCGGGCGATGTGGTCAGCCAGCGAGCGCCAGTTGTAAAAGTGCTGGTGAGCGATGTCCTCAGCCTGCTTCTTCACCGCCTCTGGTATCGTCACGTCGCTCATGATGCCTCCGGGGCTTTGGCTTCGTCGGCGTCGATGAGCGCCATGGCCTGATCCAGAATGCCGTTGGCGTCGTCCAGCATCTTGGTCGACTCGCGCATGGCTCTAGTGCTTTCGATGATGGTCCAGCAGCCGATGAGGTAGGCCGCGATGCCAACGATCAGAATTCCTAGTTCGAAGCTCATGATGCTCTCTCGCTTTGCTTGGGAGGGGTTAGGCGGCTGCGTCATCGGACTCGGGAGCGCCGACCGTGTAGCCATTCGATCGCTCGCCCATTCGCTGCAGGCGCACGGTTGCCGGCCCGAGCGTCACCTGGGGGGCTCGCTTGGTCCTCATCACCTCTTCCTGCTCCGCGGCGCTGAGCTTGGTCATGTCGATGCGGCCTTGACCGAAATCGACGCTCAGAATGCCGCTGGCGAGCTGCTGCGGGTTCCGCGCGGCCTCGACAACCTTGATGGCATCTGCCCACTGGCGGACGTTTCGAGACAACTCGGCTGCGGAAGGGGCAAACCTGCCATCGTGGCCTTCGACACGGCCGGTGACGAACTGCGTCACGCTGCGCTCGATCGCTTCGATGGGGAAGCCTTCGAGCACTGACAGATAGGTTTTGGCCGCCAGCATCTCGTCAGCCCGTGCGGCGGAAGGGAACGCTGAGAACAGCCGGCCCAACTGCGCCGTCACTTCGATTGCCGTCTGCTTGTCCATTTTCCAAATGCTCGTGAATTGCACCAAAGGCCGCGCCCAACCCTCCAGACCGCGTCGAAGGAGATCCACGTGCGGTCGGCTTAGCCATCCATTCGGGCTCAAACCCCTGCCAGCCGTTGCCCACCATCGTGTCAGCCGCGGCATTGGGGTCGGGGCATTGAGCGAACTTGCCAGCCAGGAGCTTGGCGGCGTGGCCGGTAAGGGGCTTTCGAATGCGCTGGCGATGCTCGATCACCGCGCCTGCCCGATCGGCATCCAAAACAGCTTCGAGCGCAGCTCGGGGCGTCTTGTTTTCTTTATGAGGCTCTATCTGTGTAGTTATTGGTTTATCATCTACGGGCGCGTCACCCACACGCATGAGGGAACGGTCACTGTGACGTAACGTGACATCACGTGACAGATCACGTTCACGTTTGCGAGCCTGACGCTCAGCATCGGCAAGACGACGCTTCTCAAGCGCATCTTCGTGCTGCGCCTCGAACGCAAGGATCTGCTGCATGATAATTTCATGTGGCACCTTGGCGTCGATGAGCGGCTGTAAAAGCGCACTGAGCTTCATGTTTATAGATTACCAAACTGCTCTGCTTCGGGCCGAGTAAATTGTGACGCATTGGCCGCCGAATCACTCTCCTGCCGCCGAATTCGGTGGGTAGTGTTGAAAGCGTGGAAACAACCCATCATGCGGCCTCTCGGGTTGGGATGTAGCGCTCGAAGCTGTCGGCTCGCTTCGCTGCCTTGATCGCGGAGCGCTCGCTAGGCGTGCCAACTCCAACGGACCAAGCATGGTGATGCTCGCAGTAGTGCCGATGGGTTGCCGGCGCACCGCAGAAATGATGTGGGCTATCCTTGCCTACCGGCCACTTGCACTGGCCTGCCTCAAGGTCGAGCAGCGACACTGGCTCAAAGCCTGTGATGGGCTCCCACGCCTCTCCCTGCGGCTTCTGCTGGCTGATCTTGATGGGCGGGAGGTCTGCCGGCTGCCCGAGCGCTATGCGGCGCGGCTTAGTCATCCGCAGTTTGCGATCCGGGCCGCGCTCGCCAGGCTTGCGAGTAGGAAACCGATCGGAGGTCAGGCGGCGCGGAAGCTTCAGCCGATGTACCTTGCCAATGACCGAGTTGCGGGTGGCCCCATCGCCCAGTTCAGCCGCGATCCTGCCGCAAGACAACCCGGCCTTCCATAGATCGACAAGGATCGCTGTGCGTTCGTCAGTCCAGTTGGCGGTTGCAGCATTCTTTCGCCCGGTGATCATCAGACAGCCCTCACGGTTACGACGCACGGCGCGGCGTTATCGACGCGCTTGATGTTGACAGCGCGAACGATCCCGTCATGATCGTCGCGGATGATCTGGTGGGCGGTGAGAAGGTCCAGCGTGCTCTTGCTTCGATTGTCGAGGTCGAAGCGCCGGCTATGGGGCGGGCACAGCTCGATCGTGATCTCTACCGGTCCATGGAATTTCTGCGGCCGCTGCGCTTGAAGTGTCCAGCCAGCCTCGCGCTTCCAAGCGGTGTATTCCTTCGTTGCCACGCGCCCTTTGCCGCGGACGTTGAAGAACAGCGCGTTCGTGCTGGGAGGCCATGGCAAGGCGATGCGGATCTCATCAGCAGGCATCTGGGGCCGACCTTTCCGGCGCCGCACGAGCGACGTACCGCCGATAGAGCACAGTGGTTTTCTTGTCGTCGCGAGCAGCCTGCAGTTCAGCGGCGCTCAAGCCCCACTGGTCCGCCATTGAGCGCGTTGTGTTCCATGGCAGCGCAAAATCAGCCGGGACCGATGTCCCCTCAGCTACTGCGCTCCCTATGTGTTTAGGGGAGGAGGTCATGCTGCTGCCCTCATGCTTTCGAGGATGGCGTGACCGATGATTTCCGGGATTTGCGGGACGACGGCGTTACCGAGCCCCTTGAGCTGGGGTTGCACCACTGAGCGGGGTACCCCATCAGCCACTCGACCCACCGAGGGTTCAGCAGCCCAAGGATGGCGTTCCTGCCGTGCGATTGCAGCCCCGACCACCGGGAAGCCGTTGGCGTAGGCCAGAGCACTTTCGCCGCGATTGCCTCGACGAAGCTGCCGCTCGAGCCCTTCCGCCTGAACCGATCTGCCATCTCCGGCGTCGGCACCGATGCTATGCACGCGTCCGCCGTTGGGGTAGGCAACAATCCAAACTCGGTCCCGACCATGCGGCGCGTCAACGGCGGCAGCCTGTATGCAATGCCATTCCGCATCGAACCCGACCGCGGCCAGGTCTCCGAGAACTCGGCCAAACCATCCGCCTGGTTGCTGCTCAGGGCCACTAAGCAGGTCTGAAACGTTCTCCACGACCACGTATCGGGGTCGAACTTCGCCAATAATTCTGGCGAACTCCGTCCATAGTCCGCTGCGCTCGCCATCAATCCCAACCCGACGACCGGCAGGGCTGATGTCTTGGCAGGGGAACCCGCCGCAGATGACATCGGCAGCAATTCCATCTGCTGCCAGTTGTTCGGCGGTGAGAGTTCTGACATCGTCGTATTGCCTCACGGTGGGCCAGTGCTTCGCCAGCACGCGCCGGCAGAACGGGTCGATTTCACAGAACGCCACGGTTTCAAATCCGCCAGTTCTCTCCAGCCCCAAGCTGAAGCCGCCGATGCCGCTGAACAGGTCGAGCACCTTCAGCTTTGTCATGCCTCTTCCCTCACAGGGTTGGAGAGGGAGGCGCGGTAAGCGATCAGCTCAGCTTTGCGCTTGGCGGCTTGGTCGAGGTAGGAGCCGGCATCCTTGCGGATCTCACGGCGGGGGCGGTTGCTGTGCTCCACGATGTCCAGCAGCAGCACTGCCTTCGTTTCTGCCACCAGGGCGCGATCACGCATGGCGGCGAATTCTTCAAGCGATGGCTTGGGACGGAAGAGGCTTGGAAGGTGGAAGTTCATGCTGCGAGCCTCCCATATAGCGCTGCAGCGCCAGCCGCAGGCCGGTCGAACAGGTGCCAGGCGCAGTTGTCTTTGCCGGTGAACTTGCTGCCGGGGATCCATTTGACACGGCCAACCGACACGACACGGCGGAGTCGCGACAAGTACGGAACCGCCTGCCGGGTGTGGATCCAGTCGGCGTCAAACAGCAGCCACGTAGGGTGCTGGTCCGACAGATGTACGATCAGCGCGTGAAGCGTTTCTCGCTTCCACGGGGGATTTGTGATAAAGCAATCGACGTTGCCGACGAGCCTTGTGAGTGCGTCGTGACGGTCGATGTCGTCGCGCTGCGGCTCGATATCCCAAGCGCGAGCGCAGACGTGCCCAGCGGCCACAAGGTGGTCGATCAGCGCCCCGTTCCCAGCGCACGGCTCCACAAAGCGCGTGCCAGCGTCCAGATGCGGCAGCAACGGCACAACAGCCTCACGCGGCGTCGGGTAGAAGTCCCGCTCCACGCGCTCGAAGTCACTACGCTTCCCCATTTCGTTCGACTCCTGGTTCAGGTTCATCAGAGCGGCCCCTGCTGATGGGTGAGGTTAGGCGGGCTCGTAGGTGGCGGCGAAAATGTCGGGCTTGCAGGGATAGCGCTCGCCCTTCACGCCGGTGATGATCCAGTCGCCGGGGCATACGCGGTGGCCTTGCTCCAACGTGTCGATCCAGCCGTGATCCAGATGCGGCTTGCCGCACTGCTCGCACGGACGGTCGATGGGCACATCAGGGTGCCGGTAGTAGCGAACCACGCCGCCCTCAACGAGGTGGTCGCCCAGCATGTACGAGCCGTCCTTTGGGTGATCGCCGTTCTTGAACCACTGGTCGGCTTCGATAACGACAGGCTTCTTGCGAAACTGCGGCATTCATCTTCTCCGTGTTGATGGGTTAGACGGGGTCGTCGTCTCGGTTGGAGGCAGCGGATCGTCCTTGATCTCCGGAGCCAGGTTCAGCGCTTCCTCGTGCAAAGCTGCCGCCCTGAGGAACAAGCGCCGCGCGGATCGCATCAACCTGCGGGCGGTAGAAATCCGCCTCTGGTCCGAAGAGGAGCGCCTGAAGGCTTGCCGCCAGTTGCGCCAGTTCCCGATGTTCATTCTTGGCCTCTTCGATGTGTCTCAGCGCCTCAATGGCCGCCATCTCGTCCGCACGCACACGGACACCGAATTCGTTCTGGTAGAGCGCCCTAACGCGCCGATGGCCCATCCGCAGATGGCCGGCCAACCGGGCTATGCGACCCTTGTGGTTCAGGGTCGGCCACTGGTGGCCGGCATAGTCCCGCAGAAGAAGCTGCGCAGTCGCACTCATGTCATGACGCTCGTTTTTGGGTTGGATTTCCAATTTTCCGGTCTCCGCGTTGGCTAGGTTCGGGTCCTAGGCAGTTGGAGACTTGGAAATGACGTTTCGAACCCTTGGCGAAGTTCTTCAGACGGCTCGCGCTCAAGGGATGATTGATGGGCTTGGCGAGGACCGGACGGCAATCCGGTCCCTCCGCCCCAAAAGAGCCGCCAGCACGAAGCCGGCGGCCAAGTCTTTCAGGGAGGATACCCTGCCCGCGGAAGAGGTTCACGCGAACAGGTATGGCCGCATGGGAGCCGAGCATCCCCAGCTTGGCGGGCGAGCCCCAGCCCAGCCCATGCGGCAATATCTGGTCGTGATCGAAGGAAGTGGCGGCAGACGCTGGGAGGAGGGGGCCAGCGTCCGCCGCCTTCGCTGCAATGCCCCAGGAGAAAGGCTGCGCGAATTGGGATGGGTGGTTCATTCTGCGGCCTCACGTACATGCGTGTGCGAGGCAGCGTCGTAAGCGGTGAGGTAAAGGTCGAAGAGCGCTTCGGCTTCCTGCAGATCGGCAGCTCCGGCCTCGCGCTTCTCGATGTAGTTCACGACCTTGCCGAGGACGGTCTTGTCAAACCCGTTGCCCTTGGCCTCCGCGTAGATCTCGCGGATGTCGCGATTGATCTCTTTGGCTTCCTCGCGGAGCCGCATGATGCGCTCCACGTAGGCCCTGATCTGGTCTTGGGCTACGCTCTCGGTCATGTCAGTTGCACCGCCACGGCCAGCATTGCTGCAACGACCAGCGCCCCGGCAAAGACAGCGAATGGGAATGTCGGAGGGGTGGGACGATGGCGGATCATGCTGCCTCGGTAGCGCTGTCTTTGAAGAAATCCGGCCGCAACTCATTCCGGGCCACTGCCCCGTCAGTTGCGACATCGATCCGATGCGCCATTTCCACGCTGATGCTGCTAGCCTTGAGCAGGTACGCGATCTGTTGCTGGGAGCAGCCAATGGCCTTCGCAAGCTTGCCCTGCGAACCCTTTGCCTTGATGGCTTTGGCGATCAGTGAGTGGAGCTTCGTAGCGGTCATACTAGTTTTCTAGTGAAAGATGAAGCGTCCGTCAACTAGCAATCTTGTGTTTTATGTTACAACGCCTCGGGGCATGGTCGCGCGCATGGGAATCGCGGAAAACCTGAAGCGTCTGAGAGAGCGTCAAGGGCTCTCACAATCGGCACTGGCCAAAAAAGCCGGGGTTAGCCAGCAGCTCATTTCTCAGCTTGAGCGCGGCGAAAACCTGACCACGAAGAATTTACCTCAGATCGTCAAAGCCCTGAATGCGACGATAGATCAGGTCGATGAACAACTAGCGCGTGACCTGTGGACAAGTTCTGGGGGTTTGCTTCAGGTCCAAAAGGGGAATTATAGTGGCCGGGAGTTGACCGGCGCCCCGTTGACCTACGCCGGCATTGTGAAAGCCGGTGCCTTTCGAGCTGTGGACGAATACTTTAATCAGGATGAAGTTGCGGTGCCAGCGTTCGTGCAGGCCCACCCGCGGTTCTCACGGGCGCGCCAATTTACATGGCAGGTTGAAGGCTCCTCGATGGACGCTGTCGGGATCGAAGACGGCATGTGGGTAGTTGGGGCCGACTACGGCGACTACCTCGACAATTATGGTGAAATTGAAAGCGGTCAGTATGTCGTGGTCGAGCGTGCCAGGCATCAAGGCAGTGAGCGAGAGCTGACGGTCAAAGAAATCCGCTTCTATCGCGACCGCTATGAACTGATACCGCACTCCACCGATCCGTCTCATGTGCCCATCGTCGTCAAGAACGACACCCAGGTCGACGGCGACCAAGTGACCGTCCGCATCCTCGCAAAGGTGCTCGCGGCCTACCGCGACTTCTCCTAATCCCCGATCACAATTTCAGCGTTTTTACAGGTTGGTCACTCGCTGCGCAGCGTGTCACTAGTTTTCTTGTTGACAGCCTACTAGTCGCCTAGTAAGGTCATCCCCACACAACGCGGCTATGGGGCTGCATGGAAGGGGATCGAGAATGGCCGTCGTAATTCTCAACACCAACAAGATCGTGTGGGGCAGCGAGGCGTTTGCGTCCGAGGCTATCGCCGAGGCTGAGCTGCGGAACTTCTACAAGAAGGACCTGAAGCGCGACCGCTTCAGCATCGTGCCTACCGATGCACGTCACGCTCACTTGCCGGTCCTCGACGCCATCACTGGCGACTACGCTGGAATGCTGGCCGATGCCATCAACCGCAAGTATCCGGGCCCGAAGGCCGCCGCCAAGGTGGAGGCCGCCTGATGTCCCCCACCCTCACCGAGCGCAACCCGTCTGAACGTCCGGTCAACATCGACACGAAGTTCGTCAAGACCTACACGCGCCGCCCGTTCGATGACTGCGATGAACTGGTCTACGTGCTGACATGGGCCGATGGGGAAGTCACCGAGCGCTACACCATCCCGAACGAGTGGCACGACTTCTACGTCGAGTGCGTCAAGGCGCGGCAGACCGCTGCTTGGGTCGCCAGCATCGACCAGCGGGTGAACGCGAGGACAGCGGCATGAGCGACCGCATGACCAGCATCACCCTGCCCGGCCTTAACAGCGGCCACGGGATTGCCGATTGGGGCCGCAAGACCCCCGAGGAAATGGTCGAGCTGCTTCGCTCGCATGCCGAGCGGCAGAAGGCGGCGGCAGAAAAAATCCTCGCTGCCGCGCTGTCTGACTTCCGCGTTGAAACCTACGTCGGCGTGCACGTCCAGCGGCAGAAGGAAGTCCTGCAGGAAGGGCTCTCCCGCATCCCCGATATCCAGATCAAAGGAGCTGCGTAGATGCCCACCGGGTACACAGCAGGCGTAGTTGACGGCACCGTCACCGACCTCAAGACGTTCGCCCTGACCTGTGCCAGAGGCATGGGCGCGCTGATCATGATGCGCGACGAGCCCGGTTCAGCCGAGGTGCCCCGGCGCTTTGAGCCGCAGACGACCTACCACGACGAACGTCTGGTCAGCGCCCGCGCGCGCCTCGCCGAACTTGAGGCGATGAGCGAAGCCGACCGAGAGGCGGCGTGCGGCAACCACAACGCCCAAGTCAAGGCAGACCGGACGCGCGCCACCGAGGAGAACACCGAGAAGCGCAATCGCTACGATAGCATGATTGCCAAGGTCGTGCAGTGGGAAGGTGCGCCGGAGGGCCTGAAAGAGTTCATGCTGGAACAGTTGCGTTCCAGCCGTGAGTTCGACTGCGGCGGCGACCCGACCGAGTACATGCCGGCACCTGTAGAGGTCACCGAGTGGTACCGCGAAGAGCTGCGCAAGGCAGCGCGCGACATCGAGTATCACGAAGGCGAGCGAGCCAAGGAGATCGGGCGCACCGCCGAGCGTAATGCGTGGCTTTCCCGCCTGTTCGCTAGCTTGGAGGGTACGTCGTGACCCTCCCCTCTCCCCTCCCCATAAAGCCAGCACAGACCGCGCGAGCGAAGTTCACTGTCGTTGCTGACGAACGGGGTGAATGGATCTGGGCTGAGCGTCCTACGCCGGCTCAGGATGCCGCCTGGATTGCGCACCAACTCGAATGGCGGGCCCGGTCCATCTCGTTCGCCAAAAGCCTCAGCAAACAGTCCGCCCAGTACTTCCGCTGGGCTGGGGAAGAAACCAACCCGAACCGTGCGGCTCACTATGCCGCCGAAGGCCGCAGAACCCGCCGCAAGGCTCGGGAGTACCTGCGCGAAGCAAGGAACAGGAGCGTCTGAAATGGCTGAGATCATCGCTCACGACGTAGCATACACGGTTCGGGCCATCGACAACATGCTTGTCGCTCACCCCGAGCTGGTCGAGGACGAAGAACTTCGCGCCGATATGTTCGAGGGCGAGACTGACCTTGCCCCGCTCATGTCGCGGCTGGTTCGCATCCGCCAGGAGCGGCTTGCCCGCGCCGAAGGGCTGAACACCTACATCGGCGACCTGACTTCGCGGCGCGACCGTGAGGCACGCGGAGCGGACGGCATCAAGAAGCTGATGGTCCAGCTCATGACCGCCAGCCAGCTACCGAAGTTGGTGCTGGCCGAGGCGACGATCAGCCTGATCAACGGCCGCGAGACGGTCAGCATCACCGATATCGACGCTCTTCCGCAGGGCACGTTCAGCCTTGAGCGAAAGCCCGACAAAGCAGCCATCAAGGCGCAGTTCGATGCCGGCGACGATGTGCCAGGCGCGGCAATCGTACATGGCGATCCCAGCATCTCAGTGAGGATAAAGTGAACCTTTCTGACCTCCACAAGCCCTTCCCCGCCAACGAGATCGAATGGCGCGTGGGCAGCACCAACGCCGACAAGTCGCGCGGCCTCGCACTGGCCTACCTCACCGCCCGCCACGTCATGGAGCGGCTGGACGAAGTGTGCGGCGCTGAGAACTGGCAGGACCGTTATGAATTCCACGGCACGCGAACCGTCTGCTACCTGAGCATCAAGATCGGCGACCAGTGGGTGACCAAGGCTGATGGCGCTGGCGACAGCGACGTTGAAGCCGAAAAGGGCGCGATCAGTGATGCGCTGAAGCGTGCCGCTGTGAAGTGGGGCATTGGGCGCTACCTCTACAGCCTCGCAAGCCCTTGGGTTGAGGTTGAGGCATTCGGCCGTTCCGTGAGGATCAAGGCGTCTGAGTACGGCAAACTAGCGAAGCTGATGGAAGGCGCGACGGTGCCGGAAGAACCACCCCAGGCTCCGGCTATCGACGTGAACGGCTACCTGCAGATGCTGGACGACGCCGCCAACCTCGACGCGCTGCAGAGCATGTTCAAGGAGGCGTGGAAGGCCCACACAGGCGCGAACAGCCGGAACGCCATCAAGACCCGCTACGACGCCCGCAAGACGGCGCTGACGCCCATGCCGGCGACGTTGGGCGCTCACCTAGACAATTTGGAACGCGCCGAAAAGGCCAGCGCTTCCGCAACAGTTCCCAACTGAAAGGGCGGCGGCGGGGATCGTAACCCGTCGCCGATTTCTCGTGAACGCCATCCAAAATCTGCCGTGGTCGGAGCAATTCCGCATCGTAGCAAAGGAGTGGGTCGACCTCGATAAGGCCGCGACCATGCTCGAGGAAACGAAGTCCCTCGTGCTGTCGCAGAAGATCAAGGCACAGGGCGACATCGCTCACAACCGCGCCGAAGCGGAAGTGAAGGCCAGCCCGGAATGGCTCGACTACATCACCCGGCTGGTTGAGGCCCGCTCCGCTGCGAACCTGAAGAAGGTCCAGATGGAATACCTCAGGATGAAGTTTCAGGAGTGGTCAAGCGAGAACGCCAGCCGCCGCGCCGAGATGAGGCTGACAGCATGAGGAACTGGCGCGAAGAAGCCGAAGCCGTGCTGGCGTCCGTCGATGCGTCGCTGCCGGCCGATGCTGACTTGGTGACGCGGCGTGAAGCGTGCCTGCGAGCCAAACCTTGGGAGTTCCAAGTCACGAGTTGGGGCCGCAAGGTTTGGCAGAAGGCTCAGCGCTCCTACCTCGAGCGCCACGGACTGCCGAAGCGCGTCATCCCGCTTGAGCAGATGGAGTCGCCGCTAGAGCGCGCTGCACGCCGGGCTGGTGCGAAATGACCGTCCAGTTCATCGCCCCCACCAAGCGCAAGAAGATCAACCAGAAGGAAGCAGCCAAGCTGTTCCTGCTGCACAACGGGATCTGCTGCAACTGCGGCCAGCAAATCCGTAGCGGCGAGAAATGGTTCATCGAGCATGTCGATGCTCTGATCCTGGGCGGCGCTGAAGCAGCAGACAACCGGCGCCCCTCGCATGTCGAGAAGTGCAAGGCCAAGAAGGACGCGGCCGACGCTGCTGCCCGTTCGAAGCGCGACCGCATCATCACCAAGGACTGGCAGCGCGAGGCTCCCCAGCTGCGCAGCGCGCCGTTCGCTCAGGCCGCTCCCAAGCGCCGCGCGACCACTCCCATCGCTCCCAAATTTGATGGCGACATTCTCTCCCGCAACCTTCGCAGGACACAGTGATGAACGACAAGAGGACGACGCATACGGCGGGGAACTTGCCACGTATGGAAATCGAAGCTCGCATGTCGAGCGGCCAGCCGTTCACGTACAGCGAACTGTGCTCCATTGCGGCCCTGCACGGCGGCGACGAGGGCGAGACGCGTCTCTGCGATAAGACCATCCAGAAGTGGCGGCGGAATGGCTGGATCGAGATGCATGGGTGGCGTGGTCGCTCGCCACTGTGGCGTCTGACCAAAGGCTCAGCCATTGTGGCAGCGGGTGGGGTGACGGAGGCGCAGATCAAGCGCGCTGTTGACGCTGCTCTGGGCGAGCCAGAAAATGCGAGGCGTGCCGCCGATCCCGACCACCCCGAGGCCGATTATGCTGCCGGCCGCGTCGATGCTGCGCAGTGCGTGAGGGAAGCCCTCACCGCCGCCCTAGCTGTTGGCGATGAAGGGATACGGGAGGGCCATGATGGCAAGTGATCGATTTGCACCCGATGGGGCCATCTGGGTGTGCGGAGCCTGCGGCAAGACCCACAAAGACCAGTACGGCCTAGAAGGCGAAGGCAGTCGGTCATGGGACGAAAGCTGCGCCCTGAACGCGGTCCTGTGCCACGAGAGAAAACACGTCAATAGCCGTGGGGAAATCGTCTGGTGGGCCTTTAGTGATCCGTTACCAGCCTACGCCATCCCCACCCCTATCCTGAAGGGAGAGGGGGAATGAAGCTGAGCAAGGCACAACTGGACGTCCTCAGTGCACTCGCCGAGCCTCACATCGTCGGCATGTCGGCATACGCACTCGGCTGCTCACTTCGAACAATCGCGGTTCTGACCCGTCTGGGGTATGCCGAGCATGGCGATCAAAACGACGTCACGCCCAGCACTCGCAACGTGCTTTGGTCCGTCACCGATGCCGGCCGCGCCGCTCTCAAGGACACCACCCATGCAGAGTGATGACCTGGGACTGCTGCCAGTCGCGTGGCGATATCGCGTATACCTGCATGAGCTTACCGGAGAGCCCACGTGGTCTAAATGGGGCGTTTCTAATGGCCCAGACAACCCCGGCCCGGCTATCGGCGGGCGCTTCGAAGCAGAGCCCCTCTACGACGCCGCAGCGATAGAGCGGCTAGTAGCCGAGAGGGATGAGGCGCGGGAACACACGGCCACGCTCCTGCGTACAGCGCAGGAAGACCTCGTGCTGATGCAGGAAACCGCTGCGACCGTCACCAGCCTTCGCGAGCGAGTCGAGGCCGCCGAAGCCCAACTAGCCCTGCAAGGGGAGGCGCTGAGGGCCATCAAGAACGCCGCTCGCAAGAACCGACCAGACCCTGACGCTATCTACGAGATGGCTGCCGGCGCGCTTCGAGAAGGAGCCCAGCAATGACACACCTTGACCCGAAGGCGCTGGAGGCTGCGCTGAACACATACTGGCGCGAGCCTGGTATGCCTCTGTCGCGATACAGCCATGGCGACCAGAAGCAGATGAGCGCTGCCGTGCTGGCCGCTCTCGCTGCACTCCCTCAAGCTGAGCCGGTGGCTTGGATCGAGCGGGCGGTTTTGCGAGGAATGGGCGTGCCGTCAGTCGCCGAGCTGAAAGCGAGTGTCTACAACTGCAAGCTGGATGACAGCTACGTCCCTCTCTTCGCCTCCCCCACTCCCGCAGTAAGCCGGGAGGATGTGATCAAGGAATGCGCGAAGCTAGTGGATGACGTGATGAAGGCCGAACCGCCCGGCCGCTCCAAGATGATGCTGGCCATCGCTGCCAAGACTGTTCGACGCGGCAGGCATCTGACCGACAGCGAAAAACACGCGAACCTTATGCGCGCGATGCGTGAGGCTGAGGCCGAAGATGCCGCCCTCTCCCAACCCCATTCGGAGAAGTAGCTATGACACGCGAAGAACACTTGCTGCTGTGCCTAGCTGAGGAGTGCGCCGAGGTTGCGCAGCGCGTATCCAAAGCGCTCCGCTTCGGGCTGTCCGAGGTGCAGGCAGGGCAGCCGCTTACCAATGCCCAGCGCATCCGCGAGGAACTGAACGACCTGCTTTCGGTAGAGACCATTCTCGTGGATGAAGGGATCATACCCGATCTTGGGCCTGATTTCACGGCTGTTGCTAAGGCCAAGATGGCGAAGATCGAGAAGTATTTCGCCATTTCGCGGGAGCAAGGAACCCTCTCCTCGGAGCCCCATCATGGCTGAGGAGAAGGCCCGCGTCTTGAACAAGTATCGCGATGCTATTGGGCCAGACGACGTTTACATCGGCCGCGGTTCGCCTTGGGGCAACCCTTTCGTCATCGGGCTTCACGGCAGGGACAGAGACGAGGTCTGTGAAATGTTCGAGGCGCGCACGCTTCCATCTCTCGATCTTACGCCACTGATTGGCAAGAACCTCGTCTGTTTCTGCGCCCCCAAGCGCTGTCACGGCGACAGCATCTTGCGCGCACTCGAAGGAGGCGTAAATGGCGACCAGGTACGCTGAACTGGTGGGCCGATGGTGGCGCGGCCTTTCCGTTCGGACTCGCCAGTCTATCGCTGTCGCAGCAGTACTAGGCGGGGTGTTCTTCGTGTGGTGGGTGCTGGCTAAGATGGAGAGGTTGCCGTGGCAGCCCGCCCGATGACACCCGAGCAGGTTGCCGACCATTGGGGCTGCTCTCCGAACCACGTCCGCAACCTTATCCACCGCGGCGAGCTGCGGGCTTTCCGGCTCGGGAAAAGGCTGATTAGGATTCCGGCCGACGCAATCGGGGAGTACGAAGAATGTCAGACGCGACCGAGTACCGGATCGGACGACTTGACGGAGGCTTCTGTGTCTCCTGGTGGGAGAACGGAAAGCGGCGGCGCTATCGTCTTGATGCACAGTCGCGAAAGGAAGCCGAAAGCGAGGCCATCAACGTAGTTCGACGGGAGACGGTAAAGCAGAAAACCGCCACCGTGAAGACACTATGGGATCTATACCGCGCGGAAAAGGACGGGCGCCGGGTTGCTGCGGCCATGAAATCTGAGTGGAGCTTCATCGGTCCGCATTTCGGAGCGCTGCAATTCGATCAGATCGGCGTGGACACGTGTCGGGCTTACGTAAGAGAGCAGCGCAAGCCGCCGAGAAAGGCCAAGGACGGGACCATCTGGACCGAGCTAGGGCACCTGCGGACCGTGCTGGAATGGGCCCGCAAGGGGCAGCTTATCCCGTTCGCCCCCATGATCGAGCGCCCGTCAAAGCCAGCCCCAAAGGATCGGTGGCTGACAGAGGCTGAGGCCTTCACGCTACTAACGGTGGACTGCTCGCCACACATTCGGCTTGCCATCCAAGTGATGTTGGCGACAGCGGCGCGCGTGAGCGCTTGCCTCGAGCTAACCTGGGATCGCGTGGACTTCGAACGCGGCCAGATCGATCTGCGCGTTGACGCGGAGGGCCCACGCAAGGGGCGTGCCGTGGTGCCGATGAACGACAGTCTAAGGGCAGCGCTGAGCCAAGCCAAGGCGGCGGCCCTCAGCGACTACGTCATTGAGTGGGCAGGGGCGCCAGTCAAGCGCATCAAGACAGGTTTCTACAGCGCTGTGCGGAAGTCCGGGCTCAAGGGGGTTTCGCCGCACGTGCTTCGCCACACCGCCGGCGTTTGGATGGCAGGCAAAGGCGTGCCGATGGCGAAGATAAGCCAGTACATGGGACACTCAAGCGTTGCCGTAACCGAGCGCGTCTACGCGAGGTTCGCGCCGGATCACCTGCGGGACGCGGCGGAAGCGCTGAACTTCTCCACCGGACTTCGCTTGGTCAAATAGGTTCGCTGTGGCAAAGAGCATACCGTTGAGATACGCTAAGGTGTTGAAAAGATTGGTGGGCCCACCAGGACTCGAACCTGGAACCAGACCGTTATGAGCAGGTGGTTTCATGGCGCAATCCGCTCACTAGCGCCAAAAAGCCCACTTTCGTTTGGGCGTTGGCGCAACCAGTTCCGTGAGTGTTCTCGTGGAGCAGGTTCAGTGTGCCAAAGGCCCAACTGTTTACGCCTGATCCCCACTACCTGATTATGAAGGAGAACGAGATGACGGACCTAAATGCTGAAGCCGCCTTTATCGAAGTCGAAGCCGGCGTACGATACTGGGAGGATGCGACGGTCAACGGAGTCGAAGATGAGGCGGGGACGCTGATCCCTCTACGCGTCAAAGATGAGTGGTGCCCTACGATCAACCTCGCGATGGGCCGCGTCAGCGAGTGGCCGACCGGCACGACCGCTGAGGTGCATTACAAGGTCTGTGACGCTGGGCGCTACTGGCTACTCGATAAGGAAGGCAACCGCATCGCCACTCGCGACGGTTACGTGCCGGGTCAATTCCTGTGCCACGGCGACAACGGATACGGCGACTACATCATAATGAAGATCGACGGCGAGGGGAAAATTGCCGACTATCATCGGCCGTCCGTCGAGCCCGACGAGTGGCGCCCCCTCCCTCCAAGACAGTGAGGTATGAAGATGACGAAGCGTACACTGGCTGAAGCGAAGGAAGAACGGCGCAAGCGCTGGAAGGCTATCGAGGCTCGGAAGGTGCCGGGAGAGGTCGCGTTCTTTGGCTGGCTGTCCTTGGCAGCGGCAACGGCGTCCAGCATCCTCTACCTGATCCACCCCTCGCCGCACTTGGCGATCAGCTTTGCCGCATCGTTCATTTGCTTCGTGGCGGCATGCGTGGTCACAATTCGGCTGCGCCCGTGACCCCTCCCAAGCCCATCTGCAAAACCTGCAACGGGACGGAGTGGGTCTGCGAGTTCCACCCGGACAAACCCTGGGGCGACGCAATCAATGGCGGACCCCGTGCCTGTCACTGTGGTGGAGCAGGTAAGCCGTGTCCGACCTGTAATGAACTCAGCAAGGAGAGACGTGATGAACAACGCTCAGCTTAAGGCCATCCAGTCCGACAGCATCCACTGGAAGCTCGATACGTTGTGGAAGTCCGCAACGCGTGCCGGCGAATTAGTGCGCTTACGGCTCGACCCGATATCGCGGCGCGATCTCATCGGAAGCGCTGAAGCCATGCAGGATGGATCACTCAACATGGACGGCGGAGAGATCCGATGGCGCGGGCTCCCGGTAGTTCTGGAGATGCCAGCGATACCGTTGCACTTCGACGCCGACGTGTCCGAGGACAAGGTTCAGGAGCCGGAATGGCGCATCATCACCATCGAAGGCAAAGATAGCCGATCCGGTCGCACGCTGTATACGAACTTTCCAAGCAATCCTGACGGTTATAGGTAAGCCGTGTCCTGTGTGTAATGAACTGAGCAAGGAGACGCAGAAATGATTAGGATAGGGACGCAGTGCCGCTACGAGCTAGACGGGATCGTGGGACACGGAGTCGTCATCGGCTACCCAAAGTATAGCCCGGCCGGCGAGATCGTTATGCTGGCGACAGAGCAGGCGCACGGCATGCCGATAAATGAGCATTGGGTCACGCCCCAGGGAGGCGATCTATTGGACGACGCAAACCGATATCGCGATCGATATCAACGATTGTACCCGGGATTTTTGGCAGAGTAGCGCCTGAGTGTAATCCGTTGAGCAAGGAGAGACGGGATGTCTGACCAAGTGGATGATGATCACTGGATTTGGCTGCCGCCCGAGGAACTGATGCGGCTTCAGCGGGAGAAGACCCGACAGATGCGTGCCGCTCTCGATCGGCTAATGGCGCCGCCTACCGAACTGGCGTCCAGCACACCCGGCCATGCCCCGGGCGAATGAGCCCAATGCGACGGGCCGCAGCCTTGCTCAGGTCGAGCGCCCGGCCCGTCCACTTCGCCGGTCCACGATCGTTAATCCTGACCACGACGCTCTTGCCATGAAACGTCACGCGGAGCTTCGTACCAAAGGGGAGCGTTCGGTGTGCGGCAGTGAGACTGGAGCCGTTGAAATGCTCACCGTTCGCGGTGCGATTGCCGCTCTCTGAGCCATACCACGAGGCAAGCCCGCACTCGGCAGCCTTCACCCCAGACAGCGCAGCAAACAGCGCCAGGACGATGAATACGCCGACAAGCAGCTCGATAGCGTGGCGGGTCATTGCCGCGCACCTCGCCGCTCCTCCTCAACGTAGCGCCGGATATAGCCTACGTCGGTTTTGAGCTCTGCCAGGGTTTCGCGGGTCGAGAGGCGGTCGGCATCGATCACCCTACCCTGCGCTACGATCTGGCCACCTAGCTCGATGTCCGTCTGGCGCAGCGAGGGGATGTCCCTGAGGGACAGTTGGTCGACTTTCTCCATCATGGCGCCGTAGCCTTGGGCAGCAGCGAAGATCGCTCCAATGAGCGGGATGATGGTCAGTATGTTGCCCACGGTAATACGTGGCTCGATCCATTTGGGTAGGGCCATTCAGCAATTCCTTAAAGCGTCATAGGCGATGGTGGGCACGGGGCAGGCTCCTTGTTCCGCAAGGGGTTTGCTCAAGGCCTCGGGCAGCATTGGCGTGCTGTCTGAGGCCGCTATTGACGCTTTGGGAGGCTTAGAAAATGGTCTTGTGCTTCTTCTTCGCGGGAATGGGCGGGGCCGCATCCTGGCCGCCAACATGCTCGTGAACGTCAGGCGTCTTGCCGGCTGCCTTCAACGCTACAAGGGCCGCGAACACAGCAGCCACGCCCCACTTTCCTAGCGCGGCGCCGGCAATCATGCCCATGGCGAACATTACCCCGTGAGACCCGAACGGGAACCAGGCAAGCCACGATGCCACTGCGCCGTCGATGCACGCGCCAGGGTCAAAGACGCAGGACAAGTTCATTTTGACCACCCGAACTTGCGGGCCAGCCAGTAGTAGAACTCGGCAGCGCCAGCCATTGCGAGTCCGAGCCCGACATTGACGTAGTTGATCACGTCGGGATCGACAGCCAGGGTTGCGCCAGTATCAGCAGGGAAGATGCCCTTGGCGACGAGAGCGCCGGCGGCATAGCGCACGATGATGCGCGCGAGAGGTGCGAGGTCCATCAGAGGGGCTTTCTGCGAAAGATTGCGAGGATGATGTTCCACATCGCCTGCCAGAACCCGATGCGGGGCTTGGAGGCCTCGCTGGCGGGCGTTGACGCTGGCTGCCGCTCGGGGATTGGTGCGGGAACGGGCTTGGGAGCCTCCATGCCAGGCCTGACGGACGTCAGCAGCGCCTCGAACTCTCTCGGGTCGGCGTGCGCCTTGTTGACGCCATCGCCGGCATAGTAGGACTGGCCCCGAGTAACGATGCGGTGCGCGCCCTGCGTCGAGACCAGCACGGGAATGGATGCCCACTCTCGGGCAAGCTGCAGGGCATACGCCCCTACCGTGATCTGGCGGCTGACGAATGCCTGCCATCCGCGGTTGGTGAGAAGCTGGAACCCGAGCCGATCCTGAACGTCAGGGGTGAACTTGGTCGAGCCGGGAATGCCGAGCTGCTGCACGAGACCGACGAGGGTCTTGCGGATGATCTGGTATTTCCCGGCCGCCGAGCCCTTCCAGTTCTTCGCCCAGGTCTTCTGTGCGGCCAGCAACTCATCGATCGTGTATTCGGTGAGGGGCTTTGGCAGCTTGTCCTGCTTGAAGAAGACGATCACCTCGTAGGCCGAGGCGTCGGTGCGGCCAGTCTCAAGCAGCCCGATGTAGTCGAGCAGCTTCGCCGCGCCGGGTGGCACGTTGGAGTTCATGACGGTCTCCGATGTGATGGATCGCGGGACATGCCCGCATAGTGGGCGTTAGGACAGCGTCCGGAAGTGACTTGCGGCTAGGTGAAGTTCATCCAGCCAGACATCAGGCAATTACCTGCGCCGCCGTCAGCCATACTGACTGTGGTGTTGGAGGGTGACGTGTTCTGAACCGCATAGCCCGCCCTCATGCTTGAGTCCGACCCCGTCTTGACAACCGTCGCGTCGAACGTGCCGCCAGTGAAGTTCGGGATCGACGTGCCGCCGCCATTAACGCAAGTCGCCAGCCGAATGAGGGGCGATGACTGTCCAGACGCGGCAATGAGTTGCGAGGCTGGGGCGCCGGTCGCCGTCTCTTCGAGGAACGTGCTGGTTCCCACCCCCGCAATTGCCCGGTTTGGCCTAAAGACGAGCAGTATCTTGGCATTGGAGTGGGCGCCGTTCATTCCGGTAAGGGTTGCCCCGTCTTCGGTCCCGTCGAATACCTTGTATGAGAGCGTAGTTCGGTAGAACGCTGAGAAGATGCTCGTCTGAAGCTGGGTAAACCCTGACGGGATGACATTCGCCGGAGTGGTGGCGGTCGCGTCGGTGGCGTTATCGAATAACACCCCGACATCATACGGCTCCACGGTGGGGCATGTGATGGTCTGGGCACTTGAGTTTGCCGAGGTCTGGAACGCCAGTGTTAGCGGCAACGCCAAAATCGGTGTGGGAGCAAAGAACGATACCATTTACTGCAGCGACACGATGGTCAGCGATGAGTAGGCATTGCCCACGACAACCGAGCAGTGGAACTTGTGGGCATTTGTGGTGGTGAAGCTCCCGTTGACCTTGGTAAAGCCTGGGGTACTGATAGCTCCAGCAGACGCGCCGTTCACAATCTCTAGAAGGATCGAGCCTCCACTGGAGCCTGGCGCCAAGGTGTGGGCTCCATTGTTGGTATAGTGCTGTAGCGGTCTATCGCCAGGATCCAACGTAACGGTTCCGGAGGTGATCGTGCCCAACGACTTACTGGTCACCCGCGCGCCGCCTGTCAGCACCTGCTCCTCAAGGTCCAGCAGTGCTGGAGTGCCGCTGGCATCCTGCCAAGTCACGGTCTTGTCGGATGCGACGGAGGCCGGGGCCGTAACCCTGATGCGGTGGCTGCCGTTGTCGGTATCTTCTGCAAAGTCAAGCGACGCCGGCCCGGAGTTGGTTGCGCGAGTGAAAGCTGTCGCCAGGGCCGTAAGGTCGGCGTCTAGCGGTTGCTTCTCGGTGTCCAGCTCTTCAAGCGCGGCCTGAACGTCAGTCGCTGCAATGTTGCCAGCCGGAGTAACGCCGATGTCCCCGGCGTCCAGCACAACCACGCCTGTCGCCCCGTTGACGCTATCGACGGCAGCGCTGCTGATGGCCGAGACGACGGGATTGGCGGGGTCCGTATCGTCAACTGTGATGTTTGTTCCAGCAACGATGGATGTCATCGTGCCGTCTTGGCCGCGGGGAATGCCGAAATTCAGCACCGCATCCTGCGTAGTGCCAGCGTTGACAACGGTAGCCGATGAACCAGCCGGTAGCGTCGTCACTGAGCCAACTGCCACGGATGCATCGATGTCATCAAACAGCACCAGATCAGCCCAATCCTGCCCGGCATAGCGCCACTGGATCGCTTCCGCGCTGGCCTGCAGTTCGATATCGAGTGGCAGCAGCGACGGCACGACGCGAACGCGTACCTTCGGCCGTGGGGTTACCAAGGGCATGGGTAGGCTCCGATGTTGGTGGCTAGGCCCAGTTGCCGACTGCTGCGACGGTGTTGGAGCCGATCGGCTCCAGTTCGAAGAAGCTGTTGATGGCCGTCTCACAGGTGCCGGTCGGGCCAGCAGAGAACGTCACCTGGGGTATGATCGTGCCGGCGCCGTTGATCCGCATGATCCCCTCAATCCAGATGTCGGTGGTCACGGCGACGGAAGTCGCGGTTAGGGCCGCAGCAGCCGCAGCAGTGACCCGGCGCATCTGAGGCGTCCCGAGCGTGTTCGCAGCGGTGGAGGTCGCCTGCGAGATGTACTCGATGTTGGTGAAGGTCGCCGTTCCGCCGAGGCCGAAAGAGGTGATGTGCGTCGTCGCCCCAGTGTTGAACGACAGCTTGGCTCGAAAGCGGTAGGTGGTTGACGCCTGGACGGTCAGCGTGTCGTTGGCTGCGGCGAAGATATTCTGCGCGCTCGTGCTGCTGTTGCTGAGAGCAACGGCGGTGCCTTGGACGGTCGCGATCAGCTTGGCGGGAACCACGCCAGCGTCCGCTACCGTAGGACCGATGGTCATGTAGCCAGTGGACTTGAGGCGCCCCATCTCCACCGCGGCTGCACCGGCTGCCATCAGCTTCAGGACGAGGTCGAAGTCCTCCGATGTCGACGTAACATCCGTCGCAACGGCCTCGATGGTAGCGCCTACCTCGTTGTTGCCTGCGGTCGTCTCGACTTCTAGCTCGACACCGACGCCTTGCCCGGCGGCGGGCGTACCGCTCGATGTGTGGGTAAGACGCGCTGCGTAGGTGACGGCGTTTGTGACTGCGTCGTCTACCTCAGAGTGGAGACGCCGGTCGGGCGTTGTTGTGCCCATGCCGACGTTCAGGGTTGCGCCTCGGATGCTCAGCGCCTCGGAGAACGCGCCGCCAGTGCGGCGCCTGATGCCGAAACGATCTTCCGCAGCGGTAAAGCCGCCATCCGTGATAGTGAACACATCCCACCATGTGTTCGCGGCGTTGCCTGCCGTAGCGCCTGTGCCGTGCACGAGATCGAAGCTCGGCCCGCCGAGGTTCAGCGCCTGGTAGCGCCAGATGCGAGCCACGCCTGCCGGGTCAATGATGTTGAAGGCGCGGCTGGCTTCGCCCGACGCAACGCTCGCCCCCAGGTTTAGCTTTTCGGCTAGCCCGAGGCCTGCCGTGGTGGCGATGAGTTGGGCCACCGTAGAACCGGAGGCTAAAAACTGAATGGTCGCCGGGGTCGTCACGTCGCCGTTGACGATGATCTTTCCAGAAGGAAGATAGTCTATGCCGACGTAGCCGGTCACTATATTGCCGTGGTAGAAAACCTTGGAACCGAACAGCCCGCTCTGGTCGCTGAAGTCGAGCGTCGAGCCCGATCCCTTCATGTGGTTGTCGGTGATCCAGATGTCGTCGTACGTGTAGCCGACGCCGGGCGCGTGGATCAGGATGCCGTAAGTCTGGTTCGTCCCAGCCATGATGACATTGTTGGTCACCAGCAGGTTTCGCGTCGACGAGTAGATGCCGTAATACTCGTCCGACACGATGGCGATGGCGCAGCGGTTTGGCGCCGTTACCAGCGCTGCGTTGGTGCAGCAGTTCTTGAACAGGTTGTCGCTGACGACACCGTACTGCACGGCGTTGAGTTCGATGCCGAAAACTTCGCAGTCGATGAAGGAGTTGCCCGACACGGTGAAGTATCGGCACAGCCCCATGTCGATGCCGACACCGCCATTGCCTTGGAACACGTTGCCCGTGATCGTCAGGTACTCGCCCTGCGGCACGAGCGAGGCCGAGATATTGCCGACCCCGTTATTATGGCAGCGGTTGTTGGCAAAGGTCGCATGGTTGGCCGGCATGATGCCGACGTAGAAGTCGTTGCTCTCGAACGCGCAGCCGACGACGGAGAAATAGTGGTCGGTGCCGGCTGCGGGGTCGTTGTTCCAGGCGAGCAGCGGGGGCTGCGCGCCACTGAGATCGTAGACCGTGCCGAGCTGGAAACCGTTGGTGTTGTCGACGAACGAACAGGCAGTGAAGCTGACGTTCTTGTTCATGCCCGCGACGAGCGGGAAAATCGTCTCGTAGTCTATGCCGGTCGACGGGATAACGCGGTAGATTTCCAGCGTCTCGCCGGCTGTCGGCGGAGTGATCATCGTCACCGTGCCGCCCATCTCGTCGCCAACTGCCACGGTGAAGTGCGTAGTCAGTGTCTTCTCGGTGACGATGTGCGTGGCATTGTCGCGGAGGAAGACGCGAACCTGGGTGTTGGCGGTGATGTGGAAGTAGAACGGGAACGCCGTCTGCACCCCGTTACCGGCGGTCTGCTGGTACCACTTCTTGAACGAGCCAGCGCCGACGTAGAGATTGCCGTGGAACGAGCAGCCAAGGAAATCAATGTTCTCGGCGGTATTCCAGAACGCGCCACCGCCCTCGTACGGGTAAGTGCCGCAACCCCAGAACTCCGTCCCCATGATGAAGGTGTGGGTGTCGTTGGCGGCGTCGGCGCTGTTGGCTATGCGGAGGCCGAAGCGTGCGGCGCCAGTCGTCTTGCAGTTCAGTATCGAGATGGCGTAGCTGGTGTTGCAGGCAATGTTGTCGAGATAGACGAGTGTCTGGTTAGCACGGTTGCCGTCGAAGGTCAGGTCGCGCAGCGTGACGTGGTGCACCCCATCGAGGCGCACGATGTCGACCGTGGCGGCGTTAGGGTTCTTCAGCGTGCCGGGGCCGAACAGCGTCTTGTTGCTGGGGATCACCAAGCCGCTGACGATGAACGTCAGCTTCGGCACATACAGCACATCCTCCGCCGCGAGCGCTGCCGTAAAGGCCGCTGTGTCGTCGGTGCTGCCATCTCCGACAGCTCCATAGTCGAGCACCGAGGCGATAGAGTTGGCGCCGGATGCCGAGACAATTGGGTTAGCGGGATCTGTGCTGTCGACCGAGACGCCAGTGCCGCCGACGACGGACTGAACCACGCCCGGCGAACCTGCTGCGCCCGCATCGCCTTCCGGCAGCCCAAAATCAAAGACCGCCTCGGTTTCGGTGCCGACGTTGGTAACCGTAGCAGGCGAGCCCGCGGGCAGCGTCGTGACCGTGCCAATTGCCAAGCTGGCGTTGATCGGGATGAGCGACGGTTTGACCCGCAGGCGGATGGTTTCCGTCATGCGAAGCCCCCGTTGAGAATAGCGAGGGTGGCGACAAACAACTGTGTCGTGCCGCCGCCATTAGTCAT
>Ga0247824_10000268_pt1 | contig 24053 bp, 17 predicted proteins | sample 13C_PalmiticAcid_FD_194412 | JGI IMG/M metagenome (GOLD analysis project Ga0247824, IMG submission 194412) | Soil microbial communities from agricultural site in Penn Yan, New York, United States - 13C_PalmiticAcid_Day48 | ecosystem: Environmental > Terrestrial > Soil > Agricultural land...
CTTTCCGACTGGCCTTGTAAAATTGTGTTGTGGAGTGTGTCCCAGGTAGGTCACAGCGCTTCCTTCACGACGGAAATTCATGAAAGCGTTCTGATTGTGCGAGACGAGACAGCTGTTCCACCACTCCATTTCATTGCCTGACTTGAGGGGCTCTCGAGGCCTGCGGCATAAGCTTGTCCACAGCAGAATGTTGTTCTGGTCGAAGATGTACAGAACGCCATTGTCCCAGAGTTCCAGTGTCTTTATACCTGATGTTGAGAGTGCAAGGTTCCAACACTCGTGTCCGACGGGTGTGTAAAAGCCGACACGAGACCCATTCACTTGGAGAGAGTGGTCTTGTTCAAATCTGCCTGAGCAATATTGTTCTTCCCAGATCGTCGTGTCCCCACTGGTAATGACCAGATCCCCTTTGTGCGTGACATAGTTCCATCCGGGGACTGCAGAACATCATTGGTCGTGATCTTGTAACCTGGCCATAACTTTCCAGTGTACGTTCTGGCATGCACAGGGAGCAAGACGTTGAGGAGGAGGACGAGCAGGGTGACCACGGCAGAGAGGGACAGCTTGGGGCCCTTGAGCTTGGCAGGGGATCGTCGTGGATTAGTTGTACCCATGATGAACCGAGAGGTATCGAGGTGTTTGAAGCGGGCCAGGGCAAGGAGAGGGAGGGATGGGGGAAAGTAGTTGTTGGGCAGAGGTGATTGTCAGGGGAAGAAAGATGTGGATAGGAGAATAGAGTGCGTTTGGATGAAGCGAAAAGAGAGGAGAATCGTCGCCCTTTTATCTCTTCGGCGCCTAAACACTGCACTGCAGGAAGAAGGACACTCCAACTCTCTCCCGTGAGAGCCAGATGAAATCGAATCGGGCTCCTTTCAGGGCCGCTTGAGCCCAGGTGGAGGTGCATACCATGCACGCTGCATGTCATCATTCGTGTATGCCGCACAATGAGAGCACTCCTTTGAAAGCGGATCGTCGGCAGACTGTCAAACTTTATCCGCTGCTGTGGTCAGCCAAATTTGGTCGAGTGTCCAAGAATACACCCCGTTGCTTTTGTTCCAACATTTGCGTGAATTATGCAAGGTCGGTGGAACCAGCTCCCCCCCCCCCCCCGGACGGAAGAATGTACATACCCTGCGTGTAGATCAGACCTATACTGCTCACATTGTACCAGGCTCTCCTCCAGTCCTCCTTCGATCAGGCTGTTGAACAGAGTCTCGTGACTATCTCGCTCTATTCCCTACGCACTGGAGCAGCCAACCCCCCTCGACCTCGTTTCTTAACTGACGCTACCGGGAGAACCAGGGGACAGCGATCTGATCATCGCCCGAACACCTCATGAGACCTGTAGGTCATCCACAACTCAAACCAACAGCAGAGCCTTTCGCGAGGAAAGGCTCTGCTGTTCGACCTTCGTCCGCCAAAGTGATGAGGTGCTTGGAGGCAACTGAAGCGACAGGCTGTTTAAGAAGAATCCCATGGATATCACGACTGGTCGGTTGTGCCGTTCCCTGTCCCGGTCAAGACCCATCCTATAAGCACCGCCTGCTTCCTTGACAACACAAAAGGGTTTATGTACACGGCGATAGGAAAAAGTCAGCAAGCTCAACATCATGCTCGGCAGGCGTAACAGATCCAACGCAACAAGCAATAGCCAGGTCAGCAGCAGCAGGAGCAAAGGCAACAGAGCCCGCGGATCTAGCAAACCAACCATCTTGCCAGCGATCCAATTCTCCGACTCTGCAACACCAGAGGATCAGTCGCGTCCATAATCAAGCCAACAGAGCTAGCAACTCCCTGGCCATATCAGCGACAATGCGACCACTAACCTACCTGCCACATCGCCAACCACTTTGACATCTCGGTCGTCTTCACCTGCCGCCGAGTCTTGTCGTATATCAGCAAGCAATCACCAGCTACCCTAGAAGTTGTACAGTCAGTCACATGCCCTGTGTCCCTATAAAAGGACTACCAGGGGCAGTATCATTAAAGGCATCTCTTTTTCTCATTGACATCTCATCCCACTGACTGTTCATACTTCACATTTTTTTCAATGAAGATTCATAAGAGATTGCCTTCAGGAACTCTCACCACATACCTATTCAAGCGTTGCCACAGGAACCATCAGGTCAAGTCCATTGTCATCTTTAATCGACCATATGCTCCGTCCTACTTGAAAACAACCTTCTTCTTGCTCTCACTCTCCAACAACCGAGCACACTCCTCTTCTGCCTCCAAGTCTCGACGCAGATCCTTGGAAGCCTTGTCCAGTTGCAGTATCCTTTCCTCAGGCCCCACTGCGACAGTTTTTTGGCGCTTGTAGGATCGCACTGCATGCTCGATCTTTTCCTGCAAAAGCTGCCGTTGCTCCTCCATCATCATTCGCAGTGTCTCCCGACCTGTCATCCGGACCTGCTCTCTCTCGTCCTCAGATCCCAAGACAGAATCCATGTCCAGGTCTGTGGGCTGAGTTACGCCCTGGCTTCTCGTACATTCCACCACCCCAGCCCGCCACATCTGGGCTGGAGCATTCTCAAAGTCCCTCTGGGCTATAACGCAATCGTATGGGCTCTGTTAAAATTGGACGTGTCACAATCGGGGACATTTGCACAGCTCAGCCCGCAATGTACACAACGCGCCTCACCTGCACCAAGACCATCCGCGGCTTCACGACTTGTCCCACCCTCATTGGCGGCGTCATCAGCCATATCCTCCTCGAGCCAACCTTCTAGATCATCCTCCGACGGGATATCCTCCGCCGTCCTGGCGTACTCCTGTTGGCTAGCCCGGCACACATCGTTCATATGCTTACGCCATTGCTCTATCTCGAGAAAATCGTCGTAACTGATCTTTCTCGCCCCATCCCTTGTAACGGTGAGCCCCTGAATGAACTCACACAGTCTGTTCTGCAACTGAAGAGCCTCCTGCCAGTCTATCACGCATAGGTACAAACGATCAAGATCAGAATCCACACATCGCGCTATGCATGCAATCAAGTCCTAGACGCATCTCACGTACCTCTCACAGGCACCATCGTGCTGCCCATGCTCGATCCCTGACTCCATACCATGGACCTTTGGCTTTTCTGTACCCTAGGCGGCTCTCCCATGCTGCTATTTCCAACTGCTCCTGTGTCGGTTCAGGCAGAGTGGCACAGACCCTATCCGTACTAACGATCTCTGGCACGCATCCCTCCTGCCTTTTCCTCTTCTTCGACCCTTCGCCCTGAGTTGCTTCCTGGCTCGCCACGATCGGGGACGCCGCGTAGGAACCCTCCGGCTGTGGTGTCTGGCTCCAATCCCAAGTGGCCGGATTACCCACAACCTCAGGGTCCAACGAGCTCCTTCGGTCGATCGGACCGTGGACGCGATCTAATGACACATTCATTTCATTAGCACTACTGACAAATCATCCCTCGCTGCAACAACGCGACATGCTCACTCACTTACCTCGCCACTTTATGAACGCGTCGGGATCCGCATTTGCGTGCAACCCCGCCACCTCCGCCTTTTCCCGTGCGATCCGAGCTGCCATCTCTTGTTCGAGCACAACGGACCTTGGCCACGGGAGTCGCCCCCTTCCCAATACCCTCCCCTTTGCAACCGCTGCGGCAGCCTCCTCTGCCAGATCGACATCCTCTTCCACATCAGCCTCCGTTCCTGACTCATCATCAAGTCCCCATTGTAGATGACCGGCCACAACCCGCAAACCCTCCTGATACCGTGGATCATCTTTCGCTGGCGTACCCTGACTTGGCCCTGCCTCACTCTCTGTGGCCTGACCCTGACTCTTTGGATGGAATACTTTCCATGACAAAGTACCCGGCTTGATCACCTTCAGGTTCTGCTCCCTCTTTTTCTGAGCAAGCCTCTCTCTCTCCACCCCCGACGGCCGACCCCGCTTATTGATCCTTTGAACTGGGGTTTGACGTAGTCGATTTTCGGTCGCATTGTCCCGATAGGTCTTCACTAACGTGTTATGATGGAGTAGCTGATTCCGAAACTAATCGCATCGCTCCGACCGTTGTCATCCTTCATGCAAACAAGTGATGTCATCACCTCTCGTCTGAATCAGATGATCTACTCGGTTGTCGTTGACACATCTGAAACAAACAGCCTTAATGCAACTGCTCACAGAGCCACAACGCTTCACCCTGGATCATGGGCCGACCTCCCTGACCCAGCGGCGATCATCAATCGGACACGCTGTCGAGGTATCCCGGCGTCCGTCCTGCAAAATGAATGAGCCAATGCAAAAAGGGCAAAATCTCCCTCCGGCAACCACGCTCCAACGGGGCAAGCCACCCTCACCCACCGAGTCGGTAACGTCCCTCCTGGTTGAGATGCCTCTTACCCTCACCCCAGACACCATCGGTCTGCATAACCTCCCCCTCGCACATAAACCCTTACAATGGGCAGCCCCATGGTCTACCACGAACCTCGGCTTTTATCGTCTCCCATTCTACAATAAAATCGCAGCTCAGCCTGCTGACACCAACGCGGCCTTGACCTCACAACTATTGTCTGAGTTCAGCGGAACGAGACCGAACCTTCCCTCTCACCCTGCGACCCACGGAGTCCTACGACCGCACCCAAGACACTGCCAAGGAGCACCCATCCTTGTTACTACAGATGTCGGGCCCATTTATTCAGTTCATCCAGCTACATCAGCTACACCTGAGCGGCATACCAAGCTACTGGTCGCCTCTTCATCTCTCGCACAGCAGACAAGTCCTTTGACTCTTGTGAGGTGTTACACAAGTTCAGCAAATTCACGATCTTAGCGGAGATGTCGTTGATATCACCATCCAAATCGTCATCCCTTGCACGCTTCAGGCTCACACGCGCCAACGACTTCCGAAGTCCCAGTTCCGCTTGAAGGGAGTCGACGGTACGACTGATCTTTTCGTCCACAAGCTCACTGTGCACCAAACCCAACTGACCAAGTACAGCAGGTGGACGGATAGTGCCTGGCACAAGGCCCAGTGAATGGCAATCCTGGCTGTTCCCGACATCCGAATCACAAAGCTGGTCGTCGTGGTAATCCGAGCAACTGTCATCCCGAGACCCAACATTGTCACCTGTCAAGTCCACGAGACCACCTACCGGATTGCTACCGCTACCACACGAATCGCTTTGTTCAGGACCTAAAAGCAAAGACGGGCTTGAATGGTTATCACCAATGAATCTCAAACTAACCATAGCACTACTCTTATACCGCCGAATGGGCTTACCGGACCGAACAGCTGCAGAAGGACTACTTCGCTCGAGAGACTCATCTTCTTGTTCTTCCTCAGCGCCCTTGACCTCGGGATCCGTCGAGATGGCAGACTGAACCCCATCGACCACAGGAAGCCCCGTTTGCACTGCGACATCGACACGAACGGGCGAGAACTCACCCAATGACGGTGGCTGTACACTGCGAACATAGGCCGCCCTCATCTCCGCAACACGCTCCTTAGCCGAACTACTATCACGCTGATAGTAGATTGGACCGACTAAAGACGGTTCATTCATCAGCTCCTTTCGCGCTTTCTCCAAATAGCTATCGACGATCTCATTGAACTTGTCTTGCTCATGGAAACAGACAGCTCTGTAGGCCATGTCTTTGCCACCACAACGTCTGACCATACCACTATACTCGGAAACGAAGAGCCGACTGTACTCATCGTAGTATGGAGCAGTGGCACGACGGATCTCATTCCTCAAAAACATGACGGGACCAAGGCGGCCAAAAATCCAAGTACAATCGTCCCCCCCGTCTATCTCCGGCTTCCGCATTTTCTCCTCCAGGAAGAGCCGAACACTCTCTCCAAGGTTCTCGAGTTCCTTCCAACCTAAGGAAAATCAACAGTGATCTGTCACAATAGATCCACCCCAGATCACATACAAAACACGCCAATGGGTCCATAGGCACCTACTTTGAATCGTGATGAGACCGGAGGACCCAGCAGCAGGACCTACTGATGCAGGTGCGGATTGATCTGGAACCAAAGATACAGGCTCAACAGGCGCGGACGCCGGAGCATCAGAAGCGGTAGATGGTGCTGACACAGCAACAGACCTAGCTGTAACAAAGCAACAAAAGGAGAGATTAGCAGAAGAGCAGCTAAGTCCCAATGCTTGAACGTAACACAGGGCAGATTCAAAGCTTGAAAAGTAGGAGCTGTACCTTGAGCACGTTCACTCGTCGTCTTTTTGAATTTTTTTTGCGCTCCTTTGCCCTTGGGCGGCAGGATGTCATCTAATAGGGCGAAACACGAAACAGTCGCGGGTCAGCAACGAGAACCAGACCGACACGAGGTCCAAGCAAGCCCCATAGTCTCGCCCAACAACTTACCGAAAAGATGGTTGACTGCGTGATCCGATTGACTGGCCTGGTTGTCATCTAAAGAGACAGAAAAGCGTCGAGTCAGCAACCGAAACAAGACCGGTACAGGCCGAGCAGGCTCGGCGAATCCATCCTACCACGTACCAAGCTGAAGCTCTAGCTCATAAGGTTGGCCTAAAGGGGTGTCCTCCTCACCGCCAGTGTGACCGTCATCACTAAGTCCCTCATCCCTATGGGGATTTTCTCCAGACCTCTCAGAGAGATGTTCCCCAATGCCCCCTAGGCCCTAAACACAACAGGTGTGGTTCTGCGTTCCTGGGGGAACCAGCCCTGGAGCATTATCAATGGTGTGAGTGGTTGTATCACATCATTCCTGTTCCACTGTACCAACTTTTAAATGGATTTCCTTCAGGAATGTACACGAGGTCGTGAAAATCAATTTCACGGGGTGGTCGTACAACGTGTACAAACATTTTTCAAAAAAAAAAAAAAGCTCACAGGCCACACAGCATTCTCGTCAACGTCCAACTTGCCGATCTGAGCTCATCAATTTATCAATGGGTCTTTACTTGTATCTGCGGATGTCACTAACAAAGGTCGTCGCAAGACAAATCCCAACTAGTCAGTCGGCTCTTCCGACTGTTCCACCGATACACTCGCCGTCGGTGCAGGATCCACCACCTTTCTGTTTGACACAGCCCTGAATCTCGACACCACAGACGCCATTGTCATCACCTTCCTGCTTGCCTCGCGGAATAGATCCGTTGGCTCATCCACGGCTCCACGCTGCTTCAACAACTGGAAATTGAGGTTGCTCAATCCTTGTGTATCCTGGATGCTGGCACCGGTTACCACCAGTGCATTGTTTACTGAACCCCAGCGCATGTGCACCCTCCAATGGTCATCATTGCCTGTCACTCTCCACATCCTCACTGACCCATCGTGACAAGCTGTGGCCATGAAATTGCCATCAGAGGCTCCGATCCATGTGATATCGCTGATCGCTCCTTGAAAGTCTCGGAGTACCGCTACACACCGACTGGATGCAACGTCCCAAAGTCGAACTGTCTTGTCATAGCTGGCAGTAGCAAGGAGATCTCCTCGAGGCGAATACACTGTCTTGGTGACCCATTGATCATGACCATCGAATGTCTGAAGGCAGACTCCCGTCTCAACATTCCATAACTTAACTGATCCATCCATGCTCCCAGAGACAAGGTGAATGCCATCCGGGGAATACGTGATGGATTTTCTTCCTTTGTCGCCAGGTAAATCACGTTGGAAAGTTCCAGTGGCCACATCCCATAGCCGGATTGTACCGTCCGCAATGGTAGATGCAATATGATGTCCAAAAGGCGAATAGACAACTCCTTCAGACCACTTTGCGAGACCAGGTAAGACATGGCAGCAATCCCCGGTTTCAACATTCCATAGCCGAGCTGTCCCGTCCCAACTCCAAGAGGCTGCCTGGTAGCCGCTCGGTGAATATACAACGCCTGATACATAACCGGTATGGCCTTCCAGCGTAAAGCGACACGTTCCTGACGCCACATCCCATAGCTTCACCGTCTTGTCATAACTTGCTGAGGCAACCTGGTCTCCTTGAGGTGAAAAAGCGACGAGAGTGACCTTGCCACGATGACCGAACAGCTTGTGGTCACAAATTCCTGACTTGACGTTCCACAACCGCACGGTACAATCAGAACTTCCGGTAGCGACTTGATTACCTTGAGGCGAGAACACAACACTATTCACAACCATGGGATGACCTCGCAGGGTATGAAGGCAGGATCCTTTTTCCACGTCCCATAGACGCACTGTCATGTCCTGGCTGCATGATACGATTTGATCGCCTTTTGACGAACAGCTGACCTTCCACACCGAGCTGCTATGACCACTCGAGACATGACGGGATGCTCCGCTCCCAACATCCCAAAATCGGATCGTCTTGTCATAACTGGAAGAAGCGATTTGATCACCTTTCGGAGAGAACACCGCACTCGAGACACGCGCTGAATGACCGATGAGCGTCTGATGGCAAACACCCGTTGTGGTATCCCAGAGTCGGACGGTGTTGTCATTGCCGACGGAAGCAACAAGGTCCCCTTGGGGTGAATATGCGATATGGCAAGCACCCTTGCTGTGGCCAGGTAAGACGTGAAGGCAGCGTCCTGTTCCAACATCCCACAATTGGACCAATCCATCGCGGCTGACTGAAGCAATCTGATCGCCTTTTGGCGAGAAGGCGATGAAAGGCGAAAAGGTGAGGTGTGAGAAAGTGATGCAGGCAGACTCGATTTTCTGGGGTGCCAATATATGACGGCAATCTCCTGTTGACACATCCCACAATCGAACCTTCTCGTCCTGGCTTATTGATGCGATTTGATCCCCTTGCTGTGAACATACGACCATCCGAACCCCGCTTTCATGTCCGATCAGGATAAACGAGCACTCTCCAGTCTCAGTGTTCCACGCACGAACCGTGCAGTCTTCACTGCCCGAGATGATCTTGTTGAAATTCGGTGAATACTTGACACTCCAGACGTGGTTGATGTGGCCGGTCAAAATATGAAGACAATACCCGGCTTCCGTATCCCATATCCGAACAGTGCAATCATGGCTACCAGACGCAACTTGGTCCCCTCGAGGTGAATAGACTACGCTTGTAACTTGGTCGCTGTGCCCACATAGGACATGGTGACACCTTCCCGTCCCGACATCCCAGATGCGAACGGTGGCATCTCTGCTGCCCGAAACGAATCGATTGTCCTTTGGAGAATACATTATGCTTGTAACTTCCTTGTCATGATCGGTCAATATCCACATACGTTCCCAGTTCGCTGTCGAATGCACGATGATCATGCCACTAGGAAGGGCCGTGGTGATGGTCATCCCATCTGCTGAATATTCACACAACTCCACGGTAGCTTCTTGCTCCAAGAAAGGTAGCTCGCCAAACTGTACACCTGCCATCTGCGCATTGCTTAGATCGACTTGTCTCAGCCAAGCACCACGGAAATCGACGCCTCTCAAATCTGCCCCTTTGAACTGTGCAGAATTAAACATCCCGTAGCTGAGATGGGCGTATGGGATCTGGATACCTTGCAAGTCCGCATAGTTGAACTGCACTCCTGCTCGGACAAGGATAGTGATGGCGTTTGCAGCCGCTATACGCCACTTTCTATCCGACTTCGATTTCTCAATGTAGTCGAGCAATTGATCCTTGAACAGTGACTCTTGATGGACTCGCTCTTCCAGGAACTGGAGGACAGAAGACTCTTTCACGAACAGTCTCCATGCTAGTGGCGACCCAAGACCTGGTTCCGGTGCGTTTGGCATAGATACATCCTCGACGGGGACATCTTCAATGGAGCTGAATACGGAACTGGTGCTTCCTCTTCGAGCCAAGGTCGGCTCCAGAACCTCCTTGTCCCTCCAATCTTGTGGGTCGAATATGGCGAGCGCCACTCCATATTCAAGTAGCGACCGATGAACGAAACGGTATTGGTTCCCACTCCGAACCAGAGGACACGCTTCTCTAAGGAGTTGCTTCTCATCTTCGCGACTGAAGAAATCGGCTTTCCATGTACCATCATCCTTCAGGCGAGAGTACTTGACAATCGGGTTGCCGTCTTGCTCCTTGTAGATCGCGACTGATAGTTTCTTCAAATACTCAATGCCATTTTGAGTGAATCCTTCGTCACTCAAACTCTCAAACGCGGCTTTTGCGAAAGGACTCAAGTCCTTGTTGCCGAGTCGCTTTTTGCCTCGTTCCAGCCAATGCTCGATGAACTGGTCATACAATGCCACTCGAGTGACATGAGTGGTCGAGAGATCCTGACCTGGGTCGACTATTCGCGGCAACACTTCCAATGACAGTGACATCAAGAAAGGGTTGCGGACCAACTCTTTCAGGCTTGGGATGTGAAAGAGGGAAAGTTTGTACTCTTCAACATCCCACAGAGGCCGATGTATAGAAACGTACTGTGCGATGTATTGCTCGACCTGGTCCATCGAGAATGGTGTGATGACAGCTTCTTGAAAGAGTGCTGGCTTTGACCGCTGACTGAGGTCGACTGGTTGGAAGCGGTCTCGATAATCGACTCCAAGATATTCGGTTCGACAACTGATGATCATCTTGGCCTTCCATTCACCCGGCTGATTCAATTGGTTGCTTGCATACAGATTGTGAGTTTGCTGGCTCTCGTCGTATCCATCGCAGATCAAGATGAATGTACGGTGGAGTTTCATCTCTCGGATTTGTGGCTCGGTGAATTCAGCCTTCCGGAGTTGCTTGGCGATCATATCGCGTTCCGGCTTGTCAATGGCTGGCAAGTTGATAAAGAGTGGGATGGCGCCAGTTTTCTTGTACGATTTCCAGAGATCACTCTCCAAAGTTCGATTGAAGGTCGATTTTCCTGCTCCAGAGTCGCCAAGTAATAGGAACACCTGATGGTCACTAGCCAAAAACTGTTCGACCTTCTCTGTCAGTGGAAATCGCGTTTCATCACGAGCCTGCACGCTCGACTTGGCTTGTGGTTGGATGTAGACGGCGTTCTCCCGCCCCTTCAACCGCTGTCTTCGCAATTGACGAATGTTTCCTTCGACGTCTGGCCTCTCCTGTACTCTATCCAATAAGGATGGGGTACCCATCTCCGTCAATGTGACTTTCAGTGGATGCGTGGCTAGATTGTCCTCAAGACACGAGCGATAGAGGGTCTGCTTTTTGTCGTCTCCATCCCTTTGCAGCTCATGGAGTAGCGTGTGGGCGACTAGAGCGAGTACAGATATGATCATTCAATGCAAGTGAGTTGACTATCCCATCATAAAGCCTTTTTATGAAGCGGCTGTCCCTTGATTATCCACATTCTTCGCTTACATTGCATCCCTTTTCCGGGTCGAGAAGATAACTGCATGAGAACGGCCAGGATCCACTGCTTGACAGCCACATGATTACCCCAAACAGCATCGTTTCGGTAAATTTCTCCGAGGAATGCGATTGCGCTGCGCCGAATATCCAAATTCCACTTTGAATTGGCTGCCATCTCTCCAAGCCGTTGACATATTCCCCATTGAAATGCTGCGTCACAACGGCATGGTACACTGCAGACCAGCTTCCTGAAATCAGCGAGTAGACCATCCTGAATCAGTGTGTCAGCTACTCGCAGTGCTGGGTACCAGGCGCATTTACGACTGAAGCTGAGGCCTTCCTTCAGGCAATCGAGGAAATCCTGACCGCTCTGGGCTAAAGATGTCACACCATCGCACGTTTTCTTGACAACTCGAGCCGCTTGAGGCACGCCCAATCCTTGTTGAATATCCTTCAAGCTTTCGAGGAGTCGAATGAGATTGAACCCATTCACTGCACCGGCAATGCCCGCGACTCCTTGTATGACTTTTCCGGTGCGACGAAGAGTTGCTTGCCAAATAGACTCGTTGTCGGGAACGTACAGCAATGCTTGGTAAGCATAGGCTGCTTGGTATACCAAGTAGGTATCGGTCCTGTTCATCAAACAGTCCAGGTAAGATGAAAGCGGCTCATGGAGGCTCTCACGATCCAGGCCCTTGACGTTGGTATCGGTCATGGCATCTAGTACACGGGATACCGCCATTGTAAGCGAGTAGACATGGATAGTTGACTGAGGATGAGCCTCCTTTAGTCGAGTGCTGAGGAGTCCCAGTATGTTGACAAGATCGTCTGAATCAAGGTATCCTGTGTCAGCGCCCTGTATCAAATGTGCGAGTCCTTCGAGCTGATGAACGTCCAAGAGTCGAGATTGATCGATTCCGGTGCAGAATTCTTTGAGTAGGTGCCGAAAGTCGTCCTTGTCGAGGACAGGTGCCAGATACATAACCTCCGCTACTGCCTTGGAATCCTTGAATTCATCCTTCTTGAATGCCTTGATAACATCTGTAGCCATGACCCTGAGCCGTTCTTGCTCGTCTGATTGGTTTCGAGTGACCTTCACCCAGTTTCTCGTGGCAGGATCCTGTATATCTTCAGGTTCACATGAGATCTGCAGAAGGGCGAGACAACAAGCGAGTTGGGGAGTGTCATTGAGGCGTGTGTCAGGCTCGGGTGGATTGAATTCAATGGCTGGAGGGTGCACGTTCGTTGGGAAGATGTTCGGAGCGATCATGACTTTGCTGCCTCGTCGTAGATGTAAGCTCTGGGCTGAAGGAGCAGATGACGGATCAACTACTGAAGCACAAACAGTAGAGTGCGCGATGTAGCTTGGTGGGGGAGGGTGAATGGGTCGACCAGAGTCGTCCAAAAGGCCACTATTGAACCGTACATTGCGTGAAGCACAGAACTGTCAGATCTAGTCATCACTCGGATCATCCACTAACAATTCTAAAAAGACTTGTCTTTCACTTACCCCCACTTGACCGACTTTTTGTACAAAGACTGCGCCTCATCTCGGTGACCATGGCTGTCCAACACATCACCGAGTCCAACGTAGATCGATGCGACCCCCTCGTATAGTCCTTTGTTCTCGGTGCGTTTAGCAGCCCGTTTCGCAAGGGATAGCGAGAACTCTGTGTCCTGGCACAGCATCATAACGATGTCGGTATCTGATATCCTGCATGCATTCTCCAAGTAAATGTTGGAGAGATCCAAGACTTGCTGTAGAGAAAGGTCTCTTCGTGAAGATGAAAGGATGGTGCCAAACACCATTGTAGGCATGAGTTTACTCTTTGACTGACTTGTTCACTCGAATTCGCTGAGGGAAAGCTCGGGCGTCTTGCGGCAATGAGAGCTATTACCAGGTGAGGAGATTGGGTGTTGCTGTCGATTGAGTGAGTGGCTGTATCCTTCCTGTCCGGATACCCATTTGATGCTATCCACAACGATGCAGTAGTTTGTCCAAGAGGGAGATAGTCACGGTACCAGAAAGTTGCCACTGAAGGGTGCAAGGTGAATGATGAGAGGTATGTAGGATGTGTGAGCGTCTGAGCACAAGGAGAGGTGAGAGAGATGAAAGGAGGGGAAAGGAAGGGAAAGGAAGGGAAGGAAGAGAAAGAAAAATGGCGAAGCGACAGACGACTGTTACACAGACATGTCTGTGTGACGTTGCATGGTGCATGGTGCATGTGCAGAGTCGAGATCGCCGTTGTCCAAAACCAAATGGAGCGAAAGAGCAAAAGAGAAGAGACAGACTATGACTGGCGAGGTGAGTCCTGGTCAACGACTCAAAAGAGCCCTTTCGTAGTCTCAACAGCACCACGCCATGTTCATGCACATACCATCACGCACATTGTCCCATTGCATGGAGAAGATGCACGCTGCACTCTCCAGAGACTCCTGTCCCTTCGCCTCTTGCGAGTCGGGCAAGCTCACGGCCTGGCGGATGTCCATTCGGTCTTACCACGTTGCCGTCGCAGTTGGACACACAAAGAGGATCTGGTTCATGAGAAAGGCATCCCCCCCCTCCCCTCTCTTTCGCCTCACTACGCCACCTGCCATCCGTGAAAGAAAAAAAAAGGCATCATCAACCGCATCCCACGAGGTGGAATTGAAAGCCAAGTTGCGACTTTCACCACACCGCTATGCCCAGCTCAGCTCCAACAATATCAGAAATGGTCACCGATTTCATCCAGCCCCGCTTTCCTGGTGTAAAAAGTGAAAGGCTCTATCAAGTCTTTGGTTCACTTTGGCCATCAGGAGCAATTGTACTTTATGAAGATACCCAACTAGATACATCTCATGTCTGACCTCCTTCCTCACACTCCCACCATACATTCCCCGCCTCATCCGGCTGTTCATAGTTGTTCATCAAATGCATCGGTGATCGAGGGAGAATCAGTTAGTACCATTCCGTCTGAAGGGCTGCCTCATTTAGGATACGACGAATGCCATAGCGATAAATGTCTTGCTTACCTCGCGAAACAGATTCTCTGGCACATCATAAGCACCTCGCTGCTTCAATAGCTGCTTGTCGAGTGGAGTCAATCCACGCACATCTTGTATCAACGCTCTTCCAGCCGTCAGGGATCCGCTTGTGGCAGCCCAGCAGAGATTAACATGACACTGCCCTTCCACTTCGGTAACCTGCCACTTGAGTACAGATCCGTCTTCACAGCTAGTGACCAGGTAGTCAGCATCCGAAGAGGGGATCCATGTGACTCCAGGGGCACCCGTCGGAAGGTTCCGTATCACTGCTCGGCATTGACCAGTCGCGATATCCCAGAGCCGCACTGTCTTGTCTGAACTGCCAGAGGCGAGTAGGTCTCCCTTGTGTGAGTACGCTACTCTTGCAACCGCATCGCTATGACCGATTAATATCCAACTGCATTCTCCTAGCTCCACACTCCATAGTCGCACTGTACAATCCGCACTAGCTGAAGCAAGTTGGTTTCCTTGAGGTGAGAATACGACATCCATGGCGGTGTTGCTGTGGCCTATGAAGGTGTTGATGCAAGACTTGGTCTCGACGTTCCATAACCTTACGATGCGATCAGCGCAGGCAGTCGCGATGAAGTTACCATCAGGAGAGTACACGGCACAATACACGGAACACTTAGTCTCTGTGTCGCCAATTAAGGACCCGCTGTGCTCTCTAGTTGTAGCATTCCAAGTGTCAACAGCACTGTCTCCACTGGCAAATGCGACCTGATCTCCTTGAGGAGAGTGCGCGATTCTGCAGACCCCTTTGGCAAGGCCAACCGTGCTCTCATTACCAAGTGAGAAGTGTTGGCAAGTCCCCGTGTCAACGTCCCAGAGCTGCGCTGTGCTATCATAACCTCCTGAGCAAATTTGATCTCCTTGAGGTGTAAATGCGATGCTGGATACCATCTTTTCATGTCCACGTAAGACCCCCTGGCAAATTCCTGTTTCTGCATCCCAGAGCCTGATCGTACCATCCCAACCGCAAGAAGCAATCAGATTTCCTTGAGGGGAACATTTGACATCCTTCACCACTCGGCTATGGCCATTCGAGCTGTGTTGGTAGATATCGCCACAGTCAACTCCCAATACCAACGACTCTCCATCTGGTGGTGATGATGCACAGGACATGACAGCACCTTCTACGTCGAGGCACGGCTGATCGCCAAATTGAGCGCCTGTCATATCGGACCTGCTCAAATACGTCTGCCTTAGCCATGCACCTTGAAAGTTGACCTTCCTCATATCCGCATCCTGCAGTCGAACGGAATCAAACACGCCATAGCTGAGATCGGCCCCAGGGATCTGAATACCTCGAAGGTTTGTACCAACGAACTGCACACCTGCTCGAACAAGAATCGTGATTGCGTTGGCTGCTGCTGTGCGCCATTTCTTGTCCTTTTTCGAGTGCTCGATATACGACAACAATTGGACCTTGAACACCGGCTCTTGTTGAACTCGCTCCACCAGAAACTGCAGTAGCGAATAATCGTTCACGAAACACCTCCAGACCAAAGGAGAGGTGAGATCCGGTTCTTTCTCTGAATTAGGTGCCGTAGTGTCCAGGTCGGTATGCATTTCAAAGCTCGACACCGAACTCACACTCCCTCGTCGACATGATACTGGGCTGGGTGCCTCTCTGTTCTTCCTGTCTTGTGGATCAAACACTGCAAGTGCCAATCCGTACTCCAAAAGTGATTGATGAATAAATTGATGTTGATTGCCATTTCGTTTCAATGGACAAGTTTCATGAAGGAGCTGCTTCTCCATGCGATCGAAGAACTCATCCTTCCATGACCCTTCATCAACCAGTTGGGAGTACTCGACAACAGGATGGCCACCTTGCTTCTTGTATATTGCCGCGGCAAACTTCTTCAGGTACCCTATACCGTTCAGCGTGAATCCTTCAGCACTCAATTTCTCGAAAGCCGCCTTCATCTGCGGGATCATGTCCTTCTCGGCGAGTCGCATCTTGCCTCGCTCCAACCATTGTTCGACAAAGTGGTCGTACAGTGAGACTCTGGTGATATGTACACTTGAGATGTGTTGTCCTGGATTCATCATGCGTGGTAGTACTTCCAACGAAAGTGTCATCATAAATGGATTCTTGATCATATCCTTCAGGTTCGGGATCAGGTCGATAGCTTGCTTGTAGTCATCTTCACACCAGAGGGATTGCTTGACAGACACATGCTTCTTGATGTATTCGTGTATCTGGTCGGTTGAGAATGGCGTGATTACCGCTTCTTGGAATAGAGGTGACCCAGATCTTTGGTTGCGGTCTCCTGGTTGGAATCGGAATTGGTAGTCTGATCCAAGGTACTCGCTGCTGCAACTGATCACCATCTGAGCGACCCATTCTCCTGGTCGGTTCAATCGATTGCTCGTGTACAGGTTGCGTGTCTGTTGACTCTCGTCGTATCCATCGCAGATCAAAATGAACTTGCGATGGCACTTCATTTCTCGAATCTGAGTTTCCGTGAAGCCCTCCCTCTTTAGCTGCTTCGCGATCATATCGAGTTCAGGCTTGTCGATGGTAGGCAAGTTGATATGGAGAGGGATCTTCCCTGTCTTGTTCATGTACGATCGCCATAGATCAAGCTCAAGCTCGCGACAAAATGCCGATTTGCCAGCACCAGAGTCGCCTAATAGCAGAAATACTTTTTGGCCACTTTCCAAGAACTTCTTGACCTTGTCCATCAATAGGAATCGTGTGTCATCGGCAGCTTGGAGGCTGGACTTGGCTTGAGGTTGAACGTACACGGCATTACCCGGTTCCTTTGTGCGTTGCCTCCTTAGGATGCGAATTGGTCCCTCGACATCAAGCTTGTTCTGCACACGATCGAGCAAAGATGGAGACGCCAGTTCCGGCAGCTTGACTTTCAATGGGTAAGGGATAGGATCGTTATCACGGCATTCTCGACAAAGAGCCCCATTCTCTGGGTCGTCCGCTTCCAGTTCTTGGATCATTGCCTCAGCAGCTGCAGAGTACACTAGATTGAGCACGAGGGAAAAGGTGTTCAGTTACATCATTGCGGTATTCTCCATATGCAATCTTCATGATCTCTCAGAGAGGGGTCAGTTCCACATACACTGTGATGATTTTTCAGACAAAGAGGACAACTGCATGAGAATGTTGAGAATCCATTTCTTGACTTCGTCTCGCTGTTTCCACACGCAGTCAAATCGCGGTTTCCACTCCTTGTCATTCTTGTAGATCTCCCCGAGGAATGCAATCGCATTTCGACGAGTCCTCCCATCCCACTTTGGATTCGCTGCCATCTCTCCAAGTCGTTGGCACAATCCCCATTGGAAGGCTGGATCGCGTCGACAAGATGCTTCACAAACCAATTCCTTGAAATTACCAAGCTCCCCAGCTCGAATCATGGCATCTGCTTCTCGAAGTGCTGGGTACCAAGCGTGTTTCAGTCCAAATCCAAGTCCCTCTTTGAGATCCTCCGTGGGCTTTTTAAACCCTTTAGCCATCGAGGTCACTGTCTTGATTGTTGACTTGATGTTGTCAAAGACATTGGATATTTCCGACTCTCCTGATATTCCTTCCAGCACGCTCTTTAGCCCTTTGACAAACTTTTTGGGATCACCACTGTTCACTGCGCTCACCAATCCAGAAACACCTAGGGCCACTTTTAAGGTGCGTCGTCTTGCAGCCTGCCACATGGACTCGTCATTGGGGACGTACAACAGCGCTTGGTGGGCATAGGCTGCTTGGTACTCCAAGAACGGATCATCGTTCTTCTTGAGTTCACTCAGATACGAAAAGAGAGGTTCTTGTATTTTCACACGATCCAGACCCGTGACCTTGGTATCGACCATAGCATCCAAGACGTTCGAAAGAGCCATTGCCAATTGACACATTTGTGGTGACGATTCTTTGTGTGTATCCTTTAGGCGAGTACTGAGAAGTTGAAGAATCTTGATAAGATCGTCAGCATCGAGGTGGCCGTGATCAGCACCTTGGATCAATTGTGCGAGTCCCTCGAGTTGTTGAAAGTCCAGCAGAACAGAGTCTCTGATTCCTGAGCAGAATTCTCTGAGTATATCGTGGAACGTTTCCTTGTCAAGGACAGGTGCAAGGCACACAACCTCGGCGACAACTTTGGCATCCTTGATCTTCTCCTCCTTGAATACTCTGATGACATCTGTGGCCAAACCGCGGAGTCGTTCTTGCTCGTCTTTGTCCTTCTCAAAGGTTTCCATCCATTTGAGAGCGATTGGTTCCAATTTGACATCTGATGATGGAGGCATCTTCAACAGAGCAAGGCAGCAAACTAGCTGTGACGTGTTGTCGAGACGCGTGTCGGGTTCTGGTAGCTTCACTTGAACCATCGGTGGACGAATGTTCTCAGCAAAAATGTGAGAAGGAACCGCCGCAAGCTCTTCGCTACTTTGCTGTTGGTCAGGCGGCGACAATTTCACAGAATCCGCATCCTGAGGCTCTTCGCTACTTTGATGCTGGTCAGGTGGGGACACTTTCACAGGCTCCGCGTACTGAAGCTTTTCAGCCGAATACAATGTGTCTTGGAGTGATTCGGCAATGCTACTGGGACGACTGGTGGCAATGGATCGAGCCAGATCGCGGTTGCTCGCTCTGATCCACAATCATCATACATGAAAAGAGGCCACAGGCAAGTTAGTTGGACAATGCGATGCGCTCTTCAAAGTGTGTCCCCCATTAAAGAGATTGGTAGGCTTAAAACGTACCCGAGTCTCCTCGCTCTTCTGAAGCTGGCTTGTGCTCCTTTGGCTTGACGATGGTCCATAAGCAAATGCCCCAAGTCAACATAGGCTTTAGCGATTTTTTTGGCCAGTATTGGATTCTTGTCAGGCTTGATATGTCTCTTCGCTTGAAACAATGCCACATCAGTGTCGTGGCAAAGCACCAATACAACACCCGGATCCTTTGCCTTGGAGCTATTATCCATGTAAATACTGGCGAGTTCCAGTGCTTGCTCTGGCGAGAGAGTCCCTAGTGGAGACGCATGGGCAATGTTGCCAAAAAACGTCGTTTTGATCGTCTCCTCCATTCTTGCCAGACGAAAGAGTATGATGAACACAAGCGTCAGGACGACCTGTTTGTTCGAACAACTTGAGCCGTGTATTTTATAGCAGTGTACCGTTATGTCAACATACCTGTTAGAGCACAGAGATCGATAGTTCTCACAGAAAGAGTGGGGCGGTAGATGTTGATTGTCCCTAAATGAGGTTGTACCAGGAGTTAAGTACGGTGTACTGCATCCGGATAGAGAGGCACTCGTCTCAGTAACGAGCTGAGATCCTTTACGTTTGATGTTTGGGACGTACTCTAAAAGCTGTGTGGATCTCCTTTTGGTTCTTGTCCCTTGGCACCTACACTGACGGAAATGATCAGGGATATGTGTTCGGAGGGGAGGGAGGGGGATGCGATTGTCTGTGCGAGTTCGGATGTGTGTTTGTGTGGACAGCGCTGTGGGAGAGAAGAAAGATGGAACTCCGGGGGGGAATTTAAAGCAGTGTGGCGAAGCGTGGGCAGATTCCCCAGTACCCCTTTTTTTCTAGCGGGAGATCATTGTGCATTTCTGTATATCAGCCCGCTCATCTCCTGGACCCTTACATTGTCCCATTATTTATCTGACTCTCTCAGACGATTGCCGGTACAATCGTCAATGTCACCAATGGCTTACGGGGCCGATTGTGTGCCATCGACAAATGGATAGGTCGACTAGACGATGGATATCCTACAAGGCGCTCAGCTTTCTACGAAAGACAACTCAAATCTACAAACAACACAACTTTATTTCGCCATACTCAACGGGAATCGGTCTAGCCAGTTGTGGAAGAAAGCAGGTCGATGTTTTTTTTTTTTCCTCGGGATCACCGTCTGTATCTTGACAATTTGACAATCACCTCCCTCAGCATATTGATTGAGCAACCTCCAGATATTCGTCGTGACATTCAAGTTGTGCCATTGCTGTTGTTGCCCTTCCATGACAAGAGCCAATCGATTCACTGGATGGTACCAATGGTCCGATGTCCGGCTTACTGACCGCTGCCACCAGTTGGCAATCCTAAAGACTCTTTCTGAACGGTAAATCCTCCAATCCAAGTATTGAGCTCTTACCACGATCCAACTACGTATTCATTCCAAGAACTCATGTTACACAGGACAATGCCTTGAGTCACTCCCACCTAGATCCACATGTTTCGGTAAATGTTTTTGAGTTGAGGGAACGAGGAGAAAGAGTGTTGAGCAGAAGTGGAACTGATAGCCATTCGATCCTTTCACGTGGTATAACATCGAGCTACTTGGAGTTGTCCTCCTTCCAGCCGAGTTTGTCCTACCGTCGAAGCGATTGCGCGCGTTGCGGTAAAAAAGCCAAGTTGTGTGGTTTTCGCATGCACACACAACGCAGATTGACGATCGACGCATGCGTTCCACTTTTTTTTTATTTTGGGTTGGCGAGGTGTACCAAAGACGCGACTCTCCCATGTAGACGCGTGCTCACTGAGGGTCGGTTACATTGCCGCTGTTACCTTGCTTGGTCAAGAGCTGCTGAAATTTTCTAGATGATCTCCAAAAGCTGTCTCCGGGTCCATTGAAGTCCAGTGTCCTGCATGTTGTCACAGGAGTCACCCCGATGATGTCTATTCATGGAAAATTGAACCCTGTTAGTTGATACTCTTATGGTAATCCATTCAATGCTCCTTTGCACGTTCACTTACAAATTTTGCATGGAACCTCCAGGATCCAATTGTTCTCCCGGCTGTGTTTGCTCCTGGGACAAGATAAAACAGCCGCTGCTGAAAGAACGATATGCTTCCCGTTTGACCAAAACATCAGGGTCTGCTGTCTTTTATTTGTATCTCGCAGTGTCTTTACCAAACGTAGCCACCAATCCCCTGAACAGCGGATTCATGGACGTCTCGGCTCGTTCGTCTGCCTGCTCCACCGTAACACTTGGCGCCATCGGGACAAGAGGCGAAGGACCTTCCCCTGCAGCAGGCTTATCCGACAAAGGCTTGAATTTCGATACCACCGATGCCATCGCGGCCACTCTCTTGCTCGAATCACGCAACCGTCGAACTGGATCAATGGCCCCACGCTGCTTCAACAACCGACTGTTGAGCTCATTCAGTCCTTCCGTGTACATGATATTGGCGTCTCTCACCACAAGCGCATTGTTAATGGATCCCCACCGCATGCGGACCTGACAATGCCCCCCATCGCCTGTCACTTCCCACATCCTCACCGATCCGTCATGACAACTTGTCACCAGGTAGTTGGCATCAGGCGACAACGACGACGACAATGATGATGACGACGCTTCGATCCATGCGATATCACTGATGGCCCCTTGAAAGTCTTGGATCGTGGCCCGGCATTCACCAGAGGCGACATCCCAAATCCGAACCGTCTTGTCGTAACTAGCCGTGGCGAGCATATCACCTTGAGGGGAATACACTGTCCGATTGACCCAATCGTCATGTAAAACCAGAGACTGAACACAGTCGCCAGTCAGGGTATCCCAAAACTGAATGGATCCATCCATGCTGCTGGCGACAAGCTGATCACCCTTGGGAGAATACGTGATAGATTTACCACCCTTGTTGTTATCATTGAAGACAAGGCCGCATTCTCCCGTGGTCACATCCCATAGTTGTACTGTGCCATTCATGCATGCAGAAGCAATGTGATGACCTTGAGGCGAATAGGCAACCCCTCCTGGCCAAAGAGTGAGACCAGTAAAGCGGTGGCTGCAACTTCCTGTCTGTGCATCCCAGAGGCGGACTGTTCCGTCCCAACTCCAAGAGGCAACCTGGTGGCCGCTCGGTGAATAGACAACACCCAATACATAGTCCTCATGCCCTTCCAGCGTGGAGCGACACTCTCTTGACACCACATCCCATATTCGTACCGTCTTGTCATGACTGGCCGAGGCAATCTGGTCTCCTTGCGGTGAAAACGCGACGAGAGTGACCTTTCCACGATGGCGACCAAACTTTTGGACAAAAGCTCCTGATCGGGCATTCCACAGCCATACGGAACAGTCGGAACTTCCTGTCGCAACTAAATCGCCTCGAGGCGAGTAGGCGATCGTGTTCACGACCATGTAATGATGTAAGGTATGGTAGGATCCTGTCTTCACATCCCAAAGATGTGCCTTCTTACTCTTGCCGCAGGTTGCGATCTGATCTCCTTTGGGTGAACAACTGATCTTCCACACAGAGCTGTTGTGGCCACTCGAGACATGACGGGACGCTCCACTTCTGACATCCCATAATCGCATCGTCTCATCCTCGCTAGTAGAGGCAATCTGATCGTCCTTGGGCGAAAACATCACGCTTGAGACATTATTCGAGTGGCCGGTTAACGTCTGGTGCTGAACTCCCGTGGCAGTATCCCAGAGCCTCACCGTGTTGTCATAGCTGGCGGTGGCAATAAGATCTCCTCGGCGTGAATACGCGACATGACGAACACCGCTGCCGTGGCCAACCAGGACGCGGGCGCGGACTCCAGTTCGAAAATCCCATAACCGGACCAATCCATCCTGGCTGACTGTAGCAACCTGATCTCCTTTTGGTGAGAAGGCAATGAAGGACGAAAAACTGCGAAGTGAAAAGGCAACAGAGCAAGGCTTGGTTCTCTCATGGGCAAAGACGTGGCGACATTCTCCGGTCATCGTATCCCATAATCGTGCGGTCTGGTCCTCACTGATAGAAACGACTTGATCCCCTTTGGGTGAGTATGCGACCATTTGGGCACCCTTTGTGTGTCCGATCAAGACGCGTGAACACTCTCTCGTCTCAGCATCCCAAAGTCGAACCGTGCAGTCTTCACTAGCCGAGGCGATCTGATGGCCATGCGACGAGTACTTGACGCTGCAAACACTGCCAGTGTGGCCAGTCAAAGTATAAAGGTAATCTCCGGTTTCTGCATCCCATATCCGAGCCGTCATGTCATGGCTTGCGGATGCAATTTGGCCTCCCAGAGGTGAATAGGCGACGCTCGTAATCGGCTTGCTGTGTCCACTTAGGACTTTGAGGCATTCTCCTGACTTGATTTCCCACAGACGTAAAGTGGCATCCTGGCTGCCAGAAAAGAGTCGGTTGCCATCTGGAGAATACATGATGCTCGAAACAGCCTTGTCATGATCGCTCAATTTACACAGGCATTCGCAGGTTGTTGTCGAATACACGTTGATAACTCGACTGCTGGAAATGACTGCGATGGTCTTTCCATCTGGTGAATACTCGCACAACTCCACCGCAGCGTCTTGCTCCAAGTATGGGAGTTCGCCAAACTGGACACCTGACATCCGTGCATTGCTCAGATTGGCTTGTCTCAGCCAGGTACCACGGAAATCGACGTGCCTCAAATCGGCTCCTTGTAGCTGTGCTGAATCAAACATGCCGTAGCTGAGATCGGCTTTCGGGATCTGGATACCTTGCAAGTCTGCACAATTGAACTGTACTCTTGCTCGAACAAGGATGGTGATGGCATTGGCTGCTGCTGTACGCCATTTTCGGTCCGTCTTTGATTTCTCAATGTAGTCAAGTAACTGATCCTTGAACAATGGCTCTTGCTGGACTCGCTCTTCCAGGAACTGAAGGACGGACGGCTCGTTCACGAACAACCGCCAAGCCAATGGCGAACTCAGACCTGAATCCAGTGCGGCCGGTGTGGACACATCTTCGACAGGAACATCTTCAATGGAGCTCAACACGGAACTGGTACTTCCTCTTCGAGCCAAGGTCGGCTCTGCGACCTCCTTGTCCTTCCAATCTTGTGGGTCAAATACGGCGAGTGCTACTCCATACTCAAGTAGCGATCGATGAATGA
>Ga0247824_10000269_pt1 | contig 24026 bp, 33 predicted proteins | sample 13C_PalmiticAcid_FD_194412 | JGI IMG/M metagenome (GOLD analysis project Ga0247824, IMG submission 194412) | Soil microbial communities from agricultural site in Penn Yan, New York, United States - 13C_PalmiticAcid_Day48 | ecosystem: Environmental > Terrestrial > Soil > Agricultural land...
GTCGGGAGGAGGGTCCGCGGGCCAGTCGTAGGGCTCGTGGGCGCGAAGCTGGGATTGTTCGAGTGCCATTGCGGTTCCTTGCAGTTGTGATTCGATGGCTACGAATCTAACGCAAACCTAAACGCTATGTCAAGCGTTTATCGCACCGCCGAATTGTAATTTGTGGCCCCGCCGACACGCTGGATGCCGCCGACCAGCTCCTGCGGCGAGTTGGCGGTCACGTTCACCGGGCCGTTGATGTTGATCTGCTGGCCCACCTGCGGCTGCTGGTTGCCATACTCACGTGCGTATTGGGCTGCCAGAACGCCGCGTTCGGCGTCTTTTTGGGTGTTGCCGTGCCGCTCGTATTTGGCCGACACCGCCGTGCCGAGCGCTTGCGCGCCCCCGCCACCCTGCAAGGCTGCTTGCATCTGGCGACGCTCTTCCGGGTCCGCGTTGATGAAGTTGAGCTGCTCGTCGAGCGTGGCTTCACTCGGCAGCTTGCCGTAGCGTGCCTGAAATGCTCGCAGGCGCGAACCTCGCCACTGCATCAGCCCGTGCGCGCCTTGGCCGCCGCCCTCCCTGTTGATGGCTGCGGGGTTGAAATTCGACTCGGCCTTTATGTTTGCCGCGATGGCGGCCGCCTCGGGCACCGTGTACCCGCGTGAAATCAAACCTTGCATGATGTCGGCTTGCGTGGGGTTGCCTGTGCGCGGCGCAACGCGTGCGGCACCTGTCCCTACGCTACCACGCCCCGCACCTGCACCCTCGCCTGCCGCGAGTCGCGCCTTTGCTTCAGGTGTGAGCAGCACGCCGCCGCCCGGCGAGCCGGTGCGCGCCTCGCCCACGACCATGCGCCACCCTTTGGCGACGCCTTCGCCAAAGTCGGCCACAGCACCTTTGATCTTGCCCGGACCGCCGAGGACGGCCCCGAGTTTCTCATCCACCCAGGTGTAAATGACCTCCGCCGCCGCCGCCAGCTTCTTGAAGCCGAACACGACGACCTCGACAACTTCACCCAAAAACTTGAACACCTCGCCGGTGGCGCGCAGGTGCTGCGCCAACTCTGGATTCTCTTTGTCGAGCACCCGCATGAAGCCATCCACGCCCCCGCCCGCCGCAATGACTTTATCGTTGAAGGCACTCAGCTCAGACGCGCCCTTGTTGAGCCATTTCTGGAAGTCCTCGATCTGCGGTTGCAGAGCGGTCGCGACGGCGTTTGCGAAACCCAGCGCGGAATTCTTGGCCGACTCGAGCGCGCTGGTGACGCTGTTTAGCGCATCACGGTTTGCGGAGCTGGACTCAGCGTAGGAGCGCGCGAACTCTTCGCGCACATCCTTCTCCGACTTGATCATCAATATCAGGTCGTCGCTGACGCCCATAGCTGCCAGCCCCGCCTCCATCTGATTCTGCTGACCTTTCGGCGCTGCGCGATAGACGCGCTGTGCGCTTGCCAGGACGTCCTCGATCTTGGAATCAGGCGTAGCATTGACCCCCATCGCATTCAACGCCTGCAGGGTCGGCGCCGTGCCGGTTCGGTTGAACTGCTGTTGCTCCTTCGCAAGGCCCGCGATAGCGGCCCGCCCCGCATCGGCGTCAGCGCCCAAGCGGCGAGCGGCCGAACCCCAACTTTGAAGCTCTCGATTGCTGAGCTTTGTGGAGACGCCCGCGCGGCTCAGCCCGGTCTCAAAATTCGCGAGGGCGATGACCGCTTGCACCAACCCAGCGGCCCCGCCGCCGACACCCAGCACCGAGCCCACCGTGAGTGCGAAGGAGCGCAGCTGCGTCGTGAACTGCTTCACGGCGGCCGAGTTTGACTTCATCCGCTTGTTGCGGGCCTCGTCGACCTTCTTGAGCTTCTTCTCGGTGTTGGTGACCTGCTTTTCGACTTCCTTGTCGGCCTTGCGGTACTGCGACGTGTCCAGCTTCAGCAGGACCAGCAGCTCGTCGACGATCTGTGCGTTTGCCATGGTGCTACTGCAGGATGAAATTCTTAGCGTTGATCAGCGCCGTCTGCACGCTGTTCGCGGCGTCGGTGTAGACCTGTCCAATCCGGTCGATCGGGCTGCTCTTGGGCTCCTGCACGTTGGTCTTCGTGTCGTCGCTCGACGCGATCTGCGGGATCTCCGTGAAGCGGATCGACAGGTAGAGCATGTTGCTACCCCGGTCCTGGCGCGTCTCGAACGACATGCCCATGATCGTGTAGTCGACGTACACGGCCTGCGGCGAGATGAGCGTGAAAAGGCGCGTCGGGGCCTGCGATTCGGACTGCTGAATGGCGGCCAGCCAGGTGAAACGGGCCACGTCCGAGCCGGTCTTCACCAGCGTCACGGTGACGCCAGTCGGGCGGCGCACCTTGTTGTAGACCGCGAAGGCGCCCTTTTCGACCGGGTAATCGGATATCTGGCTATCGTAGACCGGCGTGAACTCGCCCCACGAGTCGGGAACGGTCAGCGGCTCGAAGGTCTCGCTGTCGACGATGGCGTAAATCGGCCGCGGCGGGTTCAGCCTCGGCAATCGCGAGGCGATCGCCGAAAGGATGTTCAGCCCCGTGACCGTGGCCGGCATCTCACGCCTCGCCGATGAAGTTCAGCTTCACGAGGGCGAGCAGCACGTCGCCGAGCGTCTTCATCTCGCGAATGTCGGTGCGCAGCAGCGCGCGGAAAGCGCCGGGGTGCTGCGGATCGGGTGCCACGTGCACGTAGTCGAGCAGCTCGGAAACAAGCGCGTGGATGGCCATCGCGTCCGAGCCCTGCAGCGTCTTCATGATCGCGTCGATGCGGTCGCCGCCTTGATCGTCGTCACCCTCGGCGGCCTCGCGCCACATGTCGATCAGCGCCTGGTAGGAGTCCACGCGCAGCGCCGAATTGAAGCGCAGCGCATAGCCCGCCTTGGTCATCGGGTCGATTTCCAGCAGCTTGAAGCTCTTGCCGGCGTCGCGGCCCGCCGATGCGAGGATGGTCGAGGTGAGCGCTTCGTCGAGTTGGGTCATGGTCAGTCTTTCTGCGATTCGTGCCAGTTGCGGATGGCTCGGACGTTGTTGATCTCTTGCAAGTTGTAGGCGTCCTCGGTGCTGTAGACCGTCTCCAACTCGTGGTAGGTTGCCCGGCCCGATTCTAGTACAGCGGCCAGCAGCGGCGAGCAGAACGTGACGCGCGTCTCGGGCCCGCCGTGCAGGATCTGATCGCCCACCATGGCCACGGGCACCTCGACGGTTTCGCGTTCAAGGATGAACCCGGTGTGCAGGTACAGCGCCTGCTGCTGGATTTTCTCGATGTTGCGCCAATCCCGGATCGCGCCGCGCGCGTCGGCCAAGTCGAGCGCGCCGCCGTCCGGCAGCCGGGCGTCCACGAAGGCCGACAGCAGGCGCAGGCCCGGCTCGCCCAGTGCGCGCAGCGCGGCCAGGTGTTTGAAGGCCAGAGTGATGATGCCGCCGTCTTCGGGCTCGCCGAGGACGCGCAGCGCAGCGCGTGCGCGACGGTCGGCGACCAGCGCCGGCAGCTCGGTGAGCAGCAGGGCGACGCCTTTGTCACGGCCGGCGAGGTTCAGGGTGTACGTTTTGAGCATGCAAAAATAAGGGCGCACCGACGTGGTATCGGTGCGCCCTAGTCCCCACCAAGAGACAGACTCCGCAAAGAAAGCCGAGCCAGTGTAGCGCACCGGGCGTAGCGGTACAAGGTCACGACGCGTCTCGCTTCAACCAGTGCAGGCGCCAGCCGCGCACGGTGGCGAAGGGTTTGCGTAGACCGACGCGCTCGCTGAACAGTGGACGTTCTTGCGTCCAGTGGATACCTGGGCCGTTGTGCCAAAGGCGAAACCAGCCGGTACGGTATTCGCGACTCGCCATGCGCCAGATCACGTTGCACCTGCTTTCCGCAGGCCCGCCAGCGGGTTGCGCGAGGGCCGGCACTTGCGCAGGTCCACGGCCACGGGCGTGCGCCGTCTCAGGACGTCGATGGCCGAGGGCTTGATGCGGTACTTGCGCGCCGTCGCTTTGCGGCCCAGCAGCGGCAGGTCGGCCACCAGCGCGGCGCGCTCGTCGGGCGAGAGGCCGAACAGGCCGCGCATGCCGGTGGGCTCTGGCGCGGCTTGCACCTGCACGCGCACCCAGGCGCTGCCGCCCAGGGCGTGAAACTTGGCTACCTCCTCGGGCGTGAGATCGACGTAAATGTGGGTCATGGCATGCCTTTCATGGGGTGAGTGTTCGCGACGGGCCGGGCCAATCGACGGATCTTGCGCACCATGGGCGCCGAGAGCCCGTAGGCAGCTCCAACCGCGGGCGAGGGTCGCGGGTCGTTGCAGATTTTCTGGTTGCGGGCCCACACCCGCGCGGCGGACAACTGCAGCGTCTTGTCGCGTCGCGCCTGGCGCCGAGCGTCGGCGCTGTCGGTGACTTCGAGGGTCCAGAACTTGTGTCCATTCGCGCATTCGCGCCGCCGCCGCGTGCCGCCGTGCAGTGTCCGCGTCTCCAGCACGGACGACCAAGCTGCGCAGTGGGTGCACTTCACAACTTGCCGCCGTTCAGCAGCGTCAGCAGTTCGCGCCTGAACGCGTCACGCCCTTGCCTGTAGGCTTCGTTTGCGATCCGGGCGGCGGCTTCAGCATCGGCGACGCTGGAGAGTCGCATGTTGGGCCACAGTGTGCCCGCGTAGTAGCTGCACCCATTGCCGGGACCTTCCACGTAGTGGCGGTCATCGCTGCCGATCCGGGCGTTGTAGGTCGTAGGGTTATCGCTCACGATGCGTCCTCCACGAGGTAGTGCGTGCAGCTGTCGGCCTGGCTGTACGCCGGGCGCAGGTCGGGGCGCACCTCCGTGATGGCGCTCGGGTTGCGCCACGCGCGGTGCCCTTCGCACCAGCGCTCGAACTGCGCGTCAGTCGCGCCGGACAGGAGGAAGGCGCCGGTCTGCGCATCGATGACGACGTGCGCGGCCCATTGCGGGTGGAGCTGTGCGAGTAGGAGTCCCATGGTGCGCTCCGGTCAATCGGTGGCAGCTTCGGCGGCCAGCAGCAGGTAGTACCAGCAGTGTGCGTCTTGCTGGTCTTCGTCGGGCACGCCGAAGGCCGCAGCGAGTTCGGCGCCCACCGGCACCTTTCGGATGGCCGAAAGGAGTGCGCGGGAATCTTCGTAGGTGATGTCGGGGTGCCAGTACTCGGCGGCAAGCAGGTACTCATCGGCCGTCACCCGGCAGGGCGTGTTGTCCATCTGCGTTTCTCCGGTTGTTGAATCGTTGTGGCGATTCTAAGCGGGATGTTTCGCAAATGTCAATAACCTAGTTGCCCGGAGGGTCTCCGTAGATCAGCACGAAGCGCGTGCCGAAGCCGTCGAAGGTCGGGTTGTCGATGCCCTGCAGGTCGGCGAAGCCGAGGAACTGCGGCAGGCCACGGTAGCGGTCGGGGTTGATGTCCGTCCGGTCCAGGCACAGCCGGCCGCTCGACACCGGCACGCCGTTGTAGAGCACATCGGCGAACAGGCCGTAGTTGGTCGTCGTGAGGTTGATCCGCGCGAGTTGGCCGTCCAGGATGCACGACAGCTCCTGATTCGCGACGGCCTGGGCCGGAATGATCGTGTAGGCCATGGCTACGTGAGCTGCACCGCGCCGGTGGCGCCGTTGAAGTCGGCCACGGTCAGGTTGCCCGACAGCACGCGGCGGTCGCGGCCCACGAACCCGAAGTCGACCAGCGCCGTGCGGCACTCGGGCACCTTCAGCGCCTCGGTGTTGTAGGCGCTTTGCAGCAGGGCCATGTTCGGCGCCTCGCCCATGATCGTGTCGTAGCGGATGCCCTGCGTCGTGTCGTAGTAGACCTCGCCGCGCCAGGACAGGCACCGGGTGGCCACATCCTGCGCCAACCGCATTCCGGGGCCGGTGTCGTCGCTCTTCGGAGTGGATGAGCCCACCGTCGCCCAGTTCCCGCGGTTGTCGGTGGTCAAGTCCCATTCGCCGTGGTCGAGCAGTAGCGTATCCATGGGCGCCAGTGTAGCGCAGGCGTCGTGCCGAGTTGTTTGAATCTAGTTGGCACGATCCTTGCTTTGAATGACACATGACACAATGACACTAGTATTTAACTTATTCTTAGAAATATAGAATCATATTTAATCCTCTTTAAGTATGTATTTTGAGTTGGCAGACTCTTATGGAAAATGGTGTCTTGTCAGTCATTGTGTCATTGCCGATTAGAACTTTAGTGCTCAGTAGGGCAGAAAGCGCTTAAACGGTACACTGGCACGCGTGACCGATTACCGCATTGCACCCGTCAAGGCGTCACTCATCGCCGACCTCGTCGAGTTGATCAACATCAACCTGGCCGAGTTGCTGCGTTCGTCGCTCGTGCAGTGCCCGGAGTGCCGCGGCAACGGTGAGACGGGCGGTGGGGCATCTGGCGAAGCTGCGCAGACCTGCGGGACGTGCGGCGGCGTGGGCTACATCGAGCGCTACACCGTCGACATGGAAATGCTCAAGACCTACCGGTACGGCCGGCTGGTCGAGGGCTTCGAGGTCAAGCAGGGCCAGCTCGTGCCGAAGATCCGCAGCAAGTCGTCCGCCTACGCCATGCTCGTGAAACTGCTGGGGCTCGACAAGGCCGTGATCGAGATCGCGCAGGGTGCAACCTTCGCGCAGGCGCTGTCGGACGAGCAGCGGGCCACCTACGTCGAGCAGCTGAAGGAACTGGCCACCATGGGCGCGCTCGATGGCCGATGACGCCGTGATGGACGCGCCAGAGGCCGCTACAGCCCCGCCAGCGCTCGATCCGGTGCAGGTGCTGGTGGAGCTAGCCCGGACCAACTTCGCGGCCTTCGTGACCGCTACGCACCGCCCGCGGTTCAAGCATTCGGGTTTCTCCCTACGTGTGTGCCGCGCGATCGACAAGTTCGTCGAGGACGTGCTGGCCGGCAAGCGCCCGGTGCTGGTGCTCACCGCGCCGCCGCAGCACGGCAAAAGCTCGCTCATCTCGCGCTGCCTGCCTCCGTACCTGTTCGGCCGCCTGACGGGCGACCTGCCGGCGGTGCGCATCGCGAGCGCCAGCTACTCGCACGCACTGGCCCAGCGCAACCGCCGGGACGCGCAGAACATCATGCTCGAGCCGATCTATCGCGCGATCTTCCCCGAGGTCTCGCTGATCGGCTTCAAGGGCATCGACAACGCTTCGGACGGCCTGGAGGTGCCCGGTGACGGGTGGCTGCGTGGCGTGGGCGTGGGTGGGCCGCTCACGGGATTCTCGGTCGACGTTGGCCTGATCGATGACGCCGTGAAGAACGCCCAGGAGGCCCTGTCGGAGCTGACGCAGCAGACGCACCGCGACTGGTACGACGCGGTGTTCACGACGCGCCTGCAGGCACGCTCGGGCTCGGTCATCATCGGCACGCCGTGGTCAGCCAACGACCTGCTGGCCCACGTGCGCAAGACCATGAAGGACGATTCGCGCCTGACGGTGTTGTCCTTCGCCGCGCTGAACCTGCCCGACGAGATCGGCTACGACCCGGACCTGCCCGCCGGTGCGCTGGTGCCCTACCTGCACGACGAGACGAAGCTGCGCGAGCTCAAGCAGCACATGTCGCTCATGTGGTGGGCGAGCATGTACCAGCAGTCGCCGCTCGCCGACGTGGGCGCGATCTTCAAGCGCGACTGCGTGCGCTACTACCGACGCGCCGACCTGGCCGCCCTGCGCTTCGTGCAGGAGGTGATCTCCGTCGACGCCACTTTCAAAGATGGCGACGCCTCCGACTTCGTGGCCGCCGGCGTGTGGGGCAAGACGGCCGACAACGACGTGTACCTGCTCACCGGCCGGCGCGAGCAGTTGGCCTTCATGGCGACGGCGCAGGCCATTGCTGACCTGAAGCAAAAACATCCGCGCGCGCTGAAAATCTTCATCGAAGAGGCGGCCAACGGCGCCGCGCTCATCGACATGCTGCGCAAGCACTACCCGGGCATCGTCGGCATTCCGCCGCTCGGCTCGAAGGTTGCGCGCTGGCACGCGGTGTCCTGGGCCTGGGCGAATGGGCAGGTATACCTGCCGCACCCGGATGAGGCGCCGTGGATCGTGCCATGGGTGGCCGAGATCACGACCGTGCCCGACGCAAAGAACGACGACACCGCCGACTGCATGGCCCTGGCCCTGCAACAACTGCTGCTGCGCACGCCCATTTCGCAGCTCATCACGAGCGACATCCTGCGCGCCGCGAGTTAAAATCTCGCGACAACCGAATAAGGCCCTCCCAACATGTCCCGTCGTCGCCTACCCCCGTCCCGTCGCTCGCCCGCTGCCGCAGCGGCCGCTACGGTCGCCGCCGAGGCATTGCCGGCCGAGACCGCCGAAGAGCGCGCGCGCCGCGCGCGCGCCGCGTCGATGCAGACCGCGGTGGGCGCCGCGCCGCGCGCCGAGGCATCGCCGAGCCTGCAGCTCGCGACCCCGCACGAGATCGACGCAGCCAAATACCACCCGAAGGAACGCGAAGCGGCCGCGCACGCGATGGACTGGGGCGGCCAGGCCGGCAACGCGCTGTCGTTCGTGCAGAACGCCGGCTGGCCCGGCTTTCCGACACTGGCACTGCTCGGCCAGCTCGCCGAGTACCGCTCGATGCACGAGACGCTCGCCGACGAGTGCGTGCGTTGCTGGGGCGTCGTGGCATCCTCGGGCGAAGGCGATGACGACAACTGCTCGCAGATCGAAGCCGAGCTCAAGCGCCTGAACATCCGCGCCGCGGTGCGCCAGATCGTCGTGCATGACCAGGCGTTCGGCGGCGGGCACGCCTACATCAAACTCAAGGACGACGAGTCCGCGCGCGACACGCCCCTGCTGCTCAAGCCCTACTCGGTGCCGAAGGGCTCGTTCGAGGGCCTGCGCATCGTCGAGCCCTACTGGGTCACGCCGAACGACTACAACTCGATCGACCCGACGAAGGCGAACTTCTACAAGCCCTCGTCATGGTGGCTGCTGGGCACCGAGACGCACGCGACGCGCTTGTTCACGCTCGTGAGCCGTCCGGTGCCGGACATGCTCAAGCCGGCCTATTCCTTCCGCGGCATCAGCATGACGCAGCTGGCGATCCCTTACGTGGACAACTGGCTGCGCACGCGCCAGTCGGTGTCCGACACGGTGAAGCAGTTCTCGGTCTCCGGCGTGCTCATGGACCTGCAGCAGTCGCTGTTGCCCGGCGCCGGCACGTCGCTCGACATGCGCGCGCAGTTGGTGAACCTGTACCGCGACAACCGCAACCTGCTGCTGCTGGACAAGGCCACCGAGGAATTCTTCCAGAGCAACACGCCGCTGTCGGGCCTGGACGCCCTGCAAGCGCAAGCGCAGGAGCAGATGGCCTCCGTCTCACACACGCCGCTCGTGAAGCTGCTCGGCATCACGCCCTCGGGCCTGAACGCATCGAGCGACGGGGAAATCCGCGTCTGGTACGACTACGTGCACGGGTACCAGGACGCGTCCCTCACGCCGCTCATGCAGGTCGTGCTGCAGCTGGTGCAGTTGTCGCTATTCGGCGTGATCGACGAGGACATCACCTGGCAGTGGGAGAAGCTGCACGAGGCGACCGAGGTCGAAGCGGCCGAGATCGCCCGCGCCGAGATGGAGACCGACCGCGGCTATGTCGAGATCGGTGTGCTCTCGCCCGAGCAGATCGCACAAACTCTGTCGGCCGACCCCACCTCGCGCTATTCCGGCATCGTGGACGGCAAGGACATCGAGTCCATCCCCAACGAGGACATCGGCGCCATTACCGACGCGATCCTCGCCATCGAACCCCCGGGCGTCGACACGCCGCCGGCTGCCCCCGCCGTGCCGGCGGGCGCAGGGCTGCCAGCTGGTGCGCAAGCCGGCGTACCGTCGCCCCCGCCGCTCGAGGCCTGAGCATGGAGCTGCGCAACCCCGGCAAGCGCGACATCGTGCTCGGGGCCATCGTGCCCAACGTGCAGACCGAGGTGGCCTACCGCAACGCGCTGGCCAAGGCCGTCGCGAACATGACGGCGAGCTACGAATACTGGATGCGCAGCAAGTACCGGCGCGCGCTCGACACGAACATGGCTGCCGGGCGACTGCCCGACCCGGAGCGCGCCGACGATGCGGGCCTGCCGGGCCCGAGCGAGTCGGCGGGCGACATGTTCGACGAGCTGGCCCGCCTGCGCGCGCACTGGGAGAAGCACTTCCACCGGATGTCGGCCAAGCTCGCCACGCAGATGCTGGATGCGATGTACCGCGACAACGCCAACGCCTGGGGCTCCAAGCTCAAGCGCGCGGGGTTCGACATCGAGATGAAGCTGTCGCCCGCGCAACAGCTGATCCTGAAAGCCAAGGTGCCGGAGAACGTCGCGCTCATCCGTTCGATCCAGCAGGACTACCACAAGGACATCGAGGGCATCGTCTCGCGCAACTTCCTGAAGGGCCGCGACCTGTCCACGATGGCCGAAGAGATCCAGGAGCGCGGAGGCGTGTCCACGCGCCGCGCGGCGCTCATCGCGCGCGACCAGTCAAACAAGGCCACGGCGCAGATGAACGCGGCGCGCCAGCAAGAATTGGGCCTAAATTGGGCGACCTGGATTCACTCGAGTGCCGGCAAAGAGCCGCGGCACAGCCACGTGAAGGCCGGGCGCGAGCAGTGGATTTTCGACACGCAAGCGGGCATCAACTTCGGCGATAGCTTCGGCCAGGTGCTGCCAGGTGAGGCGATCAACTGCCGGTGCCACAGCCGGACGATCATCCCTGCGCTGGGCCGCGGTGACATTCAGTCCGAGGACGACATGGAGCCCGTGGGCGGCTTCCCGGGTGCCTACCGCGCGAAGGCGGGCAAGTTGGCGGGCGAGAAGCAGAAACAGGACGTCGTGTTCACGCGCTCGCCGGCGGGCTCGCCCGTCAAATACAGCTAGCCGCGTAGGGCGTGCGAGCGCGGCCGGCCGAGGATGTAATCAGGCCGGCGCTGCGGCTGCGGGCAAACCGCCAGCAAGCGCCAACCCGCCGCGAAGTGTTCCTGCAAAGCGTCCGTGCAGGAGTCTTCGAGCAGCAGCGTTTCGGCGATGTCCATGAGTGCAGGGCCGGGCTGCTCCTGGCCGCACTTCTCGTTAAACAGCTGACCGACTGCTGCGACGCTCTTTGTGATCGCCGCGGCTACCAGCGCTTCGACGTCGATCTCGGGCTTCACTTCGTGAACCGGCGTCGCGGCCTCAACGAACGAGTAGCGGTCGCAGTAGCCCCCGTGCATCAGTGCGAGGGCCGTGTCGGCATCGCAGAGCACCCGGGCGTCGCCGATCTCCTTGGCGCCAAGTTGCGCCAGTAGCGCTAGTTGCGCCGCGCGCTTTGCTTCCCGGTCCTCGCCGTAGAGATACTCGGCCTTGATTTCGTACAGTCGCATAGCGGGCTCTTGAGTTAGTGTGCGGCAATTCTAACGGCAATCTTTCAGAGTTGTCAAACCATCCACTAAACTTCGCGGCCTTCGCTATCGTTGCGACAGCGCCCATAGACGGATATCATCGCGCGAGTACAATCCGCGCAACATGACCCAGCTGCAATACGCCTTCGATCGCCAGTCCGCCCGCTCGGTGGACACGGATGGTCGTATGCGCGTGAAGAATTGCATCTTGTCCACTGCCGAGGTAAACCCGTACCGCGGTCAAGAGATCCCGAAGTGGAAAGACCTCGACCTGGACCCGGATCGTGTCTACGACCTGTACCGCGATCCCGACGAGCTGCGCGCGGCGGTGAAGTCCTTCGAGGGCGTGCCGCTGATGATCAAGCACATCCCGAACACCGCCGAGCAGCCCCGCAAGGAGTACATCGGCGGCTCGGTGCACAACATCAGCTTCGACGGCAAGCACCTGCGCGGCGACATCCTCGTGTGGGACGGCCACGCCATCGAGCTCATCGAATCCGACGAGAAGTCCGACCTGTCGTGCAGCTATCGCTACGACCCGGTGATGACGAGCGGCGACGCCGCCGGCGCCAAGTACGACGGCCTCATGGCTAAAATCCAGGGCAACCACGTAGCACTGGTGGACGAGGGGCGCGCTTCCGGCGCTCACGTCGCCGACGCAGCGCTGCAGCCGCAGCATCCCGACCCATCTTTGCAAGGAGATTCCATGGCCTTCCCCGATCCGAAAGCGGCAGCACCTGCTGCGGCACCTGCTGCGGCACCTGCCGCCCCGGCTGCTGCAGCCGCGCCTGTCGCCCCTGCGGCACCCGCAGCCCCTGCCGCCGATCCCGCTGGCGCCGAAGTCGGCGCAGCCCTGAAGCACATCGCGACGCTGCTCGAAACCGTGCTGGCGCGCCTGCCGGGCGCCGAGCCGGCTGCGCCTGCAGCCCCCGCCGCTGCGGCAGCCGCACCTGGCGCCATGGACGAAGACCCCGAAGGCGGCAAGCCCTCGGGCGAAGTCGGTCCCGAGAACGAAGGCAAGAAAGGCCCTGGCTTCGCGCTGGAACCGACCGCCAAGGTTGTGGGCGCCGAGGACGAAGATCCCGAGCTGGACGAGAACGGCGACCCCGTGCTGCCCCCGCCCGACCAGGAAGGTACGCCCGCGCGCGGCTCGCCGACGCCACACGCCGCCATGGACGCCAAGGGCGTGCAGGCCGTCGTGGCCGCCGCAGTCAGCGCCGAGCGCCGCCGCGCCGCCGCCGTCGAGGAAGCCAAGCGCGCCACGCGCAACACCATCGGCGAGGTGGCCATGGACAGCGCCGCTGCCATCTACCGCACCGCGCTCGAACAGGTGGGCGTCGACGTCGCCAAGATCGGCAAGGGCGCCGAGCGCATCGCCTGGGACGCCTACAAGGTGGCCGCTGGTGCCGCCGCCGGCGTGCGCCCCTCGCGCACCGTCGAGCACGCAGCGGACGGCAAGGCCGTCGACAAGACGCCCGACTACATGAAGCACGTCAACAAAATTTCCGTGAAGGGCTAACGCCTAGAACGGTTTCACCCCGGAACGGAAAAGGAGTCTCCCATGTTCCAGAATCAGGTCTACATCAACCCCGCGCAAGCGGTCCCGGGTGACTTCGCGTCGTCCAACCCGATGATCTACAAGCTCTCGGGCAACGGCAAGATGGTCGCCGTGGCCGAAGGCGTGACGGTTGGCCACTTCGCCGCGCTGCTCGCCGACGGCACCGTCGACTCGATCCTCGCTGCTGCGCCGCTGGCCGGCCGCATCGGCTTCGTGCACCGCGAGAACAATGCCCAGATCACGACCTACCTGGCCGAGTCGGGCATGACCATCCAGGCGGGCCAGCCCGTGGCGCTGTTCGGCAAGGGCGACTTCTGGGTGCGCACCGACGTGATCACCGGCACCCCGACGCGTGACGCAGCCGTGTACTGGGACGTGCTCACCGGCAACACTATCATCGGCGCGCCGGGCTCGCCGCCTGCGACCACCATCGACACCGGCTACAAGCTGGTGTCGGAGGCGGCCACCGTCGGTGCCGTCGTCATCATCAGCAACACCGGCGCCTAAGTCGCGCAGAACCGAAGGAGCACACAACATGCGCGATTCCCAAGTCATCGCAGCGCTGGCGGCCAAGGGCGTCATCCTGGCGCCCGGCGTCAAGAACGTCACCACGCCCCTGGCCGAGTTCGCCATGGACGCGGCGGACCTGACGCCCACGCTGGTCGGCACGCCCAATGCGGGCATCCCGTCGTACCTGACGACCTACGTCGATCCGAAGGTCATCGAGGTGCTCGTCGCCCCGATGAAGGCCGCCGAGATCGTCGGCGAGTCGAAGAAGGGCGACTGGACCACGCTGACGGCCGCGTTCATCCAGGCGGAACCGACCACCGAAGTCGCCACCTACGGCGACTACTCGGCGGACGGCTCGTCGGGTTCCAATGTGAACTACCCGCAGCGCCAGAGCTACCACTTCCAGACGTGGACCCGCTGGGGCGAGCGCGAGCTGGAAATGGCCGGCGCCGGTCGCATCGACCTGGCCGCACAGCTGAACTACTCGTCGGCCCTGGGCCTGTCGAAGTTCCTGAACTCGTCCTACCTGTTCGGCGTGGCGGGCCTGCAGAACTACGGCCTGACCAACGACCCGCGCCTGATCGCGCCGGTCGCCGCCGGCACGAACTGGGCAACCGGCACGCCGGAAGCCATCTTCAACTCCGTGAAGGACATGTTCAAGCTGCTGCAGACGCAGACGCAGGGCCTGGTCGAGCAGGAGCAGGAGCTGGTTCTGGCCATGCCGCCGACCGCCTCGGGCGACCTGAACACGGTCAACTCGTTCGGTCTGTCGGCTGCGAAGCTGCTGCTCGACGCGTTCCCCAAGCTGCGCATCGTGACCGTGCCCGAGTACGACACCGCCGGCGGGCGCCTCGTGCAAATGTGGGTGCCGCGCCTGGAAGGCCAGGACACGGCCACCTGCGGCTTCACCGAGAAGATGCGCGCCCACGCCATCGAGCGCTACTCCAGCTACTTCCGCCAGAAGAAGTCGGCCGGCACCTGGGGTGCCATCGTGTGGCGCCCGGTCTGCATGTCCGCACAGCTCGGCGTGTAAACCTTCGGGGTTCCACGTGAAACAAAGCCCCGCCACTGTGCGGGGCTTTTCTTTATCTGGTGTTTGACATTGATGAAAGATTCGCTAAACTTCAGACATACCAACTGGAGAACCTCATGAGAGTTACCGTAAAGTCATGGCGAGGCGAGCGAATGATGGACCTTGCCGACGCGCTGACGCCCCGCGAATCGCGCGATGGCCAGGTCGAAGCCGCACAAGCGCAGGCGGATGCAGTGGCAGATGCAATCGGACGGTTGACCGCGCTACTAGTCGAAAAGGGCGCCATCACGCTCGATGAGGCGAAGAGCGCTTGCGGTGCGTATGACGACATCACACCGATCTGACAGGACGCCAGTGCGTGCCGCGTGACAGGCGGCACGTGCGGGTGACTGTCGAACCGCGGTCAATTCGTGCGCGCCGGGGTATTCATGCCTCGTCAGATCCTCACTCACGTGCGCGCAGCGTTGTTTCCGGTGCTTTGGCGAGCCGGACAGCACCCACCCTTTCACCACCAAGGAGAACACATGGCAAAAGTTGGCGACCTGGTACGCGTCGTGCATGGCGACGAACCCTACTTCTACCCGGGCACGCTCGCGCGCGTCAAGGAGATCGACGCAGACGGCGATGTTCGGGGCGACTTTCGCGACCTCGGCAACGCAGAGGGCACATTCGACCCCGACTGCGACGGCACGTGGTGCGTCGGGCGCGGCGGCGAGTTTGTGGTGGTACCGTCATGAACCCGGTCGCCTATGACACCGACGACTTTCTGCTAGCGCGCGTCGTGACGGCTCACGAGGCGGATGGCAGTGCGATCAACGCCGTTGCCATGTGGTGGCCTACGACGATTCCCCAATTCGGCACTACGTGGTCGCTGCACTACACCGGCAAGACGCGACGCAGCGGCCCCGCCGTGGTGGACGACTTCGGCGACCTGGTGCTCGTGGGGTGGCGACTGTGAAGCCGCGCATTTGCCTTTCGCCGAGTCGCGGGCGAAGCAGCTACCGCTGGCAGTGCTATGGCGACGGTCGGCGCGGCTACGGCCACACGCCCGCAGATGCTTACTTTCGCTGGCTGCACCGGATACCCGCGCCACGCCTGCCGGAAGGGTGACGCCCGCTTAACCCTGCGATACACTAGGCCGCTACGCCTTCACCCTACCAAATCACCGGAGAACACCATGGCCCGCACCCCCAACAAACGCACTGCCGACATGCTCACCGTCGCCTGCAAGCTCCCGCAGGGTCTCACGATCCCGATGCCCGACGGCACGCAGATCAAGCTGAACGGCGCACACTCGCCCTTCGCGCTGGCCGGACATGGCATGACCGACGTCAAGGCCGACGCCTGGGCCATCGTCGAAGAGAAGTACGCGGACGCCGCGTGGCTCAAGAACGAGGTGGTGTTCGCCATGGGCGAGCGCGACAGCGCTGTCGCCAAGGCCGAGGACCGCAAGGACGAGAAGGCCGGCTTCGAGCCCGTCGACCCGCTGAAGCTGCCCAAGGGCCTGACCAACGCCGAGTAAGCGCCGCGCGCTCACTGCCATGGCTATCGTCGTCTTCGACCCGGCGGCCTTCAAGGCTGCTTATCCTGAGTTCGTGCTGATCTCGGATGCGCGCTGCACGATCATGTTCGATCTGGCCGCACAGGGCATTCTGGACAACACCGACAACTCGCCGGTGATGGCCCTGGACTACCGCACGCAACTGTTCTGGCTACTCGTCGCGCACCTGCTCACGCTGTTCGCAGTGGCCGCAGACGGCTCGGAGCGGCCCGTGGGGCGCGTCGACACGGCCACCGAGGGGTCGGTGTCGGTCGGGTTCGCCTACGAGCTTCCTGCGGGTTCTGCCATGTCCGCGTGGTTCAACCAGACCAAGTACGGCGCGCTGTACTGGATGATGACCGCGCAGTTTCGTAGCCTGCTCTACAAGATGGCCGGGAACAGCGGCGTGGGTTTCTCGCGCGCTTTCAACGCTGCGCCGTTCAACGTGCCGGCTGGCACCATCGCGCCATGATTTTCTCGATCGGCGCCTTCCTGCTGCTCGGTTTCGGGCTGTTCTGCTGGCTCGTCGGGTCGGACGTGCACAAAGTACCCCGGCCGGTACTCGCGATGGCCGGCTGGGCCTGCATCTTCGGTTGGTTGTTTATCGCAGCCAGCGCGATCCTCGCGCTTGCGCGCTACGCGCCGTGACCGTCACGCGCCGCGGCCTGCGCATGCCCGACCGCGACATGTCGTCGGCGACGGTGAAGGCTGGCGTGCTCGCAGGTGCGACCTACCCCGCCGGCACGATCCGAGATGCGCGCACGGGGCGCGAGTACCCCGACCCACGCGCAGGCATGCCGGTAGCGGCCATCGCCGCCGCGCTCGAGTACGGTGTGGGCCAGAACCATCCGCGCCCGTTCATGCAGCAGACCGTCGCGCAGCGGCGCAAGGAATGGACCGAGGGCGCGGTGAAGCTGTTCCAGGCGGGCCACTCGCCGCAGCAGCTCGCCGGCATCCTGGGCCAGGTCATGAAAGAAGACATCATGAAGACCATCACCGACTGGCCCGCCGACAACTCGTCGGAGTGGGCCGCCACGAAGGGCTTCAATCACGGGCTGATCCAGACCTCGCACCTGCTCAAGTCGATCGATTCGCAGGTCGTGCAGGACGACGCGGCCGAAGGGGCGATCTGATGGGCATGAACCTGCATGCCCTCACGCGCGGCGCGATCCAGATGGTGAACGACGACGTGGACGGCACTGTCTACGTGAGCACGGGCAATGCCAACGTGCGCGGCATCCTGACGCCCACGTTCACGCCCGTGGTGGCCCGCCTGCAGGTGCAGGCGCAGAAGCACACGGACATTCAGCACGAGCGAAGCCTGCAGAACAATAACGGCTTCCTGACGATGTACGCCTACGGCAACTTTTCGGACATCGAGCGACGCGACAACAAGGGCGGCGACGTCGTGAACATCCCGGCCGGCCCGCGCGCCGGTTGGTACCTCATCACGCAGGTGCTCGAGTGGTGGCCCGGCTGGTGTGCTTTCGAGGTGACGATTCAGCTCAACTACGCCACAATCCAGGACTACATCACCAAGACCGCCAACGGCACGCCGCCACCGCCCACCCCCTGATGGCCACCATTGCCCATTCCGAAGACGTAGTTTTCGACGCCCTCTGGAACTGGGTGCAGGCAGTCACGGCCGTGCAGCTCCCGGGCGACCTCGCGCCCGGCGATCAGGTGTTCAAAGGTTTCCAGAACACGACGGCCACGCGGACGGGCAACTACGTCGTGCTGTCGCCCGGCGTCAAGCAGCGGCAGGACCAGGGCCGGCGCAGCTACGTGCCGGACACACTCGACCCCTCCACGGGCGTCGTGAATATCGCGCGGCACACGACCTACAGCTACCAGGTGGACTGCTACGGGCAGTTGGGCGCTGACGTCGCCGACATCATCTCGATCGCCTGGCGCTCGCTGTGGGGCTGTGACCAGCTCACCGGCGCGGCCATCACGCCGCTGTACGCTGACGAGCCCCAACAGCTGAACGTCGTGAACAGCGAGAACATTTACGAGCAGCGCTTCATGCTGCGCCTGTTTGCGCAGGTGAATCAGGTCGTCACGTTGCCGCAGGACTTCTTCAATGCCGTCGAGCTGCACGTCGAGCCCCCTGTGGACATGTGGCCCGACCTGCCGCCCGTGGGCGGCTACGGCTTAGACTACGGCAACAGTTTCGGCTAGGCCGGCCAATAGAAAGACACGAACATGACCGAACGCATCCTCCCCGGCATCGGGCTCACCGGATTCTGGGACCAAGGCGCCCCCTGGAAGGTCGGCGGGGACCAGAACTGGCTGCGCTCGTCGGTGCTCACGCAGCTGGCCGTCGAGTCGGCCACGACGTCGCTGCCTGCCTCGCCGCTGAACGGTGTGATCTACGTCGTCCCCGTGGGCGACGTAAACGAGAACCAAGTCGCCGCGCGCGACAATGGCGCATGGGTCTACCTGCCGCCGCAAGAGGGTTGGACGGCCTACGTGCGTGATACGGGGCAGCTCTTGACTTTCGACGGCACTGCGTGGGCGGGCCCGCTGGCCTCGGCGGACGGCGCGGAACAGGTTGGGGCTGGTGCGGAAGGTACCGTACAGGCGGCGTTGAACGGCCGGGTGAAGACCCTGCAGAACTACACCGCCCTACTCGCATATGGTGGTTTCCTTGACGTACAGATCACGTCAGCGGGAGTCGCGGGTCTGTTTCGGTACGACGCAGCATTGCCGAACACTACCAATGGGGGCACGCAGTTCGCACACACCTCCGGTACAGGTGCGTGGACGCGCCTTTTTTCTGGCGACGTGAATATTCTGTGGTTCATTTCGGGCAGTCTCTTTGTGGACAACAGCTCGGCGGCAATTGCGGCAATTGCGGCACACAACCGTTTCACCGTGCCGCGCGGCTTCATTCTCATAATGAAGAATGTCGAGGCCCAAAACGACACAGAAATCACGTCCTACGGCGGCTTGAAACTTCCGGACGGTTGTTCGGATTTCGACCGGGGCATTTATGCGGCAGGTAAATCCCGTGTGCGAATTGTCGTGCAGGATTTCGACGGCAACTACGCGGGCCAATCCGGGAACATCGGCACCCACCTGATTTATTTGACCAATTGCCCGGACCCGTTTGTCCGGGTCGCCTACGCACACGGCCACTACATCGCCTCTGGCGCGCCGATGCCGTCACCGGACGGCATCCGGGACACGTCCACGGGCGGCGTGTTTGCCTATCAGTGCACGCGTGCGGACGTGCAAGTGAACATGATTCGCGGTTGGGGTCGAGAGGCCGTGCAATTGCGTCTGTGCGATTACGCGCGCGGTGCTGTCGGTGCGCAAGGCATTTACGACACCGAATACTCCGGCGTCCAAATGAGCGGCACTTACGGTGAATTGCTGTGGGCCGTCGTGGACTATGCCGGCGCGTCCGCCGTGGGCTTCGACATGGTGAATGGCGTTGCATCGAACATCGTTGCCACCAACACCCGCGCCAATCACGGCTTGAACATGGGCCATCCAGGCTACCCCGCCAGCGGTTCCGTGGTCAACAACCTCGTGGTCAACGGCTGCCTGGGAATGGGCGTCAGCGTGGCCTCGAGTTCAAGGGACGTCGCGATTAACAACGCCAACATTTCCTATGCGGGCATTGCGTGCGGCAGCTTCTCAGATGGCTCGGTCGACGTGCGCGTGTCGAATAGCGTGTTCAAATTCGCAGCCCAGTACAACCTGAACGCATCCGTCACGCAGGTCTATTGCGCCAATGTGAAAAGCAGCGAGTTTGGAGCGAAAGCGCTGAAAGTGAGCACCGTCGTTGGCAACTTCGTCGAAGGCGAAACGGTGTCTACGGGCACCGGCAGTGCGCCGCTCACGCGCCGGGTTACCGGTTTGTCTGCGACGGCGTTGCTGTTTCCGGGGACCATCACCGGCACGTTCACGGCCGCGCAGACCATCACCGGCGCCACGAGCGGGGCAACGGCAACAATCACCGATGTCTACACCCCCGTGCAGCGCAACGAGTCGAGCGGCGGGCGTTTTGTTGACACGTCGCGTTTTTACCCGGGCACCGTGGGGCAGACCAAGTTTGACGACGGCACCGCAATTGCGGCTTACTCGTTCCCTTGCGCGCACACGACCCCAGGCACGGAGCAGCTGTTTCAACTGGCCTTCTCCTCAAATGTGACTTGGGTCGGCGACATGAGCGTGGCTGCATCGATTGGCAGCGTGAGCCTGCCGGGCACGAATACCTACACCGTGGACCGCTTGAGCGCCGTAACAACCCTGACCACAGGCAACGCCACGGGTGTCGATGTTCGCATCAACGCGTCGGTCGCGCAAACCTACGCCGTGCGCTTGGTCATGGTTGGGCGGTGGAAATAGTCGCGCGCGGCCGGCCGCTTGCCGAAGGCTCGCTCGCTGATAGAATCCCGTGAGCCGATAGTGGCAGTCAATCGCGGCGCGCCGTCGCACACCTTGGAGCCTCGAGCATGAGCACCATCCCCATTTCGCAAGTAGTGCAGATTTTGCCCGGCGTTATCGCCGGCGGCGGCCAGGCGTCCAAGCTGTCCGGCATGGTCGTCACGACCGACGACTCGATCCCGCCCGGCGCGCCGAAGAACTTCTTCACGAAGGAAGACGCCTCCGACTGGTTCGGCCCGAGCGCACCCGAAACGGTGATGGCCAACCAGTACTTCCCGGGCATCGTGAACGCTGGGCAGCTGCCCTTCGTGCTCAAGTTCGCACGCATCGCCGATGCCGACACGCCCGCCGCTGTCTATGGCGCGCAGCTCGCAGGCATGACCCTCGCGCAGCTGCAGGCCCTGCCCGCCGGCACGCTGGTCGTCACGACCGCCGCGCTGCACACCTCGGCCTCGATCAACCTGGCCACCGCTACGAGCTTCGCGAACGCCGCGACCCTCATGCTGGCCGGATTCACGACGCCCGACTTCACCATCACCTACGACGCGACGCGCAAGCGCTTCCTCGTCGAAACCACTGCAGTCGGCGACGGCACCACCATCTCGGCAGTGACCGGCACGCTGGCCACCGGTGTCGGCCTGTCGGCAGCCGCTGGCGGCACGACCGCGCAGGGTGTCGATGCCGACACGCCGGCTACTGCAATGAATCGCATCGTGCAGCAAGACGCAGACTGGGGCACGTTCTCCACAGTCTACGCTGCTGACATCGACGAGCGCACCGCCTTCGCAGCCTGGAACAGCGGTCAGGGCTACCAGTTCCTGTACTGGGCCTGGGACACCGAAGCGGCCAGCATCGTCGCGAACAACGATTCGTCGTTCGGCGCGCAAGTCTTCGCGCAGCCCTACCAGGGCACTGTCCCGGTGTACGGCACGCACGAACTCGTCGGGGCCTTCATGGGCTACGCGGCGTGCATCAACTTCCAAATCCCGAACGGCCGCACCAACCTGGCTTTCCGCCAGTTCAACGGCGCGCCCTCAGCGACGGTCTCGGACCTGTCCACGGCCAACGCGCTGCTGTCGAACCACTACACCTACCTGGGCGCCTACGCGAACGCGGCGAACACGTACACCGTGGCCTACAACGGGGCGACCTCGGGCGCGTTCCTGTGGGTCGACACGTACCTCGATCAGATTTACCTCAACCGCGAGCTACAGCGCGCCTTCTTCGAGGCCCTGATGGCCTACAACTCGGTGCCCTACAACCAGGACGGCTACACGATGCTGTACCGGGCCGGCGTGGACGTGATCGACGCCGCTCTGATTTCCGGCATCATCCGCGCCGCGGTGCCGCTGTCCAAGAGCCAGCAGCTGCAGGTCGACACGCAGGCCGGGCGCGTCGTCTCCGACGTCGTGCAGACTCGGGGCTGGTATCTGCTCATCGACGACGCGGCGAACTTCGCGCAGGTGCGTCAGAACCGCGATTCGCCCCTGGCGTACCTCTGGTACACCGACGGCGGGTCCATCCAACGTCTCACCGTGCGTTCGATCGCCGTCATCTAAGGAGCACGCAACATGCCCGCAACTCTCACGACGGCCAACTCGGTCTTGGCGCTCACCACCGAGGCGCTGTTCCCCGCCGCGCAGATTCTCACCGGCTACGCGGCCGACAACATCTTCGAGACCGATGCCGTCGAGAACGGCGAGTACTCGATGGGCATCGACGGCCGCCTGTCGGCGGGCTTCGTGTTCAACGAGATCCCGTTCACGCTCACGCTGCAGGCCGACAGCGATGCCCTGAAGCTGTTCGAGCAAATCTACGGCTACGAGGTCTCGAACCGCACCAAGCTGATCAACAACCTCACGATCACGCTGCCCGCGCTGCGCCGGCGCTACGACCTGAAGAACGGCTTCATGCGCAGCTACAAGGCGCCTGCTGGGCAGAAAATCCTGCAGCCTGGCGTCGTGGCCTTCGTGTTCGCGCGTCAGGAAATGTCGAACCTCTGATGGCGTGCAGTGCGCCACGGTGTGGCGCATAATCTCGCACTTTGAGGGAGGTGCGCGAGATGATCTACGATCCCCGCAGCGGGACTTACTTCCAGCCCGATGACGCCACGGCCGTGCACACCTATGCCGGTCCCGGCGGCGCCGTCAACACCACCACGCTGACCTACAACGGCGGTACGTGGCTGAAGACGTACACCTACACCGGCAACCTGATGACCAGCGTGACTGGCTGGGTGAAGCAATGAGCGGCGTTACCATCCCCTACGGCTATGCCGTCACGGTCGGCGCGGTGCCGGGCGCGTCGCGCGTCGCGATGCTGGGCAACAACCCCTCGATCGACACGGCCACACAGCCCGAGGACGTCTGGTCCGGCGCCGAGCTCGGCGTGCTCAATGGCATCGATCACAAGTTCATCCCGCGCCCGCAGAACGTTGCGGTGTCGATGGAAGTGGTCAGCTCGAGCGCGCTCGACACCGCGGCCGGCGCAGGCGCCCGTACCGTCACCATCGACTATCTGGACGCGGCCTATGCTGCGCAGTCGGTCGTGCTGACGCTGAACGGCGTGACGCCCGTTGCGCTGCCGGTGCCTGTGCGGCGCGTGAATGGCCTTCGCGTCTCGACCTCGGGCACGTTCGGCGGCAACAACGCGGGCAACCTGTCCGTGCGCCTGGCCGGCGGCCTGGGTGCGACCTTCGCCTACGCGCGTTCGGGCAACGGCCTGGCGCGCTCGTCGCTGTACACCGTGCCCGCTGGGCAGACGTTCGACATCTACAGCATGGTGCTCGGGGTGAACCGCGCGGACACGCAGGACCGCTGGGCGACCTTCTCGCTGTGCATCCAGAACGCGGTGGGGAACCTGATCAAAGGCATCGAGCTGCCGGCCAGCACGGTCGTCGCCTACCGGCAGGAGAACCTGGACGTGCCGAGCGTCATCGTGCCCGCGACTTCGGACGTGTGGTGGCGCTGCGAGGCGGTCAGCCAGAACAGCACGAACGTGACGGGTGCATATGCCGGCATCGTGCGCACTGGCGCCCCCTTCCTGGGCCGTTTCGGACTGTCGGGATAGGCAGGTAGCCCAACCATGCAAAAGGCCCGCAGAAGCGGGCCTTTCTCATTTGTGCACGCGCTCGCGGCGCAATCGCCGCAGCTGACCCGCGATGTAGCGCCGGCGCAGCATGCTCGACCAGGCAAGGTAGGAGGTCTGCAGGTACTGGCCGGCCCACGTCGAGCCGGTGTCGTGCCACTCCCGCAGCCGCAAGGCCGTCACGCGGCCCGTGCGCACCGTCCAGCATGCCGCGCGCCAGGTGATGCGCACCGCGCCAATCGTGCCCTGCAGCAGCGCGTCGAGGCATCGCCAGGCGGCCACGAGCAGGTACACGAGCGACGCGGCCACCATGGGCACCATCAGCAGGAGCATGAGCGCGATGAGCCACATGATCAGCCCTCCTTGCGGATGGCGCGCCCGAGTTGCTCCGGCGAGAAGCCGAGAGCCGCAGCGCGTTGGTTGAGCTCGCGTCGCACCAGCATGGCGTGCCGATTGATGATGCCCAGCTCGTGGGCGTTGGCCGGGCGCGCGTCGCCCGCTCGGTCCACGCCGCCAGTGCACACATTGCGGTCGTTGGCCAAGGAGTACCACGA
>Ga0247824_10000270_pt1 | contig 24016 bp, 17 predicted proteins | sample 13C_PalmiticAcid_FD_194412 | JGI IMG/M metagenome (GOLD analysis project Ga0247824, IMG submission 194412) | Soil microbial communities from agricultural site in Penn Yan, New York, United States - 13C_PalmiticAcid_Day48 | ecosystem: Environmental > Terrestrial > Soil > Agricultural land...
AAGCTATGCTAGTAACTATACCCTAAAGCCTAATACCTCTAGCACTCCCTATAGTCGCTATTATACTACTGTCCCCCCCTAGTCAGACGAAGAAGAAGATAACCCTCCCGGACCCCCCGTGCTTCGATAGGAACCGGAAGAAATACCGAAATTGGAGGTTGGAAATGGAAGGCAAACTATATACCGACGGCTGCCTCCTTGGGTTGCCTACGGACCGGTTTACCTATATCTACTCCCGGCTTAGAGATAACCCCTAGTCGATAGTAGCTATATTCTACGAGAGCAGCGGCCCTAGTAGTACTTATAACCCTACGGACTTCCTCTAGTACCTAACGAATATATACGAAGACCCTAATGTCGCCTAACACGTACTCTATAACCTCGACAGTATAGCCTAGTGCAAGACGGAGTCGTTTGTAGCATTCTACCCGAAGTTCGAGAAGTAGTTAGCCGATATAGGAGGTACTACCTAGTACGCTGCTATCTAGATTAACTACCTCCGGAAGGCCCTTAACGATAAGATAAAAGACCTCCTCGTCCCTATATTGTACTTGCTAAAGGACTACCCGGGATTTATCTAAGAGCTCTATAGCCTTAGTGCTAACGTCGACGCCCGGAAGGCTACGCGGAGGAGAGTAGGTAGGAAAGCTCTATTCCTCCCTAAGGGGAGGGATGCCTCCCCTAACTAGAGGAGCGTAGGGTACTAGAACCACGAGCGTACTACTATACCCCCCTACGACATGATGGATTAGGAGCCTACGAAAGTTAGCCGGATGATCTAGCAAGACAACCTAAAGCTTACAGGCAAGCAAGCTAAATGGATAGACGAGAAAGAGAAGGAGCGCCGAAGGAAGGAGGGTCGCTGTTTCAGGTATGGGAGAACAGGATATATAGTAGCCGAGTGCCTGCTCCTCCTAGCTAGACTACCCGGCTCGGCTAGAGCGAACTACTCCTAAGTGAAGAGGTCAAGGCCTGTTACTAAGGCTATAGTCGAAGACCTAGGAGATACTAATGATAGTCCGTCTGACTAGACGGAGACCGACGAGGAGGAGTTAAAAGGGTAGCTCCTGGCTAAAGTCGTAGCTAGGAGCACTCGGAGGCAAAACGAGAATAGAAGGAGGTCAAGACTCAGATAGATAGCAACCCGTTTTACGTTAACTTTGGCATTAATGGAATTCATTATACTAACGCCCTTGTTGATAGTAGTTACCTCTGCTTCGCAACTATTAGCCTCTCGCTCGCTAACTGCCTATGCCTCCTATATATCCCTATTACTCCCTGCGACCTCGCTTAGGTCAACGTAACAGTTAAGGGCGCTATCCGAGAGGTAGCTTATATAGATACCGACATCGATAGCTACAAGCTACCCTGTGTCTTCTTTTATGTTATCCCTGACTAGGAAGACGAGGTTATCCTCGGGCGGCTATAGATGGATGCCGAGGAAGTAATAATTTCCCCATCTCGAGGGGAACTGACGATCGGGACCTCGGGCCTAATCGTTAAGGAAAGGGGGCAGGAAGGGACTCCTACCCTCTCGATCTCCTAATAGATGTCCAGTATATTCGGAGCCTTAGTAAAGAGGACCTAGAAATCTCGAGACCCTATATAGCCAGTATAAATCTTTGCTGCTAGCCTAAGGGACATCGAAAAGGCACTCGCTCTAAAGAAGTATACCGACCCCCGAGAGAAGCTACTAAAGTACTACTACGAATTCCTCCCCCTCTTCGACTAGGATACTGCCGACCGACTACTACCTGCCCGGCTAGGCGTAGACTATAAAATCCCGCTCGAAAAGGACGAGAGTAGGTAAGATAAGCCCCTACCCTAGGGGCCCCTCTACAGGATATTACACGAAGAATTGATCGTCTTATATAAGACCCTTATAGAGTTGCTCGATAAGAACTTTATTAGGGCAAGTAGTTCCTTAGCCTCAGCCCCCGTCCTGTTCGTTAGGAAACCTAAGGGCAGGCTACGCTTCTATATCGACTACCGAGGGTTAAACGCCATTACCCGTAAGGACCGGTACCTACTCCCCCTAATTAACGAAATACTCTACTCTCTCTCTAAGGCAAAGTAGTTCATAAAGCTAGATATGATCTCGGCATTTCATAAGATCCGGATCAAGGAGGGAGACGAATAGAAGACAGCTTTCCGAACGAGGTATAGCCTTTTCGAGTAGCTAGTTACCCCTTTCGGCTTAACGGGTGTACTAGCTACCTTCTAACGATATATTAACCGTATACTCTAAGAGTACCTCGACGAGTTCTGCTCGGTATATATCGACGACGTCCTTATCTACTCTAGCGGCTCTCTCTCTAATTATAGGAATAAGGTCCGAAAGGTCCTATAGAGGCTCCAAGAGGCTAGCCTATAGGTCGACATCGATAAGTGTGACTTCGAGGCTAAGAGCGTTAAGTACCTCGGTTTTATCGTCGAAGCAGGAAAGGGCATCCGTATCGATCCCGAGAAGATTAGAGCGGTAGAGTAATAGGAGCGCCCGACTACCGTCAAGGGAGTTAGGGGCTTTATCGGCTTCGCTAACTACTATCGAGAGTTCGTCCTAGACTTCTTAACGATAGCTATACCCCTGATAGTACTTACTAAGAAGGGTATCCCCTTTGTCTAGTCAGACTAGTATAAGGAAGCCTTTAAGCGGCTAAAGACCCTGCTTATTAGTACCCCCGTCCTGGCATAATAGGACCCCGATAAGAAGACAGTAGTTAAGACTAACTCTTTAGGATATACAGTCGGAGGAGCACTCTCGTAATATAACGACGATAGGACCCTACGGCCTATAGCCTTCTTTTTAAGAAAAAACAACCCGGCCGAGTATAACTACCCGATCTACGATAAAGAACTCCTAGCAGTTATCTGTTGTCTTAAGTAGTAGGATACTGAGCTCCGGAGCGTGCTATCGTTCGAGGTCTAGACGGACTATAAGAACCTCGAGTACTTCTATAAGAAGCGGCAGCTGAGCGAACGACAAGTTCGCTAGGCAGAGGTACTTGCCCGCTATAACTTCAAGATGACCTACCGGCTAGGCAAGGAGGCTATAGTACCCGATATACTATCGAGGAGGGACTAAGACATATCGGCAGACAAGTTCGACAAGCGCCTCGCTAGGTACTGCTTCTAACTGTTAAAGCCCTAAAGGAGCCGCGTTCTAGTCTACCGAGCACAAATTAGGGCCCTTCAGAGGACAAAGGTCAACGCCAGGTTCGTGAAGGCTAGTAACTAGGACGGGGATAATGACGACCAGGCCGATAAGTTAGACCCCCCCGAGAACCTATTCGCCGATAGCCGCCTGAAAGACCTCTAGGACTAGGGACTCGAAGCTAACAACCGTTACTGGCTAATTCGCCAGTTGGTCAGGGACGGCGAGAGGCAGTTACTACTATAGTAGGGACTACTAATCTCCATTACGGAATGCTTAATCGACGGGGGGAAATGACTATACTAGAGGGGGTAGATCTAGCTCCCTTTCTTCGAACCGCTACGGACCTAAGTCATCCAGGAAACGTACGATTTAGCTCTCTCTGGACACCCGGGCAGGGACCTTACTAAGATGTTGATCGGTCGGAGGTTTACGTAGCCCGGCCTCAGCTAGGAGGTCCGGAAATTCCTCCGGAACTGCAATGTATACGGAAGAACGACGATATAGAGAGAGAAGCGGTACGGCCTACTAAAGCCCCTCCCTATCCCTAAACGGATTTAGAGCGAACTCTCTATAGACTTTATTACTGGGCTACCCCTATCCGGCTCTAACCAAGCAGATACGATTATAGTCATTACCGACCGGCTGTCAAAGAGTATAATCTTCGAGGCAATGACGTCTACGATAACCGAAGCTATAGCTAAACGACTACTTAGCAGTTTCATCCGCTACCATAGCCTCCTGTCAGCGATTATCTCCGACAGAGGCCCCTAGTTCGTCGGCTATATATGGAAAAGGATCTACGAATTGCTTAGGATCACTCGGAGGCTGTCTATAGCCTACTACCCCGAGACTAATAGTATAACAGAACGAGCTAACCAAGTGGTAGAATACTACCTACGCTACTATACGATATACCTTTAAGACGACTAGGCCGGCTTATTGCCTGTGGCAATGCTGGCTATTAACAACCGGAACGCGACATCTACAGGGATCAGCCCCTTTTTCCTAATATACGGCTACGACATAGACCTCCTGGACCTGGCCAAGGGGCAGGAGGAGCTACGTACCACTGGAAATTCCCTGGTTGCCCGCGGAGAAGCCTTTATCGCTAAACTCAAGGAGGCGGTATAAGTAGTACAAGCCGCGATAGCCACTGCCTAGGAGCTATAGGAGGAATACGCCAACCGGGCCCGACAGGTCGTAGAACGGTTCCGTATAGGAGACAAGGTATAGCTCCGACTGAATAACGTCAAGACCGATAGGCCCTCGAAGAAGCTCGACTGGAGGAACGCCAAGTATACCGTTATAGAGCTGATCGGCTCGTATGCCTGTTGCCTAGATATACCCCCGGGCATCTATAATGTATTCTACGTAATACACTTAAAGAGGGCTGGCGATAATCTACTGCCATTACAGGTCTAGGACGATACCTACTCCCCTGCAATAGTACTAGAGGGCGGCCCAGACGGTAAGGAGGAATGGTAAGTCGAGGAGATCCTGAATTCAAGGAAGATAAGAGGAGTAATAGAGGTACTAGTCAAATGGACTGGCTACGTATAACCGACGTAGGAACTGCTGAGTGCCTTCCTGGAGACGGAGGCCCTGGACCGATATAAGGCGGCATACGGGAAGATCACGGGAGACGACGTAACGCCCGGGGAGGAGGAGGGGGGTAATGTAACGGGCTGAGCCCTGTAGAGGCCTCGGCGACCCTCGGCTAACCTTAGCGCCAGGCCAGGGCGGAACCGCGCAACGGTAGCATAGCGACCGTATAGCGGCCGCGCGGCGACCCCTGAATATCCCTCGGCTAACGCCCCTACTAACGACTCCATTAACGACCCTATTATACTTACCCCTTTTTCGCCTGGCATCTCCATCTGGTCAGAGAAAGGCCATCGCGATACGATGGCCATTTTTCCACTTCTCCTTTCCTTTCCTTAAGCTTAGTTATACTCGTAGAGTTGTCATCAGATAGTTGCAATATACTCCTAAGACCGTTACAGTTATACTCGTAGAGTCGTTACTAGATAGTTGTAATATACTACTGGGACCGTTACATTATAACTAAGCTTCCTTCTTCTGTTTGTCAATTGTAGAGAAGGTCGGAGCTATCGTTCTAGACAGCGAGATACCTACAGTTCGGCAATATACTAGTGCCCTGCGACCGGTTGCGCTAGGAGCAAGACCTTAGTAATAGACCGAGTAAGCTATAACGTCGCCCGTAACAAACCGCCTATCAGTCGGTTAAGCCGTACGTCGAATAGTAATATACTGGCCTATGGGACTAGTTAAGCTAGCGGATTTACTCCTGTCCCCTACGTTAGGACAGTTGAGAACGAGAGGCTTATATCGCCGACGAGGCAACCGAGTAATACCCAAGCTATAGGCTTCGGCAGTATAGGAGGGTTACGAATCCTATATTTCTAACCGTTACGTTATAAGGGCGATGACCTTGTGCCCAAGGGAGCCGAGCAGCTAGATACGACCGGAATATATAGCGGAAGCCCTCTACCGAGCGAGGTATAGCGAAAGTCCTCTACCGAGCGAGGTATAGCGAAAGTCCTCTACCGAGCAAGGTATAGCAGAAGCCCTCTATCGAGCGAGGTATAGTGGAAGCCCTCTACCGAGCGAGGTAACGATAGATAACGTTCTAATGGACCCTTAGGATAGGTCTTAGAACCTGGCCTAGATGATAGCGCGGATGATGATCGAGATGGATAATATACGAGCCGAATAGGCTAACGAAAGAGAGGTAATACGGGTATAGATCAAGGCCCTCTAGGAGAATGTTGCCTCCCTATAGGCTATGCCAGTAACTATACCTTAAAGCCTAATACTACTAGCGTTCCCTATGGTTACTGTTACGCTCTTGTCCCCCTCTGGTCAGACTAAGAAGAAGATGACTCTATCCGACCTACTAAAGTTCGATAGGTTACGTTCTAACTTCCGAGTATAGTACTTGGAGATGAGGAATAAGCTTGCGGTCGACGGCTAGATGCTAGGCCCCCTGACCGACCAGTTTGCCTATATATACTTGTAGCTGGAGAAGACCCTATAGAATATAACGATTGCGTTCGTGGAGCGGGGAGGCGTTGACGGCTCGTATAACCCTCAGGCTTACCTCCGGTACCTGAGCGACTATTATAGAGACCCGAATATATAGCAGAGGGCTATCGAGCGCCTTAGGACCTTACGATAGAGAGAGAACGAGAGTTTCGGGGCTTTCCTGCCTAGGTTCGAGAAGGAACTGGCGGATAGTAATAGAGGGAGCTAGGCAGAGGTAGTCCGGATTAACTACCTCGAAGGGGCCCTTAATATAAAGATACGGCAGAGACTGCTCGGGTGCTGGGATCCCCTAAAGGACTATGTAGCCTACGTTAGAATACTCTATGCCTTAAGCTCGAGGATCGATAGCCTTGGGTACGCTTTAAGGGGGTAATATACTCAGCTAAGGAGCGTCCCGTCCGACTAGAGAGCTGCGGGTTAGTAGACGATAAAGCGAGCTGCTATGTCCCCCTAGGACGTGATGGACTGGGAGCCTACGAGGATTAGTAAAGTAGTCTAACGCTAGAATAAGGAGCTAGAGGGGAAGCAGGTAAAATGGGTCGATGAAGAAGAGAGGGCCCGATGCTGTAAGGAGAAGCGATGTGTATGATGTGGAAGGGATGGTTGTTAGATTACCGAGTGCCCTCTTCTCCCTGCGAGGCGTCCTAACGTCCCGGCTCGGGCGTAGATCAAGAAATCCTCTCCTAAGCTCCCGAAGGTTGAGGACCTGGTGGATATGGATAACGGCCTATCCGATTAGACGGAGACCGACGAGGAGGAGTTAAAAGAGTAGCTCCTGGCTAAAGTCGTGGCTAGGAGTACTCGGAGGTAAAACAAGAATGGAAGGAGGTTAAGAGTTAGATAGATAGCAACCCGTTTTACGTTAACTTTAGTATTAATGGGATTTATTATACTAAGGCCCTTGTTGATAGTAGTTACCTATGCTTCGCTACTATTAGTCTTTCGCTTACTAGCCGCCTATACCTCCTACGTATTATAATTACTCTCTACGACCTTGCCTAGGTCAATATGACAGTTAAGGGTACTATCCGAGAAGTAGCTTATATAGATACTGATATTGACAGCTATAAGTTGAACCGTGTCTTCTTTTATGTTATCTCTGACCAGGAGGATGACGTTATCCTCGGGCGGCCGTAGATAGATACCGAGGAAGTAACGATTTCCCTATCTCGAGGGGAACTAACGATTAGGACCTCAGGCCTAATAGTCAAGGAAAGGGGCTAGAGAGGGGCTCCGACTCTCTCGATCTCCTAATAGATATCCAGTATGTTTAGAGCCTTAGTACGGAGGACCTAGAAGTCTCGGGCGTCTAAAGTTCGTAACCCTACGTAGCTAGTATAAATATTCGCTGCTAGCCTGAGGGATATCGAAAAGGCGCTTGCCCTAAAGAAGTATACCGACCCCCGAGAGAAGCTACCGAAGTACTACTACGAATTCCTCCCCCTCTTCGACCGGAACGCTACCGACTGACTACTACCCGTCCGGCTAGGTATAGACTACGAGATCCCGCTCGAGAAGGACAAGAGTAGGCAGGAGAAACCCCTGCCCTGGGAGCCTCTATACGGGATATTACGTAAAGAATTGATCGTCCTATATAAGACCCTTACGGAGTTGCTCGATAAGAACTTTATTAGGGCAAGCAGTTTATTAGCCTTAGCTCCTGTCCTGTTCGTTAGGAAGCCTAGGGGCGGGCTATACTTCTGTATCGACTACTAAGGGTTGAATATTATTACCCGCAAGGACTAGTACCTACTCCCCCTAATTAACGAGACGCTTCGGTTACTCTCTAAGGTAAAATGGTTTATAAAGCTAGACGTAATTGCGGCATTCTATAAGATCCGGATTAAGGAGGGAGACGAGTAGAAAACGGCTTTCCGTACGAGATACGGGCTCTTCGAATAGCTAGTTACCCCCTTTGGGTTGACCGGTACCCCGGCTACCTTCTAACGATATATTAACCGGACACTACAAGAGTACCTCGATAAGTTCTGCTTGGTATATATTGACGATATCCTTATCTACTCTAGCGGTTCCCTTTCTAACTATAGGAAGAAGGTTCGAAAGGTCCTATAGAGACTCTAAGAAGCTGGCCTATAGGTCGATATTAACAAGTATAACTTCGAAGTCAAGAGCGTTAAGTACCTCGGTTTTATCGTTAAGGCAGGGAAGGGTATCCGTATCGATCTCGAAAAGATTAGAGTAGTAGAGTAGTAGGAGCGTCTGACAACCGTCAAGGGAATTAGGGGCTTTATCGGGTTTGCTAACTATTATCGAGAGTTTGTCCTAGACTTCTCGACTATAGCTATACCCCTAACGGCACTTATTAAGAAAGGCATCCCCTTCCTCTAGTTAGAGTAGTATGAGGAAGCCTTCTAACGACTGAAAACCCTGCTTATTAGTGCCCTAGTCCTAGTATAATAGGACCCTAATAGGAAGACAGTAGTCGAGACTGACTCCTCAGGGTATACGATCGGAGGAGCGCTCTTATAATACGATAACGACGGGACCCTATAGCCCGTAGCTTTCTTCTCGAGGAAAAACAACCCGGCCGAGTATAACTACCCGATTTATAATAAGGAACTTCTAGTAGTTATCTATTGTCTTAAGTAGTAGGATGCCGAGCTCCGGAGTATACTATTATTTGAGGTCTAGACAGACTATAAGAACCTCGAATACTTCTATAAGAAGCAGTAGCTAAGCGAACGATAGGTTCGCTAGGTAGAGGTACTCGCCCGCTATAACTTCAAGATGACCTACCGGCCAGGCAAGGAAGCTGTGGTCCCTAACGTACTATCAAGGAGGGACTAGGATATACCGGCAGACGAATTCGACAAGCGACTTGCTAGGCGCTGCTTCTAGCTACTAAAGGTATAGAAGAGCTGCGTTTTAGTGTATCGAGCATAAGTCAGAGCCCTAGAGAGGGCGATAGAAGTCGAAGAAGTAGAATCTTAGACCTACGACCTTAGGACGGGGCCTACGACGACCAAGCGGACAGATCGGACCCCCCTAAGAACCCGTTCTCCGACGGCCCCCTAAAGTACCTTTGGGACTAAGGACTAGAGGCTAACAACCGGTACTAGTTGATCCGCTAGCTGGTTAGAGATAGCGAGAGGCAGCTGCTGCTATAGTGGGGACTCCCGATATCCATCGTAGAGTATTCGATCGACGAAGGAAAACGGCTCTATTAGAGGGGGCAGATCTAGCTCCCCCTCTTCAAACCGCTCCGAATACAAGTTATCCAGGAAATATACGACTCGTCTCTCTCTAGTTACCTAGGCAGGGACCTTACCAAGCTGCTGATCAGCCGGAAGTTCATATGGCCCGGCCTTAGCCAGGACGTCCGTAAGTTCCTCTGGAACTGTGACGTATATAGGAGAACGACGATATAGAGGGAGAAGTAGCGCGGCCTGCTGAAGCCCCTCCCGATCCCCGAACGGATTTGGAACGAACTTTCTATAGACTTTATCACTGGGTTACCCCCGTCTGGCCCCGACTAAGCGGATATAATTATAGTTATTACCGACCGGCTGTTGAAGAGCGTGGTTTTCGAGGTAATGACGTCTACGACGGCCGAAGCCGTAGCCGAGCGGCTGCTCAATAGCCTCATCTGCTACCACGGTCTCCCCTTAGCTATTGTCTCCGACAGAGGTCCTTAGTTCGTTGGCTATATGTGGAAAAGAATTTGCGAGTTGCTCAAGATTACCCGGAGGCTGTCTATAGCCTACTACCCCGAGACTGACGGTATAATAGAACGGGCTAACCAAGTAGTAGAATACTACTTACGCTGCTATACGACGTACCTATAAGGCGACTGGTCCGACCTACTATTAGTGGTAATGCTGGCTATTAATAACCGAAATGCGACGTTAACAGGGGTCAGCCCCTTTTTCCTAACGTACGGTTACGACGTGGACCTCCTCGACCTGACTAGAGGGAGTAAGGAACTCCGTACTAGTGGAGGATCCCTAGTGGCACGCGGGGAAGCCTTTGTCGCTAAACTCAAGGAAGCAGTCCAGGTGGTACAAGCCGCGATGGCTACCGCCTAGGAGCTGCAGGAGGAATACGCCAACCGGGCTTGGCAGGCCGTAGAGTAGTTCTATGTAGGAGACAAGGTATAGCTATGACTGAGCAACGTTAAAACCGACAGGCCGTCAAGGAAGCTCGATTGGAGGAACGCCAAGTATACCGTTACCGAACTGATCGGCTCGTATGCCTGCCGTCTGGACATACCACCGGGCATTTACAATGTGTTCCACGTAATGTACCTGAAGAGGGCTGGCGATAATCTACTGCCATTATAAGTCCAGGACGACACTCAGCCCCCTGCGATAGTGCTAGAGAACGACCCAGACGGCAAGGAGGAATGGCAAGTCGAGGAGATCCTTGATTCAAGGAAGACAAAGGGAACTACAGAAGTACTAGTCAGGTGGATAGGCTACGCCCAGCTGACGTGGGAACTACTAAGCGCCTTCCTGGAAGCGGAAGCGCTAGACCGGTATGAAGCCGCCTACGGGAGGATCAAGGGAGACGACGCCTTGCCGGGAGGAGGGGAGTAATGTAACGGGCTGGGCCCTATAGCGGCCTCGGCGACCCTCGGCCAACCCTAACCCTTGGCGGGAGCCCGAGCCCCTGGACGTCTCCTAGTCAACGACCCTATTAACGACCCTATTAACGACTCTATCAACAACTCCATTAATGACCCCGTCAACGGCCCCATTACACTTGCCCCTTTTCACACTTAGCGTCGCCCTCTGGGCAGACAAAGATCATCGCGATACGTAGGTCATTTTCCCCGTTTCCCTTTCCTTTCCTCAAGCTTAGTTATGCTCGTAGAGTCGTCACCAGATAGTTGCAATATACTGCTAGGACCGTTATACCGACAGCCAGGCTTACTAATCGACCTACTTTAGGGGTTAGCCCGGCCGAATTAACGACCCTACGGAAGAAGACAGACCGACGGACCTACCTTAGCAACTTAAGTACCTAATTTCAATACCTATTAACTCGATGGCTGTTATTCAGGAAGCTAGAAAAGGTCTTTGATGAGAAGGACTATGAACTAGCTCAGTTACGACAGGAAACGAAGCGCTTAAGGCTCAGTTGGAAAGGTTAACTACTGTTCTAAGAAAGAGGGTTATCCCAGACCCGAACTAATGGTTCGTCAATATCGAATAGATCCGCCGGGCTATAACGAACTGTAGGTATAGAGCACTCTGAAAGGGTTCACTGGAGGTAGTTAACGTCTACAAAGGCTCGGTGAAGCCAAAGGGTTCACAACAAGTGGATTGTCTCAATCGCCAAAGATATGCCTAGTAGGTATAGTAATCGATATATTTGCTTTACTGAGGAAGCTCCAAGCTCCCTCAACGAGTAACTAACTAGCTAGTATATATATATGACGACTTCTTTGTCCCAAAGTACCTTTGTCCCTGGATCGTTCTTTCTTTCCAACGATCCCAACTGGATCGTTCTCTGTTCCCGACGATCCCAACTGGATCGTTCTCTATTCCCGACGATCCAACTAGATCGTCTTAGCCTTCCAACGATCTATCCTAATTGGCCCTATAACCTTATCCTAAATGATTAGCTAGCGGCACGCCCTACGCTCCACCTGCAGCCGCTTGGCTGCCCTATATAGTCAGTCTATGATACGATGCCCCTCCTCGAGCTCTTTCGTCCCGAAAGACCCAAGGCTCGTTTCAAATACTGCTAACAGCCATACTTGTAAGTACTGCGATTTTCCCTTCTGCATCGCGCCGCTATACCGTCCTACTAACAAGATGTCTAGCCGCGTGAAGAAAACGAAACCCGATTCCTCGTACCCTAAAACCATCCAGCGCTCTCATCTACTTAAAGCGATCCTCCGATCCTCGATCGACATATAGTCCCCCTGTTCTTCTTGTAAGGCCCTCGGCCTAGCCTATAAGGTATTGCCCTCCGAGTCCTCTGCTTGTTCCGAGTACGTCCGCTACCACGAGTCTTTTTATAATGCCCAAGGCGTTACCCCTCAATAGCTTCACCGTATCGCCGTACAGTACAATAGGGTCGAGTCCGAGCTAGAACGTACGGAGGAGTTAGCCGAGGCAGCTAATGCTAAAGTTCGCCGTCTATATAAGCAGAAGAAGCTATAGTTCGAGAAGATAAAGCACGCTATCGCTCGCGGTATCGATACTATAGAGGAGTTAGAGCGGGTAGAGCGGGAAGAGGCAGAGGCGCTAGTAGCTCGGGAGTCCTTAGGGCATGCCCCGTCGGTCCCCGCTACCCTGCCTTTATTAGGTAACGACTTCGTACCGCTCTGAGATGCTATATACCCGGAGGTATAGCTAGAGCCGGTCCTGATGTCCTATTTCGGGTTGCTTGCTAGGTCGCCGTCTTTCGTAGAGAATCTATTGTTCTTAGCCGGTCAGGGTTCCTCCGATAGAACTCCTAGAGCTTCTCGGGGCAGTGGAGGTTCGTAGCTAGTTGCTATAAGTTGTCTTCTGGCCCGAAATCCAACTACTTCACTAAGTACTACAACTGCCTATTCGTAATACGTGAATACAAGATCCCCTCGACGTCCTATTCTTCCTCTTTGTCCTCGGCTTCTACGTCCGTAGCAAGCCGTATATTCCTGGGTGCTAGTTCTAAAAGTGAAATATAAAAAACATATATCCTCAGCCTTATCGTAGCTAGTAGTAAAAGTCGGTAGTTATTGCTCGAAACTCGCTCGTCGACCTTAAATAGTCCAATCTTTTTGAAGTCCAGCTTCCTGCTTAGTCGATTCGTACGGAGGTTTCATAAAATCAGGCAAACTTTATCCCCCCTCTCTAGGCGAGGACCCTCGAGCCTATATTTATCGTAGTGTTATTTCATCCTGGTCCTGACAAACTCGAGTTCATCCTTAAGCATCGTATATAGTACGCTTATCTTATTGGCCTTAACCGCTGCCCTAGGAACTACCCCTATAGGTCCCTAGCATAGGTCCGCCTCGAATCTAAAGTTCGCGAAGAACGGTATAACTTTCGTTATCTCGGTTAGCATAGTGTTATATACTAGCTATACGGCTAGCAGCAACTCGACCTAGTTATCTTACTAGAAGTTAATAAACATCCGAAGGTATTGCTCGATAACCTAGTTAAGTTATTCCGTCTAGCCGTCCGTCTATAGGTAGTAAGCTATCGATAGCTTGCTTTTTATACCTAACTATGTTATTAAGGCTTGCTAAAACCTTAATGCGAACTTAGTGTCTCTGTCTATAATCTACTCTATCGGCTATCCGTATACTAAAGCTATATACCGATAGATTACGTCTATAAGTTGCTCCGCCGACTATAACTCCTTATATAGGAGGAAGTACGTCTACTTAGTAAGTCGATCTACTATAGTAAGAATGCTATCGTACTTCGTACCCGTCGTCGAGTCTTTCGAGAGTAGCAGCTTAGTAATAAAGTCTATCGTTACCGAGCTCTATAGCCGTTCCGCAACTAGCAATAGTTAGAGGAGTCCGTAGGGTTTATGCCGGTCCGGCTTACCCCTTCGGTATATATTATATACCGTAAGTACCTCCTCGACTCGTTTCCTAAGTCCCGGGAAATCGTAGCCTTATTGCTTAAGCTATATAATAGTCTTCGTAATCCCTATATACCTACCGAGTCTAGACTTATAGACGTCCCTAACAAGTCTGACTTACTCGTCGGGGTTACCGACTAGGACTAATATATCCCTGCCTAGCCGTTCCTTACGGAATATAGCTCTATACTCCTCGTTGTCGTCCGCTATAGCCTACGCCAGGTGCCTAAGCGACCCGTCCGGTTGCAACTGGAACAAGGGTAGCGAAGTCTCCGTAGGATTACCGAAGTAATCCGCCCTCCTACTCAAGGTATCCGTATATACGTTCTCCGAGCCTTTCTTATAGTAGATAGCGAAGTTGAACTACGAGAGGAATTTGTACTATCTTGTCTAACGTCTGTTGAGCTCCTTAGTCGTAGTAAAGTACTATAGGTTCTTATAATCCGTGAAAACCTAGACTTTATAGGTCGTACTACTAAGGTACGGCCTCTATTCCCTAAATGCTTCGATAATAGCTATTAACTCCTTATTATAGACCGGGTAATTAAGAGCCGGCCTGCTAAGCTTCTTGGAGAAGAATACTACCGGATATAGTTTGCCGTTACTATCTCGTTAGCTAAGTTAGGCACTAAGCGCGAAGTTCGACGCATTAGTCTCTATCTCGTATTACTTTATAGGGTCCGGCAGTAGCATTATAGGTTCTTTAGCTATAAGTTCCTTTACCCGCTAGAATGCCTGCTCCTACTCTACCCCCTACTAGAACTCGACGTCCTTCTTCGTCAAGTTATATAGAGGTCGTACGATATCGCTATAGTTCTTAATGAACATCCGATAGAAGTTAGCGAACCCTATGAATCCTCATACCTCTATTATATTAGTCGGTATAGGCTACGCCTTAATAGCCTCGACCTTGGTTAGTTCTATCCGGATCTGTCCTAGCGAGATTTCGTAGCCGAGGAAGACCGTCTTTATAACATGGAACTCGCTCTTGTCCTTATTAACGGAGAGCTTCTATATATAGAGTATATCTAGTACTGCCTTTATATACGTCTTATACTCTATAGGTATCTTAGAGAAGATAAGAATGTCGTCTAGGTAACAGACTACGAATTTGTCGAGAAACAGTCGGATCGTATAATCGATAACTGCTTGGAAGGTTACGGGCACGTTAGTCAGCCTAAAGGGTATAGTAAGGTACTTAAAGTGCCCGTAGTATATACGAAACGCCGTCTTCCATTCGTTACCTTTCTTAATACGGATATAGGTATATATATTTAGAAGATCAAGGCGTATAAAGATATACATACCTACCAGTTAGTCCCGGAGTTAGTCGATATATAGCAGCAGGTAGCGGTTCTTCACTGTCTAATCGTTTAACTATCGGTACTCTATATATATCCGGAGTTTTCCGTCCTTCTTGGGAACGAAGAGGACTAGGTACCCCGCTAGTAATATCGATAGTCTAATATACCCTATCTTAAGGTTAGCCTTAAGATATCTCTTTAACTCTATATCCTGAAGCTCGTTAGTATAGTATACTTTGAAGAACTTCAGCTAGGCTCCCTCCTTAAGTTTGATCTTATAGTCCTATAGTCTATAGTCTAGGAGTCCCTCTATATATTTTACGTAGAACGCCAGGTATCCTCGGTACTCCGCCGGGATCTATCCCGTCTTAGCGTCCGTCTTCGCGTCCTTGTAGTATACGAACTTATCGTTTCCGGCCGTAACGAAGGCCGCTTCAAGCGTAGTAACCTGTTCTACGAGCTCGGTTTTTCCGTATTCGTCGATAGAGATAATAGCGACCTCGGGGTCCGTCCGTGTCCTCTATTGTCGTCCGATCCCTAGCTTCCCTAGTGAATCCTCAGGGGGTAACTTCCTTGTTACTCTGCCCTCCTTCCTGCTATAGTGACTGCCGCCTTTTCCTAAGTCTATAGCGGTCTGCCCGCCGCTACCTATCTCTTGCGGTAGATCCTTAAAGTATACCTTCCTGGTACGACGCTCGTATAATCTGTCGTCTATGCTTCCTATCGAGTTGGTTAGGTACTCCCTCTAGCGAGGTCGTAGGTAGCTACCGTCCTTCCAACTAATATCGGGGTTATAATCCTTATACTATAGGCGTCCTAAGATTATATCCTTCCTAGGCCCTAGGTCTATAATGTCGAACACGACTGACGTCGTTTTACCTTTGACTTTAACGTCGATCGGCTCTATCTCTCGTCTGACCTATTATATATCGAAGGGTCCTCTAACGATGAACATCCGCTCCTTGTCCCGCTATAGGATCTTAAGCTGGTTGACGAGTCATAGTAAGATAAGGTCGATCTACGATCCTCTATCCACCAAGGCCAACATATAGTATCCGTTCCACCGTGCTGTAACCTAAAGTCTGTCGTCGGGTTTGTCGTTTTATATAGCCGCGACTTCGATAATACCGGCTAGGAGGTCGTTATAGGTTATTTGTCGTGCCTAACTCTGCCTATGTCGGCTAACCTGTCGTCCTCGGGGTATTTTCAGAGCTAGCTAGGGCCTAGGGAGGCCCCTTAGTCGTTTCCCAAGTCGTATTAAGTCTGAAAGGCGTCCCCCTCGATAGTAACTATATCGTCCAGGTAGTATACCGTGCTATCCGTTTCTACCTCAAGTGCTGCCTTAGCCCGGTACTCCTAATAGAGCTTCTTCCGAGCTTATTAGCTCTTCTACTGTATATCTTCGGCCTCCTAGCGCCTTTGCTACACGTACGCTTTATCTACTAGGTAGAATATATAGTCCTTGCTTTAGCACTTGCTTATAAGCTAGGTGCCTCTATATTCCTCCGGCTAGGCCCTCCGGGGCCGGACACGGAGTCATCCGTCGGATTACTCGCTATAGGTCTATAAGAAGTTATTATAACTTACGCTATAATCGAAGACCTATATAAGGGGCTCTAGTAGCCTGTCGCTACTAGTAGTCCTGATCGGCCAGTAGTCGTAGTCGAACTTCTCCCTAAAGTAGTACCTATACGTATCGGTAACGTACTAGAACTATAGAACCTAGACGTAGTCCGTTCGCCTAGGGTAGAGTCTATTATACTCCCCTTCCCCTGTGAACCTAAACGCCTATACCTAGTCCCAGTCTATATTGTCGTTAGTCCGCCCCTTACTAAGGTACAGACGCTTACTCTAGTAGTCGTCCTATCCTTAGGGCGTCTTCTCCTGGAGTCTCCGTTTCTCCTGCTCCTCCTGGTACTCGTGCTCTGGGTTGTAGAGCATATCGTTTTAGAGGCTATATAGGTCCTCTATAGTTAGTCCTTCCTACCGAGTGCCTGCTCAGCTAAGGGCGTCGTTAAGCTAGGAGACCTTACTATAGGCCTCGGCGAGTCCTTCCCGGAAGTAGTCGACCTACTTCTGGAGAAAGATAGGGCTCGGTCCGGCGTACTCGTCGGGGTAGTTATACGTTTTCTACCGCCCGAACTTGTCCTGGGTTATCGTAAGACCCTACGTCCCTACTATATCTTAGATCGCGGATAGCAGGTATATATCGGATCGTAATAATGCCTCCTCTTCTTCTGCTGTAGGCGGGTTGCCATAGGCCGGTGTTAGTGCCGATTTAACGCTGTCAATAGCGCTGTCCCCCTGTCCTGCTGTCTCCTCTATAGCCCTAGCGAAAGCTTGATCGACCCGCGCCTCGACCTCGTCTATAGCCTGGTTGATAGCGTCGTCGATCCTTTCCTATATGTCCTAGGTCGGGTTAAGGTTCTACCTAAGGACTGCTTCGGCAATTGCTACCTATACGTGACTGCCGATAGTATCGCGTACCTACTGCTCCTAATCTATAGGTACGTCGTCTGAGTCCTCTAAGTCCTCCCTGATATATTAGGACTCGTACTTGATATCGACCTTGAGGTCGTCCTAGTCGTAGGCTTCGTATACCGAGACCTCGATAATCCTAGCGTTTTTGTCGATAGTAGCGACCTCTTTGCCTGGTATAGGCCTCTATCCATCCTTCTTAGGGCTACAGTAGTCCCGCTTAAAGTGTCCCGTCTTGCTATAGTTATAGTAAGTAATACTGGACTTGTCCTTACGTAGACGGAAGTCCTGTTAGTTAGCGTCTACGTCTATAGGCCCCCGATAGTACCCGTAGGATATACTAGGTAGGTGCTACTTACGCCTGTCGTTAGCCTAATAGGCCGGGGCTGGTCCATTCCGGCCCCTATGCTATTGCTTATATATATACTAGCGATCGTCGATCCGGATCGCTATAGCGATATACTCGTCGAAAGTGTCCGGACAGTCTTTGTCGTAGAGGACGTCTTTAACTTCGTCCTTAAGACCGTTATAGAAGAACTGTATAAGTCCTTCCTCGTTAAGGTCGGCCCTTACGGAGTCCTGCCGGAACAGTACGGTATATACCGAGGCTGACTTAGTCTGCCTGAGGTTCATTAGGCGGTCCTAGGCGTACTGCTTCTCGTCTAAGTCTCTAAATACCTTCCGCAGCTCGCTTTCGAACCTGGCGTAGCTAGTAAAGACCTCGTTCGTAAAGTCCTTTCTATCGTCCCTGTCGGGGACGGTAAGAAGGTCGTCCATAGTAGGCTAAAACCATTAGAGCGCCTAGCCCTCGAGGCACAAGGCGATAAATCCGACCTTGTCCGCCTCCGTCGGGAAGTGCTCGGGGTAATACCCTAGGTAGGCCCGCGAAAGGGTCAGGAAGCCTATAAGGGCGTCCTTGCTTCCTCCGAACCTAGGCAGCAGGTCGAGCTTAACCCGGCTATGAGAGTTCGTAGTAGTAAGGCGGGCGTTCTTAGCCTCGAGCACGGCAATATGCTCGTTAAGCTAAGCGACAGTAGGTACGATAGTGCCTATAATAAAGGTATTAGTGTTTTACCTCCGTCCTGAACCGTAACAGAAACAAAGGGAGTAAAGCAACATATAACGAACCGTAGGTATAGAGCACTCTGAAAGGGTTCACTAGAGGTAGTTAACGTCTGCAAAGGCTCGGTGAAGCTAAAGGGTTCACAACAAGTGGATTGTCTCAATCGCCAAAGATATGCCTAGTAGGTATAGTGATCGATATATTTGCTTTACTGAGGAAGCTCCAAGCTCCCTCAACAAGTAACTAACTAGCTAGTATATATACATAACGACTTCTTTATCCCGAAGTACCTTTGTCCCTAGATCGTTCTTTCTTTCCAACGATCCCAACTAGATCGTTCTCTATTCCCGACGATCCCAACTGGATCGTTCTCTATTCCCGACGATCCAACTGGATCGTCTTAGCCTTCCAACGATCCATCCCTGATTAGCCCTGTGACCTTGTCCTGAATGATTGGCTGGCGGTACGCCCTACGCTCCGCCTGCAGCCGCTTGGCCGCCCTATGTGGTCAGTCCATAACACGGGCCCAGATTGCGGCTAGCCGGGTAGAAGACCCGGTAGCTGAAGAGATCAGGTCAGAAAGCCCCGGTAAAGCCAGAGACTGTATTATAGTTAGCTAGGTTAGCTGTAGTATTTATAGTAGAAGATTAGGGGGGCTTTTAGGTGCCAAAAAATTTGGGTAGGCTAAAAAGGGGGGTAGGCCAAAAAGGGGGGTCCCGACTTATAGCAACGACAATATCGACTGGGGAGGACTCTAGCTCCACTTCTCGATAAGTTATCCTCTCTAGAGCGGAACATATTGACAGATTCGGTATATAGCGCTTCCACGTAGCGACCAGATGACGTCACGACAAATGGCAGTGTACCGTCTTGGCCAGCATATGAGACATGGGATGCTATACTCGAGACCTACGAGTCTGTCCGTAGTACTCCCCCGCTTTCCCTCGACACATATACAGGTAGCGCGCTAGGAGGATGGGAAGGGGGATTTAACTATAACACAATAGACATTACCGAAATGATTGACCCCGGGTCACCTGCCGTCGGAGTCATACCGCCTCGTCCGGTTCCTATCAGGCTACTCCCGTCCTCGTATATTCCAAACTCTACATTGAGTGAGCAGCAGCGAGCGTCCTGGAGCGCTATAATAGCGAGATGCCGGAAGAGGCGACAGGACGCCTACGACACGATCAAGCTAAAGGCTGAGGCGCTGGAGGACCTATATACTAGCCTTGTTAATGAAGCGAGGGCACTGACTATAGAGAAGCTCACCCTTATAGGCTAAGTCCTGGCACATTCTAATTGCGATGACAGAGGTATTACCGAATACCTACGCTATGCCTCCCCAACTATATGAGTTAGGTCCGATTGCCGTACGCTCCCGATGATACTAATAACCTCTAGCGGCCCCTCGATACCTAGTTCGGGCGACTCTAGCTGCGAGGAACGCTTGCTTAACGAGGTCGCTGCTAGCAGTCTAGCTGTAGGCATAGACGATCCATATCGATACGACTAGATTAACCCTCGTATAGGGGAGCTCTGCTCCCAATCATTCTCGAGATTATAGCACTGGACCCGGCACGGTGACACAGTCCACGGGGGCAAGCGAAGAGTCCGCTACGATAAGTGTACCGAGGAGAAGACGTTCAGCAGGACCGACGCTCTACTATAGTACTACTGCATTTTCCATCCCCGCATCAAGCCCCCAGGTAAGCAACGTAGGCACGGGTTACCGAGCATAGTTGTAGCGCCTGTACATTAGGGGTTATATAGGGAGATTGTGGTTTGTAGTTTCTGGGGATAGGGAGGAGGACGAGGAGCGGTAGGAACGGGTATTCCCTTGATTCCTCCAAACTCCTTTCCAATGTCGCCGCCTGGACTACGATACGTCCAGTCTCCTTAATGTTAGCGAACTATACCATTGAAAGGGGCAATGTAAGTCCTGCTCGAGTATACCAGATCTCCCAGCTACTATCTCCCTTCCCTAGTACCTTGGTTTACCCGTAGCTCTTGGGGGTAGCTGCCTACGGCCCCTGGGTGTAGGGCGTGTAGGATTGGGGATTATACGAGTTCGAGGCAGCGGGTGCTGCTTTTCCGGGGTAGTAAGCTCTGGGACGGTTACGGGTGATCAGAAAGAAGGACATCGGGCGGTTTGTCAGTTGGATTACATTCAATCTCGCGGCAGTTATAGTACCGGTTGTCAGTATGGCATACGGTTGGGAAGAGGTATACCTGATTCAGTGCTCGCTTTCGTTGGGTATCACTTTGGAATTTCTCGTGGCCAAATCGGTGATAGCAGAGCTAAAGGAGAAGCATAGGAGCCTAGTAACGAGCCGGGATTGCCCGCCAACTAACCGTGAAGGGCAGTCTGACACAGGCGATGCTTGCTGAGATCATTCTTTCTGCGGGTGGAATTGTTTACTAGAACATTTAATTGCTTATTCCCTGATGTCCTGTTGGACGTATGAATGCACGCCGACTCATGCTCGGGTTTATGGATGCTCGGGCGCATGAGGCTGTGGGGGAGCGAGGCTGGACGGAGGTAGTTGGCGATCTCCTCGGCTCGTTGACCCAAGGCGGTGAATTTTGTGGGCTGGCAACCAGACAGGGTCGAGCGGCTGGGCAATCAAGGTTAGTGCACACCTGGCAAACCAGTAGATGCCGGGTAAGAACGATTGTTGGCCTGATTGCGTGTTTCAGGAGTTGCCGAGTAGATTTCCTCATTCACTCTGTGTTGCTTTCGGGCCGCCGATCAGGCCGCGGGCGGACTCCTGGCCTATGTCGCGACGGCTCAAAGTGTCCCGGTCTCCCTGCCCTCCTCCTGCGTTGCTCCTCCACCTCGCGCTCATAGCACTCCGACGGAACGCCTAAATACCTGCCGCTGCGTCTTGCGCAACGACCTATTCACCGCCCCGTTATCCCGCCCGGGTGTCAGCCCTATCACGATCTCTACAATAACACGCCAGGTCCTACCACACGAACGCAAGCGCCGCGGATAAGCCTGCGATACATACAGGAGGCGAAGGGTAAAGGTTGATTGCTTTCCCCCTAGGCTCTTGTACAGGATGTTCGAAGACGCTGATATACCCCGTTTAGTACGATAGCTCGGAATGCTCAACTCCGATACCGCTCCGCAATTTGCACCTTAGGAATTTGCCGTTCAGGAATTCGTACGAGAGGTACTGTAAAAAGAGGGCTCGCTATATCACTAAGGCTAGCGCAAATTCTTATATACAGTACAGGACAGCGAAGGCAAGCTATACTAGTGACCGAGACGAACGAGTACAGGCCTTAAGGTTACTACCGCTATCCTCTTCCCACCCGTTAACTGCCGTCGCGCTTTCTCCGGGTGACATTGACCTAGGCGGGGATGCCTCGCCCTACGAGCACGCAGCAGCCGACGACACAACGGACAACTCGGCATCTCTAGCAACCCTTGGGTCCTAGAACCTCCTGAACATAGATACAGCGGTTGCTAGACTGTTTATAGAGATGCCTTTGTTTTCTTCAGATACTATAGAGGCAGGATCTTACTTTCTATTCGCCGCGAATATCAACCTACAGCTAGCGAACTACATCACTCCTCAACCTTGGAAAGGGTCAATATAAGTCCTGCTCGTATTGACAAGGTTAATATACTTAACTAACGTCTTCTAGCCGGGAAGTATACTAGATTGAGAATATATAGGAGGACCTTAGCAAATAGATCTCCCAGTGCATATGGCCATGACATGATCGCACGATGCAACGACAACATGTATTTGCTGGACAGGGGGGGGGCAACCATCCAAAATAATGGACCCAGTGGTGTCACCTTCTGATAAATATATGCCCACAAAGGGACCATCATGCAACCCCATCCCAAGCAGAGCGGCCTTACCAGCCGAGGACGTCAGTATAAAAGGCCTCGAACATGGATCCTGGCCAACATGGAGGAGTCAGTACCCAGTTATCATAGTAGCCAGGCGGTAGATATCGGCAGAGAGAGGGCAAACCGGGGAATTGACTCACGATTTCGCCGAGCAATCTCTTTTCGCCTCTGCTCTTCAAGCTCCTCGCGCACCTCGTCCAACCTGTTCACCGTCCTCTCATGCTCCAGCCTCCGCTCCTGCTCCTGCTGCAGGGCCTGTTTCTGCAACAATGCCATCTCGGCTCGATGCGCCCTGTCCTGCTCCATGCGCTCTCTCTGGTGCTGCTCCTGCTTCCGTGATTGCTCTGCCTCCTTCCGCGCCATCTCGTCGCGGTGCGCCTTTTCCAGCCTCATCCGCTCCATCTCGTGGTTCTGCTGCGCCCGTATCCGCTCCTCCTGCGCATCGAAGCGCGACTTCATCTCGGCGCGCTCGGCCGCGAACCGGCGCTGCGCCTCCGACTGCTCGCGCTGCATCTGTTCCTTGAACGCCTTGAACTCGGCCTCCTTGCGCCTGTTGACGTCCGCGAGCGTCTGTTACATGATGACCTGCTCCCTGTCGGCCTTGGAGATCTTGGCCTGCAACTCACCGATCTCGTCCTTGAACTGCTTCTGGAGGGCTTCATCGTGTGCGGCGATGGCTTCAGCCATGTCTTCTTGTATCGCCTTTAGCTCCTCCTGGTGCCTCTTGCGCTCCGCCATGATCTCGGCGTTGAGCTCGGACGCAGCAGCGGTCTGGTCGATCTCGCGGTGCTTGTTGACGATCTCATCCTGAATGTCGAGTGTCACAGGCCGGTGCAGCGAGATTATGTAGCTCACGAGATCCAGGGCTGACTCGCGCGTGTTGTGGTATCGGAAGACCTTGCTGCCGAGCTTGCACATGGAGCCCCAGTAGGCGGGCTTCTCGACCAGCTCGTTCTCGCGTCTCTCCCCCTCCTCGAGCGGCACTCTGCCCCACATTGTGGTGGCGAGGACGACGGACTGGTACGCCCTCTCGCCGCAGAGCTTCTTAAACATGAGAAGGTTTCGCCTGCCCGACCCGGCGAGGCGCGGGTCCGTGATGCGATGCAGGAAGATCATGCCGTTGAGCCGGACGCCGCTCTTGACCGACGCGCTGAGCCAGTGGGCAATGTTCTGCGGCACTTGCACATCGGACAGGTTCGTGTCGTCGAAGCCGGGGGTGTCGATGAGGTGCACCCGCACGGAAGGGTTGTACATGAACCAAAAGTCCTCAACCTCGGTCGTGTCTGGGGCAGAGGTTGGTTAGTACCACCAAGTTAGAGCCCAGTGAGCATGGCAAGGAGATGTTCACGTACAAGACTGCAGCGAGTGGCCGATCCTGGCGTCCTGGCCCGAACACGTCGAGATAAAAGAGCTCTTCCCGGCGCCGGTGACGCCCATGACGGCAATGTATACATCCTCGACCGATGCTCTGTGGGCGCCATTATTAGCTAGAATCGGTTCTGCTGCACCAGACTGAGACGACCGAGGGC
>Ga0247824_10000271_pt1 | contig 24001 bp, 33 predicted proteins | sample 13C_PalmiticAcid_FD_194412 | JGI IMG/M metagenome (GOLD analysis project Ga0247824, IMG submission 194412) | Soil microbial communities from agricultural site in Penn Yan, New York, United States - 13C_PalmiticAcid_Day48 | ecosystem: Environmental > Terrestrial > Soil > Agricultural land...
CCCCAGAAGGAGAAGGAGAGGGAGAAAGGGCGTCGGCGGGATGAGTGTGAGAGTGAGAGTGTGAGAGAGGAGAGGAATGAGGTGATGGGGATGAGTGGAAGGGAGGCGCCCTCTTATCCACGCTGGCCACACGGCACATCCCAAAGGCGGAGTCGTGCAGACTCGGTCCGTAAAAGTGGCGCCAACACGACTTGATCCGATGGGCGAGATACGACTGACTGTCTGGGACTGAATGTCAGCAGTCGACGGTGACAGTCCCTTCTCTCCGCGTGGGAAGGCTATCTCATTTCCTCCTTCTCCTTCTTCCTTCTCCATTCTTAGCTCTTCCACCACCCGATGGTGCTCGGTCTAGCCGTTGTTGGCCTATGGGCACATCAAGGAGACTTGCAAGTCGGAAGATCCGTAGGCCCTCCGCGACAAAGCTCCAGACACATCTGCGTGAAGGATCGGGTTGGATTCCTAGTCGTTTGAAAAAGTTTCCTTTTTGACACGACCTTCCATTGCTCACCAAGACGTGATCATTTTACCTTTGTCATGAGGTAGGTGCACCTGCGGAAAGCGGATACCCGGTGAGAGCATTGTCGAGGGCAAAGATGTCTCCTTCCGGATTGACACGAAAGACTGCCTCCTCATGGAACCTATGGAGCAGAACACAATGCCATGCTTACGCACTCTGTCCAACAAAGGAAAAGAAGCACTGCTGGCCCCCACATGGCCCACGTATGCTTTGAAAGCATGATTTTTTCGGGGTTCGTGTATCCATCGGCGAATTCCAACAAGGAACAAACATACGCCAGACTGTGGCGACGACTCGACTGTTGTTGATTTCCCGCCACTCTGTTCACTGTTCACTCTGTTACAATAGCACGCTCGCTCCAAAACCATGAGCACACCGCCTGCACCAGATTCATGTAAATAGAATGAAGTGAACCATGGTGAGCACAGCGCTCAATTTTTGGTGGAAAGCAGTAGGAGGATTTTTGTCTCGCCGCTTGGAGCATTGTTCAGAGCCAGTGTCTCTAGATGGCTTCTTCCTCTCCCCATCTACACTGCAGACGCTCGCACACACACACACATACAAGCCAGGCTACCGCCATGCGCCATGCCCACGAGGAGAGAGGGAGTGAGAAGAGGGGGAGGAAAGAAAGGAGGAGAGGGGGGTGTAGCGCGGATGTTCCAGCGTAATTTGATCAAAAGGCAGTGACCCCCCTTGAACCACATCCCCCCCTTCCGTGGATGCCATCCACCCCATGGACCATCCACACAATGCAAGACCCTGGTAGCACAACGCTCGCTGCATGCCTGCTCTTCGGCCCTTTCTCTGCACTCTGTTTCTGCCCTGTCCACAATTATACATGTATCATGAAGCCCAGATGCTCATCGTTGAAGAGGAGAGTGAGTATGGATCCTTGTCAACGTCCTCTCTTTCTCCCCCTCTTTCGATAAATTTATCTTTTCACTGGGTTCTGGAGCCTCTCTTCTTTCTTCCTCTTCCACCTCCACTTGTATACCCCCCTTTACTCCTTCGCTTCCTCACCAACTGATTCCTGTTCAATTGTCCACCTATCTCACGCTCCTCACTTAGCCACTGCCTCCCCCCCACACACAACCTTCTCACTCTCTCACAGCAAAATATGGCACCCCTCAAATCATACATGTCTGGCATGGTTGCCAAGGCTTTTGGTCGAGACAGGAAGAATAAGACCTTGACGATTGACATCGAAACACTCGGATCAACGAAAACATCATCACCTATGCCGCCTTCTCCAACAACATTGTCCTCACCACCAACATCTGTACCAGCATCTGCATCGTCAACCCAGGATATAAAGAAGCCTTTGGTGCTTGTAAGGGGCACGAAGGAGCGACCCGGATTCGTGCAGGCTACAGTCACTCTTGAGCTGGACAGTTCCACCGAAGGCGATGAAGTCGAAATCATCTTCAAGGCCGTCATCGGATCTAAAGTCCCAAGTATGTATACGAGAGAGGCCCCAATTGTCAATTCCGTGTACATGGCCGTTGATGGCAGACAGTTAATCGTTCATCCTCTATTGAAAATTGTCTCGGTTGTAGTTCAAGGAGCTTTATGGGAGAATGAGTCGCGCTCAGAACAAATCCTTCAACAGAAACGCTGGGTCATGCCTGTCAGGAAAGCAGGAGCAAAGACTATTGCCGCAGGCATTTACAAGCATCAGGTTTTCACGACAATTGACCACTCATGGCCCTCTTCTTGCACGACACAACCGGAAGGATTCGTACAATACATGTTCCAGGCACAGATTATGGCAACTACCCACGCTGCACCGCTCTTGTCGACAACGCAAGAGTTCTTGGTCATCAATCACCACCCAACAACACAACCTACAGCACCATCAACTTCCCTATATTCTTGGGGTAGAAACCATTCGTCTGTTGTACCTCATTCGACACTAGTTGTCAGTCCCAAAAAGTCACTCCCTGTGCAAGTGTCGATTCCTTCCGAGACACTGATGTTTGGACAGGGTGTACCAATTACAATCGATGTGTACCCATTCAAAGAAGATTCATCCTTCGCAGGACAAGAAGCCGTGATCATGGAGGCACGATTCCGGGTTCAGGAAGTACGACACGCCCGATCCTCCAACCATACGATCAAAGATAGATTGGTCAAGGATGTAGTGGAACTTCGAATCCCTGGGACATTGATGGGCAGCTGGCCTCAAGGCAGGAACGGATGGAAACGAACCGTAACGGTCAAAATGCCTTACTCTACCTTGGAGCCAAACCCACCATCGCTTCCTTCCGTCACCTCCAAGCGCTCCTCATTGAGCTCTACATTGTCTGCCGTCTCAACTTCTTCCACCGGCTCCTCTGCATCCAATTCCTCCCGATCTGAGAAAACACGAACATCCAAGAAATCACAGCCGTTCTTGAGGGCAAGCTTAAGGTCAAGGTATTACGATGTAACGCATCAGTTATTGATCGGACTCAAGATACGAACGAGCGGTGAGAAAGACAAGCAAGCTGAGGATGTGGAAATAAGACGTAAGTGTTCTAAAAAAATATGTGATCAATCCGCACAATGAACATGACCAATTTGACAAGTGGTCTAACATCACATTCGTTATTGGAATCACCATAGTCGACTTCAAGCTTGCGTACCCTCAGCCAGATGGCACTGATGAATTGCCAGAGTACCATCCTGTTGCTGCGTTCTCGTTTGACGGAGATGAGTTCCTTCCTCTCCCTCTCCCTCTCCCACTTCCGCTTACTCCGTCACATAAACACCCATATTCATCGCCACTCTCTCGTCCATGTCCATACGAGAGCCAGCGGAAAAGTACTCGACGGGAGACCTTTGCCGGAAAGATCCTGCAGCCACTTCGTGTTTGAGCAATGCCACCAACTTTGTTTAATAAAGCTATTTTACCCACCCATAGTATACCAGCAAAATAATCATTCTTTGTAAGAATGGCGGCGAGAACCAAGTATCGACTGGTTGGGAGTTGGAGACTGTTCAACACGTCCGTCTTGCTGAATGTGACGATACTCTCCACATCATCTCTGCAAATTTGGGGAAAGGTGCGTGTCCACCTGAAAATCGCATTGACAAATCCGCCAACCGATATCACCGAGAATACTGGGCAATGTCCATGAGTGCATCTTCGGGTGCTCGATAGAGTTGACGACATTGTCCATACGTCTGCTTTATCTTTCCCGCCTTCCAGATTTGCTCAAGCTTCATCAGTTGAGACGAGCGTCGTTGGTTGCGTTCTGCTCGTTCAACAGATTTCTCGATAGATGGGCTCCCGTCAAAGTGTATTGTCGCTGTGTCTCTGTTGGTAAAGCTTTGACAAAATGTAGTCCAGTTTCTTGGCCACGCCGTAATACTACAAACTTCTCGGCGTATGTCCATGGAATCCGTGTTTTTGTATCGTTTGGAGTTAGAAGAGTGTCCGTCGTGTCCGTACTTGCGCTTGCGTGTCTCTGTCGACAGTGGCTCTTGGACAGTTGCTTCATTTGTGAATGAGCTTGGGACTGAACTGGAGGCCAGGGAGGCACGGAGTCGTTTCCGGATTTCCTTGCGCTCAACCTCATAGCAAGATCCGTTGATCAAAGAGAAATACATGCTGGGCATGTCTACTTGTACTTTCTTTTCGCGCAGGTTGTGAGCCAATACTCCTTTGGTCGCTTGTATAATGGCAGGAACACCAGTGATGCCCATGGTGAAGAGAAGGGTTGACAGGGGACAAGGGTTGCCCCGTCGACTTTCATGGTGTGCGTGAAAAGGTCGTCTTGCTTTGAGCTCGATCTTTCGCTTTTTTTGGCTCCTTGCACATATCTCTTGCACATTGCTTTGGCTCTGTATACCCGTATACCCCGACCATGCGGTCAACATTTATCCTATGGCTGTTTCTGCAGAGTCGTAGAGATAGTTACAAGGGATAAAGCTATTGTGAGGCCGGAACCGCACGCCTCAAAGCTTCAAAGCACATTTTTTACTAAATGATCACGGCAGAGAAAGTAGAGAAAGTAGAGAAAGTAGAGAACAGAAAGAGCAAACGTACAACACTTCTGGTTATTCATTGTTGTCTGCCACGTTGGTTTTTCTTTGGGTCAGCCCTTCTTTGGTTTGGCCTTCTGGACTCGCCGATTTCTCCTCTTCCTTGTCACCTGCACCTGGACCATCAGTCTTCTTGTCCTGGGCAACCTGGGAAAGATCCGAGTCTGTAGAGGAGCCACTCATGAGTCCTACCACTATGAGAACCAGTCCACACAGGAGACCTAACAGACCAGTAAGCCCGTATGTCACTAGCGGGCGACTGTCGAGTGCATGCATAGGATCCTCGCGTGCCAATTCATAGAACTCGCGCAGGTGCTCAAGAGTGACACCCACAGGATCTTTCTTGAACGTCTCCCAGTCATAACTCAATTCTGGTTTTGGTGGCGGGTTCGTACCCTCCTCCTGTTTCTTCTCAGCAGAATACTTGATCTCCCAAGTCTCCGCTGCCAGTGCCTTTGCATCCTCCACGGAATGGCCAATGTAGATGTTGTCGAACAGAATGTCGTTCTGCATCGTCCAGATCTCAAAGCCAATGGCGCTGATCTTTTCAAAGCTTGAGGGTTGCAGGTCTTCAAAGTATCCTGGATTAGGGATCTTACGTGGAGCCCATACACCCTTGTACGCTGGGTTGTCGATCAATGGTGGAGACCACTTGCCCTTGTACGCTGGGTTGGAGATAAAAGGTCGGGTCCATGGGCCACATCCGTTGTCCTGACACTTGGGGTTGGGGATCGAAGGTGGAATCCAATCACCGTCCTCTTCATCATTCCAGTCTTCGGGTTTGGTAGCTTCTGGATCAGGGATATCAGCACCCTCATCCTCAAGCCAGTCATCAGGCTTCGTCGCGTTTTCATCGAGGATTTTTGCAGGTGCATCCTCGTCCCAGTCCTTTGGCTTTCTGGCTTTAGGATCCGGAATCTTGGCTTCTTCAACCCAATTCGCGGGTTTGCTATCCTTTGGGTCATCGATCTGCTTGGGAGGGTTCACTGGAGGTTGAAAGTTCTCCAAAAGGGATCCCGAAGAGGCCACCTCACCATTGATCATAACCTCGAAAGTCTGGTCTGGTCTATATGATCAGAACAAGATATGAGACACTTAGGAAGCTAATAACAACGTTCTGTTTTTACCACAGCGATCATTGATTCCATGCTTCATACCTGACGATCAAGGTATATAGGCTCGTGAGTGGGCTCAACTTTGACGAAGGAGCTGACTGGAGATGCTTTTCCTCATACTCATCTGTGATAGGGTTTCTGTGGCGAAAGATAAAGTGGACCTTGTCTGTACCGCCGCACTTGTCCGGACCAAACATGATGGTGTATGGCGTCTCATCCGAGAACTCCTTGAACTTGATACCTTTGGGCGACTCTGTCAGCAGTTTCATATATGCCCCACCACACTCCACTCCGTTCTGAGCCTTGACTTCATACCTAGTGAGGACGGTGAGGCAAGAAAAAGGCCCGGTTAGAACGTTTAAGAATTAGGAAGGGGCCCGATGCAACATATCCAATACACTTCTTGGTACGATTGAAAGCCTAGATGTGTTGATGATCCACGTACTGGACGACAAGAGTCTTGTCCTTGTTGTCAACCACCTCTGGGAGTGAGGCGGAGATGGCATGATGGGCAGCAGGCGTCTTTGCAACAAGGCCAAAGTCTTGTTTCATGCCCGGATGAATATGAGGCTCTTCCACTGCCCATCGACCCACATAGCTGAAGGTTTCTCCATCGGCCGAGGATTTGGTAGCGCTGCTTGCAACCCAAGCATCGGACCACCCGTAGGCGAACTGCTCCAGAAAGGGAGCCTTGATGTTTGTTGGCTGCCATTAGAATGTGATTGTACAAAAACGGATCTCTTAGTACTCTACGGTGCCTACATTCCTAGGCAAGACACTAGTATCTGGCGCCTGCCGTACCTTGAAGACAGGGAGGGTTGCTCCTTGGACAATGTTATCATTCTGGTTGTCGGGTTCGTCGGAGGAGGTTTCGTGGTCGTGCGTGTGGGCCACGACTACAGCAGTGGACAGGGCGATCAGCCCAGCCAGTCCTAACAAGATGCCGCGTGTCATCACAGTTTCTCTTTCTCAAGGCTACGTCAATCGGGGAATAAAACCAGAGTGATGACAAGGATGTAGAGAAAGTGGTGCAGACAAACGAAAGTGCCTCAAGCAAGTCTTCTGTGTGGAGACACGTGACTGGCCCGGAATTCTGACCGCGTCGTCGACATCATGGCAGCGGTGAACCAACAAGGGACTAACTGGTGCTTGAGAGACCGTTATGAAATGACGATTGGATCGTGTTTGCTATATACCTTGTAATGAACCCGTTGACGCACGCTGACGGGCCTTATTCCATTGGGTATGCTGCAACAGGGATCTAGTTCACGCATCAAGCTGAGCAGCCGGCTACCTGTAATATGGAGCCAACTGACCCGAGCAATTGGGAATGTCTGACGGTGATGTGAGGGGCAATGCCATTGCTCTGGACTCCTGAGGACATCCATGGGTCCATGTATATACAGAATGCAGGTCGGATCAAGGCAGGATGTGACACGGTGCTGCTTAGGCCGATTACGAAATCAGCGCTGGCTACCATCGGGATGTCAGTGGTAGGACAAGGCGGGGAGTACGCGGTGACACCTTGCTTTTGAAGGAGAGGATGAATCGAGGGTGCCATAGCTGCACTAGCCAGTGCTGCGACTCTGCGACACGCATGAACGCATGGCCAGGCCTGGTTGCGGCACCGTGGATCGGGCGATCCAACCGTGTGCGGAATGTGCATTGAGACAAAAAACGGAGATGTCCTCGGTCCATGGGTGGACACTCCTTCCCCTGTGCCGACAGACACGTTTCGTTTAAAAGTCTTTGACTCTTCTTCTCTTTTTTCTTCTTCTTCTTCTCCCAACCGTCTTCTCTCCACTCTCTCACGCTCTCACTCTCACACTCTCACACTCTCTCACACTCTCTCACACTCACACACTCTCTTGCCTATTGCTCTTTGCTTCTCCCCTTCTCATCAGATCAACTTGCTCATTCCAACCTACGCTGATCCGTTCCTCGTGTCACTCCCCTCCTCGCGCTGCAATGTATTCCCCCCGTTCACTGTCGCTGGCTGCCTTTGCCTCCCCGAGGGTCGCAAGGCACAGGATCTCAAGATCTCTCTCGCTCTTTGGAGGGTCCGGCCAAAGCACGCGCCAGCAACTCGCATCCGACCCTCTTGTTTCTCCCAGGGCCGGCAAGGCTTCTCTTTCAAACGAGTCTTTTGAAAAAACCAGGAACGAGCTCTTGGATAAGCTTGGTAGCAACTCAGCCGGCAGGATTGTCGCCACTTCAGGTATGTTGTGCACAGGATCTGTCCCTCACCTCCTGCTGATCATTGTTCAACGGCCAGCAATTGTTGTACAGACCCCTTGTTCCCTGTCTTCTTCCCATGTCCCTCACTTTTAAACCTCCCTCCAGCATGTTTTCCGATCTGCATGTACTTTCACTTTAACCTTGCGCCTGATCCCAAAATGGGTTCTCCGCAACCCTTATTGTTTCCACCATCGCTCTCGAATGTTAATGGATGGAAACCTTAGAGGCAGCGATGGGTCATCCCAAGCTGCTTTGTAGCTGTTAACAGTCAACTAACGTCATCTACGCCTCTTTGGACGCCACCTTGTCCTACGCATCCGGTCCGCTAGAGTCTCTTGCTTCCTCGAACATGGCTTTGCCTCATGGTAAAATCTTTACCGTACGCCCAGTCGTCTCATGGATCGACAAGCTAGCAAGCCAACACGGCTCGCCTGGGGCACATCACTCCCCCACGTTCTCGTCACCATCAGCTCCTGAACCTGAAAAGTATCAGAAGCGAGAGCTGGCTCTGAAGACGATGCAAGACTCCTACACGGAGGTGATCTACCCTTTCAAGTCTGACAAAGCCCTTTTGGAAGAATACATCAACGTGGCGGGATCATTAAGGTACCGTGTGAAGAAATTTTGGCATCGGAGTCATCAAAATGTTGAGCAACGCAAGAAGACACCGAAGAATAGCTGATCAACAATGACACCCTTTTCAACTCATGATCTCGATAGGCATGGGAAGATCATGGAGGATCTGGATGCGTTAGCTGGCGCGATTGCGTACAAGCATGCTGACGATGGCAAGCCCAACAGCATGCCGCTCACAATTGTCACGGCTTCGGTCGACAGAATCGACTGGCTGAAGCCTTTGGACGTGTGCGACCTGCGTCTTTCGGGTCATGTCACCTACGTCGGATACAGTTCAATGGAGAGTAAGCCCTTCCTTTCCGCGTCTCAATGTGCGGCGGTGCCATTGCGCAACCTGGCGATCGTTTTCAATTCACTAACGTGAACTTTTTCTACTCTTAGTCTTCATGAAAATGGAAGAGCTCTCGGCTGACAAGCCTGGACAGCATGGCGACACGATCCTTATAGCTAGGTTTACTATGGTGGCCAGAGATGATCTCACCGGCAAAGCAGCCCAAGTCAATCCCATGCTGCTGAAGAATGACACTGAAAAGAAGCTGTTCCAAATGGGAGATGGTAAGTAGCCAAGGCTTTCACAACGTGTTCCAGAGCCGATTCTCGGAATTCTTTCTCACCCAAATGATTTTGGTAATAGAACAAAAGTCCAAGAAGCGTGCTGCAACAGATGCTTCCCTGACCAAGCGACCCCCAACACAGGAGGAGCGTTTCTTGATCCACGACCTATTCCTGGAGTACTCGGCTTATGACGATCCTCAATCCAAAATCAAGAAGCCTGATAATATTCAATGGATGGCAGACACAAAGATGAGCGCCATCCACATCATGCAACCTCAAGACCGTAACATTCATGACAAGGTACTGGCCGGATTTGCAGCTGGTGTAACTCCATCATGCTCCCCCCCCCACACACACACACACAACATGAAGGCTCGAGTCCTAACCCATTTTTGCGTGTGTATCCCACCCATTTAGATTTTTGGTGGGTACCTGATGCGTTTGGCCTACGAACTTGCATTCTGCAACGCTTCCGTGTTTGTCGCTTCCCGCCCAATATTCCTCGCTCTCGACGAGATCTCGTTCCGAAAGCCGGTTCCTATTGGGACATTCTTGGCACTGGACTCACAGATTGTGTACGCCGAGGGTGGAAATCATCACTCGTTTCAAGTGATGGTCAAGGCTGATGTGCTGGATGTCAGCAAGAACAGCCGAGAGACGACCAACACATTCTGGTTCACCTTCAGCGACCCAGTGAAAGGTACTCCTAGGGTCATGCCAAGGACTTATGCAGAGTCCATGCTCTACTTGGAAGGAAAGCGCCGTCGCTTGATAGGAAGCAAGATGGCCGGAGTAAACAGGAGACTCAGCATCCCAAACATTCCAAGCGAGCCTTTGCCATCATCATCCTCGTAGAATGCACGTTGCATCAAAAAGTACACAGCACAATTTATTACTACATTGTTCAAACCAGTTGTCCCTTGACGAATGGTTTAAGAGAGGCCCTTCTATCGACGTCCCAATTGGCCCAAGGGCAATGTGAAGTATGAATTGCTCGAGTTGCTCAGGTCTGCCATCGCACAGTACCATGCAATACTTGAAGTGATCACTCCCATAGCGCCTCCGACCTTCTGCACCGCGTTACCTGGCTCCAAGTGAGCAAGGCTCGAGATGGTGCTGAAGAGATATGTCATACCGAGACAGAAGAAGAGTGCAGTGGAAGCGAGGTTTGAGCGCCAGGTGAGAGTCCACATGAGGAAAGTGAAGATGGTCCAGCCAAGAAGGTATATTCCGATAGCGGTCGTGTAGTCTTCGGGGTTCTTCGTGTAAGCCTCGGAGACGCCGAATGATGGGATCAGGAGCGTTGCGTAGGAGATCCAGTACATGCCTAGCGGGCAATTGAATTCATGGAATTCATGGGACGTTTGCGGTTAGGGACATTGTGGTGTAACATGGTAAGATGAATGATAATTTTTTTTTTTTTTTTTTTTTTTTGTGGCATACCATAGGAGCAGAATGTCGTTCCTCCGAATGTGTTGCCGTTACGGAACTCGAGCAAGCCGGCAATGAGCTATGGTTGACGGCAAAAGGATAAGGCAGTTAGAATCGTACATCTAGCTTTTTTTGTGTGGACGCGTCGTAGAGTTGTGAATTGGCGTTTTCTATGCAAGCTATGCCGAGATGTTGATAGCGTCCTCTCAATTGAGGTTTGCACGATGGTGTGTGAGAAGGTGAAGGTGGTGGGTGGTATGGGGTAAGAGCACGCGTTGATACGAAAGCAATTTAGCAGACGGAGAGGGGATTGAAATGAAGCCGGTGGTCTTGTGCGTCCTCTCCGAGAAAGTTTTTTTTTTTCTGGTGATCCATGCAACGCGGGGAACATCTTTCGAATATTCGTAGGTTGCTGAGAGGAGAGGGCGGACATCGTAAACTGTGTTTGAAGGGAGGAGCACCAGAGCGACGCAGGGTACCAATCAGCCTGCTCTCAAGTCATTATTGTCGTCGCCCTCAAAGAGAGAAACGGCCAAGGTTGTTGCTTGCCAAAGAGGATGAGCATGTGGGAGGAGAATGAAGATGAATCTGGCTTGGAGTGGGGTAGTTCTGAGTTGACGATATCAATCCCGTTGACTTCCGTTCGACTTGGCTGTCGTTCACAGTTGTCTTACCTGTCCAAGACCGCCATAGAACAAGGCTGTGCCAGTGAGAACGTTGACGGGTGCATTTGTATCAACACCTGCCCGCAGGTTGTAGAGACCCATGCAGAAGGCCGTCAAGGCGAAACCACAGAGACCGAAAGGTCCAGGGTTGGGCAGAGGGGTGGAAGGCTGAAGAACGGCGTTCAGAGGTGAGTTCATGTTGACGTCCATTTGGAAGGGGGCGACCCGGACATCTTCGGGCTCGAGGTGGGCATGGAGAGGCAACTGCTGCTGCGACTGCTGCTGTTGCTGTGAAGAGGAAGGAAGATCCACAAGTGGGTGTGATTGCTTCTCGAGGTCAAGGTTATCTTTTGAGGAAGACATGTGTATAGTGCTTGGACTGTTTGGGCGAATGTTGCTGTGCGGAGAGGGGAGAGAGGGGTCGTATTGCTCTGGTGCTAAAAGCAAAAACGAGGCAAGTGCAGGGCAGCAGGAGGGGGCGGTATGAAGACTGCAGCGGTGGATGGAGAGAACTGGAGAGTGTGATGGGTTCGGGACAACGGCGAGAGGGACAAAGTGTGAGAAGAATGCGGTTTGTTAGATTCGTTTCAGACGCTTTTATACTGGGGAACCCATGGCTGCTGCATGGTTCCTATTCTTCCCATGCAAACCGCCCACTCTTTTGCGGGGAGACTGCGTTCACTCGTTCGCCACAGAAGGCTTCTCTGCCATTTTGAGTTCAGCGGAGGCAGAAAAATCCACGAGCAACTCCATCTGAACACCCCTCCTGCACAATCCACAGCGGCCAGATTTGTTGTCACACTGGTTTTCGATCATGGTGGTCATTTCAGGCGGGCGCGAGGCGTGTCCTCGGACCAGATCAGACCCCAAACCACTGTGCATCATCGTACATGATTACCGGGAATTTCTTGCAGCCCACTTGAACCACGCGATGCACAGGTGTCCTCCCTCCTTTTCTCGTCAATCCCTCCCGGTGGTATTGCCAGAGGCTGGGGCCCCAATTGGATTAGGCAACCATGATTGGGTCTACTCTACCTCAGGTTTCCTGGGCAGATGGCGGGCCCTGCAGCATCCACAATTGAAGGTGGATGTTAGGGGCTGCGGGCACTGCAAACGCGTCCGGGTCGTCCAGAGATACACGTGATGCGTGGTCGAAATCTGTCACATCACCAAAGGGCACAGGGTTCCATGCACCCCATGGCGAACCAGCCACCAACAACTGACCCTCCTTGAGCTGCAAGTCAGTGGAATCATTCGTTTCTCACGCTGCCATCTCGTCTGACACTTTTCTAGCCAGGAACAAGTCAAGCCCACGCTTATCGACTCGCTTGCCCTTGGCAGCCTCTCCTCTCCCATCCTCACTTCACCTTTACACGCACACGACCGTTGGACAGGCACTCCTCACCCCTGCATTCCAAAGCACACCACACCTCAGTAACGCAGACATACAGGGCGCGATTCTTTAACCTACACGACGACAGAGGCTGGCAGAACACTCGCCTGCGAAGAACCATGACCACTGCACCGCCCCCCACCCTTACTCGCCTGACCAGCGATCTTAAAGCAAGGTAAGGGACTTGTAACCACAATAGCGAGATTGGTACAAGGTGGTGGGCTAAACTAATTTCTCCACACCTTCAGTCTGCACAATGAAAAGGCTAGAGACCTATGTACCCAGACCCTGAAAGACTATGTAAGCAACATCAATGCGTGGTTTTCGGTGAAGACTCCGACGTGTTCTTTGGCAAGTTTCTGAGCGATCGTCCATTCCATCCTCCATCACATAGGTCGTACTCGCCTCCAGGGAAACTTCAGGAGAAGACTTGAACAAACTTTATGGGGAGGTCAACTCTACCATCAGGACGCTCGTTCAGAGTGGCGATAGCGATGACAAACTATGTGGAGCCCTTATCATTGGTGAGAACTGGGACGCGCGATATTGGCACATGCGAGGATTCTTTATCTCACGTTATTTTTAGTCAGGCCCATCCTATGGTGTGTGCTCGCGTGAGAAGAGGAGTGGGACGGAGACTATCCTCGTTCCATGGATGCTAATCTGGTCATGGTTGTTGTGCCCATCACGCGCTCTCTATGGCGAATAGATAACCTGATCGGAATCGAGGATGAGGATAACACTGCCCAGGATACACGCTTCGCCAACTACCTACGTCAGCTATTCCCTTCAGATGTGCCGACAATGACCGTCGCAGCCAGAGCATTGGGTATGAACAAAAAAAAAAAAAAAAAAAAGAACGAAAGAGGCACAACAGAGTTCTCTGCTGCCACCAAAGCCCTGTCAATGCGTGGGCGCTGGACTAAAATATGGACATTCCGCTTCTGATCGTATCATACAGGAAAGCTGGCGCAACAAGAAGGACCATTCAGGGCTGAATTCGTCGAGTTTGAGTTGACACGAGCCTTGGAGTGGCTGGCAGGTATGGATCAATGGCTAGAACCACAGCATTCAATGGACACTTTAGATGCAGGTTATCAACAGTACATGGATGATTTGTGGCAATTCTAGGTGACAAGCAGGAGGCACGTCGCCATGCTAGTGTCCTAGTGCTAGCGGAACTGGCGCGACATGCCAATGTTAAAGTTTATCCTCATGTTGAAACCATCCTCAACAATATTTGGGGAGCCATGCGTGAACCAAAAGTAAGGAATGATATCAACATTGCGAGCAAGGAGCATTGATCGGACTAGCTCGGTACCCTAACCCATGGAAGCATTGTTTCTGTACAGCAAGCTATTCGAGAAGCCGCAGCGGATACCCTAAGTGCTGTCCTAGTACTTATAGCTGACAGGTTCGCTTCGCGGGATCAACAGAATGTCAGTTGGTACAACAGGATCCACGAAGAAGCTCAAAGAGGATTGCGGATAGCTACAACAGAGAGTATTCATGGATCGCTGCTGATCTATAGAGACTTGACCCTTCATGCTGGCATGGTAAGTATTCTCCACGGAATGCATACTGGATGAGTCGACCTTGGAAATGGTATCCTTTATTGATCTTATCTCTATTGATCCATCTAGTTCATCTACGAACGGTTCACAGAGGCATGCGAAACAGTATTACGCTTCAAGGACAACCGCGAGAGCCTTATCAAAAAAACCGTCATCAACCTCCTCCCAGTGCTCGCAGCATACGATCCATCAGATTACATCGACTTTTACCTGGATCAGTCGATGACCTATCTTCTTGGTCAGGTTCAGTATGACAAAGAGCGAAAAGGTGTAAATGACACGGAGAGATCAGTGTCCTTCCTGGCTATCGGTAAACTAGCAGTGGTTGCCAAGCAGGATATCGAGCGCTACCTGGATGACATTATGCAAAGTATCAAGGATGGGCTCAAAGCTAAGAGGTATCATCATGTGCCACTGACACGGAGCTTCATGTCCCATGTAGCCATTCACGCAAGTTGACCAAAGCTTACATTGATTCATGGGATTATAGCAAACTTCGAGCAGTGACGGATGGGCCGATTTTCAACTGTATCAGCATGTTGGCACAGGCGGTTGGTCCATCTATGGCATGTCATCTGGCAGAGCTCTTGGAAATGATGCTCGCGGCAGGACTCAGTGAACCGATGTGTCAATCGTTCACAGATCTTTCAACCCATATCCCACATTCGCTACCAGCAATTCAAGGTATCATCAAAGCGTCATTACAAGCAAATGGTTCGATCCTTGATGGAAACCAAGCTAATAGACCTATTGTACTTGTGTGTAGAACGCCTTCTCAACATGATATCAAATATCCTCAGCGGGAAGATGTACAGAGCACCAGGGGCACCTCAACCCAAGAAAGGGACACACACCAGGAGCAGCTCGTACTTTCCGGATCGAAATGTGGAAAGCATCATTCTAGCGCTCAAGACGTTAGGCTCATTCAACTTTTCAGGACACATGTTGCACGAATTCGTGAGAGACTCGTGTGTCGTTTATCTGGATGACGAAAACGCAAACATACGTCGTGCTGCTGCTCAAACATGTTGTCAATTGTTTGCAGGCGATCCCATCATATTCCAGACAAGTGCACATGCAGTCCAGGTTGTGGATGAAGTGCTGGAAAAGCTGCTACTCGTTGGAATTGCAGATCCAGACGCAACGATTCGACAGACAATTCTCGTTTCTTTGGACGAGCGCTTTGATAGACATCTCGCCAAGGCAGAGAATGTACGATCACTCTTCATCGCCTTGAACGATGAGACGTTCGTGATTCGAGAGCTAGCAATCACCATCCTTGGCCGAATCACCGCTTTCAATCCTGCCTACGTCATACCACCACTCAGGAAGATTCTCATTCAGCTACTGACAGAGATCGAGTATTCTGGACCTGTGCGGAACAAAGAGGAGAGCGCGCGGTTGTTGACATTACTGGTGATGGCGTCCGAGAACCTTGTCAAGCCATACATTGAGACTATCCTCAAGGTGCTCTTACCCAATATCCGGGACAGCAGTCCTGGGGTTGTATCAAGTGTTCTCCAAGCACTAGGAGAGATTGCTCGAGTTGGAGGTGAAGACCTGTTGCCATACATGGATCAGCTCATGCCAATGTTCATTGAGATTCTGCAGGATCAGAGTTCTCCCGTGAAGCGAAGTGCTGCGCTGACAGCACTCGGCCGTCTTGCTAGTAACACAGGATATGTGATCGAACCGTACCTGAAGTACCCGGTGCTGTTGGACATTTTGATGGGCATCATCAAGACTGAGCAATCTGTTAGGATTCGTCAGGAGACCATGAAGCTGATCGGAGTACTTGGTGCTTTGGACCCTTATCGACACAAGGTATAAGTGTTGTCGCCTTTGCCCTTCCCCCCATGATCGTCCTATTGTGGGGCAAAGTATCTGAACTATTGTACTCTGATTTTTATTAGCAAATGGTCATGAAGTCTGGCGACTCGAACCAAACGGACAAGACTGACAATTCGGATGTTGCGCTGTTGATGGCTGGTGTGGATCCTTCGTCCGATGAATACTACCCTACCGTTGTGATCAATGCCCTCTTGAAGATTCTGAAAGACCCATCCTTGAGTCAGCAGTATCAGCCCGCCACACAAGCTATTCTCAACATCTTTCGGTCCCTCCAGCTAAAAATGGTGTCCTTCTTACCGCAGGTGTGTATAAATTCTCTTCAACGACACTGTTGCGAAAGGAACCTCATATATTTCATCCAATTGACGCACTAACCCTCACCCATAGATCATGCCGGTATATCTGTCCATCATGCAATCAGGAACAGTCTCAAACTTGGACTTTTACTTTGAAAAGATGGGCGTGTTGGTCCAGATTGTAACAATTCACATTCGTCCCTATATACCCGACCTCCTCAAGCTCATTGAGGCTAACTGGAACCATACCCGATTGCAGGAGCGAATCATCGGACTGATTGAGAGTGTCGCCATATCACTCGACGGCGAATTCAAAGCATACATGCCCAAGCTGCTCCGATCCATGCTGGCAGTACTGGATTCGGATATGTCAGAAAAACATGGCGCATCTCTTCGCGTTCTTCAGGCATTTGTGAGGCTAGGTTCGAATGTGGAGGAGTACATGCACCTTATCATTCCTGCTCTCATCAAGACATGTGAGAGAACAGATGCGCCAATGAACCTTCGCAGAGCCGCCATCAGTACTATTGGAGCTCTTTCAAGGAGGATCAACTTTTCAGACTATGCTTCTAGGATCATCCTTCCATTGTCGAGGATTCTGGCACTGCCTGGCCAAGAACTCCGTCCAGTAGCCATGGATGTGCTCTGTCTGCTTGCTGTTCAGTTAGAGAACGATTACATTGGATTTGTTCCGCTCGTGAACAAGGTCAGTGACAACGAGTGCGAGTTTTTTTTTAACCAGAGATGTTTGATTTGACCCTAACACGAACATGTTTATCGTCTAGGTCCTGGTCCGAGAGCGAATCACTCACATCAACTATGATCTTGTAGTGAAAAAGCTCATGAATGGAGAATCCCCCCCTTCAGCATCTGACTTGACAGGAATGGGAGGCGATCGATACGTCGTTACCACAGATGTTCCACAGGCCGTGTCTGACAACAGAGCGCTACCTGTCAATCCAATTGCGCTGAAGAAGGCATGGGACACTTCCGCACCCTATACAAGGGAGGACTGGGCAGACTGGATCAGGCGCCTAACTTTGGAAATGCTCAAAGAAACGCCATCACACTCTCTCAGAGCCTGCGCGGATATGGCCAACTCCTTCCAACCCCTAGCGAGGGAGCTTTTCAACGCAGCTTTCATGTCGTGCTGGACTTCGTTGACTGAACAGTTTCAGGTGCGTTTCTTGATTTCAAATCGTCGTCAATAGTTCTGTTGGCCTTCTGTTCTGTGCTAACATTGATGTCTAACATCGTATAGGAAGAGTTCGCGGCTGCGATCAAAACGGCTTTGGTGGCGAAGAACATTTCACCCGAGATCATTCAGACGTTGCTGAACATGGCCGAATACATGGAGCACGACGACAAACCATTGCCAATTGAAATCAGCACTCTTGGAAAGTACGCCCTCAGCTGTCATGCGTACGCGAAAGCATTGCATTACACTGAGCTGCAGTTCATGAAGGACCACTCAACTGGCAGTATTGAAAGCCTCATCAGTATCAACAACCATCTTCAGCAATCCGACGCCGCAGCAGGAATACTTACCTATGCTCAACGACATCATGACATTGAATTGAAAGAGTCTTGGTATGAGCGTCTTCATAGATGGGAGGATGCACTAGCGGCTTATGACAAAAAGCAGTTGGAAAGCCCTAACGACCTCTTGCTGACACTCAAGCGCATGCGTTGTTTGCATGCCCTCGGGGAATGGGATACTCTATCAGCACTGGCTCAGGAAAAATGGAGTGTCTCACCACCAGATTATCGACGAGGAATGGCACCATATGTTGCAGCTTCCGCCTGGGGCCTTGGGCAATGGGATCTCTTGGACGATTACATCTCAGTAATGCAAGAAGAATCGCCCGACCGTGCCTTTTTCAGGGCCATTTTGCACTTGCATCGCAATCAGTTCGGAAAGGCTCAGGAACAGATCGAGCACACACGGTCGCTATTGGACACAGAGTTGACGGCACTTGTAAGCGAGAGCTACAGTCGAGCATACAACATTGTCGTGCGAGTGCAGATGATGGCAGAGCTAGAAGAAATCATCTCGTATAAACGATACGAGAACCAACCTGACCGACAAGCGACGATTCGGAAGACATGGATGAAAAGGGTTTTAGGATGCGAGCGCAATATTGAGATCTGGCAGCGGGTAATCAAAGTTCATGCTATGGCACTCTCGCCAGCTGAGGATATGGAGCTCAGGATCAAGTTCATGAACTTGTGCCGAAAGTCGGGTCGCCTGAGACTTGCTGAGCATGCCATGATGTCCTTGATGGGGCGGGACAAGGCGGAGATGGACTTCACGCAGATGATCCAGGTGACACCACCACAAGTCGTGTACGCGAAGCTGAAGTATATGTGGGCGACTGGAATTCGGCGGCCAACATTGGAGTATCTTCGACAGTTCACGGACCGATTAGCATCCGATTTGGGCCTGGGCACAGTGGAGGCAAACGGGGCTTCGTTGACGGGTACACAAAACGCAGATGGAACCGACGAAGATTGTTCACGCCTTTTGGCTCGGTGTTACCTCAAACAAGGAGAATGGCATTTTGCGTTGCAGGATGGATGGACCCCGGTATGTATATGACCATATGCTTGACAAAGAGTCAATAATCCGTCGTACTGCGGTTTGCTAACATTTCACTTTTTTTTTTGTTCATTCTAACGCAGGAGTCGATCGATCACGTCTTACTACCATACTCTCATTCGAAGAACCTGGATAAGAACTGGTACAAGGCGTGGCACACCTGGGCTCTGGCCAACTTTGATGTCATCTCGTATTATGAAAGAAACGATCCCGCGAATTCTAGTCTCTGTCAACCCTATGTGGTTCCTTCGATCACAGGCTTCTTCAGATCCATCGCTCTATCCGCCGGGAATTCATTGCAGGATACCCTTCGCCTTTTGACGCTCTGGTTCAAGTATGGTCATCGTGCAGAAGTGAGCGCGGCTCTTGCCAAAGGCTTTCCTACTGTCAATATCGACACATGGCTGCAGGTGATTCCACAGTTGATCGCTCGCATTCACGCGCCCAGCGCGAATGTGCATCGATTGATTCACCAATTGCTTTCAGACGTGGGTAAAGCTCATCCACAGGCATTGGTGTATACCCTCACAGTGGCATCCAAGTCTCCGAGCGTCTTTAGAAAAAATGCTGCACTTGCCATCATGGAAAAGATGAAACTGCACAGTCCTGTCTTGGTGGATCAGGCTGCAATGGTCAGTCAGGAATTGCTCCGTGTGGCCATTCTATGGCACGAGATGTGGGAGGAAGGACTTGAAGAAGCATTGACACTGAATGCTCAAGGAGGCAGGAACAATATTGATGCGATCCTCGGGGTTCTGGAACCGCTTCACAAGATGATTTTGAAGGTACAGAAGAACAAAAATCAGTTGTCTACAAGAAGAGTCTTTTATATTTCCATCGTACTGGTTGTTGATGTTCTAATGACGTTTCTTTCCACACGCACCGCGACACTATAGAAACCGGAGACGATGCATGAAGCCTCCTTTGCTAAAGCATTCGGGCGGGACCTGAAAGAGGCATTTGATTGTTGTGCACGATTCCACAGGGCCAAAGACGTCAAGGAGCTGAACCAAGCTTGGGATATTTATCTACAGGTCTACAACAGGATCAAAAAGTTGCCACGACTAAGCACACTCGATATACCATATGTATCTCCGCAACTACAAAACGCACGGGACCTGGAACTTGCGATTCCAGGAACATACAAGAGTGACGAACCAGTTATCAGAATCTCTTCGTTCAGCCATGTCTTGAATGTCATGAGCACAAAGCAGAGGCCCCGCCGACTGACCATGCGAGGAAGTGATGGCCGCGATTACACTTTCTTGCTGAAGGGTCATGAAGATATGAGGCAGGACGAGCGTGTAATGCAGCTCTTTGGTCTGGTCAACACTCTTCTAGCAACGGATCCTGAGACGTTCAAGCGCCACTTGGGTATCATCCAATTTTCAGTAATCCCACTGTCACCCAACTCTGGTTTAATTGGATGGGTCCCAGAGACGGATACCCTTCACAACCTGATCCGAGACTACCGTGACAGCCGCAAACTGTCATTCTTTGTTGAGCATCAGCTATTAATGCAGATGGCACCCGAGAGAAGCTATGACTCGCTGACAGTGACGCAGAAGATTGAAGTGTTTGAGAACATGCTGGAGAAGACAACTGGAGACGACCTGTACAAGATTCTGTGGCTCAAGAGTAAGAACTCTGAAGTTTGGTTTGAGAGAAGGACGAACTTTACAAAAAGTTTGGCAGTCATGTCGATGGTGGGTCATGTCTTGGGTCTCGGAGACAGACATCCATCGAACATGATGATGGACAGAAACTCTGGTCGCATTGTGCACATTGATTTCGGAGACTGTTTTGAGGTACGTCTTGGTCCTTGTTCTGCTAGATTATCCTTTGAAAGATATTGTTCAGATGTACTCATGGCGATATATCGACTCTAAATGACGATAGGTGGCGATGCATCGACCTCAATTCCCGGAGAAGATCCCCTTCCGTCTGACGAGAATGTTAGTCAAGGCTATGGAAGTGAGCGGGATCGAGGGCAGCTTCAGGAATACAAGCGAGAATGTCATGAGAGTGCTCCGTGAAAACAAGGAGAGCGTCATGGCCGTTCTGGAGGCGTTTATCCACGATCCTTTGGTCAATTGGAGAATCTTGCATACCAGTCCTCGAACACGTAAGTCTTCAGAAGGGTTTTCGGGACGTTGCTTGAATGGTGGGTCTTTTACAGTGATATCTGACTGAACCTTCTCTTGTTTGGTTTACTCACTTGCAGAGGTGCCAGCGACTCCGGCACGGAATGGTGTTATTCACGAGTCGTTCCCTAAAGACCAAGCCCGCAGCGTCAGAAGACCACTACCAAGTGAGCAAGAACTTGTCAGTGATAACACAGATTGTAAGTCATGGATTCACGTCTTTGGCGGCTAAAAAAGGGCTGTTTCCTAGTAGTTGTTGCTCACCGAAGTTCTTTACCCTTTGTTCATAGTGGAATCCCAACCAGAGCAGTTGAACCAACGGGCAGTGACCATTCTTAACAGAGTGACGAACAAATTGACTGGCCGTGACTTCAATCCGGATGTGACCCTCGATGTTCCTTCTCAAGTTGAAAAGCTCATCCGACAAGCAACCTCGGTCGAGAATCTCTGTCAGTGCTGGGTCGGATACTGTGCCTTCTGGTAGATCCTATACAGCTCTTGGTCTTGAATACCATATTCACCCATTGTACTATATTGCATGCAATGAAGAAAGGACAATGGATGGTGGAATTGTGTAAGTGAGCAGGGTCCACCTCCCACAGCCACAAAAGATACAACCAATGATGTATCCCGCGGAGTGCTTTTCCCCCAGCACTTGGTATATGTGTTGCTGGCTACCCAAGTGTCGGGTGACGGGATCAATGGTCAATGCCCCATATGACTCATAGAACTAGGCGACCCTCTCCCAATACCTATGCGTCTCCACATTCACTCGAACACAAGCAACAGTGCCATAACAGCTTCGATTGGGTGTCCGAAGCTGCCTCCAACAAGAGATCCCAGTGACTGCTGATGATTGGAGGATGAGCAAAAAAATGCGCGCTTCTTTTTCTTGTTTGCCTCTTCGTTCACGACACTTCACCTCCTCGATTCAACAGCACCGGATCGTTCGCCATGACTCAAAAGATTGGTAAGGCTATTGTGATTCCATTTCCCGTTACTGCAAGCAAGCAAGCAAGCAAGTACACGGAGCCGACGCCAAAGCAGATTCAGAGATCACTTGACTGACCTCCACCGCGAACGGTTTGACTTTGCTGGTGTTGCCACCAACGTTGTTAGCTATCCTTTCCGTCTATGACAAGACTGGCCTCATTGACTTTGCCAAGGAGCTCGTGGCCTTGAACGTCCGTATCTTGGCCTCGGGCGGTACTTCCAAGGCAATTGCTGCCGCTGGATTGCCTGTTGAGTATGAAAAGATTATCATCGTCCAAAAGGGAAGAATGAGAATCGATGGGGAGAGAGGAGAAGATCTGACCACTTTTGTGGAAATCAACTTGCTTTAGGGATGTGTCTGCAATCACCAAGGCTCCCGAAATCCTGGGCGGTCGTGTCAAGACTCTTCACCCTGCTGTTCATGGTGGTATTCTGGCCCGCGATATCCCCTCCGATGAGGCCGATCTCCTCGCTCAGGCCATCCAGAAGATCGACATTGTCGCCTGCAACCTCTATCCTTTCAAGGAGACTGTTGCAAAGCCAGGCGTCACCATCCCCGAGGCTGTTGAGGAAATCGATATTGGTATGGTTCGACATTCTTTCAGGAGACGCGCGTTGTACTTTTTTTACGTTGATCAATGGTCAGGGCCCATCATGCATGTCCGTTTGCACTAACTCAATTGCTCGATCATGACTATAGGCGGTGTGACTCTTCTTCGTGCTGCTGCCAAGAACCACATCCGAGTCAGCATCCTCTCGGACCCCAAGGATTATTCTACGGTCATTGCCCAACTCAAGGAGCACGGCAAGGTCTCGGATGAGACCCGCCAGAAGCTTGCGCTCAAGGCCTTCAACCAGACATCCGAGTACGATGAGGCCATCTCGAACTACTTGCGTAAACAGTATGCCGCCGGCACTCAGCAGATCACTCTTCGCTATGGTGCCAACCCTCACCAGGCACCCGCCCAGGTCTTCACCAAGGACGGCGATCTTCCCATCAAAAGTACGAAAGTTGACTTGGCAAAATTTTCAACTCAAAGAGAGTGGCGTGGGAAAATGAACTAACAACACAATGTTTCCTATCGTAACTAGTCTTGGCTGGCTCCCCTGGTTACATCAACTTGCTTGATGCCTTGAATGCCTGGCCCTTGGTCAAGGAGCTCAAGGAGGCTCTTGGACTCCCAGCTGCTGCTTCTTTCAAGCACGTCTCGCCTGCCGGTGCCGCCGTTGCTGTCCCTCTTTCTGATGTCGAGAAGAAGGTGTATCAGGTCGATGACGTCAAGTTCGCTCTCACCCCTGTCGCCACCGCCTACGCTCGCGCCCGTGGTGCTGACCGCATGAGCTCCTTTGGTGACTGGATCGCAATCTCTGACAAGGTGGATTTGGCCACTGCCAAGATCATCTCGCGTGAGGTCTCCGATGGTATCATTGCTCCAGCTTATGATGATGATGCATTGGAGGTTTTGAAGAACAAGAAGGGTGGAAAGTACACTGTCTTGCAGATGGATCCTAACTACGAGCCCCCAGAGCTTGAGTCCCGCCAGGTCTACGGTCTCACCATGCAACAGAGACGCAACAATGCCAAGATTGATGCCACCTTGTTCAAGAATCTCGTCACCAAGAACAAGGATGTAAGTCCCTATATTTCTCCACATCCCCTGTCATCCTGGATGCTCTCAATTTGGCATTCGTTTACCTGTATTTGCTAACTTTTCATTGCTGTGATCATCCTTCAACATTGACTAGCTCCCCGAGGGTGCTCTTCGTGATTTGATTGTAGCAACAATCGCTCTCAAGTATACTCAGTCCAACTCGGTCTGCTATGCCAAGAACGGTATGGTTGTCGGTCTCGGTGCAGGTCAGCAGTCTCGTATTCACTGCACGCGTCTTGCTGGTGACAAGGCTGACAACTGGTGGCTCCGTCACCACCCCAAGGTCTTGGGCTTCAAGTTCAAGAAGGAGACCAAG
>Ga0247824_10000272_pt1 | contig 23985 bp, 27 predicted proteins | sample 13C_PalmiticAcid_FD_194412 | JGI IMG/M metagenome (GOLD analysis project Ga0247824, IMG submission 194412) | Soil microbial communities from agricultural site in Penn Yan, New York, United States - 13C_PalmiticAcid_Day48 | ecosystem: Environmental > Terrestrial > Soil > Agricultural land...
CTTCTCCACCCAATCCACCTAACCCCCAACTCAACACGGACTGTTTCATTTAGTCAGCTTTCAGCTTTTCTCCACAAGTGAGGACCATCGGATGTCATGGAACCACGGTATTCAGGCTCATTAGGTAAGGTAAACATTCGGACGAGCTGGGACGAGGGCGGATCAATCAAAACAAGAAGGTATTGGGAAAGAAAAGAGAGCATATGGGAACACAATGGAGGCGGCGTATCGGGGAAGAATGACTGCATGGAGGCTGAATCTACAGACACCGTACCTGGATATTCGGACTTGCTGCTGCTGCTGGGACAAAAGAGTTTTCGGTCCTGAGGCGATAGAAGTACAGGGTATATATGTGTGATAGTACAACAGAGTGGGGAGGGGGGAGGGATGTCGACAGCAACAATAGGGTACAGAAAGGCAGTTGAACGAAGCGAAAGGAAGAAAAAAAACAAAGGCGTTCTGTTGTACAGGGAGTTAAGCGACAAGGCCTGGAACACAAGCAACAAAAAAAAACAAGTGGGGGTATAGGACGATGAGGTGCGAGGCGATGAGCGGGAGGAGCTGATCAGATCACGCAGTGTGAGGAGTCGTCGTCGGTGGCGGTGGTGGTGGTCGAAGGTGCGGGAGGGGGGAGAGCGGATGGAAGGCGAAAGGAGGGCCGGTTCCTGGGTAGGAGCAGGCGATTCGCTTTTATACTTTTGGGTGACTGAGTGCTTTTTTTTTCGATCTAAAGAGTCATGTAGGTAGCCCTCAGGCTGGAGACCTTGTAACACCGACTGCGAGATGAGAGCCGCAGGACTATTATACTATGTGGTCAGGGGGACAGTTCTAGTCACCCAACCCATCAAAGTTCAACCTTCTCATCCTTCTCGTCTCCCCATCGCTTCGGACGCATCTCCCTAATTTCGCAGGGTTTATCATCAACGCAGGAGCTCATCATGACATCGTCTTGAACAGCAGCCCAAGAATGCCGATCGGAAGTCTGGAAAGGAAGAAGGGGGAAGAGAAGGGGAGACTCATTGTGGAGAGTGCAGGCTGTATGGACAACACCTGTATAGGCCCAGGTCCTTTCCCCACACAAATCAATTGATGGTGGTTTGTGGAGAGCATTGAAAGCTTAGCATGCACGAGTGCATCCCTCGTTCTTCGGCTTTCTCCCTCGAAATTCTTCATCGCTGATCCCCTAGGGCACTAAATATACTGGAGGGCTGTAACAATGTGCCCATGTTGGATCCCTGTATAACCATGGATATTGTGGAATGGTATGTATCCAATAACGTCTGTGGAGAAAGAACAAAGGGTTTGCCGCTTCCGGATCTGGCGCAAACTAAGACGGGCATTGTTGATTCTGTTTGATGTTCCATTGCGTGTACAGTATACTGAAATGTTTGCCATCCATCTCTCTTCCTCCACACCCACACACCTCCTCCTTGACCTCCTTCGTCCTCTCTCCCGCGCTACCGGATGACAGTGGATCAACAATGGTATATAATGAGGCTAGCAAACCACCAACAGACGTTCTCCAGGGCCCTTCCCAACCAAGCGATCGGGTCCTCTCAAAGGCCTACTGGCCCGTTCCTGCAAAAATCCAACTTGTGCTTCCATTCGTCCCTTTGCGAGAGTTAGATCGCGCAAGTTACAGTCTGACAGGAACGCCAAAGGCGGCCCACGCGCACTGGATTGAGGTCCAAGCAAGGTTTTCACCACATCTATTCTGCACACACCTTGGCACTGACCCTTCCTTGGGGCACAAAATGAAAAGAGTTCGGCGACAAAGGTACTCACCCAGCTTTTTGTGCATCCATTAACCACTTTTTGAGATGCAGAATAGGGCCAGAAGAGAGCGACCACAGCGCGCATTGTGTGGCATCAGGTCGATCATCTTCTCACAGTACAGTTCAACTCAGCAACAGATTTCCAGGACAGGGTGTTTGCATCTCTTGAGGAACAATAGAGGACAATAGCCAGCTCACATCGCATCTTCTTTGTGCTCAGCTGCATCGACAATACACAGTCTAGTTTTCCAGCTACATCACGGGTCTTCAACGTCAATGGGGGGCACAAAAAGGGTAAGCAAAAGAGGACTGCGGGAGAAAGACTATGGGACTGGAGATCGGCAGCCAGTCGGCTGAACGATGAATGGTGTCTCCAGTAAGACTTAAAATAACGGTAAAGAACTTTAGATGTGATGGTTTATGTTGACGAAAACACACTCACATACAACCAACTGATCAGGCCTCTCTCTCTCTCTCTCTCTCTTATTGTGTGCAGCAGGAATTACAATGCCGCCCCTCCCCATCACCTCCACCCTATTTTTTAACCAGAAACTCAATGGAATTGGCCTATTGAAAAGGGGTCCCTGGCAAACAACAACAACAACCTGTACCGTTGCGGTTTGGTTTGCTGCAATGTACAATGTACAACTGTTCGGTTCCGTTTGGAGTACACGCCATGATTCACTCCATGCTACTTTTCATCATTGAACGGATCCTGTACTATATGTACTTTCTAAACCCTCGTCATCATTGTTTTGTGTGTGTGTATTGTTGTGTCTTCGCCCCCTTTTCCGCTGTCATCTTCACCGACAAACCCCACGAAAGTTGATTTCCCTCCTTTCTTTTTCCCCCATAAAAGTTGGAGACGAACCTGCTCTTCCTCTTTGTTTCTCCACAAGAGGAAGGGAGAGGAGGTGGAGGAGCAGAGGGGAGGAAGGGAGGAGGTGAACGGAGGGGGACAAAAAAAGGGAAGAGGGGGGCTGGGTTTTTTTGGTACTTTTCCGCTTTTGAACCAATTGCTCCCACAGGAGTCGACGTGGAGAGATTTCAAAAAAGCTGCATCCCCCCTCCCCCTTCACTCAACGTTCGCCTGAGGGGAGGGTATTGGTCCAAAAGCGGCGAGGAATGTGAGATGATCGAATGATGACCATGGACTAGTGTATACCCATTTGTTGCGAACAACACCCTGTGCAATAGATCAGGTGGTGGACACTGAACACGGAGTGGTACAGGACCACAACAAAAAAAGCTATATACCATAGCCACCTTGCGCGACCCGCACTGATCGGTGGTTTTTTGGGTGTTGTTTATAGTACCAAGGAGTACTTGGCTGCATGTTCTGTCCTGTCCACAATCATGGGTCAAAGCAAAGGAAAAGAAAAACAGGTTGACAAGGATTATGGAGTTGTCATCGTCCTCGTTTTTCCCATTCACCATCAAGGAAAGAAAACATTTTTTTTGCGCGTTCCCAGGCTAAATCGATTGAAATGTTTGATCTGATGCATTGTCAACTTCTTTGTACACCCTTCCTTTGCAGCGCGCTCTTGTCTTGTACGACCTAACCTTCCGCGTGGAGGACGCGGACTGCATCAAACGAGATGTAATAAAAGCACGCGAGATCCTAAACAAGAGAGCGTGTGGCGTGGAAGAGAGGGGTCACAAGGAGAGCGAGGGAAGAAAGAGGGGGGGTGGGGGATGAAGGAACCAATATAAGAGCTAGGAAACGAGGTGGTTATGGACTTTCAAAAAACCACAATGAAGTCCGCGTGGCAGTTCTGGGCACCACCACGTTCTCGGGCTCAAAGTTTAACAGCCTTTTTGCAACCCTGTAACGGTCAGGTTTCGGTCCCTGAAGAAGCAAGTGTCCAACCCCCTCCTCCCCTTCCTTCTCTCTTTCCCCTTCAATTGAACGTTATCTCGTCTCGGGCTTTGCCGCGTTGTGCTCTGCGTCATCGAGGACTATGAAAAAAAAAATAAAAGTTTCGAAGTCCTATTCGATCTAAAGATCTACATCTGTTCTCTCTCAGGTAGCTCTTGAAGAGCTATTTCTACAGAGCGACATGGGGCCCCCTGGGGGATCGGTCTCTTGAGGTGGTGGCGCGATCAGGGTCGTTCGCCATCATGTAGACATCATCAAAAAGATGAAAGGGATGATGTATATACTATAGATCGATGGGCGGAAAAAAATTCAACGCCAGCTCCCAAACGCATTACAACAAACAAGGCATAAGTGGATATACTCGAGCAAGAACCAGTAGTACCACTAGCATGATGACCATTGGTGACTTGAGGGAGTCATCATGCAAACGTCCTTTGTCCCCCCTTCTTCATAGATCTTAAACATGTGTATAAGCTGGGCTGGACGCACCCTCCTCGCCATCTGGCATTATGTTTTTTTTAGTCTCCGTTAGGATGGCAAAACAAGAACCACAAGATGTATGAAGAGTCAGTGCCCAAGTGGAGTCGGATCAATTTTTTTTTGAGACCCTCCTGGTAACGCGATGTTCGCAGTTTTTATGGGGGGAAGGGGTTGGGAGAATTTGAGCACCGCTGTTGCTTGTGGTGAGCTTGAAGAGGAAACAGGTGAGCTACCCACACCTTTTGAAGCTAAATCCAGTTAAACATCTCCGAAGCAACCCCCCCTTCGTTCGTTCATTCGTCCGTTTTCCAAGGAAGTAGAAGATACAGCCACCAACACGGTTCCTGGGTAGGCCCTATGAGTCTTTTTTTATTAATGCAGCAGTGCAGCAGGAATGCAGGGAGCCACCTGTTTCCGAAGGAATCATTTTCCATAATGCGCGTCGAGTGGCGTGTTGCTTTATTATTGGTCTAGTGTACAAGATGAGGGAGGGTTCGGGGTATTGGTACAGAAAGATGAACTAGTAGTCTTACAAAGTGTAACAGTTGAGGAGTTGGAGAATAGTGGATGGGGGGGCCGTGAGTACCTTTGTTTTTTGGACCATTCATGCGTCTGGTCGTTATCAGTCTTTCGTCTCTTCAAAGCGTTCATTAAACCCATCCATCTCTTTGCCAATGTCAAGTTCCAGGTGAGATACGATTGTTTCCTCTTCCACGCCGCGTGGCCCATTGGCACTGTCGTCATGGAGGACCGAGCCAATCTTGCCTTGTAGATCAGCTACCATTGGTTCACCAGAGCTATGATGATGAACTCGTCCACTTGTTGTGGTCGCACCGAAGAGCGGGGAGTGCAGCGGAGTCGGGCAAGCTGACGACGGTAATTGTGTCGAGTCTGTCATTAGATCCTTCAAGTCAGGGAGTCCTTCTCCTGTAACCCTCTCTGTGTGACGAGTCACAAAGTCATTCTTTGAACTTTTGAGGCCAGTGTCTGTGAAACCGTCAAGGCCAAGACCAAGTCCGAGCCCTGCGTGCGAAGCTTTGAATGGTCCACCTCCTGTTGTTCTGAGGATATCAACAGAGTGGCCAAGGCGTCTTCTCCGTCGAAGAGGATCCCGAGGAGTGGGTGAAGCCAAGCCGATCTGTTCTGTTATAGTTGCATGAACACCTGCCATAGCAGATGTTGCCATCAAGGTTGTGTTGTTCGACGAACGCGACCTATGACGATGCTTGGACCGTAACAATGGATCCTGTTGCGTTCGTGAGCCCCTCAGACCATTGGAAAGACCATTGTCCCTACCGGCAGGCAAGGACAATATGTCAGAGACCGAGGCAGAACGCTGTTTGCGGATGCTGGCAGCAGCAGCTCTCCTGTGGAGGCGGTGCGACATCTGGAACAATTGCTGTTGTTGTTGACGGTGATCAGCCAACAACGTGGTGGTCATGGTCGCGTTCCCTGGTTTCAGAGCACCTTGAATCGCTACAGAAGACGCATCGGGTCGACGACTTTTTCGAAAGGTGCCAATAGGGACTCTTTCCCAACGGTTCAAGTCTTTCAACATGGCCTGGGAGATCGCCGTCTCCTCCCCTTCATTCTCACCAGCACCACCAACCCTTGAGCTTTCAGGAGACGGCGACCTGGAAGATTGACCATACAGTGCAGATGTATCCAAGAGGTCGTCCATGGGAATGACGTCCACTTGCTTGGTTTCTTTGCCCTTCAAACTGGGTCTGCGCACGCGGGCCGCGTTCTGATTGGCTGTTGCATACTTATGCATAGTCTGCATAGAGGATGTCTGCTGCATTGAGGATGCCTGCATAGAGGATGCCTGCATAGTGGATGGTCCAATTTGAGAAATAGGATCGATGAATGGTATGATCGCTTTTGGAAAGCTGTATAGGGTCATGTCTGACTGTCCACGGGTTACTGCTGTGAAGGACGATGAGCCTTCTAGGCTGGAAGCTGCAATGTCGAAAGGTGAGGGCGGCTTGGAGGGCGAGGCAACGGCTACTGAAGACGGCGAAGAACCCATCGAGCTAGAGGGGAGAGTAGATTCGCCTTCGGAATTTGGTGCCGTTACTGAGCCCAACGATACCTGCGACTCCGATGCAGAACTTGGTTTGATCTCTCCCGTGGAAGACGATGTAGAGAGGCGCCTGCGCTTTCCGTTGGTAAGTACCTATTGACGGGTGGGAAAGGGGGAAAGATCCACAATTAGTTTTTTTTCTGCGGCTGTGAATGAAAACAACAAGCAAACGAATCCATCGATTCCATAGTCAATTGTGTGTTTTCAACAACATACTTCTTTGGCTTTCACTTCGTCGTCCTTTCGCCGTTTCAGCTCGGCGATATGCATGTCTGTGCAAGTCCCATCCATTGCATCTCCCATAGCTTGCAGGTCCTCAAGGATTGCTCCGCAGGGGCCCGATTCAGAGGTTGAGTACTTGATGGCCTTGCCATGAAGTCCACTCAAAGCCTTTTGAGCCGCTTCCTTGAAGACATTCGGGTCGCTGCTTTGCAGACGCGATTGGTTCAGCAGACTAAGCTGCGGGTCTGTGGCACTTGCTTTGGAGAGTGAATGTTGCGCAGCCAAGCTGTCGTCGTATCCATTGTCCCTATGTACAGATAGAATGGAAGACAAAGGCTTGTACAGTGCACTGTTGGGAAGAGACTGAATCTTGCCTTGGGATGCCTGCATCTTCAATTTCTGTCCTTTGTTATGAGCAGATGACATTGAGGCGTGTGATGGGCTGTTTGGATCATGGAGATGATCAGCAACGGGCGATGGTTTTTGATCAAGTGCCTCAGAAGGCGGGAGAGGGCCCGAGATATTGGCGGGAGGTGGGATGGAAGTAAACCCGAGATCCAGTGAGCAATGCGTTGACGACAATGGCGCATTCCAAACAGCCGCTTCAGATTCGGGAGATGCAGACAAGGGAGCCTTGGGTGAGATGTTCAGTGGGGTATTCGTTGGGTTGTTTGGGAACCTGGCTTCAGCATCGTCCAGCGTGCTATCACCCAACATTGTTGGCTCAGAGAACAGGGACCCATCCAATCCTTGGCTGGCAGACATACTTTTCGCAAAACTATTGGCTAGTGAAGCCGCAAGTTGTTCCGAAACCGCATCCAAGTCTGGCACATTGAGATCAAAGGTCGGCAAGAACCCTGGGTCTGCCAATAGATCGACTCCTTGCGAGATCTGTGGAGCAACATACATCTGTTGACTGGTTCCTTCCATTGGAACATCTTGCATTGGATCTTGTGTCAATTGCTGCTGTTGCTGGCGATGGGCCTCCTCATAGTGTTGAAGTAGAAGCAATTGCTCCTGCTGCTCTGGGGGTATCATCATGAGTGCTTGCATGTCCGATTGCACACCTTGGAGTTGTTCGATGATCTCTTGTTCATCCATATCGTCGGCAGCATCAGAGTAATCATCTTCATCATAGTAATCGTCCGAGTAATAGTCGTCGTCGCCATCGAATGCCTCTTCTTCGTCCACATCCTCATCAATGTCAGCGTCGGCATCGTCGGCATCGTCTTCATCATCATCGGAACTTTCGAAAGGATTGCGGTCCGGGTCGGAATCTTCCTCGCTAAAGACATCGTGCAAGCCGTGCGCTTTGGCCAGGATCAGTTGTTCCTGTTCCTCCAGAAGCAGAAGCTCGTCTTCGTCCATCAACTCGTCCGAGCCGCCATGGTTCTCATCTTCCAAATCGGAGATATCCTGGAGGTAAACCTCCATTCCGGAATCTGTGGCCGAGTCGGAAGAGTCTGAACTGTCGGTTGAGATCGAGTTGATGGAGGAATCCGAGTCAAGCAACGATTCATCCTGCTCCTCCAAGTCCGAGTAATTGAACTCTTTGGGACTCGAGTCCTCCTCGTCATCGTCGTCATCGTCTTCTTCGATGCTACTAAAGTCCTGCAAATCATCGGAGAGGTCATCCAAATCCTCGCTTTGAATCTCGCTAAGGTCACCACTCAGCTCGTCACTCAAGTCGCCGTCTCCAAAGATGTCGTCCTCGGTGTAGTCCCGTGAAGGCCGACGGACCAGTTGGACTGTACCATCTCCATCCTCACTGCCCGCCTCGAATGCATTCAGGGCTGCGACATCCTCTGCGACATCCGGGTCGTATGTGATGTAAGTCACCTCTGCCATGACCCTGGGTTTGACGACACGTTCCACTTTACTTGGTTCGCCCTTTGAGATTAGCTTTCTGTTGGCAGCTCCAGGGGTATAAAGTGCGATCTCAGGCTCACGGCTGGTCATAATTGAGTCCTTGTGCCTCCTATCTTCCGAGATCGGATACGAGGAGCGGATAGTTGATGTCGAAGGGACCAGTTCATCGGATCGTGACCGTGGCTTGTTGGAGGAGGGTCGGGTGCCGACAGAGTGAGCGGTCGTATCCGTGGTCAACTGAGCAGAAGTTTCGTCGAGGTCGCTTAAAGAGTTGGACGAGCTCAGTGAAAGTGTGTCGTCCATGCCCGCCACATCGTCGGAATCGCTTTCATATCTTGCGCGATGTTCCCCACGGACCCTTTCATAATCTCCACCTTGGGATCCACCGGACATGTCGGAATCATAACTGGCCTCGGGCTGGTAATGCAGGTGCCCCGGTGTGTTCCCGTTTCTCTTTCTCCTGTCATGACCATGGTAAGAGTACTTGGTCTTGATCCCTTGAACCGGGAACGGTGATTTGGCAGTGGCCTTCCCACCGCGTCTAGCAATGCTCGATGCTCCTTGGCCAGAGGGTGTTGACATTGGGTTCTTGAGAGAGGTGTGGAATGAATCGTCATGGGCCGTACTGGCGACATGGACGGGGACAACAGGTCTCTTTTCTGCCTCCGGAAACAAAAGCTGGTGTCCCGAGTTGATGGATGCAGCTTGTGATAGGTTTGGTGCAGCTTGTAGTCCTGGGTTGGGTCGGAAGGGAACTTTGATCGCGGTGAAACTATGAGAGTGGTTGGTGGCCTGTACAGATGTAGATGGTAAAGACGACTTGCTCACACTGGTACTGCTGTTATTGTTGCATGTACATTGAAAGTCGCACACCGGACAAACATCTTCGTCTTCTTCCTCCATTGTAGAGGATGCGCTGCGGACAGTTCTCGACACTTGATCAAGAGCAGAAGTGTGCGAGCTGTTGACAATATATGACGATGATACGGAAGCTGTTTGTGCTGCCGTCAATGGGGTATCAAATTGTGTCGAAAAAGTTCTCTGATCATCCTTTAATCTTCGCCTGGATGCCTCTTGGGATGGATCGTGTGCCTGATGCTTCGGCACTGACTGCGGATAAGAATCTGCTACGCCTGGTGTCTTCATCATCGTCAATGGATCTGCGGAGGGATTGGAGGTGCCGCCTTCTGACGCTGATGAACTCTTCGCATGGAACACTGCTCTGATCTTCAAGGGTGGCAACTTGTCGTCCGCCTCGGTTGAAGGACGCTGGCTCTTATTCGGACGCGGTGTCGTGTCCTTTTTGCTTTGTCCTTTGGGTTTCGCGGGAAGTTTGGCGTGTTCATCCGTGTTGGTGCCGACGCCAAACATACTCCTGATCCGTTGACAAGTGTCGCAATAGTAATGTCGGCTCTTCTTGGCTTCCTGTGGTTTCATCCCAATGCAACGGCCGTGGAACCACTCTGATTGAAAAGAAAACAAGGGAACAGGGCAAAATCCAAAGGTTTTAGAGCTTACATCCAATGCGGAGGTGGTTTGTTGTTTGCTGTGTGTATGATGGTCAGTCAAGCTCATGATATTGCCCCCCTACCTTCACATCGATCACAGGCGATCATGAACTCGACACCGTCATACGGTTCTCTACAAATGCAGTAGACGTTCTTGGAGACAGACTTTGGGTTGCCAGCTTTTTTAGTGCTCGACCTTTGTTTGTTGCTGGATCCTCCGCTGCCTTTGGGTGGTTTCGTCTTTGACTCTGTGGATGTCTCTTTCTTCTTCTTCCGTACAGTATCCGAGGAGGTGGCGCGTGGTATTGACAATGCAGTGGATGGCTGCGCCTCGAGGTTCTTCACAAGTGTCGAAGCGTCGTCAAAGTCGATTACGGTGGTTTCTGCAGAGTCGTATTTGCGGGATCCACGGTTGGCCAATAGACCCATCCCTCGACCACGGCCGCGACCGCGACCAGAGACTGACGCAGCCAACTGTGGGTTGTACTTTGTATTTGCTGGGGATAACATCATGGATCTGTCTACAACTTCCTTGGAATATACTGGTTGGGAGGCTGATAGGGAGATCGGTGCGTTTGTACCTGCCGCTATCTTTGTCAGCTTGTGGACAGAAGATGTAAATCCATCGTTGTCATTATCGTCGTCACTCGAGTCAACAGTCTCCGATGATTCAAAAGGCTGAGTAGAACCAGAGTGCTTTTGCTGTTGAAGCCGCGGTTTGGATAACTGTTTGCTATCTGGCACATCGGCGTCGGATCCGCTAGAGTTATCCGAAGAAAGGGAAGCAGCCTCGGAGAGGTCGGACGACCCAGAGTCTGAACCCAGCATGACTTTCCAAAGAACCTTGAAGTCTAGCGAATGGTCAGAACCGGCGTTGCCTCGCACGTTATAGATAACGGTTGGTGTGATGGGGCAGAGCGTGCGAGTAGTTTTGCCTAGTGAATAGGAACAACGCGGAGCTGGCTGTTTGTTACACTGTCAACTATGACTAGAGAGGAGTATATGAAAGGCGCGAGAGGATGTATGTTCGAATGCCCACCTACGACTTTCAAGAAAGTGCACGCAAGACGCCAGTCGAGTTGGTGATGCAAAAAGAGGCAAGAACGCTTAGGTAGAATACTGAAGGTGAAGTGTAGCTCCCCGCTCTTTGAGTGCTTGACAAGGAGAAAAAAAAAGTGCTCAAAAAAGGACAACAAAGAAACGTCGTCACGGTCATTGGACCACGAGATGGTGGTCCCTTGCCCTCAAACGAGAGAGAGATAGAGAATCAACCGAGGGAGAAGTTCCTGAGGAAGAAGCTCCTGAAGGACTAGCCATCTAAGTCTTAAGCATGCTTGCTACTCATGACTATCTCAACACGACGCTTGTTCATTAAGACCATTACTAGGTTTTCTGTCTATCATCATTTCAAAGTATCAAGGAACACGCATCTTGCTCCTCCTTAAAACTCCCAATCGGCGTCCACTGTCATAGCCCACTTGAACTTGTCGCGAAGGGTCTTGGTGAAGACCTTCTCCAAAGGCACATCATGCTTCTGGCACCATGCTGCAGAGATACGCGGATCAATGTAGTTGATCTTGGATGTTCCCAAGGCTGTCTGTTTGTTCTCCTCCTATTGAAATCCAGACACAGAGTAGATAGAGTAAGTACTCGGTCCTCAACAGGTATCAAGAGAGACATCGTTAAGACAGGACGACTGAATCATACCTTGTCGACCATCGCAGTTCTGGTGGCAGCAATTCGTTCGTCCAGTTTCAACAGCTGATTGTCGCACTTTTCAACGGTTGCACCTCTGGCTCCAGGCACTTTACCAGAGGAGCGCTCCTTCTTAAGCTCCTTCTCGCGTTCGTCGACCTCTTTGAGCATCGTCTTGAGCTCCTTCTCGCTAAGAGGTTTCTCCTTGTTCTCTTTCCGCTGTTCATTTTCCTTCTCCCACTTTTGTTTGACCTTCTCGCGCTCCTTCTCCATGAGTTGAACCTCATGTTGATCAATCCAATCGTCATCCAAATCGGATTCCGGCTCTGCGAGCTGTGGTCTCTTCTTCTTCAGCTTGGGTTCCAGTGTAAGGATGGTCTGCTTCAATTTCATCTTTTGATACTTAAGTGCGCGGATCTAATCAGGAGTTCAACGTCGATCTGCGTTAATATACCGGTCGGGTTGATGCGAGTGGCGAATCGAGACGTTCATTGAAAAGACCCTTTACCTTGTCGACGATCTTATCCATTTGAACAGCATGTCCTTTGCTGACAGCACGCTGGTGATTACACAGGACCGCAACCTCGCGATTGGCACGGTTGTAGGCTAACAACTTTTCTGCTGTCGTTCCAGTCTTTGGCGTCAACTTCTCCAGCTGGTCCTGGAAGGTAAAGGAAGCATTGTACGTACGGAACACCTTGGCTGTCAAACCTTTCATCAGACTCTGAAGGTGTTTGTTCAACTCTTGGGTCTAGTAAAAGCAACCACAGTTGTTAGAATGCACAACGACCCTTGAATGTCTTAAGTAGATCCATAACCAATGGGCGCCACTTTTACCTTGAGTCGATCAAAGAGCTCATCGCCCTCCTGCGCTGGTTCGCGCTTAAAGAGACGAATGTTTTTGAAGACTTGCTCGTCGACCTCCATCGACTTTTGGAAGCGGATCGAGTCCTTACCAAGAAAATCCAAATGCATGATGTTTGGCTTTTCAAGAGTGACATGCTCAAATCGGAGTGAGCAACAGCCGACAGTGTCCGCCTCATCTTCTCCTTTCTCATTACCAGCTCTCAGAGCAAGGCGATCAATGAGGTACATGGCCGTGGCGCGCTGGCGGATGAACATCTTCTTATCCTTGAGGTCCGTCATGTACACTTTCCGGATCTTGGCGATCTCACCCTTAAGTGACCTAGCTACCTCAAACTTCTTGAGATCAGACTGGCCTTTGAGCGAACTGCCAGCAGCCAAGAAGACATACTTTGCGCTGTCGTTAATATTCTCTTTCCAAGTAGCCAGCCACGACTTTGTATCGTCATGGACAATCTTTCCCCAGCTATGTCCTGGTGGGGCTGGAGGAATAGGGGCGTCCTTGCTCAAGTTCAGAGTGATCTGCTCTGGATAGACACGAGTCTACAAGTTCACGAAAGGAAAGATGAAGCTGAGTGAGGACTGGAATTGACAAGATAGAGCGATACAACATAAGGATGTGAGCTAGCGACAGGTACCTTGAGGCATCCGGTCTTTGGATGCTTTCCTCTTCCACGGAAAAGGCCTGGAGGTTCAATTCGGAAGTTGCCAACCTTCTCCTTGTGGCCATCCAAGAAGCAATAGCCATACTTCTCCTCCAGCGCCAGCTTTTCCTTCTTGAGAGCCTCCTTTTCATCCTTTGTCATGGTCTTTTTCTTCTCCTTTTCCTTCTGGAAGTATTCGTACATTGGCACGAAACCACATTTGGCAAAACTAGTGATTTCGGGGACCTACGGACATCAAGGAGACATGAATAACGTCAGTGTTACCGGCCATTTCAGTCCTCCCAATCAACAGCAGTCACCAGACCGGATCTAGACATTACCGTCTTGTGCTTCTTGGCAAGCACCGAAAAGTCCTTGAAGAAGTTCTGCTGGAAGACCGGGTTTTCTGCATGCTCCGTGAACAGCAATGCACCGAAAAAGGAGGCCACTTCCTCGACCTCGGGGGCGAGAGTAATTGGTTTTCCTGTGTATTACGCAGAGAAGCTCGGTGTCAACATGTGTTGGCTGGCTGCACACCATTCCTTGCTGAACCACTCGACGAGCACCTTACCATCATATAACATCTTGATGCCATGAGGCTCGTATTCAGGTGCAAAAAACACGCCGTTGTGGACAAGACTTGTCCATTTGACGCTGTCATCCTCGTTCTCCTTTTCCTGCAACCACCAGGCGTTGGCGTCATCGTCCTCGTCCTCTTCCTTCTTGATCTTCTTGACCTTGCCCTTATCATCAGGCTCTTCCTTGACACGCTTCTTCGAATTGTCGGAGACTTTAGCCTTACGAGAATCGGGTTCACTCTTGACTTTGGTCTTACGAGGCGAGCTGGTATCAGGCTCGGGCTTGACTTTTGTCTTGCGACCTTCGGGCTCGGTCTTCACCTTAAGGGCCTTTGGTTTTTCCGCAGCTTTGTTGGGCGCCCTCCTTTTCGCCTAAAAAAATTAAACGACCCAAACAACATTGCATTAGATGCGAACACCAACATTTCAAACTGTGCATTTACTATCATGAAAAGAAACAAGTGATTATACCAGTGGTGCGTCAGAGTCGCTTTCCGAAGACGCCTCTTTGTAATTGGGGGTCTTTTTTGCCCTCGCATGGCCATTGCTGCCGTTCGCAGTTCTCTTCTTGGCTGCCAAGGGTCTATCCGAACCTGAAGATGAGTCTTCATCCTCTTCGATCACTTTCCTCTTGACAGCAGGTCGCTTACGCTTTTGAAGAGGGGTGTCTGAATCACTGCTGGAGTCAACATCGTCTATCATTCAAGCAGGTGTCAATTTAAAAAGACGTTCATAGTGTTGCCACCACGTACAAACCGATGTGGCGCTTGATGGAGAATACGTGCAAGTCGCTGTCATGGTGGCGATGTAGGAAAAGCGATGTTGGAACGGCGACGGCATTCCATTTAATGTGGAGCAGGATATTCAAACCCACTGATTCCACATGTTGGAGATATATAGCCCCTCCCCCATATGAGCCCCCCTCTCTCTCGCTTTGACGAAACAATCGCCTACACAGGCTGTTGTCACCGTTTGCTCGCATGTCCTTGCACACACGACCTGTTGCAAGTCCTCTCTCTCTTGCACCGCCTTTCCTCCCTCTCCCTCCATCACCCGCCACAACAGGGTATCGCGGAACACACAAACGCGCTTGATAAATTGTGTCTTCAACAGCAGATCAAATTACCACTGTGCTCCCTGACTACGTCAGATCAAGATGCATCGCCGTCTTCACTGACTTACCAGTCGACACTCGGTCCTCGACCTTTTGCAGTTTTCTCTGCGCCAAAGGCATGTCCTCTGAATCAGACATTATTGATCCCGTCACAGTTGATCTAGTTCAAAAAGTGTGTATGTTTGATGAATGCGGGGCTAGGCGCTGTCGAATGAGGGAGAGGCAGCCAGGGAGAAGGCGACAGTAAGGGAGGGAGGAATGAGAATGAGAATGAGAATGCGAATAAGACGAGTGGGGGAGGAGAGGGTGAATAGGAAAGGCGAATGAGAAGGGGAGAAGGAAAGAGAAGGGGAGAGAACGCACAAGTCCCCATTCTTATAGGGCGCAACTTGTTGGGAGGGGTCAAAAAATTTTCTTGCACAAGTCCATGGATCGCGGGACTTGCGCAAAAATAGGATTTTGTCCAGATTCGACTGGTCCAGGGCTCCCCCGCAAGAAAAGCATTCAAACAACATGAAGGAACGGTTGGAACACACATACTCCCTCTGCGTGGCAATGAGATCCTTCTGAAAATGCAGGATTGCCAATGATCTCCAATGGACAAGGAATGTCAACGGACCATTCTTGACCTTATTGTTTGCATTGCATCTGCCAAGGTAAGAGGGGCTGAATGCTCGTCCTGCCCTTCTGCCGACGATTCCGATAACCGTCCCTGCCACCGACGATACACCGACAACAGGCATGCATGTCGTAGCGACCATCTGACAAGAGGCTCTGTTGAACAAGGTTGATCGACATGGACTTCTCTGTTTGAGAGGTAGATCGGGCCAAAGCGGATCGTGCGCCTTTCTAACAGAAAAGCCTGAAATCGTGCGTCCTCTGCAAGTTGGGTGCACCTCCAAGGGTATGTTGAACGTTGTGAAGCAATCCTGTCGCCACCTCCAGATACTTCTCGGGTTGATCATAGTCCAAACTGGAGGTCGCCCAAAACATCCCAGCATCGAATTTGGTCGCAGATCGAGTAGCTCTCAGGTGGGCGAAAGGAAAAGGGAAGAGCAATGGAACAGCGCCTCCTCAATTTTATTAGAGTATGGGGTCTATCGTACAAACTTTTCAAGTGCAGTGCTGCTTTTGGACAGCTTCCATGCTGTGCCTGCAATTCTAAAGAGCATTCGAATGTCGCTTCTCCCACTGCTCCTTGGCCGCCTGTCGCAGCTTGGCTTCATTCTCTGCGCCAGTGTCCGCAACCATCCTTCTCAACCATCCTCCAGACGTAGACGATCCTCCGTTTCCTTCACTTCCAGGGCCATTCAATAACACCCATGGCTCATCAAACTCCATGACTCGACCTTGGTCCAGCACAAGAATACGGTCATAATCACCAATGACTGTGTTCAGTCGATGTGCGATCGTGAACACTGTTGCACCTTGGAAAAGCGTGTGGATGGCCTTTTGAATCATACGGTCAGATTGCAGATCCACATTCGCCGTCGCTTCATCCATGACAATGATCTTGGACCGCCTCAACACAGCTCGTGCAAGCGAGAGCAGTTGCCGTTCACCGATACTAAAGTTTTTGCCATTATCGTCCACCATCGCATCCAAACCACCCTCGAGACCGTCCACCATGCGTTTCAACTCTGCGGCTTCCAGTGCTGCCCAGATATCGGCATCCTGATACAGGGAGAGCGGATCAAGGTTGAAGCGAAGTGTGCCTCGGAACAGGAATGGTTCCTGAGGAATGATCGCCATCTTTTCACGCAGGTCGTGCATGCCAATCTTGGAGATATCAATTCCATCGATGCTGATTCCTCCACGGTGAGGCGGGTTACCGGTCGTGGTCTCGACAAGTCGGAAGAGTGCACCGATCAAGCTGGACTTGCCTGCTCCTGTACGACCGACAATACCAACACGCTCACCAGCCTTGAAATCCAGGGAGATGTTCTTCAAGACAGGACCATCTCCTCGAGGATAGGTCAGCGACATGTCCGTGAACGTCACCTTGGCTTCTGCGGGCCATCCGTTTGGCACCACACTGGATCCATCAGGATTGAACTGACGACGTTGTGACTCTTCGGGCTTGACTTGAGCGTACTCCATCATGCGCTCAACAGAGACCATCTGGATAGCGGCCTCAACGCTCTGTCTCACTGCCCACTGCAGCTCTCCACTCAGCTGTGTGACATAGCTCAGTGCCAAGCCGACCTTGGCTCCCTCTTGCGAATCGCGAACGGCTACGCAGGCAACCGCAGTGACACCTAGGAAGAGAGCAGACAGAGCATCCAGACGGAAGCCGAGCCAACGAGCGCAGATCAAGTACGAAAAGAACGCACGTCCATTGGCTTCTTGGGCATCAATGAATCGTCCCATGAATCGGTTGCCAACATCAAATGCACGCACCGATGTCAAACCATCCAGAGTCTCTGAAAGCTGAGAGTAAATGGGAGAGCGCGTCTGGCTGTCAATACGCTTGACTTGTCGACTGGTTCTGATGTAGATTGTTCGAAGGAGGATGAAGCCACCGAACAGGAACGGAATCGAGATGACGACCCATGGGTTCACGATACAGACGACGATGACGGCGCCAAACAACATGAACACAATCTGTGTGGCGTCAAAGAAGGTGTAGGGTAGCAATTCATCGCAGTTGGCCATATCCTTGGAGAACCGATTCAATACTCGTCCGTGCGGATTGGCATGGAAAAAGTCGATACCAGCCTTCAGCAATGCGTCGAGCATGGCGTTGAAGATATTGCGCGAACTCTCCGAGACACTGTTGAAGAAGATGAATGACCGGAAGATGGTCATGATCACCGTCGCGAGAGTGTAAACTCCAAAGATAGCAGGATAGTACGATCGTTTCTGTTCCTCTGCGGAGGCACGAGACCAGCTAGACAAGAAAAAGTCTCCCGCTACCAATATACCCTGAGCGCCTGCCAAAGAGAGAAGGATCAAGAAAAGACGGAAAGGTGTAGCACCGAGACGGAAGAACTCGTAGTAGACGCGCAGGGGCGTGTCTCCTTCTTGAACCTCCTCCACCGTCAGATTCTTCTCCGGAACATCTCCGTCATCCAAACCACCAGCAGACTCAGCACGCGATTTGACGCGCTTGACAGCTTCTGCCGTGACACTATCTTTGGCGTCCGCCCTGAGAATGGGCACTGTCTCCTCGTCTTCGGTCGCTTCAGGTGCCTTCTTTGCAAACTCGCGCAGTACATCCACGAACTTGGCGCGTGTCTTGACGCTCCTAATAGACTCGCCATCGTTTACGATTTTCTCCACTTCTACTTCCTGCTGCATGACAGTGTCCACGCGTCCCGTGTGAGTCACGACTCCTTGCTCAAGTACGATAACGTTTTCGCAGTGCTGGATATACTGAAGCTGATGTGTAACCAATACACGGGCCTTTTCTTTGAGAAGGCCATTGATGCAGTTGTCGAAAAGAGCGCGGCCTACCCTGGGATCGACTGCAGAAAGAGGATCATCCAAGATGTAGACATCTGCGTCTCTGTAGGCAGCTCTGGCGAGAGAAACGCGAGCACGCTGACCACCGCTCAGAGTCACTCCCTTCTCACCAATAATAGTCTCGTCACCCTGAGGGAACAGTGAAAGATCGCGAGTGAGTTCACAGGCCTTGATGACTTTATCGTACCGTTCCTGATTGAATGGCGATCCAAAGAGAATGTTGCTTTTGATGGTTCCTGCAAAGATCCATGGTGACTGAGCGGAATAGGACATCTTGACGCGTCGTTCTTGCTTTGCCAGCGCAAACGAGCCAGAGACAAGTGGCATTTCTTGTAGCAGTGCCATGCAGAAGCTGGATTTGCCACATCCGACAGGTCCAACGATGGCCAAGAGTTCGTCGCGGCGGAGGGTCATTGTGACATCACTCAGGATAGCCTTCTTTGAGATGCTCGTTCCCAGGTTGATGGTATTGTTGCGTTTCTTTTCGGAACGTTTAGAAGCCTTTTCCTTGGCTGATAGCTCAAGAATCTCGTTCTTTTCATCCATAGCAACTGACCATGAGAAGGAAGCCTCTCTCATTTCGAGCAACAGTGATGGGTCGAGAGCCTTTTCGCCCACGCCTGTCCCGGTCAAGGTGTCCGAAGACTCGTTCTTTGTTTGAAATTCGTTTTCAATGCCGTTGAGTTCTGGGAGTAACATAAAGTCGGTAATACGGCGGATTGATACTCGGGCCTCGGCAATGGTCTCGAGGGCTCTTGGGAAAAACGCGGTCATGGTGAGGCGCATGACGTTGAACAGCGTGAGAGACACAAAGACCTTGTCCGGTGTGAGTGTCTTGCCCTGCAGCCAAAAGGTGACAAAGACGAAGAGAGCAATCAAGGGCAAGAAGAAAAAGTAGATGGCCATGTTGCAAGCCCTCATCATGTTCGCTTTCCAGATGTATCCAAGCTCAATGGATCGAAGCATCATGATCTTTTCTTGGAAAGGCACCTCCCACGCGCACAGTTTGACGAGCTCGATTCCTTGAAAGACGTCCGAAAGTGTCCTGATACGTTCATCTCTTGCGTTGACCGTTTTCGTACGGATGGATGCAAAAAGGCGAGAGAAGTAGGTCTGAATGGGCATGAGGATGACAAAGACCAACAGTCCAGCTAGACATGCGACTTGGATCTCCTTCCAGAGGAAGTACATCACGGCAATCATTTCCAAGGGTCCAATGACCCCGAAGAGCATGAAGGGTGTTGCATTTTCAAATGGCTGAACATCTAGGGCGACGACGGAGTCATCATAATAGTATAAGTGTCAATGGCTGCGGGTGTGGCATGAGTAGAGCTTCAAGTATGAATATCAATTGATCCAGCTCTTGTTACCATTGGAGATCAAGTTCACAACTGTTCCAGTTGCGATTGAACTGGAGGTTGAGAGTGAAAGGCATTTGCGGTACATCAGGGAGATTAAGCTCTGTCGAATCCATAATCCTGTTCGCATAGTGGGAAAGAAGTAATGATGATGTGTAGTTCCATGGAGGAGGGTAACGAGGAAGAGGCCGATGGCATACGCCATTCCTCTGCTGGTGGGTACATCTGGCGAATCGAAGAATCGGATTACATATCTAATAGGAGAGACCAGGTTCAGAACGAGGTTAGCGGTGAAGGTGGGTGGGATGAATAAAAATGGCGGATTGTATGTCGTACCCCACTTACCCCATGAGAATGGCTTCGCCAATCTTACAGACACTCTCCAGGATACCCATGAAGATGGAGAGACTAAAGTATACTCCAAAGCACTTGCAGAGGACCAGGCCGAGATTAGGCCGCCTAGGTTTTGATCCTGGTATCTTGTTCTTGGCTTGGACCTTTTCCACTTCTTTAGTCCATTCCTGGAGAAGCTTGTCAGTGATCCTCTTGACATGGTCGTTTTTCGAGAGCTGGTCCAAGTCCGTTTCGACGATAGTATGACTCTATTCAACGTTAGACATGTGGTTAGAGTCCATAGTTGTCACGGGGATGTGGAGGGGGGGCGCATTGTGCAGATCAAGATCGACAAGAAGCACTTACCCATCCTCTGATAAGCAACGGCTGGATCCAGTTGAACGAATAGTATGACAGAAGGTTGGCTGTCTCGATAGCAGCGGGTGGATGCTTGGATTCGGCCATGGGGGACTCTGTGGAGGACAGAACGATGAGGTGATGCCAAGTGATGAGCGAAGCGAAGCGATGCTGGTTGGAATGACCGTGGGACGGAGAGCAACAGCAGGAGTGGAGAGAGGGAGGGGCCAACGACAGCGCAGCAGGCGGGGGAGTTGTCAGGGAAGAAAGAAAAAAAAAGAGAGAGTGGGGTCCCGATCAGTGGCACCATCGAAAACCTTATTGCCACCAAACGACTTTTTTCTCTCCGGGCAAAGTGTGGGATGCTCTGAGTGTTCCTATCCACCGTGCATCTGCTCGCATCTGCTCGCATCTGCTACTGCAATCTGCTAGAGACGAGACGCCCACAGCGCACACGCCCTTGTTCTGCTGCACCCCTTTTGTCCCATGGAGCGCCTTTTCCTCCCCTCATCTGCCCCTGCAAAAGACTCTACTCCCCAACACATCTGCAGTCTCGCGAGAGATGTGCGGTAATCAATAGGACACTGACCCTTTGGAGGGTGGGTGGACGCCAATACCCTTTGTACATGTATACTATGAACGTGTGCTAGCATGGCTGCGTTTGAAGCAACACTTTTGCCGATCAAGGTTCAAGAGCCGGTTTAAACTATCTCTTCCTTCTATGGTGCGCAATCCTGACCGAGGATTCGTGCCCTCTTTTCGCTGCGCCCGACCGGAGAGGGGTGTGCCACATACATGCCAGACCGCATTCCTCATGGGAAGAACGGGTCAAGCATAGTTCATTGATGCGTGAACTCTGTGTTCACGTCCTACGCTGTCCTAGGAAACACACGCGGTGAACAGTGCACACTCCCTCGGTTGCTCCACACACCAGACATCTTCCACTGTAAAGTGGGAAGATAACTTTGAAACGAGATGGAACTTTGAGCCCCACCCTACTAGTCTGGATCCAGCCGAACCCAGAATGCCCGCCCCCTGTGGGGCCCGAGTGTCCGCCGCTCCTTCGACACCAATTGAGCCTGCCTGTTCAGTGTATGAACGACGCTTCAACACGGGGGTGCAAGCGAAGCGACATGGGGGTACAACAGCAATCTGCACTCCTGAATTGGAGCACTTTATTGCGATTAGAGATGGCCGTGTCCCAAGCACCATCTGCAGTTGAGTTAGTCCCCCCCCCCTCTGCAACCTGCACTTCATGACACTTCCGGATTGCAATCAGGGTTCACTCTTCCCAAGAATCTTCCACATGAACAACTACTATATATCTCTATCCACATGACCTACAAGTTCAAGCGTAAACCATAGGGGTGCACACGCGCCGCACGCACGTCGGCCTTTGTCCATCCCTTTTGTCAACAGCAAAAGCACCAATTGCTTTCCTTGTTGTCGTTTTTGATTGTCATTCTCACTTTTTTGTCAAGTGCGACATGGGCGACATGGCATCAAAAGTGGATTTACAATACATCGCTCATGGCCCCATCTGGACCTGCAGTAGAATTTGGTCGCGTGAGAGAAAAAAAGATAAGCACAAGATCCTGGTGCTACCCTAGTGCTACGCCCAGATGAGAGATGCCCAGACAGGATGCTTCCCTCCCCATGCAGTGTAGACATTGGTCCTGCGGGATTTTCTCCTCTCAAGTCGCGATACGTCGTAGTATACATTGGGGGAGGGGGGCACAAAGGAAAAATCCCTCAGACCCACCGCCACCGATTCTAAGGAGGGAGTGGTTTCCTCCACTCCACGGACAGGCCATCTTCTGTAGCAAGGGATGTCCCCGAGTGGGCGGAAAGGCCATGCTGCCAGCAGAGGTGGGTGTGAGTAAGAGTGAGTGGCGAAGAGAACAATTATTGTCAACAGACCGCAGCCAGTTTGCCACTCTGTCACTTTTCACGCTTGCACTCCTTCACACTCACACTTTTACCCCACTTTCTGCCTTCTTCTCCCTTTTCCCTTCTTGTCTTCGCTCTCTTCCTATTCCTTCCAACTCATTCCTCCTGATCAGCCTCGACATCCCCTTTCGTCGCATCAGTCCCACACCAAACATCGTCGTCTTCTGACCTGCTGACCCTTGCGAGCATCACCTCTTTCGTTTCTCCGAACCACGCTTGTTCTTGCGCCAGAGGCCTGAGGAAGAACTCCTTCAACACTTTCCGGACACACCCCTCTCTCTCTTCCAACACCGCCTTCAGTGCGCTGGATGCTCCCATCTCCAACCAACATTTATCAATGAAAAAACCTGATCAATCTTTTAGTACCAGTTCCCCACTTTCTCTGACCGCCTCACGACGAGCTGCAGCCGGAGATTGCCACCACGCCCACACCCTGACCATCCTCCTGACGGAGTTCTACTCGACCTCTTGCTTGGACGATCCATAATACTGCTTGAGCCCTTGTCCCCCCACCTATTCTCGCTCGCACACTTTGCCCGCGTAAAGTTTTTTGTCTGGCTGTTCGTCGACCTTTGTTTTTTTTTCCTTCTTCTTTGCAAGCTACCCCCAACTCACCGAAGAGCTCCTGTTCCCTTTTTCTCACTCACTTCGCCCTTCCACCTTTTTGGCCGCACGCCCCTCCTCTCACAGTCCCCCTCCTCCTCTCCTTTGCCCAGCCTCCTGCATCGTCTTTCCCCAGCCTGATTGTTGCATCGTTGCATTCATTCAAGCATTGAAACAAAGCAGCAACAAGGGCCACATTCCTCCCCCAGAAAAACCAACCGTAAGTACGTGCTAGTTAACATGCAGATCAAGGGTGCATCTCCCCAGGATGATTGTCTTGGTCTTGGGTCTTTGAAGCCATGGACATGGAAAGACACGCGATAGGGATGAATTGGAACGGGGTTTGTCCTTTGGGTAAGGGCAACCCGTTGCCGTCACCCTTCTCTAGATTCCGTTCTTTTTGGCCATCGCGGATACGGGGGGTAGAAAGGACATCACAAAACACAACAACGCCATTCTGCAGATCGTTTTCTACCTTTTCTTCCTCTCCTTCTCTCCGACTGCATACCCATCTCCTTGATCTTCGATTGTTGCTTACTCGTTGTGTATGTCCATGTGAATGAGTGCGCGTGGCTGTCCCACCCGTTCTCTATCTATCCACACACCCCCCCCTCCATATCTACTACACTCACACCCATGGAGTGAAAGTGAGTGAGTGAGTGTGAGCGAGTGAGCGAGTGAGGGATCACACACCAGAATCAAAGTAGTAATGAATCCTCCGTCCTTATCCCCCACCATTCGCCCCTCTTCCCTTCTACTTTTGCTATCACGAATGACAACCCCACTAATGGTCGTTGGTTTCATTTACGCGTCCTAGATCACCCAAAAGACTAAACCAACAATGAGCACTTTGGCCAACATGCCCACTGCCAGCATCCCTTCCGCCACCTCGACCAACATGTTCCGATCGGTCTCCTCCGATGGATCCTCGACCTCTTCGACCGTGACGGGGCTTCATCCAACAGCGATGGCTCGTCTGCGATTGCCCACACCGCCTCGTAGCCCTGGTCTGGCACCCCTCGGCAAACAGTTGACCTTGATTGAACCCCCCATCACCAAGGGAATCCGCTTCTTGATCTTGGATTGCCCCACGGACTCGACATTGCCGTTTTATCTCGCGGAACTGAAGCGCAACGATGTCACGGATGTTGTTCGGTGCTGTGAGCCGACGTATAGCGCGGCGACCTTGCAGGCAGAAAACATTCAGG